>Ga0070731_10005041_pt1 | contig 11052 bp, 6 predicted proteins | sample Coa_R1_2_FD_66448 | JGI IMG/M metagenome (GOLD analysis project Ga0070731, IMG submission 66448) | Surface soil microbial communities from Centralia Pennsylvania, which are recovering from an underground coalmine fire - Coalmine... | ecosystem: Environmental > Terrestrial > Soil > Unclassified ... | reverse complement strand
CTCCCCGGGCCCGCTGCCGTCAGCGTGCCGGTGACGGTGATGATCGATCTGCCGCTGCTCGGGCTGCCACTGCCCTGACCGCCGGTCGGTAAACAGCAAGCTTCCGAGAGCACCGGCTCGCGAGTCACGTCCTTGCCGACCCTTCCGGTGGATTTTTCGGTATTGTTCGCGTCGGCGGCGAGGCGCAGCTTCGGCGACAACTCCAGGAGGCGCTTCCATGACCAGGTACGTCGCCGTCCTCGCGCTCGCCCTGCTGCCGTCCGCTGCCTTCGCCGCACCGCACTGCGATGGGCCCGGCGTTGCCGCCGCGCTGGCGGCCGCGCAGAGGCGCTGCTGTCCGGCATCGAACAACGGCGCGTACGTGAGCTGCGCGGCGCACGTGTCGAACTTCCGGGTGGCGCGCGGGCTGCTCAACCCGGCATGCAAGCACGTCATCCTCCAGGCGGGCTGCGCGGCGGAGACCACGTCGACGACGACCCCTCCGACCACGACCACCTCGGCGACGATCGCAAGCACCACGACGACGACCGGCGCGACCACGACCTCGACTACCGGCGCGGCGACGACATCGACGACCGGAGTCGCAACGACCACGACGACCGGCGCCGCAACCACCACGACGACCGCCGCTACGACGACCTCCACGACCGGCACGGTGCCGACGACCACCTCGTCGACTGCAACCACCGGCACGACGAGCTCGACGACGTCCACCACCGGCGCGGCAACCACGAGCACGACCGCGCCGGCGACGACGACCACCACCATTGCGACGACAACCAGCACGACCGCCCCGGTGACGACCTCCACGACGGCCACGACGACATCGAGCACCACGTCGACGACGGCCGGGGCCGCCTGCGCGCAGATCGTCGTCGGCCAGCCGATCGCGAACACCTACACGCTGAACGGGACGACCGGCGAGAAGCGCTGCACGACGAACTCGGCGATGAACCGGTTCGGCACGTGCGCGAGCGACGCCGACTGCGGAGGCACCGCGGGCGCGTGCCTCCCGCTCCCGTGGGTCACCGCCGACGGCGAGATCCTACCCTTCCCGACGGGCGTGCAGACGACGTTCACAGTGACGCCGGGCACGGCGCCCACCTGCGAGCACGCCGCCTGCGTCCCGTGCGGGAACGCAAACGCATCCTGCGCGGGCATCCCCGGCTGCGAGGTGAGCGGCAACCCGAACGGCTGCGTACCGCGCGCGACCCAGGGCTGCTGCGACCAGCCCGGCTTCGTCGTCCCGACGTTCTTCGTGAACATCCTGGGTGGCCTCTGCTCGCGGGTCGACCAGATCGACTGCGGCACCGGCGTCGTGAACACGTCGAACCCGCAGACCGGCGACAACGAGGTCATCAAGATGGGCGACACGAGCGACCCCGGGCCGGACTGCATCTACGGCACGGCCGACGACCCGGCGCCGAAGCCGTGCACCCTCCTCGGGGAGGGCGACGACTACAACGGCAAGATCCTCAGCACGATCGGTAACGGCACGCCGGACGCCGCCGGGATCCACTTCCGGCTGACGACGCCGGAGCTGTCGACGACCTGGATGGACAGCCAGAGCCCCGCGGGCACCTGTGCGCCCGGCTCGACCTTCGACGACGGGGAGACCCTCATCAGCCAGCTCCTGCTGAAGGCGCAGCCAACCAGCGCCGGTGCGACGGGCGCGTTCATCGACCAGAACGGCGACGGGTGCGCGCGCGCGGGCGCGGGCTTCATCGCCGCCTCGAACCCGGACACGGACGGACCGATCACCGTCCCCGGCGCACCGGCGGGGCCGGCACGTCCACAGGCCTACGACGGGACGGTCGGCTCCGTCACGACCGCGGTGAGCATCGTGTTCTCGGGTCCGAACTCGCCGATCCGGGACATCGGCTTCGTCGCGATCACGCCGAACCAGCCGGCGGTCGTGAGCACGGCGCGGTCATGCAGCTGCACGCTCACGCAGGGGTGCCCGGAATAGGAGGCGGCTACTTCCCGCTCGCCTGCAGGAGCTGAAGCGAGAAACGATCCGCTGACAGCGGAATGCGGGAGTCGGCCGGGACGTCCTCCCCCGCGACGATTCCCGCAGTGGTGGCGCGGTCGAGCTTCCAGTTGACGGCGAGCGCGACCGAGCCGCCGGGCCATCCCCAGTACTCGCCCTCACCGACTGGGACGATGTTCGTGCGGATCGCGGCGTACGAGTTCAGCAGCTTCCCCTTCCAGTCGTACTTGGAGCTGTAGCTGCCGAAGAACATCTCCTTGTCGAAGCGGAAGATGATCTTCCCGTAGAGGTAGTAGTGGTCCTTCGGCACGGCTTCGATGATCCACTGAGGGCGCCGGATCAGGACCTCTTCCACGGGACACCACGGGGCACCTTTCCAACCGGGGACCTGGAAACCCACGCGGGCACCGCCGCCGGGAACGATGATGCGCCACCCACCCGCCGGGAGGCGGCTCAGCATTGCCTTCTTCTCGAACGAAGGCCGGTCGAACAGCACGAGGAGGTCCTGGTCGCCGACGAGCTTCCACTCGAAGTCCTGGACCTTGCCGTCGAAGTAGGCGCCATCGTCCTGCGACATGTCCGAACCGAGAAACCCATCCGACCGGTTCGCGGGTGACACCTCGCGCATGCGCCGGAGGGCAGGGATGTACGTCCACACGGAATCGCGCGCTTTCGGATCGCGGTAGCGCCAAGTGAGCGACAGGATGCCCTGGACATCCGCGGGCGCGAGTACGTCCGCGAGTGATTGCACGAGCAGATCGTCGCGCACGTTCTGCTCCCGGAAGCGGGGATGCTGGCCCTCGTAGTACTTGAACCAGGCGTCCAGGTTGACCGCTCGGTCGAGTCCCCGTCGCGAGATCCACATGAGGTCGGCTCGGTAGTGCCCGTTGCCGCCGTAGTAGAACATGTAAAAGTAGTTCCAGACGATCTTCACCGCCGCATGGGGATCCGCGGCGTCGATCTTCGGGAACGGCCACGCCAGGATGTCGCGCGCCGGCTTGCCGGTACGACGATCGATGATCGTCCCATCGCCGTCGACGTCGTAGCGACCCTCATTCTCCTTCAGCGCCGCCGCGAACACGGGGTCGTCCTTCTCGAGATGGATGGGGTTCCAATCGCGGACCTCGTGGCGAAGATCGCCCTTCCGGTACGCTTCGAGGAACTCGTCCGGCAGGAGTCCCTTGGCCTCCTCCCAGTTCTCCGACCCGAGCACGGTGCCCGACGCGAGCTCAGCGAGCGCGACCCGGGCGCCCGACAGAGCCACGATCACGCCGGCGGCGACGAGCGGGAGCCAAGGTCGGGAGCCAGAAGCCATGACGGACGCGGACGCCCGGCGTTCTGCCTGGGCACCGCGTCCGCCGTCAAGCTGTTTCTACGGAAGCCGGTACGCGTGGACCGCGCTGCCCGCGCCGCTCTCCGAGTCGCCGGATCCGAAGTAGATGGAATTGCCCACAATTGCGGCGCCGGAGTCGACCGAGCCGACGGTCGGAATCGTGGTCAGCAGCATGCCGGTCTGCGCGTCGAACGCGTTCAGCGCACCCGGCTCGACCTCGCCGGCGAAGACGACGTCATTCGTCACCGACGACGCGCCGACTCCCTGCGGGCCGTTCGTCTCCCACGGGACGGTGTGCGCGACCGGATCGAAGGCGTGCATCGCGGGCTCCTGGAGGACCGTGTCGCGCGGGTCGGTCGGATCGCAGACGCCGTTCGTGTTCCCGAGCTCGCCGAACGCGGTCGCGCCATAGACGCGCTGGCCGTCGAACGCGGTGGAGCCGATGAAACCGCCCGCGGACCCGCCGAACACGACGCGCGACTGCCACACGAGCTCGCCGCCCGGGTTCTTCGTCGCCCGGTTGAGGACGTAGTACGTGCCGTCCTTTCCGCCGACACCGACCCAGAGGTTCGCGCCGATGTCGATGATGTTGGCGGACGCCCCGAAGTCGAAGTCGCACGTGTCGCTCTGACGCGGGCGATACGCCCAGCGCAGCTTGCCGCTCGTCGGGCGGAGCGCGAGGATCGCCTCGTGGTACGGAGCGTCCGCGCCCGAGTCGCAGTCACCCGTACCGAAGACGACGAGCCGCTTCTTGGCGTCGACCGCGCCCGAGGACCACACCGATCCGCACCCCCGGTTCTGGGCCAGGGTGGTGCGTCCGACGCGGACCGGCTTCCCGTTGATGTCGACGACCGGATCCACCTCGAAACGCCAGCGCTGACGGCCGGTACGCGAGTCGAGGGCGACGATGCCACCCCGGTAGCCGTTCGCGCCGTCCGGCGTGGTGCCCACGATGACCCGGTGCTTGAAGACGGCCGGCGACGAGAAGATGCGGGTCGGGTCGTTCGCGTCGCTGGCGCAGTCGACCGCGTCCGGGTTCCCGCAGATGACTTGCTTCCACACGAGCGAGCCGTCGGCGGCGTTCAGGCAATAGATGGTCTTGCCGCCGGCGAAGTACACCCGGCCGCCGACGACCGTCGCGGACGACGTGATGAGCCCGCCGTCGGTCTCGGCACGATCGGCCGGGCTGCTCGGGCCGCCGGGACACCGCGCCGGGATCGGCTGGATGGCGCCGTCGCAATCGACCGGGAAGCTCCATATGAGCGCCCCCGATGCCGAATCGAGCGCATAGAACGACCCGTCCCACGACCCGACGTAGACGACGCCGCCGACGACCGCGGGCGTCGCGCTGACCGCGTCTCCGGTCGTGAACGACCACGCGGACGTGAGCATCGAAACGTTGCTCGCGTCGATCATCGAGGCGTTCGTGAAGCTGTGCTTCAAGTCGTTCCCGTACATCGGCCAGTCCTGCGCGGACGCGACCGACGAGACGAGGAGGAAGAGCAGGACGCGCAGCGACATGATCATCCTCCTCCGTTGCAGGTGGCCGGATCGGGCTCCGGCGCCGGCGGCAAGCGGGTGATCGGAATGCGGAGCTGCGACGAGTCGACGACGGTCACGCCGTCCGGGAACGAGAGGTTCTGCCCGAGCACCTCGGGCGCCTGCGGCGTCCCGTTGACGAAGCGGACCTGCGACACCCGCCCGCAACCCGTCGACGTGTCCGTGTTCAGGTTGAGCTCCGAATAGTACAGCGTCCCGTCGGAGCCGACGTCCATCCCGAGCGGGTTCTTCAGCTCGGTCGACGGGACGATGTTGCGGACGAAGAGGCCGTTCGCGTCGTACTCGTTGATGATGCCGCCGCCCTGCCCCGGCACGCCGGGCAGGAGGACGCTCCCGATGTACCAGTGATCGGTGCCGGGGACGCGCACGATCGACCCGGGCGTCGGCGCGGTCGCCGAGACCGGGAACTGCGTCTTCGTCGGCGGCGTGGTGACCAGGTGGTCGGCGTTGGCGCAGTCGGCGGCGCTCGTCGGGAAGGGCGGCGAGTACTTCCACATCATCCCCATGCCCGTCTCGGCGACGTAGATGTTGCCGGCGTCGTCCATCGCCGGCATGCCGGCCTGCGAGAGGTTCTTGTCGAGGAAGCAGTACGAGTCGTAGCGCTTCCGCGGCCCGGGGAAGAAGACGAGCAGGCTGCCGCGCTGGCTCGCGTCCATGTTCGTCGGGTCGCCGCTGCCGACGTCGTTCCCCCACATGTTGCCGTGGGCATCGAACACACACCCCTGCGGATCGATGTTGCCCTGCGGCTGTGGCGTCGGCGCGCCCTGCCCGATCGGCTGGGCGGAGAAGGCCGGCCACTCCGTCGCGATGTGGCGCTTCGCCCAGCGGCCGTTCGCCTTGAAGATCGCCCAGCCGTCGGGGTCGTGACCGAAGAACCACCGACCGCGGTCGTCGTAGCAGCGCGACTGGGGCTGGAGCTGGCCCGACGGGTTCGTCCGGGGATTGGGCCCGTTCGTCCAGTCCATGCACGACTCGCGGTACCCGTCCTCCGCGGTAACGAACTTGTGGTTGTGCCCGAAGCCGGGCGGGAAGAAGCAGAGCTTGCCGTTCACGTGCTTCCCGACCCGCGGCGGCCGCGTGCAGTTCGGGTTCGTCGGATCGGCAGGGCAGATCGGGACGACCGGGTCCGGATCGATGAAGACGTACTTCGGCGGGAACGCGGTCCCGTTGGGGACGTAGAGGTCCGCGAACTCTCCCTGCTCGCTGATGACGACGTCGAACGCGCGCGCCGGCGTCGCCCCGAGCGACACGAGGACGACGAGCGCGGCGCACCACCCTGGCATCCGCATGCGTGGTTCCTCCTGTCGCGTACTGACACCCCAACCACGCCGAGATGAAAATACGGAACAAGCGTCGGCTGACCGCTAAATCAGCGGGTAGATGCGTGACAGACAAAAGGGAGAACCCACCTGGGCAAACGGGGAGCGGGCGCGGCGACGTGACGCGCCGTCCCGCGACCGCGGGAGCGATCATGCTAGCGGATTAGTCCTTGACAATTCGGACGGAATCTCGAATAGCCCCCGCCAATGCGGACCCCATGCGGAGTGTCGTGCCGTGCGCTCGGGCTGGCGGTGGTCATGCTCTCGGCGGGAGCGTCCCACGCGTTCTTCCTGGACAACGCCCGCAACTTCGACGTCCGCCTCCACTCGTACTCGCAGCTCGGGATCATGACGGAAAACGCCGGGACCGACTGGCCGGGCGTCGATCCCAAAATCCCCGGGTCGCAGTCGCCGAGCTGCGTCGGCCCCGACGGGAAGGCCTCGAAGAAGTGCGCGTACTCGGCTGGTGATCTCGCGTCGCAGCGCAACTTCTACAACCCGGAGTTCGACGCGAAGCTGGACGACTACACGCGCTGGATGATGGCGGTGCCCGGCCTGTCCCTGATCAGCCCCGAGGAGCTCAAGTTCCGCTTCGCGTGGTGGGGCTTTTACGACGGCCTGTACGACTACCTGAACGGCCCGTGGAACTTCAATCGCCAGAACGTGAAGGCGCGCCAGGCGATAAGCGAGAACATCAAGGGCGAGAGCTTCACCTTCGAAGACCAGAACAAGAACGCACGTCACGTCTACGGAAGCCGGAACCGGCTCAACGAGCTCTACCTCAACTACAAGAGCGGCCCGCTCACGCTGCGCGTGGGGCGCCAGTCGATCTCCTGGGGCGAGTCCGACGACATCGTCTTCATGGACCGCCTGAACGGGTTCGATCTCACTCAGGGCGCGCCGGGTTTCTTCCAGGACCTCGACGAGGCGCGCATCCCGTTCTGGGCGCTGCGCACGACCTACAAGCTCGTCGAGCGCTGGAACTGGCTCTCGAGCGTGTTCGCCGAGGGCTTCGTCGTGCCCGGCGTCATCGACACGACCGTGCCCATCGACCCGATGGTCGGCGGCGTCAGCCCGTTCTCACCCGACGTCCCCGACCCGCAGCAGCTCGCGAACGACCTGATCCGTCGCAACGGGTTCGACCCGCGGAACTTCCAGGGCGTGCACATCGACGTCGTGACCAAGCAGCCCGAGCAGACGTGGTCGAACACGCGCTGGGGCGCGAAGCTGACCGGCGTCGTCGCGCGCGATTACACGGTGAACGCGTGGTTCGCGCGCGAGTTCCCGGTCGCGCCGACCCCGCTCCTCACCGGTGGCCCGGGCGCGTTCGACGAGGGCTTCAAGGACACGGGCCCGAACAAGCCCATCCCGATCACGCTGATCGACGATCGCGGCTACCGCACCCCCGTCTGCCTCGACGCGGCTGGCGGGCCCATTACGAAGCGCTTCGGCGCCGTCGGCCACACCCCGGCCGGCCGGACGTGCTCGTGGGCCGAGGCGCTCGTCACGATCCTCGACCGCAAGCTCGAATCCGTCGTCGGTATCTCGGGCACCTGGTACAGCGACCTCGTCGCCGGCATCATCCGCGCCGAGGCGGAGTACTTCATCGACGAGGAAGGATTCATCCCGAACGAGAACCTGAACCCGCTCTCGCAGGTCCCGAACTCGATCCTGGTCGGCAACAAGTTCATCACGAACACGATCCCGCACACCGACTACCTGCGCTGGATGATCGGCTACGACCGGTTCTTCTTCCTCCGGCCGCTGAACCCGTCGAACAGCTTCGTGGTCGTCGCCGCGATCCACGGCGAGAACAACATCTTCGAGCGTCGGCAGCAGGACTTCCGCGCCGGCGGCCTCACGAAGCCGGGACACCCGAACACGGAGTTCGTCCCGCTGCCGATCTGCCAGCCGGTCGCGATCGCGAGCAAGCAGTGCCGGGTCGCGCTCGCGAAGGACTACGAGGACCAGAAGGCCTTCGACAACGACTTCCTCTCCGTCGCTCTCCTCACCGACTACATGCACGGCCGACTCGAGCCACGGCTCGTCTTCCTCGCGTGGGCGAGCGGCATCTTCGGCTTTCAGCCGATGCTCACCTACCGCATCAACGACAGCTTCCTCGTGAGCGGCACGTACGACGCCATCGCCGCCTCCCGACGCGCCATCCTGGGTACGTTCCGCGCGCACGACATGGTCCAGCTCCGTCTGACGTACCAGCTGAACTGACCGACAATCAGCGCCCGCGCGTCGGCCGCGGCGAGTGCCGTGTCGCGTCTCGACGCGGTGCGCAGGGCCGGCATCACCACCTGAAAAGCCCCGATCTGCCGGAAAATACTGATTGACACCGGCCGTCACGGCGTGGTCGTGTCGCAAGCCGCGACGGTGCGTCGCCAACGAGGAGAATGCGGATGACATCCCGACTCGGTCGATTCGTTCTCGCCGTTTGTCTACCGCTCGCGCTCGCTGCCAGCGCCTCCGCCGCCGCGCCGAACAAGTGCTCGTCGCTGAAGCTCAAGGCGACCGGCAAGAAAGCTTCGGCACGCGCGAAGTGCTACTCGAAGGCGGTCGCGAAGGGGGCGAACGTCGACCCGAACTGCCTCAGCAAGGCGACGCTGAAGTTCTCGACCGCGTTCTCGAAGGCCGAGATGAAGGGCGCGTGCCTCGCGCCGAACGGCGACACCAGCGCGATCGAGGCCAAGGTCGACACGTTCGTCGACAACGTGCGCAGCATCGTCAACGGCAGCGCCGCGGGCCCGAACCCGTGCGACTCGAAGAAGATCGCCGCCGCCGGGAAGAAGGCCGCAAGCAAGGCCAAGTGCCAGGCGAAGGCGGTCGCGAAGGGCGCGGGCGTCGACCCGACGTGCCTCGACAAGGCGGAGCTCAAGTTCGGGACGGCGGTCTCGAAAGCCGAGAACGCGAGCGGGTGCACGCACAGCGGGCAGACGAACGCGCTCGAGTCGGCGGTGGACGCGTTCATCAACGATCAGTTCGGCGAGCTCACCGCCAACACGACGACCACCAGCACGACGACGTCGACGACGAACTCGACGACCACGACGACGCTTGCCTGCGGCAACGGCAGCATCGACCCGGGCGAAGAGTGCGACGGCAGCAACATCGGCGGTGCGACGTGCGCGCAGGGGTCTCCCGCCGGCGCGTTCCCCGGCTGCAACGGCGACTGCACGCTCGACTGCGCCCCGTGCACCCACGGCTGCGCGATCGCGTGCGCGGCAATCGTCGCGAACCAGCCGATCGCGAACACGTACGAGCTCCTGGGCCAAGCCGGGCCGAAGATCTGCCAGACGAACTCGACGGCGAACGCGTTCCACACGTGCAACACCGACGCGGACTGCGGCAGTGGATCCGGTAACTGCATCCAGACGCCGTGGATCACGGCGGACGGGTTCGCCTTCCAGTTCCCGACCGGCATCAGCACGAAGTTCACGATCGCGACCGCGGACACGGCGCCGTCGTGCTCGCACGCGGCGTGCATCACCTGCGGCAATCCGGGCGCGGCGTGCACGGGGATCCCCGGATGCGGCGCGCCGCCGAGTGCACCGACGGCCCCGTGCGTGAAGAACACCTGCTGCGACACGCCGGGCTTCACCGTCCCGACGTTCAACGTGCCGATCCTGGGCGGGCTCTGTGGCCGCGTGGACCAGGTCGCGTGCGGGCTGGGCGTGGTGAACTCTTCGCGCCCGCAGACGGGCGACAACGAGGTCACCAAGGAAGGCGACACGAGCGACCCCGGCCCCGATTGCACGTACGGCACGGCCGACGATTGCCCGTCGCCGACGTGCAAGACGTGCACGGCGACGCCGACCGGTCAGGGCGGTGACACGAAGGGCAAGGTCGTGAAGACGATTGGCAACGGCAGCGCCGACACGGCCGGCATCCACTTCCGGCTCCCGACCCCGATGCTCGCGACGGTGTGGCAGGACAGCATGAACCCGTGCCCGCCCGGATCGACCTACGACAGCGGTGAGAACCTCATCGCCCAGCTCATCCTGAGCGCGGACACGACGACAGCCGGCGCGACGGGCAGCTTCGTCGACCTGAACGGCGACGGCTGCGCGCGCGCGGGCAGCGGGTTCAGCAGCACCAACCAGAACGGGCCGATCACAATCGGCCCATCGGTCGCCCGTCCGCAGTCCTACGACGGCAGCGTCGGCCCGATCGCCGTCGCCGCGGGCCCCATCTTCTCGGGCGCCGCGCCGCTCTACGACATCGGCTTCGTCGGCATCCTGCCGAGCGGGCCCGCGACGGTGCAGCCGGCCGAATCGTGCAGCTGCGTCCCGGTGGCGGGATGTCCGGAGTGAGCACCGCGACCGTATCCCGCGCCCAATCGGCGGTGAGTCCCCGATTTCCGCGCAGGAAGTCGCCCAAAAAAGCTTTGACAGCGAATCCGCAGGAAGCGTAACAGCCGGGACTCGGAGCGTACGGAAAAACGACATGGCGAACAAAGAAAGGGGTCGGGACATGGTCAAGGGACGGCCGATGCTGCTGGGGATCGCGGTCTGCGTCGCGACGTTGGGTGTCGCGGCTGCGGCGCACGCCCAGGCCAACAACAAGTGTCAGGGCGCAAAGATCAAGGACGCCGGCAAGAAGGCCTCGTGCCTCGCTGGGCTCCAGGCGAAGGCCGAGGCGTCCGGTGGGACCGTCGACCCGCTGAAGGTCCAGAAGTGCGACGCCAAGGTCAGCGCGGCATACGCCAAGCTCGAGTCCAAAGCCGGTGCGTGTACCACGTCGGGTGACTCGACCGCGATCGAGAACAAGGTCGACTCGTTCGTCAACGACCTCGTCTCCGAGCTCGCGACCGGCGGGGCGACCACCGCCAAGTGTCAGGGCGC
>Ga0070731_10005040_pt1 | contig 11052 bp, 7 predicted proteins | sample Coa_R1_2_FD_66448 | JGI IMG/M metagenome (GOLD analysis project Ga0070731, IMG submission 66448) | Surface soil microbial communities from Centralia Pennsylvania, which are recovering from an underground coalmine fire - Coalmine... | ecosystem: Environmental > Terrestrial > Soil > Unclassified ... | reverse complement strand
CTCCATGCAGCAACTGCTTGACGCCACGGCCAACACCAACCCAATGCCCGGCGGCCCGGGAGGGTTTGCCCTCGCGCCGGTTGTCGATGGCACCACGCTTCCGAATGACCCGTTTGATCCGGTTGCGCCTGCGCTCTCGGCAAATATTCCCCTGCTGATCGGGAGCACTGAAACTGAAGTCACTTTTTTCCCGCACCAAGTGCTCGACCCAATCAACGATGCCGAATTACACACGCACATGAAGCAGACGTTGCGTACCGCGAGCGACGAACAAGTGGACCAGCTCATCGCCGCGTACAAAAAGGGCCGTCCCGGTGCGAGCAACACTGACCTATTTCTGGCTCTCGCGTCGGACGCGACCTTTCGCACGGGAGTTGTGATCGAGGCGGAACGCAAAGCAGCTCAGGCCAAGGCGCCGGTCTACCAGTATTACGTCACCTGGCGTTCACCGGTTCGCGACGGGAAGTTGCGGTCGTTCCACACCATCGAAATTCCGTTCGTCTTCGACAATGTGGACTCCTGCAAGTCAATGGTAGGCTCCGGCGAGGATCGCTACGCGCTTGCCGAGAGATTCAGCGGGGCGTGGGTGGCGTTCGCGCGCACCGGAAATCCGAATCACAAAACCCTGCCAACCTGGCCGGCTTTTGACAACACCAGGCGCGCCGTAATGGTTTTCAACGACGAATGCAAGGTGGTCGACGATCCGCACGGCGAAGAGCAGCGCCTACTGCACTCGATCCAGTCCCACGCCAACGGTTAGCGCGCGGATGGAGACGCCGCGAAAGTAAAGGTCAACGCCTTTGATTCCTTAGGGCCGATCGTCACCATTTGGTCCCGCGTGCCGTAGGTTTCCTGCCATGCCTCAACCGTGTAGGTGCCGGGCGGAAGATTTCCGATTTCAAATTTTCCGGTTTCCGAAGTGACGGCGAAGTACGGATTATTGAAGACGAATCCGTACGCGCGCATCCAAGGATGTACGTTACACAGAATAGGCATCGCGAATTCGGTGCGAGCGAAAGTGGATTTGAGCGCGGCCGATCCAACCGGCTGAGACGTGCTCCACTGCCGGTTGTGCTTCGGCATCGGGTGGACGTTGTGCATGGTGGGATCGTTGTTCTCGATCTCGAAGGGCTGATGCGTCATTAGCGCGACGACGTGCGGGTCGTACATGCAGTTGTGTTGATGCAGAATCACGGGATCTTTCGGCGGGTCATACCGATAGTTGCCGAGACCGCTTTTTACGTAGACGACCACATTGGCGAGCGCGCCATTCTCCCCAGTTACCGCTAGGGGCGGCACGACCGGCGATTTATTGGCCTGCACGCACGGCGCGGACGCACTCATATCAATTGGCTTCAGCGCAGGCGGCGTGCCTGCGAGCGTAACCGTTCCACTAATTGATCCGACCGTGGAAGGATCGATCGTGGCAACCGGGCCGCTGGGTTCGCTTTCTTTGTTGCCGCAACCCGGAAAAACCAGAGCCAGGATGGTGCCGGCCAAAATCAGCGATAGCGGGTTTCTTGCAAACACGATCTTTAGTGAACGTCGAAATTGGGGATCGACACCGCGGCGGTGACGACACAGAGCCATACCAGTAACTCGAGTAAACCAGCGACCCGCGCGACGGCTGGAAGATCCTGCGTTGCGCCCCAAACTTTTACCTTTTGTTGATTCACGATATGAAGAATGAGCCCGAGCGGAATCAGGATGGCGAGTTTGAGTTCGAAGGCAGGATTGGGAATATATTTCGTGGCCGCGCTTGCAAAAAGCGAGAATCCTCCGAGGACCGCGATGCAAAATCCAGTCCAATTCCAAGCAAACAGAGCATTCGAGAGTTGAGCCGCCGTCCCGCGTTTGCGGCCAAGCCCCAGCAGGCGAAAGTCCAGCGACAAATTGGTTCCCAGCCAAAGCGAGAGCCCGGAGAAATGCGTGGCCTGCACGAACGGATAAACCCATGTGGAGCCGCTGATCCACATAGCCCACGAAGTGCCCTGAAGCCACTTCGCAAACGCCATGAAGAAGCTCATCAATTTCTCAGCCTCTCAGTCCTATCCGACACCCGAAATAGCTGGGACTTCAACGGAAGTTAGAATTGCCCCGATCCACAGCACCAGCGAAATAATCGCCAGGAGCTTGGCGCTCACCGGAATTGACGGCAATTGCCCCCACGCCGGCGACTTCCACTGGACGATGATCCCAAAGATGATGGCCAGAAGAATCACCGCAATTTTTAAGCGGAAAACAGAGGCCATGTAGAAGTCGGCAGCGTCCCCGGAGAACATGACGAATCCCGAGAGGAAAGCGGAAGCCAATCCCACCCACATCCACGGGAAAAGCTCTGCTCCGAGTGTGCCGACATTCTGCCCGCGCGCCGCCACACCGAGAACGCGCAGGTCCACAATCGCAATCGTGCCCACCAACAGGAAGAATCCGGCATAGTGGGCGACCTCCATTATGGCGGACAGCACGATCGAGCTATTGATGGCGACCAGCAGGGAATTGTTTTGCAGCCAAGCGCAAAAATGAAGCATCTGACGCGCCTACGACCTTAACGCCAAGCCATTGGCCAGCTTGACGCCAGTACAGCGCATGCTGCGCGCGCCATCCTTTGCGCGGCCGCCGGTACAGGTGATAGTGTCTCCGGCTTTGACGGTGGTGCTCGTCCAGCCGTTGTGCTTCAGGAAGTTCGGGCTGTTTATTTCGATGGCCCATTCCTGCGTCTCACCTTTCTCGTCCTTTACCATGAGATAGACGTAGGCATGGGGATTCGTCCACTCAACTCGTTCGACGGTCCCGGTTACGGTGGTTGGATTGGCCATGTCGTACATCGACACGGAGTGATGAGCGAACGATGGCGCAGGCGCCGCAACCATCAACAACAGACCGGTAGCTAAGAAAGCTAGCTTCGTTCTCATTCGGTGGCCTCCCGATCGCTATTATTTGAAGTGATCGAACAATTGCTTGTAATCATGATTATTTTCCTCGCAAATATACTCCTGAATGTACCATTCCGGATGGAGAGTTAGCGTGCCGGCCTCCGTCCAGGGTTTGGCAAAAACATTCGGATCTTCAATTGTAGCCTCATAGCTTATTTTGTCATAAGCGATGCGGCGATAGCGCTCGATCACGTGATATGCGGCGGTGTGCCGGTATTCGCGAACTGCTCCTTTATCGTTGAACCCGGTAACGTCGACGACCAGCGTATCGCCGTCCCATTTTCCAACCGAATTTCCCATCCAAGTAGGGTCAAGGTCCGCCGGATGAGGCCGTCCATCGGTGGGAATCACACGTAACAGATGCTCGGACTCATAGAGGATCAGCACGAGTCCCGGCTTTTGCACGATCTGCAGCGGATACGGCCATTCGGTGGTGCCAGGGATGCCTGGTGGTAAACACCGAGTGGTAAGGTCGAATCCGTAATCCGTGCCGACTTTGAATTTCTCCGCTCCCGGCTTCACAACGATCGGTCCCGTGGGCTTGATCGATTGGAACGCAGCTATATAGATGCCTGAGAGATCGGGCGTGCCGTCCGGCATATGCGGCAGCGGACGACCGGCAAAAGGCACATCTCGATGCACCGCGCTCCCAGTACTTTTCGACGCGACTGTCCCCGCGACCGTAACTGTCACGGACTTCGAGTCATTGCCGGCCGTTCCATAGCCCAGCGCGGTAAGCGTGTACGTCATTGTCGTTTTCGGCGTTACGGTGCGAGAGCCTCGCGCCTCCACGATTCCCAAATCCTGATCCACGGAAATGCGGTCGGCGTTCACGACGGCCCACTTCAAGGTGACGGACTGGCCTGGCTGAATAGAACTCGGGTCGGCCGTAAAGCTTAGGATTTTTGCAGGCGGCCCCATCGGAAAGCCGTCTCGGGGGAGACGTGCGGGAGCTTGCTGAGCCGTCGCCGGTGAAATCAGCGCCGCGAATACAGCGGAAGTGACTAGAGCTTTGCAAATCATGACGCGGACATCCGCAAAAAACCGGAGGGCCAGCGAGAGGCCGGCGGTGCGAAGCCAAAGCCTCCGCTACTTTTTGTATTCGTCAAATAGCTCTTTATAGTTGTGATTATTTTCCTCACAAATATATTCCTGAAGGTCCCACTCAGGATGAAGAGTCAGCGTCCCAGCCTCGGTCCACGGCTCGGCAAAGACGTTGGGATCGGAGATAGTGGCTTCGTAGTGAACCTTGTCGTAGGCCGTGCGGCGATAGCGCTCGACCACGTGGTATGCAGTCGTGTGACGGTAAACGCCAACGGCGGTCTTATCGTTGAATCCGGTGACATCGACGACGAGCGTATCGCCATCCCAATGACCGACCGAATTCCCCATCCAGGTAGGATCGAGATCGCTGGGGTGCGGCTTATCGAGTGGAACTACGCGAAAGAGGTGATAGGCCTCGTAGAGGAATATCACTTGAGTTGGGGTCTGGACGATCTGCATAGGATACGGCTGCTGCGTTGCGCCGGGAACACCGGGAGGAAGGCAGTGCTCTCCCAAATCGCCGCCATAATCCATTCCAACGTCATACTTTTCCGCGCCGGGCTTGAGCGTGACCTTGCCAGTAGGACGAATATCGAATCCAGCAATATAAACTCCTGAGAGATCGGGTTTGCCGTCAGGCGCCATCGGAATAGGCTTATTGACCACCGCGGAAGGAGTATCCGACGCGACGGGTGTGGTTCCCGGAACGGTGATGGTTACGGTCTTTTTGTCGCCACCAGCGCGGCCGGTGGCGATTAGTGTGTAGGTGATGGTAGCGGACGGAGAAACTGTAAGGCTGCCGCGAGTGGGCACGATTCCGATCCCATGATCGAGAACCATGCGGTCTCCGTTCACAACTACCCAGGTTAGCGTGACGGACTGGCCCGGCTGAATGGTAGTTTTGTCCGCGGTAAAGCTAAGAATCTGTGCGGACGGGCCGATCGGGAAACCTTCGACACCGCCGCGGGGGGCGGGCGCTTGACCGGGCGCGGGGGCCTGTTGCGCCAAGGTGGGTAAAATCATCACCACAGCCATGGCAAAGATGACAGAAATTCGACTAAGAAATCGCATGCTGCTTGCCTCCTGAAACGAGCCGCCGAACAAATTACGTTCGGCGGCGACATTCTAACGCAAGCCATGCGATTTGCGGATCGCTAATGTAGAAGCGCCATGGTTGTCAGAAGATGTACTTGAGCGCGAACTGCATAGTTCGCGGATCGTTGGTCGTTTGGTTTAGACCACCCAAGCCGGCGGTGCTCGCCGGAGTAGGCTGTCCGAAAGTCGGCGCCACAAATGCGGTCTGCGGAGGGTAGAGGTTCGCGTGGTTGGGCATATTGAAAACCTCCCAGCGGAATTCTATTTGCTGGCGTTCCGTAATCGGGAAAAGTCTCGACAGGCCTGTGTTAAATATGATCGCCCCAGGGCCAAACAGGCTGTTGTCCTTGAGATTCCCAAAAGTATACGGGGCCGGAGCAGCGAAGGCCTTCGGGTTGAGCCAGCAGTTTCGTCCCTTTGGCTGGCAGTATGGATCCATGCCCGCAATCAGGTTCGGGCGTTGGGTGAGCCCGTTTCCACTTCCCGAAAAATCGAGGATCATGATAGGACTAAAATCCAGGCCGGATTGCACAATTCCGGACAGTGAAAATCTCCAGTGGCCGATGAGTATGTCTTCGACCCGGTTCGAGAACTTCGGACTCTCCGCGACGAGTGACTCATTAAATATGAGGTGTGTATCCGCGCTTGGACAGTTGCCACGGTCCGCGTGCCGGTCGTACGGCACTGACTCCGCCGCAAGGAAGAATCCAAGAGTGGTGGTGTAATTGTCGGAGATGCAATGCGACCACGTGAAGTTTGTGATCGATGTGTAGTGGCTCGCGAAGTGGTGCTGAGCGGAGAGGAGTAGGCCGTTGTAGTTTCCCGTCCCACCCTCTTCCAGAAGAAGAGTTTCGCCGTAACAGGAAGTAAAGAACGGGGGTCCGCCGCATTGCGAACCAAAGTGCTGGAACAGGCGGTTATTGGTCAAGGAGAGTGGCGGGGCGATGCCGCTGCACACAAAGGGAGGCAGGCCAGATAAACCGGGTGCGCTGCATGGCCCGGCAACAGTGTTGCCACCACCGCCGGGAGCGGAACAGGTAATACCGGCGGGGAACGGATAACCATTCGGGTATGGCCCGACGCCTCCGAAATTAGCTCCGCATGGGCCCTGAAGACCAGGATTGGCCTCGTTGTTTCCCCATAGGTGGCGTTGTTGGTTCCCAAGGTAAGTCGCGGAAAGGAGCCAGCTCGCACCCACCTGTTTTTCCACGCTCAAGTTGTACTGCATGATGTAGGTGGGTTTGATATTGAGCGGATAGCTGAAAACCAAGGAGCCCGGAAGATATGCGGCATTTTTAGGGCCTGTTCCGACGAATTGCGGGAAAGGGTCCTCGCCGTTATGCGTGATTCCCTGTTGATCGGTGAATGAGAAGGTCGCCCAGGGGTTCGTAAGACAGGTAGTCGTGCAACCGTTGGCGGGTACGCTGACGGCACCGCCGTAGGGCTCTTCGAATCCGAACTGATCGTAAGAGAAATTCGGGAAATCATAAAAGATGCCGAAGCCTGCCCGAATAGACATTCGACCATTGCCCTCGGGGTCCCAGGCGAGACCGATGCGCGGGCTCCATTTGTCGAGGGCGTTGTTAGTCAGCTTGTTGTGTTCAGGGCCGCCGGGATCACCCGGGAAGAGATAGCCAGCAGGCGCAGTGGGAAATACGGTGCTGTGGACGTCATTGATTATGTCCGGCACGGAAATGGCGACGACATGGTTCTTTGGATCGGTATGCCCGAAAAATGGGTCCCAACGAAGCCCGGCGGTAATCGTCAGTCGACGGCTGATCTTCCACGCGTCTTGCGCATAGATCGCGAAGACATTTTGACGCTGGATGGAAGGAATAGGGGCGTCCTGGGCAAATGCGGCGCTGGGCGCTGTCCATCCGAGAAGGTAATCGGCGAGCGACACTGCTGCCACCCCTCCCGGCGGGGCAGCCAGATCCTCGGTGCGGGAGCCGTCAAAGGTAAAGACACCCTGATTGTTCAGGTAGTTCGTGGCGAAGGCTCTGAGATTTATATAGTCGGTGCCAAAGGAGAATTGGTGCGCGCCGTGTGTGAACGAGAGATCGTCCGAAAATTCGAGGGTGTCGTAAGGCTGGATCGACGGAGTCGATGCCGTATAACCGAAGAACCCGCCGGTTGGGTTGAAGCCTGCCATGTAGTTCGGGAAAAACTTGCTCACGCTCGGACCCAATTGATAGATATTGACGCTGGCCGGATTAACCCCCGCGGCGGTAAACAAATCGTTGAGGTCGATGGTCGAGTTCTGAACCGTGAGGTTGCGGCTCCGGTTTCCTGTGACGCGGACATTGTTGACCATATTCGAACTGATTAGGTAAGTGTCCCCGAGAGTGAGGTTTTGGACGCGATCGTCGGCGCCGTCGATCGCTGCGATCAGCAGGCCACCTTGGTTGGCTGGCAGATTCGGACTTCCGGGTGGTGCGTACCAATTGGTGATGAAGTACCGTCCAAATATAGTGTTCTTGTCACTCTGGTGATAGTCAATCCTCGCCAATCCTTGATTTTCTGTGAAGTTGGCCGGGGACTGGTAGGTGTAGTTGCCGCAGGGGCTCGTCGCCGAGTTTGGAACCGGAAAGTGGCTCTCTAAGGCCAGAATGATAGGGCTGTAGTTGGAGGGGTTGGTCTTGTTGGCGGCGAAGGGTCCTTGTAATGGGAAGGCGTTAAGCCCAGGATCGCAGTTGGCCGCGTACGCTGTGAAGTCTCCTGCCAGCATGGCATCCGTCGGTAAGACGGTTGAGGCAGGATTTGTAGAGCGCTGAATGGTGTCCTGCCAGCCCGCGAAGAAAAAGAGCTTGTCCTTCAGGATCGGTCCCCCGATCGTGCCGCCGAACTGATTGCGCTTCAAGTTATCCCGGACGTAGGGCTCGCCCAGATCGTTTGCGTAACCCGTGGTCTTGGAATCGAACATGAAATTGCGTACGTATTCGAAGGCGTCGCCATGGAACTCGTTGGTGCCTGACTTGGTTACGACGTTGACGGACCCGGACGGGTGAGTACCATACTGAGCCGGCAACGAGCTAGTTTCGACCTTAAACTCTTCAACCGTGTCCGGGAAGGGGAGCGGAAGATTCTGATTGCTCAGCGGATCGTTATGGGTTCCGCCATCCAGCCAATAGGCCACGCTTCCCTGTGTGCCCCCGGCAATAGAAATAATAGCTGCGGTCGGATAGGAGGCGCGGAAGGCTCGTCCCTCGCCGACAGCGCCAGAAAGGTTAAGCAGGTCGGTCACCTGTCGTCCGTTGAGCGGCAGATCTTGCACTTCCTGCGGCGGAGTTACCTGACCGACGCCTTCGCTCTGTGTTTCCACCATCGCGGCCTGGCCTTGGACGGTCACTTCCTGCGTCACCGCGCCTACAGTCAATGGGACATTAATGGTGGGGCTCACGCCGACTTCAATCACGATGCCCGTTTGCACGTACTTGGTAAAGCCTTCCTTCGTGACTTCAAGGCTGTACGAGCCGGGTGCCAAATCGGGCAAAGCGTAGCCTCCGTCCGCTGCACTGGTGACGGTTCGCACGGCACCGGTGGCTGTTTGCGTCAGCTTGACCTGAGCGCCGGCTACAGCTGCGCCGCTGGCGTCTTGAATGACGCCCCTGATCTGCGAAGTAGAAATCGTCTGCGCTGAAAGGATTGACGAAGCGAGAAAAACACAAAGCCCGAGGATTAACTTGGATCTCATACCCACCCCCCTCAAGAGATCGTTCCTCAAACGCCTAAAAACCGTAATTATGGCCGAGCGTATAGCAGATGACTTCTCAGGTTGTCAATGAAAACCAGCAGAGCAGATGCTGCGACCCCACTGGTTTGATCGCATTAGGACCGAGGCGTATAATTTTTCGTTTACACCGATGCCGATGGAACCGACAGAGAAACCTTCGGCCGCCGACGTAGACTTGACGCCACCAGAGTCCTTGCCGGCCGGCGCCGGAGATCGCGACGAGATTTGTGTTCGCGGGGCGCGCGTCCATAATTTGAAGAACATCAGTTTCGCGATTCCCCACAACCAAATCACGGTGGTTACGGGTGTGTCCGGATCGGGCAAGTCGAGCCTCGCGTTTGACACGCTTTATGCCGAGGGGCAGCGGCGATATATCGAGTCACTTTCAGCTTACGCGCGCCAGTTTTTGGAGCGGATTGAAAAGCCGGATGTGGACGAGATCACTGGCATCGCACCGGCGATTTCGATTCGCCAAAAGAATTCAACGCGCAATCCGCGGTCGACGGTGGCCACGGTAACCGAAATTTACGATTACCTGCGTCTGCTGTACGCGCGTGCGGGGCGCACTTTCTGCTTGCGCTGCGGCGAAGAAGTCCGCAAAGACTCGTTCGATGAGATCGCGGCGCGAGTGCTGGCACTTCCCGCTGGCCGGCGATTTTGCATTTTGTACCGTTTGACGTTTGGAACCGAGCCTCCCGCCAAGAGCGTGCAGGAGGGCGGTGTACGACCGCGCAAATCCGCCAGCATCAGCGAGGATGCTGTTCGCCAGGCGTTAACCAGCTTGCGGAAGCGAGGCTTCAACCGTTTGTACCAGGCTGGGCGAGTGTTTGAATTTTCCACGCCGGAAGAATTGCTGGATGTGGACTTCAGCAAGCCGATTTACGTGCTGGTGGACCGGCTCGCACTCTCACCCGAGATTCGCTCGCGACTCATCGACTCGATCGAAATATGCTACCGGGAAGGTGGCGGCGAGGCCATTCTCGAGTTCGCGCCAGACGTGGAGAAGACAGCCGAAAGACTTGTGTTCAATGAACGCTTTGAATGCAAGAAATGCGGAGCGTCTTACCAGGAACCGGAGCCGCGGCTATTTTCGTTCAACAATCCGTATGGCGCCTGCCCGCGCTGCCAAGGTTTCGGCAACACGATAGATTTCGATCTCGACCGAGTGCTACCAGACAAAGGGAAATCGCTTGCCGAGGGCGCGATCGAACCATGGACAAAACCCCGGTACAAACATCTGGCACTGGAGATGCGCCGGTACGCCCGCACGAAAGCGATCCCCTTCGATGTGCCCTTCCGTGACCTTTCAGCCAGCCAGCGCGCCGCGATCATTGACGGAGACCGCAAAGAGGATTTCGCGGGCGTGAAGGGGTTCTTCGCCTGGCTCGAGCGGAAGAAATATAAGCTGCACGTCCGAGTCTTCCTGAGCCGTTATCGCGGTTACGCGCTTTGTCCGGAATGCCACGGCACGCGTTTGCGCGCCGAAGCGCGGGCTGTGAAGGTGGCCGGGCGCTCGATCACGGAAGTCTGCCAAATGACGGTGAAAGAGGCCCGGCCATTTTTCGGGGGTCTGCAACTGAGCCCAGCAGAGACTGCTATCGCTGAAAAGATTCTCGAGGAAATTCAGCAGCGGCTGCGGTTTCTCGACGAGGTGGGACTGGATTATCTTACGCTCGATCGGCTGACTTCAACGCTTTCGGGTGGTGAAGCACAACGTATCCAGCTAGCAACTTCTCTCGGGTCGCATCTGGTGGGCGCACTTTACGTACTCGACGAACCCTCTATCGGTTTGCACCCGCGGGACACGCACCGGTTGATCGAAATTCTAAAGGGACTCCGAGATTTAGGAAACACGCTGTTGGTTGTCGAACACGATCCCGATACGATTCTAGCTGCGGACAACATATTGGACCTTGGGCCCGGTGCGGGCGAGCACGGCGGCGAAATGATTTTTGCGGGCACGCGGGAGGAACTTCTGGCGGATCCCCGTTCACTGACTGCCAGGTATTTGCGCGGGGAGCTGCGCATTGCGCTTCCCTCGCACCGCCACAAATTAAAAGGGCAGTTTCTAAAGTTAACCGGGGCTCGCAGCCACAATTTGCAAGGTATTGATGTAATGGTTCCGCTAGGTTTGTTGGTCGCAGTGACGGGAGTTTCCGGGTCAGGCAAATCGACGCTCGTGTATGACGTGATCTACAAGGCGCTTGAGGCCAAGCGCCTCGGCGGGAATTGGCGCCAGTTTTG
>Ga0070731_10005039_pt1 | contig 11053 bp, 9 predicted proteins | sample Coa_R1_2_FD_66448 | JGI IMG/M metagenome (GOLD analysis project Ga0070731, IMG submission 66448) | Surface soil microbial communities from Centralia Pennsylvania, which are recovering from an underground coalmine fire - Coalmine... | ecosystem: Environmental > Terrestrial > Soil > Unclassified ... | reverse complement strand
TGGGGTTGAAGTTCCACTGCCACGGCAGGCACACACCGAACGTCAGACCGGGGATGTCCGGGTCGGACGTCGTGAAGTCCGTCGGCTGCAGGTACTCGACTGCAGTGAAATTCGACGTCCCTCTGACTTGCCTCTGGTAGGTGGGCATCGAGTCGTAGCCGCTGTAGCCGCCGCCGCCGCCGACGACGTGCGTCTCCGCGTAGCTCTCCTCACTCACCTTGAGCTGAGCGCTCCGCGGGCCCCAGAGGTAATCCCACCCCCAGGTCCGCTCGGCCGGGAAGTCGAACGTGAGGCCGGAGGACGTCGAGAACGGGCCCGGCAGCGTCGTACCGCCCGCCGACGTCACCCAGGGGCTGTCGTCGGGATTGCCCGCCGTGCGGTCGGTGGAGCCGAGGTCACGCGACGCCGGGTAGGCGCCCGAGTCGCCGGAGGAGAGAAAGGTGCTCTGCCCCTGCGCGGCGAGCTCGAGGAACGCCTGGTCGAACGCGGCGACGTAGTTCGTGTCCTCGAGACCGATGCTCGCGAACGCCTTGATGATCGACTCGGACTCGCCCCAGCTCGCCGAGACGGTGTCGGCGGCGTTCTCGCTCGCAGCCTCGTAGAAGGCGTCGGCGAAGCCGGCATCGCTGTTCGGCGCCTGGTAGACGCGCACGGCCGCGTCGGGTGCGAGCGCTCCCGACTGCTCGACGTCGAGCACGGTCTCGTCCGAGCCCGCTGCCTCGCTGGGAGCGCCGGACCCGCCGTCGACGTTGACCGGGGTGATGCGGCTCGCCGACGCCTGCGGGCCCGTCAAACCGGCCTCCTGGCTCCAGAACTGGCTGACGACGTCGGCCTTGACGCTCGCGAGGGTGACGATCCCGATCGTCCGGCCACGGCCGGTACCGCCGGCCTGGGTGACCGGGCCGAGGTCGTACCGCTTTGCGAAGTCGGACGGCAGGAGCGACGTGTTGTTGAGCCCCTGCGTGCTCAGGCCGTCGGCCGTGCCGATCGCGTCACTGTGCTGGGTCGGGTAGTTCGAGAGGCCGAGGATCGCGAGGATGAACGGCCCCCACTCCGACGGAACGCGCGGGTTGGACGGCGAGCCGTGAACCGTCACCGTGCCGTGGGGCCCCCGGTGGCTGCCGTGCACCCCGACGGAGGGCACGTGGTAGTCCTGCTGGACGATCTGGAACGCCTTGTTGTACTCCCCCGCCGTGCCGGTCGTCTGGATGTCGAGATCGTCCGGCATCGCGTGCGAGTGGATGCCGAACCGCCCGAGGTACGCCTCGATCAACGCGATGACGACCTGCGGCTGGCCGTAGCGGTTCGCGAAGTCCCGCACCGACAAGAAGCCCCGAGGCATGCCGGCCTGGATCTGCGCCTGGAGGTTGTTGACGTTCCGAGCGCGGAGGATGAACGACACCGTCTCCGGTGTGCTCGGGTCGGTGGGTCCGAAAGGCTGATATCCCGAGAGGACGGCCGAGCCGACCCCCTGGGACACGCTGACGTAGCCGGCCTTCGCGTTCCCGGCGCCGAAGGAGGCTGTTGCTGCAACTGCGGCGAGTGCGGCGGACAGCGGCACGACGACGAGCCGCCACCTCCATGGGTGGTTCATCAGGTATTCCCCCCCGATTTTTCGGACTTGGAGCGCTGCGGACGCTCCCCTAACGGCTCGACCATCCTGACAGAACTGCCCCGGCTTTCAACCCGGGAACCGCCACCGCGCTATTCGTGCGGCTTCGCCATCTTCCGGTAGTCGAGCGCCTCGTCGAGGACCGACTCCTCGACGCCCTTGTCGCGCGCGACCTCCCGCAGCGACCGTCCGGACGAAGCCGCCTCCTTGACGATCTCCGTCGCGCGGTCGTAGCCGATGTACGGATTGAGCGCGGTCGCCGCCGAGAGCGTCAGCTCGGCGTAGCGCTCGCAGGTCTCGCGGTTCGCCGTGATCCCGTCGACGCACTTCTCGGCGAAGAGCCGGCTCGCGCTCGCGAGCAGCCGCACGGACTCGAGGATGTTCTTCGCGATCAGCGGCACGAACACGTTCAGCTCGAAATGCCCCTGCATTCCGCCGACGGTGATCGCCGCGTCGTTGCCGATCACCTGCGCCGCCACCTGCGTGACGACCTCGGGCATGACCGGGTTCACCTTGCCGGGCATGATCGAGCTCCCTTTCTGCAGCTCGGGGAGCGCGATCTCGGCGAGGCCGGCGCGCGGCCCCGACCCGAGGTAGCGGATGTCGTTCGCGATCTTCGTCAGCGAGACGGCGACGGTCTTCAGCGCACCCGACGCCTCGACGATGCCGTCGCGCGCCGCCTGCGCCTCGAACGGGTCGGCCGGGGCGGAGATCTGCAGCCCCGTCTCCTCCTCGAGGATCGCGCGCACGCGTGCCGCGAACTCCGGATGCGTGTTCAATCCGGTGCCGGTCGCAGTTCCCCCGAGCGGGACCTGGCCGAGCCGCTCGAGCGTCGATCCGACCCGGTCGTAGCCCTGGCGGACCTGGGCGGCGTAACCGGCGAACTCCTGCCCGAGGGTCACGGGGACAGCGTCCATCCAGTGCGTCCGGCCCGACTTGACGACGTCGTCGAACTCGAGCGCCTTCGCCTGCAGCGAGTTCGCGAGCTGCTCGAGCGCGGGCAGCAGGTCGTTGACGATCTCGTGGAGCGCGGCGAGATGGACCGCCGACGGAAAGACGTCGTTCGACGACTGCCCCATGTTGACGTCGTCGTTCGCGTGCACGCCCTCGCCGGCGAGAGTGGCGATGACCTCGTTCGCGTTCATGTTCGAGGACGTGCCTGAGCCGGTCTGGAACACGTCGATCGGGAACTGGTCGTCGAGGTCGCCGTTCGCGATTCGTTCGGCGGCGGCTGCGATGCGCTCCGCCTTGTCGGCGTCGAGCAGGCCGAGCTCGGCGTTCACGCGCGCGGCGGCGCCTTTGATCCGCCCCAGCCAGCGGGCGACCGGTGCCGGGATCGGCTCGCCGGACACCGGGAAGTTCGCAATCGCCTTCGCGGTCTCGCCGCCCCACAGCTCCCGTTTCTCTTCCGTCTTGCTCATCGCGCCTCCGAAGGTAGTGACGCGACTCGTTCCGCCGCGTCGAGCAGCTCGTCCCAGGTGCAAAGCTTCACGCGCGGCCGCCCCAGCTTCTCGCCGGCGGCGCGCTCGTGCTCGTCGATCGCCTGCCAGCCGGTGTACAGCACGCGGCGCACGCCGCGTTCGTCGAGGACCGCGTCCACGTCGGCCGCGGTCGCCGTCGTGTTCGGAAGCTTTCCGGCCGCGGCATCCTCGAGCAACAGCTCGACCGTCTCCGTCGCGTCCTTCTTGTTCGTGCCGATGACGCCGGTGGGCCCGCGCTTGATCCAGCCGGCGACGTACAGCCCCGGCTCGACGCGGCCGCCCTCGTTCGGGATCGTCCCCGTCTTCTCGTCGAACGGGACATCGGGAAGCGCAACGCCTCGATAGCCGACGCTCCGGAAGACGAGGCCGCAGGACAGCGTCTCGCGCTCGTCCGTGGCGACGGCCCGCTGATTCGCGTCGAGGACGTTCTTCACCAGCTCGATGCTCTCGACGCGATCCACTCCGTCGATCGCGACGGGTGACCGCATGAACATGAAGACGAGGCGCTTCGGCTTACCGCTCGGCTCCCGTGCCGCGTATTCGCGCAGCACCTCGATGTTGCGCTCCGAGTTCGTGTCCTTGCCGACGGCGCCCTCGAGGTCGGCCGGATCGACGACGACGTCGGCGCCGGCCAGCTCGCCGAGCTCGATCAGCTCCGGGGTCGTGAACGCAGCCTGAGCCGGGCCCCTCCGGCCGACGATCACGATCTCCTTCAGCGAGGCGCCGCAGATGGCGGCGATCGCCGCGTCCGTGGTGTCGGTCGGCGCCAGCTCCTCCGGCGTCAGCGCGAGCATCCGGGCCACGTCGAGGGCGACGTTTCCGACGCCGATGACGACCGCGCGCTCGACGCCGAGGTCGAACTCGATGTCCTGGTAGTCGGGGTGGCCGTTGTACCAGGCGACGAACTCGGTGGCGGGCCACGATCCGGGAAGGTCCTCACCGGGGATGCCGAGCCTCCGGTCCGACTGTGCGCCGACGGCGTAGACGACCGCGTCGTAGAGCCGCGCGAGGTCGGCGTGCGGGAGGTCGCGTCCCACCTCGACGTTCCCGAGGAAGCGGAAGCCGGGCCGGTCGGCGATCTTCTCGAAGGCGCGCGAGACCGTCTTCAGCTTGGGATGGTCCGGCGCGACGCCGAGCCGAACGAGGCCCCACGGCGTCGGCAGCCGCTCGAACATGTCGACCTCGACCGGCATCTCCCCGCCGAGGAGCGCTCCGGCGGCGTAGAACCCCGCCGGGCCGGAGCCGACGACGGCGACGCGGAGCGGGCCCATGCCGTTGATGCTAGTGCCCTTCGTCCGGCGCGGACTCGGGACAATCCCGCACCGTGTGGAGGCCCCGCTAGTGGCTGCAGCCGGAGCCGCAGCCGTGAGCGCCGTCGTCCGGCGCCTCGCCCTCGGCCACCTGGAACGAGTGCCCGCAGCCGCAGGACGCGACCGCATTCGGGTTGTCGATCTTGAACCCGGACTCCTGGATGGTCTCGAGGTAGTCGACCGTCGACCCCTTGAGGTACGGGGCGCTGAAGGGATCGACGACCACCTTGACGCCCTCGATCTCGAACTCGTGGTCGCCCTCCTGGGCGCCTCGGTCGAAGCCGAGGCCGTACTGGAAGCCGGAGCAGCCGCCACCCTCGATCGCCACCCGCAGGACGGAGACGTCGGTCTCCGCCGCCATGAGCCCGCGGATCTTCTCCGCGGCGGCGGGGGTCAGCGAGACGATGCTCTCGGTCCGCTCCTGGAGCTCCATCGTCTCCTCATCGTACCAGCGGGCGCGGCCTCCAAAACGACTTTGTAACACCCGTCTCCCGCGCCCTTCCTGGTGTCGAGCGTGAACAAGTGCGGACTTGGTAACGTCGCCCCGCCGATGCTGAGCAACTGGCTGCCGTTCCTGATCTACGGGCTCTTCGCCCTCGCGATCCCGGCCTCGATGATCTACCTGTCGTTCGCGGTGGCGCAGCGCCCGAGAGCCCGGACCCGAGCGCGCGTCATCCCGTTCGAGTCGGGCGTCTCCAAGGGGCAGATGAAGCCGCAGCGATTCACCGTCAGCTTCTACCTGACGGCGATGCTCTTCATCGTCTTCGACATCGAGATCGTCTTCCTCTACCCGCTCGCCGTGCAGCTGCACGCGCTCGGCTGGTTCGGGTTCGTCGAGTTCGCGTTCTTCATCCTCATCCTCGTGGTGGCCTACGTCTACATCTGGCGCAAGGGCGCCCTCGACTGGTAATGGCCGACCGGCTGCGCGACTACGGGCTGCAGTCGGAGCGCCTGCTCTGGCCGACCAAGGGCCCGTCCCGCTTCGAGGAGGAGCTCGGCGTCGAGGAGCTCGAGCAGGCGCTCGGAATCACGACGCTCGAGAAGGCGGTGCGCTGGGCGCAGACGAAGTCGATGTGGCCCGACACGTTCGGGCTCGCGTGCTGCGCCATCGAGATGATGGCGATCGTCGGCTCCCGGTACGACCTCGCGCGCTTCGGGATGGAAGCGTTCCGCTCCTCGCCGCGGCAGGCCGACCTGCTCATCGTCTCCGGCCGCGTGTCGCACAAGATGGCGGCGCCGCTGCGGCAGATCTACGACCAGATGCTCGAGCCGAAGTGGGTGATCGCGATGGGTGCGTGCGCGAGCTCCGGCGGCATGTTCAACAACTACGCCGTCCTGCAGGGCGTCGACCGCATCGTCCCCGTCGACATCTACGTGCCCTTCTGCCCGCCGCGGCCCGAGGCCCTGATGGAGGGAATCCTCCGCCTGCACGAGGCGCACCTCGCCGGCGTTCCCCCGGCGTATGAACGCAGGCAGGTCGCGACGTGAGCGACTACGCCAAGATCCCGGGCTACGTCTCCGCGAAGGAGGAGCACGGCGAGACGACGGTCGTCGTCGACCCGGCGCACATTCGCGAAGCGTGCACGTACGCGCGCGACGACCTCGGCTTCAACATGCTCGTCGACCTCGTCGCGACCGACTACCTGGGCTGGGCCGGGAAGGGCGTCTCCGGCTACATCGGTACCGCTAGCGGCCGCGACCTCAACCTGCCGATGACGCAGGGCCTGCAGGCGCTGCCGGACGTGAAGCCGACGCGCTTCTCGATCAGCTACCACCTGCTCGCGCTGCGGCAGGGCGCTCCCCGCCTGCGCCTCCAGTGCTGGCTCGAGGACGGCGATTCCGTCGAGAGCGTCGTGCCGGTGTGGCCGTCCGCCGACTGGCTCGAGCGCGAGCAGTACGACCTGATGGGCATCGACTTCACCGGGCATCCCAACCTCGCGCGCCTGCTCCTGGACGACGACTGGGAAGGGCACCCGCTGCGCAAGGACTATCCGATCGGCGGCGAGCCCGTCCGCTTCTCACCGGCCGAATGAGCACGACGCTGCAGCGTGTCGGTCGCCCGCGGCGCTGGCCGATCGTCGGCGACCCGATCTACGAGGGCTCGCGCATCCCGTCGCGCGTCCCGACGGTGATGGACGTCCCGCCGCCGCTGCGCGAGACGGACGACATCCTCCAGGTCAACTTCGGACCGAACCACCCGTCTACGCACGGCGTGCTGCGCCTGATCGTCGACCTCGACGGCGAGGAGGTCGTCGGCCTCTCCGCCGTCGTCGGCTACCTGCACACCGGCTTCGAGAAGAACATGGAGCAGAAGACGTGGTGGAAGGCGATCACGTACCCCGAGCGCATCGACTACGTCGGCTACCAGAACAACGAGCTCGTCTTCGTCCTCGCCATCGAGAAGCTGCTCGCGATGCAGGTGCCGGAAAAGGCGACGTGGATGCGCATGCTGCTGTGCGAGCTCAACCGAATCCACTCGCACCTCGTGTTCCTCGGTACGTCCGCGCTCGAGCTGGGAGCGATCTCGATGTTCTGGTACTGCTTCCGCGAGCGCGAGACGATCCTCGACTTGTTCGAGCTCGTCGCGGGCCAGCGCATGCACACGCGCTACTTCCAGACCGGCGGCATCGCGGAGGACATCCCGGTCGGCTTCTTCCCCGAGGCCCGCAAGTTCGTCGAGACGATGCCGAAGGCGCTCGACGACTACCTGACGCTGCTCGACCGCAACAAGATCTGGCTCGAGCGCACTCAGGGCGTCGGCCTCCTCTCGGCCGACGACGCGATCGCGCTCGGTCAGTCGGGGCCGGTGCTGCGCGCGTCCGGCGTCGACTGGGACCTCCGGCGCGACCAGCCGTATCTCGCGTACGACCAGGTCGACTTCCGCGTCCCGGTCTATACCGGCGGCGACGTCTACGACCGCTACCGGGTGCGCATGGACGAGATGGCGCAATCGACGCGCATCGTGCGCCAATGCCTCGACCGGCTCGAGCGCATGGAGGGAGAGCCGTGGATCACCGACGACCGCAAGGTCGTGCTGCCGCCGCGCGAGGAGCTGCACACGTCGATGGAGTCGCTCATCCACCACTTCAAGATCGTCACCGAGGGATACCGCGTGCCCGCGGGCGAGGTCTACGTCGCCATCGAGTCGCCGCGCGGCGAGTCCGGCTGCTACGTCGTCAGCGACGGCGGGCCGAGGCCGTGGCGCGTCCACTTCCGGCCGCCGTCGTTCCACGCCCTGCAGGCGACGGCGACGTGCTCGCACGGCGCGCTCATCGCCGATCTCATCGCCATCGTCGGCTCGCTGGACGCCGTCATGGGGGACACCGACCGGTGAGCCTGAGGACGGAGATCGAGAAGGTCGCGCGGCGCTATCCGAGCTCGAAGTCGGCGATCCTGCCGGCGCTCCGGCTCGCGCAGGAGCAGTACGGCTGGCTCTCGCGCGAAGCGCTCGAGGAGGTCGGCGACGCGCTCGACCTGACGCCGGCGTACTGCATGTCGGTCGCGAGCTTCTACGACATGTTCAACCTCGAGCCTGCAGGCCGGCACACGATCGAGGTGTGCACGAACGTCTGCTGCGGTCTCGTGAACGCGCAGGCGGTGCTGGAGGCGTTCGAGCTCGAGCTCGGGGTCGCACCGGGCGAGACGACGGCCGACGGCGAGATCACCCTCCGTGCGGTCGAGTGCCTCGGCGGCTGCTCCACGCCGACGATCGTCGCGGTCGACCACCGCTACCGGCAGTCGGTGACGCCGGAGGACGCCCCCGCAATCGTGCAGGAGCTTCGTGGCGGCTGAGGCGCAGCCCGCGCTCGTCCTCGGGGGGGCGGAGGAGCACCCGCTCCGCGACCTGACGTCGTATCGCGCCGTCGGCGGCTACGCGCAGCTCGAGAAGGCGCGCGCGATGCCGCCCGGCGAGGTGGTCCGGCTGCTCATCGAGTCGAACCTGCGCGGCCGCGGCGGCGCCTTCTTCCCGACCGGGCGCAAGGCGAGCTTCATCCCGACGCCGGACAAGATCGCGAAGCCCGTGTACATCACCGTCAACGCCGACGAGTCGGAGCCGGGGACGTTCAAGGACCGCGAGATCATGCTCCGCGTCCCGCATCGCCTCGTCGAGGGCTGCCTCATCGCCGCGCATGCGATCCAGTCGACCTCGGTCTTCATCTACATCCGCGGCGAGTACTCGGCCGAGTACGAGGTGCTGCAGGCGGCGGTCGACGAGGCACAGCGCGCGGGCCTGATGGGCGAGGTGACCATCGTCGTCCACCGCGGCGCCGGTGCGTACATCTGCGGCGAGGAGACGGCGCTCCTCGAGTCGCTCGAGGGCAAGCGCGGGCAGCCGCGCTCGAAGCCGCCGTTCCCGGCGATCGAGGGCGTCTACGCGTCGCCGACGCTCATCAACAACGTCGAGACGATCACCACAATCCCGGTCGTCCTCCAGGTCGGCCCGGAGGAGTTCGCCCAGATCGGAGTGCCGCCGGACTCGACGGGAACCCGCGTGTTCTGCCTCTCCGGGAACGTCGTGCGGCCCGGCCCGTACGAACGCCCGCACGGCATCACCGTCCGTGAGCTCATCTACGACATCGGCGGCGGCATCGCGGACGGCCGCGAGCTGAAGGCGGTCATGGTCGGCGGCTCGTCGTTCCCGGTGATGACGCCGGACGAGATCGACACGAAGCTCGACGCGACCTCTCTCGGCCAGAAGGGCCTGTTCATCGGCTCCGGTGTCGTGACGGCGATCGACGACCGCGCGTGCATCGTGCAGTTCGCGCTCAGGGTCGCGCAGTTCTACATGCACGAGTCGTGCGGCAAGTGCACGCCGTGCCGGGTCGGGACGCGCTGGCTCGTCCAGCTGCTGCGCGCGGTCGAGAACGGCACGGCGACGGAGCATGACCTCGAAGTCCTGCTCGACGTCTGCGACCGGATCATCGGCAAGTGCCTGTGCGTGCTCGGCGACTCGGCAGCGATGCCGGTCGCGAGCTGCGTGACGAAGTTCCGCGACGAGTTCCAGGCGCACCTCGAGCACGGCGGCTGCCCGTTCGGCGCCGACTCGTCGCTCGACCGGCTGTTCGCACCCGTCGACCAGCACCGTCTCGCTCCCGTCGCGCACGAGGCGGGCGTATGACCGACCTCGTCCGCGTCACCGTCGACGAGCGCGAGGTGCACGTGCCCAAGGGAACGGGCCTCGTCGAGACGGCGCTCGCCGCCGGGATCGAGATCCCGGTCTTCTGCTACGAGCCGCGCCTCGGCCCTCCGGTCGGCGCGTGCCGCATGTGCCTCGTCGAGATCGAGGGGATGCCGAAGCTGCAGGCGGCGTGCACGCTCACGGCCGCCGACGGGATGGTCGTGCACACGGCGCGCACATCGGCGAAGGCCGCCGACGGGCAGGACGCGACGCTCGAGTTCATCCTCGTCAACCATCCGCTCGACTGCCCCGTCTGCGACAAGGGCGGCGAGTGCCCGCTGCAGGATCTGACGTTCCGGTACGGGCCCGGCAATACACGCATGAGCTTCGAGAAGCTCACCTTCGAGAAGCCGATCCCGATCTCGCCGGCGATCTCGCTCGACCGCGAGCGCTGCATTCTCTGCTACCGCTGCACCCGCTTCAGCGAGACGGTGAGCGAGGACGGTCAGCTCGTCGCGCGGAATCGCGGCGCGATGTCCGTGATCACGACCTTCGAGGACGAGCCGTACGGCGGACCGTTCACGGGGAACGTCACCGAGCTCTGCCCGGTGGGGGCACTGCTGCCGACGCAGTACCGCTTCGAGGGCCGCCCATGGGAGATCACGAACGTGCCCACCGTGTGCGGCATGTGCCCCGTCGGCTGCAACGTCAACGCGACGGTGCGCGAAGGCAAGGTCAAGCGCATCCTGTCGCGGAACCATCCCGAGGTGGACGAGGGCTGGATCTGCGACAAAGGCAGATTCGGATTCACCCACCTGCGGGCGGACGACCGCGTCGTCGACCCGATCAAGCGGATCCGCCGTCGTGGATTCGAGCCCGTCTCGTGGGACGAGGCGGTCGACGAGGCCGAGCGCCTCCTGCGTGCCAGCCACGGCCGCGTCGTCGTCGCGCTCTCCGGCTCGGAGACGGTGGAGCAGGCATACGGGCTCGCGAAGCTCGTCCGCGTCGGGCTGGACTCGCACGAGGCGATGCTCCCCGAAGAGGTCTCGCCGGCGCTCGACGCGTACCGCGCGCCGCTCTCCTCGATCGCGCAGGCCGACGTCGTCGCCGTCCTCGGCGACGTCCCGCTCCAGCAGACCGCGCCGATCGTCGACCTGTGGGTGCGCGCGGCGCGGCGGCACGGCGCGCGCGTGCTGACGGAGCTCGACGAGCAGGCGATTCGCGACGCGGAGCGGCCGGTCCTCATCTGGTCGGGCCCGGGCGGCCGCGGCGGTCTCACCGTCGCCCAGCACGCCGAGCGGCTGGGCGTCACGAGCGCGTTCTCCATCCCGTCGACGCCGAACGGGCGCGGCATCGCCGACGCATGGGCTGCTGCCTCCGACGCCGAGCCGGTGAATACCGAGTCGGTCGGCCTCCTCGTCGTCTCCGGAGACGAGGCCGCGAACGATCCGAACGTCCGCGCACTCGCGGAGAAGGCCGAGTCGGTCATCGTCATCTCGATGTTCCACGGCCTCGCCGTCGGCTGGGCCGA
>Ga0070731_10005038_pt1 | contig 11054 bp, 10 predicted proteins | sample Coa_R1_2_FD_66448 | JGI IMG/M metagenome (GOLD analysis project Ga0070731, IMG submission 66448) | Surface soil microbial communities from Centralia Pennsylvania, which are recovering from an underground coalmine fire - Coalmine... | ecosystem: Environmental > Terrestrial > Soil > Unclassified ... | reverse complement strand
TAAAAAGACTCGTGGCAAATGGACTTAACCATCCGCAGCACTTGCGGCTTGGCCCATTCACTAGGCATGTTTGTAATAAGACCGACGATTCCTGGCATATTGAGTATGGGTCTGGCTGGGAAGTCCAGACAGCTCCGGGCATCTTTCTGTTGGTCGGGAAGTCCGTAACGGTGACCAACATCTATTTTACTGGTTTGCTGAGGATCAGAATTTGGAGCCGGCGGGAGGAATTGAACGCTCCATCTGCCGAGTACGATTCGGCCGCTCTAACGTTGAGCTACACCGGCTTATTGATTGCTTGGCTGGTTTAGACTATACCATTTCGCCCGCAGATTAATACCAAGCATGATGACATTATGTGGAAGAATTCCGAGAAGGCCTCGATGGAATTTTGCCTTCATACAAAGTTTTCCCCATGAAGTCAAGGGAACATAATATCTCGGCATCAACATTTCTTCGAACCCGTTTCGAATTTTGAATTCCCTCAAGGGACTATCGCGCTTATTGCCATAGTTGAAGAGTCCATACGTCACGTATGACACTCCCTTTTCCGCGCACCGCTCAAAGGCTTTTGTGACCAGGGCGTTCGTCGGGCGTTTATCAAAATGCCGCACACTTGGCGTCAGGTTTAAAATGGAGGCCACTTTTCCCCGGTAGACGATCTTCAGGAACCCGATCAGCTCATCTTCGAAATAGGCGCAAATGAAGTCGCTGCGGTCCTGAAACGATGAGTAGTCCTTCTTTACCTGATCAAACGTTTTCCCAAATTGAGCGTTGCGACGTCCTTGCCGCACCGGGTTGTCATTGTTCAGCGTTACCAACCCACTGATTAAGTCGTCGTCAAACGGTCTGACAGCGATTACGACCCCGCGTTTCTGCGATCTTCTTGTGTTCTTGCGGGATTCCTGCGGCAGTGATTCCCACCATTCCTTGAAGCTGGGGAGGCGAGCGACGGCAACGCTATCCCACTCCACCGGATATTTGTATTTCGGGGATGTCGCGGGGGGCTTCTGCGTGAATGTGAAGATGTCGGCGCGCAACCCGTGCGCTCGCTGTTCTTTCAGCATTTTCACGCAGCGCTCAGGATCTTCGAGGTCTGTCTCCAGCCACTCCTCGCTACGGATGGATGCTATTTTAAGACGCGATCCGCTAACTACAATCGTTTTGCTGTCCACCGCCAACGCCGGGACCCGGACCCAGTTCCCCCTGACGTAGATTTCGCTGCTATTGTCCACGGGCATTCGGGCCTTTTCCTCTGCGAGAACTGGAGCCATTACGCGCACACCCCTTGTTGGAAAAATGAATTCAAACGTTCATCATTACTCGACTAAGGTACCAACTCCCTGCATTTTGTAATTCCCGGCGTGTGTCTCTCTTGCATAGAGTTGAGCAAAGATGTCATCCATGATTCTAGTCGCCAGCAAAATCTCGCGGTACGGAATGGGTGGCGGCGTGTTTTCCTCAATCGATCGATAAAAGGATTCGATTAGATATTTCATGCCGGCCTTTATGTGGAAATCCCTGCCAAGAAAGGATCCCAAGTTGGTCTTCAGGTTTCCGAGATATTGCTGTGCATACGCGACAGGGGGGAGAAACTTTTCCGCGTAGCTCTTATATCTCTTGCCCCCCAACTTGATGAGCGTCTCTTCGTCCTGATCGACCATAAGGCCGTTTTCCGGCCCATAGATGCGAAATTGATGAAGGGCGGGCCGCATCTGCGAAGAGAAAGTAAAATACGCTGTAGTGCCCGACTCTTCGGCGATGGTTACCCTCAACTCGTCGATAATTTCTGTTTCGCCCAGGCTCCTGAGAAAGGGGCTTATAAACCCGAACGCCATTACATTCGGCGACTCGCTCGTGAAAAACTCGGCGATTCTGGCTATGCCGTGGCTGATGATATTCTGCAATAATCTTCCCGGCAGCCTGCGAACCCAATGAGCCTTGTCGCTGATGAGGGCCCTCGCATAATCGGACCGCCCAAGCTCATAACAGTAATAGCTTTCCATATGCACCGGGGCGCCGCCCAAGTAGCCACTCTGCACAAGCCCTCGCATGCGTCTGGCCGCGTTTCGGAACTGATCATCATGCCCCGCGGTTATCTTGAGTCTCCTGTTCTCCGCGAGTGCAATCAGTCCCTCCGCTTCCTGCAAACAAAGAGTGAACGGCTTCTCCACATAGACGTGGCACCCAGATTCCAGGCAAAGTTTGGCGAGCTCGAAATGACTGAACGGCGGCGTTGTGATATGGACGACGTCCGGCCTCATCTCGCTCAATAGCTCTGTCAACTCGGTAAAGTGACGCTTAATTCCGAACCTCTCGGCAAGTTGCTGGGCCATGAGCGGTTCCCGGTCGCAAACTCCGACAATTTCGCAACCCTTGATCCTGCCGATGCTCGACGCGTGTTCATCCGCGATTTTCCCGCAACCGACGATGGCCACCTTAAGCATTGGACCGCCTTTCCCTGCAGCCCTCGAAAAACCGGCCTAATGCTTCCGCCATCGGCACCTTGGGCGCCCACCCTGTGCGTGTCTTCAATTTTTCGTTGCTGTAACGTGTTTTCTTCCAATAGGCATGCCAGTGCTTGCGGTTAAAAACGGGCGGCAGTTGATTGTCCGACCAGGCCGCGTAACGTTCCCACAGGTAGCAGAAAGTAAAATTAAGGAAGTGAGGCACATAAAATGATTTGAATCGTCTTACATTCTGTTTGTACAAGCGCAAAAACTTCCGGCTGGAAGGCAGGTCGTCGTCCACTACGTTGAATACTTCCCCGTCGATTCCTTCCTTCAAGCCGGCTCGCAGAATGGCTTCGGCGCAGTTATCCACGTAAGTAAACGGTATCGCGTTCGAACCTCCAAGGTGCATGAATACGCCAAACGTATCCATTCCCACACGTCCGGAGATGTTAGTTTTGCCCGGACCAATGACATACCCGGGCCTCACATGCACGTAGGGAACCCCATGCTTCTTGCCGTACTCGGTGACGAGTTCGTCTTGCTTCACTTTTGCATAACAGTATGGGTCGCCTCGAAGCCAGGCATCCTGCTGAACTGGGCACGTCTCGTCCAGCATTCTGCCGCGAGACTTCCTTGTGTTGCTATAGACCGCAAACGAGCTGACGTTCACGATTCGCCGAAGGCAGCCCTCCTGCACGCACGCATCCAGAAGATTTCGTGTTGTGACCACGGAATTCAGGAATGCTTCTGGAAACGACTTTTCGGCTCTGCCCGCAGCAAGGTGATAGATCAGCGCCACATCCTTCGCTGCAACCGCACAATCCTCGCGTGAAAGTAGATTGCCTCGGACCAATTCGATTCGCGCCCCCTCGCGGCATCGGCTGCGGAGGGCTTCGATCTTTTCCATTTTGCTGGAGGGCCGGGCAAAGCAGCGCAGATTGCGAAAGCCCCGGTCCAGCAGGGCTCCCACGAGTCGCGACCCGATAAAGCCGGCCGCTCCTGTAATCAGGATCAGATCGTCGCGCCCGACGATTGAGGAATCACCATTTGATGGATTCATATTTTTTTACTATTCACTGACATAAGGCCGGCTGACTGGGTTCATGCCCATGGCCGCAAGGAGCCTTCCGGTGTGGTAAGAAAGCTTGAAGACGTAATCCATGAACCGGGCCTGCCCTAGAACGAAACCCACAGGCAAGGCGACGAGGTAGGCCGGGGCGGCAATCAGCGACGTGGCAACCAACTGAAGAGGCAAGCCATGATTGCGAATTGAGTAAATCCCGCGGTACCAGGCCCTTCGCACAAGAAAGTTCCTTTTCCACCGTGACGGGGGAACAACCTCATAGACCACGCCTTCATTGCACCAGGTGAATACGCGCCCCAATTGCATCATTCTCTTGAAAAAATCCTGGTCGGAACCTTCCACGCACTGGGCTCGGAACGGTTGGGGATCACCCGCAAACAACTGCCTTTGCAATAAAACGTTGCCCGTTCGGGTTTGGCCCCAATTGAGAACTAATCCGGTCGGGTGCTGTGGGCGATCGTAGAACTTGCCTTTGATCACCCAACTTGGCGCCCCGTCGCCGAAGAAAGGCAGGACAGGTCCAAGCACGCCAGCGGCGCCATCCTTTTCAAGAAGATTGAACATGCACAGGAGCCATTGCTTGGTCGGAAATTCATCATCATCGATGAACGCTACGTAGTCTCCGGTTGCGTATCCGACGCTTCTGTTCCGCGCCAGCGCGATGTTTTGCTGTGGCTCCACATCGTATTTGACATCTACGTTTGATGCGGCCGCGAATTCCGCTACGACCGATTCACCTGATTGCAGGCGGTCATTATCAACAACAACGATCGAATACGTGAAGAGGCCTCCGGTATCCTGTTCGCCGAGTTCATCCAACAACTTTTTGAGGAGGGCCGGGCGCTTAAACGTGCAAAGGCATACCGAAATATGTTTTGGAATCCGGGCGGTTCCGTTTTGCGCCCCATTACTTCCAGATGTGTTCAACCCCATCCCACTGCCTCCAAGCCGTAGAAGAAGTATCGGGAATCCATCTACTCTCCCGGATACGATTCACCGGATGTGCGAATTTCCTAACTATCCCCACGCGCAGCCGTGGAGGTGAAATCGGCAAAATGATTTGCGATCTGGCAATTCCCGGTCCAACGAAAGATCTCGCCGGCCGTCAAAAACCGAAATTCATCTGGATTGACCGGATGCGTCTCCACTTCCACGAAAGAGCGTCCGGCCAGCGAGAATATCTTTTGCAGACGGGCCGGAGGATCGAGTGGCGGGAGCGTGAAAAGAAAGTCGGCGAAGCGGAAACGGCCTTTCAGCCTGGAATCCGTAAACCACCGGAAAACTCGATTGCGCACGACCTTTTCGCCGGATTCATAGGAAAAGTGCCGCCGTACGATTTTTCCAGGCGGCAGAAGCCCTCCAAAAAGCACGTTTGCCGAAAGATGCATGTGATGATGGCCATCCAGGCGCTTCGGTTCCTCGCCGAATAGACGAACGTATTCCTCGATTTGAGCCGCGACCAGATATTCGAACGAGCGAGCGAGCCAGGGGTTAAACAGTCCCCGGGCAAGCGGATTTCGCATCAGATACTTTGCGACGGAGCGCTGATGTTCCAGCAGTTGAGGGGAACAGTTCGGCCCGGTATAGGGGCCCGTAAAATTCAAATGCAGCCCGGCGTCGATTCCGTGCTCGAGCGCCATCTGGGCGGAGCGCTCCGAATCCTCCATGAAAACCATTGCGCTTACTGAGGACATTGCCTGGGCCCGAAAGCAATCGAAGATTCGGTCCGTCGTCTCCCGGCTACGGCCCCAATCGTCAGCGTTGATGATGAGCGCGCCAGTTTGAGTAGGCTCTCCATTCGGGATCGCCGCAAGCGAATAGTCGTTCCGAGGAGTCAATGATTTCTGCTCGAATTGCGCTTGAAGGTGAGTTTCGCTCATCGGAATCACTATTTTCGTGTTTTCCATGGAACCGCTAGCCGGATTGCATTCACCAAGATGGTTCGCAACGACAATCGAAACGCTTTTCGTGCCCGTGAATCCTTGCAACAATCCGATTCAAGCACACATTCATTACGACCGTGCTGGCTGACCCGCCGAAAACGACCGTCCAGTCAGAAACACCTTCAGGCGCTGCAACTGCTCGCGCTGGCGGAATTTCCTTACTTCAGGCGGCATCGGCCTATCCGCCCGCCGGATCAGAGCCCAGAGATAGCCGGAGGCAAGGAGAACGCCTCCCAACACGAACGGCTTCTTCGTCATCTGGTAGATTATTCTGAACAGTTCCCACAGCGGATGGCAGCCGAGCGCGTAGTCCTTCCCGCCAGTCTTGAACCAAACACCTAACGAACTGTCCTGAGCGGTCCCCATTTCCCGGTGATGCAGACACACTTTCTCGGTGAACGTCCGAGTCTTCCAGCCTTTCATTCTGGCGGATACGACTGCGATCAGATCGATGCCGCCCCCCTTTACGGGAACATATCCACCGATCTGTTCGAAGCACTCGCGCCGGAACAACTGGCAACAGCCGGATACGTGTTCAATGCTGACGAAACGATAGTCATAGGTCTGATTCGAAGCGACGCCCCTGAAAGGCGCCCCGACCAGCCCCAAACCTGGATTATCGGCAAGTTTCTGGAGCAAGAATGAATAGAGATCTTCATCGAAGGACAAATCAGCGTCCAGACTGCCGACGATCTCGCAATTCAGATCCTTGACTCTGGAATAGCCCGCGTTGAAAGCATTTACCTTCGCGGCGAAATGGCGTTCCTTGCGCTCTGGCATGCGAACGAGGTCTATCCACGGGTGGACGGCCGCGTACTTTTGCACGATATCGTCAGTGCCGTCGGTCGAGCCATCGCTGACGATGACCCATTTAACCGGCCGCGCTTTTTGCGCAACCATGGACTTGATGGTCAGCTCAATGAACTCGGCTTCGTTTCGCGCCGGCGTAATAAGAACGTAGTTGGGTAGGGACATAATGCTCAAGCCATGACCGTCGAGTTGTGCGCCCTTTGATCAGCCGCGCGAAAAACGGAATCGCTCAAGAACGAGGACAATGCGAAAAGCATCCAGGCCTGGGACCATCGCATATAGGAAGTGCGAATGGTCAAGGAGCGAAGGACGCGGTAGTAAAAGAATCCTCTCTCATCCCACATATTTTCCATGGCCCACTGCAACACCTTTTCGGCCATGGGCAAACTTGTTGGATCCAAATCCTGGAATTCGGTGAGAGTAATGATGCTTTGCGCGACGCAATGAATGTCGATCGGATAGGTACTATTATGGAAATATTTTGGGACGCCGTCTTCACGGAAAAAATGGTTGCGGTAGTATTCAAATCCGCGGCGCAGGGAATTTTCAAACTCATCGGTTTGCCCATGGAGGCCGATCGCCCGCAAGGCCCCGAGATTGAATCCCGTGTGGAAATTGTCGACCCATTGTTTCGTCGACCCTCCGCCATAGGCCCAGGAACCGTCTTGTTTCTGCTTGGCAACCGAGCAACGGGTTACGGCGAACGCGGGGCCAAGAAACTTTCCTTCACCCGTAAGCTTGCTCACGCGGCAAAGCAGGGCCGCCCCTAGAAAATTGGCGTTGTAGGTTTGGCTGCGCAATGTGGGCAGCGGATAACAGAAACCGTGGATCGATTCGCCCTCGGTCCAGTAGAGCTCGTTCAGGATGTACTCGGCAGCGCTCGTGGCCATGGACAAACAACGTGAGTCCCTGGTTTGATCGTAGGCATCGAGTAGCGCATTAGCCACGAAAGTGGTGCAGACCAGGTTCGGGATTCCCGCGGGCACAACCTCTTTTCGCGTTTGCCAGGGGAAACTGTAACCCCAGCACGAATACGTGCTTCCAGGCGAGCGTAGCGCCTGCAGCCGGTCGATCAGATACAGAACGAGTTGCTCGCGATCCGGCACGTCGGTTTCGGACATCTTCAGCAATGCGGAAAGGAAGAGGCCCAGGGCTTTCGGGTTTTGCGTCTTGGGAATACCAAGCAGGCCGCGCACATTTATTGGACTGCGCTTCAAACCCTGAGTGAGTACAAGCCGGGGCAATCTAAAATTGAGGACGGGAAAGATAGAAAAGAGCCTGCTGTTCAAAGCGTCATAAGGGTCATACCCTGCCCATGCATTCGCACGGCAGTAGGAAAGCAACTTCAACATCGCGGGCTTTACGTTTTTTTGTGTATCAATCATGGCTGGATGCGCTCTTAAAGTCGGGTTCAGAATGATTGGCGGCGATTAAGTTTGAGCTGGCGTAGTCCCCAACCGCTTGGCAGTGCTGAGGATGCCAGCCATCCGCGAAGCAGCACGCTGACGATGGAATCTTGGACCGGATGAATTGGAGCATTATGCTCGGCGGACGATGGGCGAGCCGGGACAACTATGCCTGTCCTTGGCTAGCGCGGCCTGATTTGCAATCTAAACCCGGGTAATTTGATTACTCCAATTTTCGGGCTTAGTGAATGCCATTCACGGGGCCGATCCGAGTTGCGCCGGATGGTGATCCGGCAGTCCAGATAAGCTACCGCCATCAAAGTCCCAATCGGCTACCCACTACGTACAGAACTAAGCAATTGATCTGCCAGGGGCTGAAATCTTCGGGGGTCCATGGCAGCTTAGGAATAATCCAATAAGTGACTCAATTTCTATAACTTAGGTGGTTGCAATCGGGATTACCAGAGTTGCTGAATGGCCGCAGCGGGCAGCTGATTCGGGAAGTCAGAGAAAAAACCTGCCACATTGTTCCAATCCGCTTCCAGAAGGGCAAGGTAAGCCCTTTCCTCATCCTTCCACGACATATTTTTGTACCCGCTTCCTGAATTGGTCAAGCCGTCGAGTCTTGAATTCCCAACGGACGTACCATATCGGGACAGTCACCCGTGTATTCCACCATCCCTGGGCATCCGCTGTGGAACGCCAGCTACAAAGAACGGTTCCGACTTTGCTTTAAGTAAGTATTGCGACCGAACATCTTTTCGGCCCGCTGACGCGCGCGTGAAATCTATTTTACTTTTTTGCGCCGTTCGAAGGGTTTCCGTAAGAGCCGTTTGCATAATAGGAATTGTATTCGGATGATCCTTCCGCGGTGTTGAGAACCACCCCCAGAACATGACTATCACGCAACTCCTTACATGCCTTTTGAGACACTTCGGAAGGAGTCGAATTGGCACGAACGACAAAGAGCACTCCGTCCACCAGTCCCCCTAGGACACTGGCATCGGCAACGGGAAGGGCCGGAGGCGAATCGATAATAATCCAATCAAACGCGGACTTGACACGGTCGAGAAACTGCTTCATTCGATCGCTGGAAATCAATTCGGAGGGATGCGTAACGTTATTGCCGGCGGGAATAAAGCAAAACCCGTCTTCCCCACTGCGCTGCATGACTTCAAATTGGGTTGCTGTATTTTGCAAATAATTGGCGAGTCCGGGGGCTGCGGGAGCCCCCAGCAGAGTGTGAACCCGGGGAGACCGAAGGTCAGCATCAATCAGCAACACACGGCATCCTTGCTGCCGGACCAGCGCATAGGCTAAATTCGTGGAGACTACGGTCTTGCCTTCCGCCGGAATGGCGCTGGAAATCAACACGGTTTGCAATGGCTGGCTCTCGCGCATGCGGTAAAGACGCGACCGCAGAGTCCGGAATTGTTCGGCACCAGGAAAGAATGGATCCGGATTCTCGAACACAATCGTATTGCGGTCGGGTTTCCAGGTCTTCCGCGAGGACTTCTCCCAGAACGTATCGAATTGATTGGGCCCAGGGGCTGGTTCGACTCGGTCTTGCGTCGCATTGTGATGGGGCAAAAGGGCGCCAGGCAAAATCTTCGCAGGAGGAACCGGGGGCTCAATCACGCTGCTCACGACTGCCAGCTCAGGCCCGTCCTGCCCCTCGCTCTTTTGGGCTGTCTGGCTTGCCGCGCGCTCTTGCTCCGCTCTTTTGAGTGCTTCGTGAATCCTGCTCATGTTTCCCTTTCAATTCCAAGTAGCCGGTTCAAACCCGCCGTTCCTGTGGGTCTATGCCTTTGCGGGTTCCTTTGCCTTATATGCCGCCGGGAGATTAGGCTTCGCACGCCTCTTGCCCCCCTTTGGCGCTATCACCGGAATCATTGCCAGAACGGGAAGATGAAGAATGACTTCGACATCACGCTCGGATCGCATCGAGGTGTCCTGCATTTCCAGAAGAAACGCGACGCCAAAGGCTAGAGCCAACCCGGCGCCAAAGCCTCCGCCGGCAAAGATCGGCAACTTCGGGAACGAAGGCGCGTTCGGATAATTCGCGGGGTCCAGGACGTGGAAACGGTCATTTTGCTTGCTCTGGTCGAATTGCTGGGACATCGCGGAGGCGTCTCGCTTCTTCAATAGTTCATTATAAGAATCAAGCACCGTCTGATGACCGCGCGTCAGCAGCTTGTACTCCTGCTCAATGCCAGGGCTGGCCGCCACGCGTGCCTGGTAGATCTCAATTTGCTTCTTGATTTGCTCCTGCTGGGACGTGCGTTCCTTGATCACTTGATCGTACTGATGAATTTGCGCGCGCAGTTGCAGGATTTGCGTGGGCTCGCCCTTGGCAAGAGAGGCTTTATCTGGCGCTGCGCTTCTTTTCTGTTCGCTTTCCGCCATTTTTTGCTTGAGCACGGCGATATCGTTCTTCATTTTGATGACATCTGGGTGGTCATCTGTATATTTGGATTGCAATGTTACGAGTTGTGATTGCAGCGCGGTCATTTGATCGTCAAGTGTTTCCGGATTCTGTCCGGCCTGCGTTGCCTGCCAGGCGGACAATTGCTGCGCAAGGATGGATTCGGCAAAACTCTTGTCTTGCTGGGCGCGGTTGACGGCTTGCGTTGCGGCTTCGAGCTGCGTCGTCTGCCCATTGAGGAAGGCCAGATTCGATTGGCTGTCCTCGGGGAGCGAGCCGACATAACGGCGCTGAAACGCAGCCAGCTTCGCGTCTTGCTCATCCAGCTCCGCCTTTTTCTGATCGAGCTGATCGTTCAGGAATTTTGTGGTGTCGACGGCGAGGCCCTGGCTTTCCTTAATGTCCTCCTCAATGAACATCGACGTAATCAAGGAGCAAATCTTTTGCGCGAGTTGCGGATTGTCAAAAACCACGCTGATGGTAAACCCGGGCAGGTTCTGAGCCCTGGTCTCCGTCATGGGCGCGATAGCCGTGATCGTGATGGCTTCCCGTAAATGTTGGACGACTTCTTCCCTGGGCAAACGGTTGATATCCTTGGGATACAGATTAAGATCGTGTATCACTGGCTCCAGGCGCGCATTGCTCAAGATCTGTTGCTGCATGGTTGCCAATCGCTGGTTGACATTATCCGTGGCGATAGGAGTGACGGGCTGGACTTCGGGCTGCTGCACAAGGACAAGCGTCTTGGAGCTATACTTTTTTGGCAAAACTCGCGCGGCCACAAAGCCGGCAACGCCCCCAAACGCGGCCAACAGAATGATGAGCCAATATCGCCGCTTGAGAATCGCAACGACATCCTTCGCGCCTATTTCCTGATGCACCATCTACAGTTCTCCTTGCAATCCGCAGCAGCTTTCGGCCTTCTAAGCCCTA
>Ga0070731_10005037_pt1 | contig 11062 bp, 9 predicted proteins | sample Coa_R1_2_FD_66448 | JGI IMG/M metagenome (GOLD analysis project Ga0070731, IMG submission 66448) | Surface soil microbial communities from Centralia Pennsylvania, which are recovering from an underground coalmine fire - Coalmine... | ecosystem: Environmental > Terrestrial > Soil > Unclassified ... | reverse complement strand
GCCGCCACCGTCATCGTGGATGAAAAGTCGGGCGAGAATGCAATCGTTGTCGTCCCCGGAGCCTCTTTTTACGTGACCGCCGATGAAATCGATCAGGCCCGCAACCTCATCGCAGAATCGGCCGTCTTCCTTACGCAGCTCGAAATGCAGATTCCGTCCGTGGAACATGGATTGAAGCTGGCCCGCAGTCTGGGTGTTTGTACAATATTGAACCCTGCGCCGGCCCTGGAATTGCCGGAAAATATCTTCCCATTGTGTGATTACTTGACGCCGAATGAATCCGAGGCGCGCGTGTTGACCGGTCTTCAGGTGACCACCATCGCGGAAGCGGAACGTGCCGCCGACGTGTTGTTGGGACGCGGCACGCGCAACGTCGTCGTGACACTCGGCGCACAAGGCGCTTTTGTGAAAAATGCCCATGTCGCAAAGCGAGTCCCCGCGGTGGACGCCGGCCCGGTTGTCGAAACCACGGGCGCGGGCGACGCATTCAATGGAGGCTTCGCCATCGCCCTCGCGGAAGGGTGCGATATCGTTGCCGCCGCGCAATTCGGATGCGCTGTGGCTGGCCTCTCCGTAACCAGACGCGGCACGGCACCATCCATGCCCACGCGTAAAGAAGTGGATGCGCTCTTGAAGACAGCGGGCATTTCATAGCGGCAGCGTCTCGCCGGCGCTTCGGCAAAAAATCTCGGAGTGATACGATAATCCGGATGCACGATCGAAATAAGGGGCGCTGTGAGAGGCCGCGGGCATGACTGCGGGCTCGCGCACAGGTTTAGTGTGGCACGAACTCTTCATGTGGCATGACACCAGCCCCATGGCAGGCATGTTGCAATCGGGCCGCGGTATCATCGAACCGGACGAATCGACAGAAAGTCCCGCCACCAAGCGCCGGATCAAAAACCTACTCGACGTGGCCGGCGTCACCGAACATCTCGTCCCCATTAAACCGCGCGCAGCCTCGGAAGAAGAACTGGCCGCCGTGCACGACAGCAGATATATCGCGGCGATCAGGGCGATGAGCGCCAAATCAGGCGGCGATGCGCGCATGGACCAGGAAATTGGCGAAACGCCCTTCGGCCCCGGCGGATTCGAGATCGCGGCACTGGCTGCGGGCGGCGTGATGGCGGCTGTGGACGCGGTAATGGCCGGCACAGTGCGCAACGCTTATGCCCTAGTGCGTCCGCCCGGGCATCACGCTGAGGCGCGACACGGCTTCGGCTTTTGCATATTCAACAACGGAGCCGTCGCCGCTCGCCACGCTCAGCGGGCGCATGGCCTGCGGCGCATCGCCATCGTCGATTGGGACGCGCATCACGGCAATGGTGCACAGCATATTTTCTGGACGGATCCGAATGTTCTGACCATCTCGATCCATCAGGACAGCGCCTTCCCGCCCGGTTCCGGGCCAATCACGGATATCGGCGAGGGCGCGGGAATCGGCTACAATCTCAACATTCCTTTGCCGCCTGGGAGCGGCGTCGGCGTTTATCTGGCCGCCTTCGAGCGCGTGATTGTTCCCGCGCTCAGGCGATTCGGTCCCGAGTTGATTATCGTTCCTTGCGGCTTCGATGCCGGGTGCTTCGATCCAATGTCGAGGATGATGCTGCATTCCGATTGCTTTCGCGCCATGACGCATTTCGTCCAGGCGGCAGCCGAAGAACTCTGTTCCGGTCGACTCGTCCTTTGTCACGAGGGCGGATATCACAAGGCGTCGGTCCCATTTTTCGGTCTCGCGGTGATCGAGCAACTGTCAGGCATCCGCAGCGGAATGATGGACCCCTTCCTCTACATGATTGAAAAATATCCGTTCCAAGAGTTGCAGCCCCATCAGGATGCCATTTTGCGGCAAGCTGAAAAATTGGTGGAACGCTCGTGACGCCGCGCCGTGGCCACCCTCGTCTGCTCAAATCTGCTCGCGCAGAGGGAGAGAAACCGCGCCCGGGCATCGAAAGCAGGCAGCCCGGGAGAAAGCCCGTGCACACGTCATTGACCGCGCGTGACGTGCAGGAAGCGGTCGAAGAGCGGATCAGCAAGGGCCTCTACGCGCTGGGCCATCGCCTCCCGCCGCTGCGCTCCATTGCCGCCGAACTCGGCACCAGCCCTTCGACGGTGAGCCGCGCCGTCCAGGAAATGATCCGCGACGGCTGGCTCGAGGTGCAGGAACGCCAGTTCGTGCGCGTGCGCAGCCAACTGCCGCACAAATCGGCGCGCCACGCCGAAGTACAACGCGCCATCCAGTCGATCGCGCACAAATGGAAATTGTGGGGCGGCGAGGAGCAGGAACTGCTCGGTGACATCAGGGAAATCGTCGCCGAAGTATTCGACACCGAAGGGCAATTCTTATTTACTGAGTGTAATAATAACGATTTAAATTATCTCGGCGAACAGCTGGCCGCCGAACTTCCCAACCTTTCAATGGGCCGCTGTTTGATCGCCGATCTGGACGCTTCGCACCTGCGTCAGAACAAGTCAGTCATCCTGGTCCCGTATTATCACTACGCCGAGGTGAAGGAAATTGTCGGGCAGGATGTTTCCATCGTCCCGGTCCACACCTCGCCGAGCGCCGAAACGCTCGACGAACTCCTGACCGTCGCGGCCGGCTCAAAAGTACTGGTCGTCGGCCACAACAAACGCTCGGTGACTCGCCTGTCCGGAATCGTGCGCGACTACGTCGACGCCAAGATCGACGCCATCCTGGAAGACGAAACTGACAAGTTGGCCAAGCTCGCGCCGCAAGCGGATATCGTTTTCGCTGTCTGGTCGGTAGCCGAGGCGGCAGCGGCCGTACGTGGCGTAAAGCGCGTCATCGTCGTGCGCTTCGCCCTCGATACTTCGTTGGGCGCCAAGCTCAAGCTGGGAGCCAGCATGGCGGCGGAGGAAACTATTTAGCAACTATTTCTCAAGAGCTTGGTGGCACAGGCTTCAGCCTGTGGGTTTCCATCACGCCGACGCAATGGAATCCCGCAGGCTAATGCCTGTGCCACTACTTGCCATCCTCGCATGCGGCGCAACATGCCGAGGCGCTCACCATGGGCAAGTCGAGGAGGGAGCCGCGCAAAGCGCCGGTGATCACGTCGGCCTCCGCGATCCGCAAAGCCAGCGGCGGTTCAATGGCTAGCCTCCCCGCCGAGTCAACCCCAACAAGAACGCCGCGCTCGCACATTCGCCGTCGGATTTGCGTGGCTGGGAGCAGCGCCGAGAACGAGATGCGGAAGGAAAGCCCCATGCCCTTGACATTTTCAATTTGCGGGCAACTTTCGCGCACGGCGAAGAGACGCGCACTTAGATAGTCCGCAACCTCGCGACCCTGCAGTAACAACCCTTCGCTTTCAACGGTAGCGATTGCCGCCGCAACGCGCGCCAAAGTCGCAGAGTCGGCATCATGGTCGGCCGCGAATCCACCGCGCGCGAACACCGCGCCGAAAGGGAAGCCAAGGGCCAACGCCTCGCCGACCACCACCAGATCTGGCTTTCGTTTCCAGGAAGCGCTGGCCAGCCAGTGGCCGGTGCGGCCCAGCGTTTCGTTTTCGTATACGACAAGAAAGCCCGCGCTTGCCTCCGGTTCTCCGTCGAGGGCGTTGATCAAAGCAACGCCGCCTTCCGCGCCTGCAGCTGACCGCCCAATTCGCGCAGCAAAATCCAAAGCGGCGGAGAAACTTGACTTCATCGCCACGCAGCCATAGCCGGGCGCGAGCGAGGACAGTATGTGTTCCACGGTCAGTGCGTCGGCCGCCGGCATCGGCGGAAAATCATGTCCAAGCAAAGCGGTCGCCGGCGACGCTACCGCGTCGAGGTAGAGCCGCCCGGTAGAGAGCTGAACGGTGCACCGGCGCGCCTCGAGCGGATGTCCGACATCGCGTCCCGGCGTGAAATCCCCGCTAGATTTGCTGGTGTGTGAAGGCCAATAAGATGGGACGGACAACGGAGCTCCCGATTCGGCGCTTGCGATGAATTTTTCTCGTTGTTATATTGTCTCAGACAAGAAACAGAATACGGCGCTTAAGATCAGACTGTCAACCGAGGGGGCCGGGGTGGCGGAACAACTTGATCTGGTGATCAAAAACGGCACGCTGGTGTTCGGTGGCGGAAGCTACAAAATGGCCATCGGCATCAAGGATGGCAAAGTCGCCGCCTTGGGGCGGGAAGAATTCCTTCCACCCGCTAAGGAAGAAATCGATGCCACCGGCCTGCATGTCCTTCCCGGTATAGTGGATAGCGAAGCCCACCCCGGTTGCTACGTCCCCTTTAAATATGACATGACCACCGAGTCACGCGCCGCAGCCTGCGCCGGCATCACCAGTTGGGGTATCCAGGCTCCGTCGACGCGCCTCGGCACAGAGCCCTTCAAGGAAGTGGTGACGTCCAGCGACGTAGTTTCCTTCAACAAATGCTTCGCCCCCGCAGTGGAAATTATCGAGTCGGTTTCGATGGTCGACTGTTACCTCACCTACATGCTGGAGACCGACGAGCAGGCCCACGAAATTCCGCAATACGCCGAGGAGCACGGCGTCACTTCTTACAAGCTCTACATGCAGACGCGCAGCATGAAGGGGTGGCGAGCCGATCAGGACAGCAACTGGCCCTCGCGTCGCGCGGGACTCGGTTCCGGGATCGACGACGGCACAGTTTATTTAGTAATGGAAAACGTCGCCCATCTCGGCTACCCGGCCATTTGTCACATCCATCCGGAAAACTGGGAAATCGCGCGCATCTTCGAAGAGCGCCTGCGGAAGGCAGGCCGCAACGATTTTGGCGCGTGGACCGACCGCTCGCCGGACTTCCTCGAGGCGCAGCATGTCCACGCCTACAGTTATTTGGCGCGCCAAACGCCCGGCCATGTGCGCCTGTATCTGCAGCACGCCACCACCAAACTTACATTTGATGAGATCGCGCGAGCACGCTCCGACGGTCTCGAGGTTTATGCGCAGACAGGACCAGCCTGGCTATGGCTCGAGCCGCAGTACGGCTGGCGCATCAACGTCCCCCTACGACGTCGCGACAATATTGAGGCCCTATGGGTCGCCCTCGCGGATGGGACCGTGGACGTAGTCGGTTCCGATCACGTGGTGGCGTGGGAGCCTTCGTCTTACGAAGAAATGTACAATCCCAACATCTGGTCTTGCCGCACCGGTTTCTCGCGAGTCGAAATGATGTTGCCGGCATTGCTTTCGGAAGGCGTCAACAAGGGTCGCCTTTCAATCGAGCGCGTGGTGCAAGTGGCCTGCGAAAACCCTGCCAAGACTTCCGGCATCTGGGGCCGCAAAGGTTCGCTCTTGCCGGGCTTTGATGCGGACGTGGTGCTGGTCGACCTCTCCCGCGAAGTGAAAGTCAACAAGGGCCACATCAACACGCGCTCGGGCTGGTCCCTGATGGAGGGCCACACATTCAAAGGCTGGCCGGTGAAAACAATCCTGCGCGGCAAAGTCACCGCCGAATGGGCGAAGGACAGTCCCGGCATGCGCCCCGTCGGCGAGCCACGAGGAAAATATCTGCGCCGTTCACTCGGGATACCGAAACCGGGGAGCATGGAAGTGAACAGCCCGGTGCGCGTGAGCCGAACCGATCGCTGGCTCGCCGATCCTTATCAACGGCCCGGCTTCAGCCCAGAAACCCTCAAATACACCAAGCCGCGGGGACAGTGAAATGGCCGTCTGGGACGACGTTTTAAGCGATCGCGACCGCAAGATCTTCGCCGCCGCCGGATGGGGACGCCGCGCGGGCTTCGGCAAGCGCCCCGCCATCATGGTCATCGACGTAAACTACAATTTCTGCGGCGACAAGCGCGAGCCGATCCTGGAGTCCATCAAACGCTGGCATTTTTCCTGCGGCGAGCGCGCCTGGGACGGCGTCGACGCCATCCGTAAAATTCTCGCAGTGGGGCGGCGCAAACGGCTGCCTGTTTTCTACACAACGAATCCTCGGCGCGAAGACGGCTTCGATCTCGGCGTCTGGACGCTTAAGGGAACCCGCTCGGAAGAAGAAGTAGACGTGGTGGGCCACAAAGGAAATGAAATCGTCGCGGAGGTTGCGCCTCAGCCCGGCGACGTTTTCATCGAGAAAAGAAAACCTTCGGCCTTCTTCGGAACTCCACTGATGAGCTACCTTACGAATGCGGGCGCGGATTCGCTGATCCTCACCGGCACTACGACCAGCGGCTGCGTGCGCGCATCGGCCGTCGACGCGTTGAGCTACGACTTGCGCGTCACGATCCCCGAGGAAGCGGTGTTCGATCGCGGAGAACTTTCACATAAGATGTCATTGTTCGACCTGCACATGAAATATGTGGATGTCACCGACCTCGCCGAGGTGCTCGGCTATCTCGAATCACTGGAGGCAGGACTGTTCGACGAGCGCTATCCCCCGGCCGCGCGCGCGGCGCGCGCGATCGGCCGGTAAGCGTGGTCGTCCAATATTGGCAGTTATACGACTAATTCTGGTGCCTTGGAGGAGGTCGGGGCTTCAGCCCCGACGTTCAGATTCACAGATTCTTGGGCTTTAGCCCCTGAAGCTTCAGGGCCTAAAGGCCGCCTGCGGTCACCGCTGGTTGTCCGACCTGAAGGTCGGGCCTCCAGAAAAACAGCCTCAATTTCGAGTGCAGGACACAGGCGGTTATTGGGACATTGCCTCATTCAACGTGGAGTTTCGCAATGAGCACAGTCAGCGAAATCGTGGTCCCCGCACGAGAAGGGCGCGGAGTCATTGTGCGCGCCGGGCAGCTTCTCGATATTATCGACCTCGATGGACAGCAGGTCGGCGATCTGGTCGCCTGGCGCCGGGACGACCCGCGCGAATACTTGTCGCCTGCGCACACGATTTCCTGCAACGCTTCCATCCTCTTGGGAGTCGGTTCGCAAGTGTTCAGCAACCACCGCAATCCCATCTTCACCATCCTGCGCGACGATGTCGGCAAACACGACCTGCTCGTCCCGTGCTGTGACCCGGAGCGCTTTTCCCGCGATTTCGGTCTTCAGAATCATCGCAGCTGCCTGCGCAACCTCGAAGAGGCGCGCGACCTGCTCGGAAAAACTTTCGATATTCACGGCGAACAAGCGTGGAATGTGTTCATGCACAATCGCGTAACGTCCGAGGGTAAAGTCGTGACCGACCCCGCGGCGCATCCCGCAGGCGCAACCATCACTCTGCGCGCCGAGATGGAAGTCGTGGCCCTGCTCTCAGCCTGCCCGCAGGACTTGACCCCCTGCAACGCCTTCCACCCCACGCCGATGAAACTGGTAGTGCGCGAAGCGTGAGAGTTCAGTAGCACAGGCGCTTTTGCCTGTGTGGTTTTCTCAACATGCGCACATTCGTAGCGGTATCGGCAGCACACAAAACCGCACAGGCAAGAGTGCCTGTGCTACCCGGAGGAGCCCGTGGAACTCCGCAAGATCGTAACTTTCGCCGAAGACATTTTTAGCGAATCAGGCAAGCCGGCCGAACCGATCCTCCGCAAAGTTGCCGTGGTGGCTGTAATAAAAAATCCGTACGCACAACGCTACGTCGAAGACTTATCGCCGCTCACGAAAGCAAGCCTGGAACTCGGACAGCGCATCGCCTCAATCGCAATCGCAGCGATGGCCGGCCTCCCAGTGCAGAGCTACGGCAAGGCCGGTCTCGTGGGCGTCGCCGGAGAACAGGAACACGCCGTATCCATGCTCACCACGGTTTTCGGCAATGTAATGCGCGAAGCGGCCGGCGGAGGAAAAGCCTGGATCTCCTCAATGACCAAGCGCGTCGCGCCGGGGACAACCATCGACATCCCCCTCGCTCACAAGGACGCGCTTTATGTCCGCTCGCATTATGACGGGATCTCATTGACCCTCCACGACGCTCCGCTCCCCGACGAAATCGCTATCATCGCCGCCTTCGCCAATCGCGGACGCCTCAATCATCGCGTCGGAGGCTTGTCGGTGAACGAAATCAAAGGTGAGGACGGCCTTGTCTGACGCCTCAGCGGAAGGAAACCGGATGCGCGTTGCCATCGTGAACATCGGCAGAATTGTGAGCGGCGACTGGCGCAATCCATTCCTCGCCGGCGATACGATCATCTCCGAAGCCGGCCGCATCGTCAGCTTAGGCACCGCGTCAGCCAGCGAAGTGTCCAGCGCCGACGTAATCATCGACGCGGACGGCGTCACCGCCGTACCAGGACTGATCGACAGCCACGTGCACACCACTTTTGGCGATTACACGCCCCGGCAAAAAACGGTCGGCTTCCTCGAAAGCTACCTCCACGGCGGCGTCACAACCGCGATTTCCGCTTCCGAAGTCCACGTCCCCGGTCGCCCCACCGATCCCGCCGGCGTGAAAGCCCTGGCCGTAGCCGCCTTCAAGAGTTTTCAGAATTTCCGCCCCGGGGGCATGCGTGTTCATGGCGGCTCGATCATTCTTGAACCCGGCTTGACCGAGCTCGACTTCCGCGACGTTGCCGCTCATGGCGTCTGGCTGGCCAAGGCCGGGTTCGGCGCCGTCAAGACGCCGTTCGAATACGCCCCTATGATCACCTGGGCCAAAGCGGCAGGGATGATCACCACAGTTCACACGGGAGGCTCTTCGATCCCCGGCTCAGGAGCCATTCGCGCGGAGCATCTGGTGGCGATGCAACCCCACGTATCGTTCCACATTAATGGCGGCCCAACTGCCGTGCCCGACGAGGATTTCCGCGTCATCATCGAGCAAACTGAGGCAGCGTTACAGGTATGCACTGCGGGCAATGTTCGAACAACCATCCTGTGCGCCAATCTTGCACATGAGCTGGGAGCGTTCGACCGTTTCATCATCGCCACCGATACGCCGACGGGCAGCGGCGTCATGCCGCTGGGCATGCTCTACACCATCGCCCATTGCGCCAGCTTGACCGCCATGCCGCCCGAATGGTTTATCTGCGCCGCCACCGGTTCGAATGCTCGCATCTACCGCCTCAATTCCGGCCTGCTAGCCGCGGGGCGGGATGCCGACATCGTATTACTTGATGCGCCCGGCGGCGGATCCAGGACCACAGCACTCGACGCCATCAAGAACGGCGACATCGCTGCGGTCTGTGCCGTGATCAGCGATGGCGTTCCCCGTTTCGTGGGCAGGAGCCGCAATACTCCCCCGAGCATCCGTCGCGTCCGCGTCTCCGAGTGCCGAGTGCCGCGCGATTTTTCGGCGTAGCGCGAAGATCTCACTGTGAATTCGGAAATTATGCGCCGTGCCACGAGGCGAGCGAATTTGTAGCGCCGGCGTCGCGCCGGCAGATTTGCAAAATGCGTAAGCCGAAAAAATGACGGCGAGACGCCCACGCCACGAAATCCCGCGCGCCGAAGCGTTGCCCTTGATTCAGGCAATCCTGAACGCTACCATCGCGGACCGGAAGGTATTCCGACGAATGACGCACGGCGAAGATGATCTGCGAAATGATATCGCTGCGGCGGCGCGCGCATTCAGCCGGCTCAAATACGTCCATGCATTTGGCCATGTTAGCCAGCGGCTCGAACATTCTTTGTTAATTACGCCCACCCGGCCGCCGCTCGCTGTGCAATGTGCCGCTGACATCCTCGAAGTCGATTTCGATGGCAGAGTGATATCAGGTGACCCGGCTGCGCGTCCGATCGAGGTGTTTCTGCATATCGGGATTTACAGCACGCGCGCAGATATTCGGGCGATTTGCCGCACGCACGCTCCCTGTGCGTCCACTTGGCCTGAGAATGGTGAAGCCCCACCGGTCCAGCACGGCTTCGGCGGGATCGCCGGAACTGTCGCAACCTGCGAGATGTGCGACTTGATTCACACCGCCGGACTGGGCGCCGCAGCGGCAGCGCGGCTCGGCGGCGCCGACGCTCTCGTCCTGCGCGGAAATGGTGTGCTCTCGGTCGGCCGCACCTTGGGCGAAGCCGCGGCTCGAATGTGGGGCTTGGAGGAACGCTGTGCTCAAGGGATGCGCCAGGGAACGCACGGATCGCCATTCAGCGCCGAAGATCTCGCCGCGCGGTCGCGGTGGTATCCCGCCGAAGCCGAGCGAATCTGGACCTGGCTGAAATATTTGGGATCGTTGAAGTAGGACGGGCTTCAGCCTGTCTGCATTTCGTTTGCTAGGTCTTTCGGAAAAGCGACAGGCTGAAGCCCGTCCTACTGGAACTCGCGCTCAACAACCGAATCCGGCCGACGGGGAGATTTTGATTGTGGGATCCATTTCGCGCAGAAAATTTAATCAGGCAGTAATCACGTGCTTGGGTGCTGCGACCGTGACCGGCATAACCGGCGCTTCGGTTCCGCGCGCCCTGGCCGCGGACAAGCTTAACTTTCAATCGATCTGGCTAAACGATCCCGAGTTCATCGGCTACATGATCGCCATCGACAACGGCTACTACGCCGCCGAAGGATTGAGCGTGAACTACATGCCCGGTGGCCCCGACGTCATTCCTGAGGGCTCGCTGCTTTCGGGCAAAGCCGACATTTCGCTCACGCATCTTACGGGAGTCGTCAAGGCGGTAACGGAAAAAGGAGCGCCGCTGAAAGTGATCGCGACGCAATATCAAAAAAGTCCGGTCGGCGTGATCAGCCTCGAGGACAGCAAAATCAGGCAGCCCAAAGATCTGATCGGCAAGACGGTTGCTTGTCCGCCGCTCAGCATCGCGACTTTCCAGGCCATGCTCAAGCTCGCCGGCGTCCCCAGAGACAAGGTGCGAACAGTGCCGTACACATTTTCTCCCGTCCCGCTAGCCAAGGGAGATGTGGACGCTGTCGTCGACTTCGTCCTGGAGCTGCCTTTCCTCGCTGAACAAAAAAGCGGGAAAAAGACCAGCTACTTTCTGCTATGGGATGCGGGCATGCCGCTGTTCATTGACCTCGTCACGGTGACAGCGGACACGCTGAAGAACAAACGCGGCCAGCTCGTGAAATTCCTGCGGGCGAGCCGAAAAGGATGGGCGGAGAACAATGCCGATCCGTCAAAATATCCGGCTCGGTTCGCGGGCAGTTGGTTCAAAGGCAATGGCAGTTCGCTCGAAGCGGAGAATTTTCATAACAAGGCGCAAATTCCCTTCATGGCCAGCCCGAAAGGATTGCTCTCCCTGGATGG
>Ga0070731_10005036_pt1 | contig 11063 bp, 8 predicted proteins | sample Coa_R1_2_FD_66448 | JGI IMG/M metagenome (GOLD analysis project Ga0070731, IMG submission 66448) | Surface soil microbial communities from Centralia Pennsylvania, which are recovering from an underground coalmine fire - Coalmine... | ecosystem: Environmental > Terrestrial > Soil > Unclassified ... | reverse complement strand
TGCGAGTGGCGCTGGAACAGATTCCGGCGGTAAAGGCAGTTCTGAATAACGCAGGACAGGCGTCCCGCCTGTCTCCAATTTCCACTGAGGAGTTTCCACCGATTTCTGAAAGGGCAAATATGGAGACAGGCAGGATGCCTGTCCTACTGCACGAGTTGGAATCGCAACTGAGCGAAATGCCCGCATTGGTTGAATTGCTGGCGCGGGCGATTTTGGATGAACCGCCGCTAGCCATTAAGGAAGGCGGCATTATTCGCGATGGTTTCAGCCCGGAACTCGATGAGTTGCGCACCGCCCAGCGCGGCGGCAAAGATTGGATCGCGAAAATGCAAAGCGACGAAATCGCGCGCACCGGCATCGCTTCGCTGAAGGTGCGGTTCAATTCCGTGTTTGGTTATTACATCGAGGTGACGAAGGCGAATCTCGACAAAGTGCCGGCGCATTACGTGCGCAAGCAAACGATTGCGAATGGCGAGCGGTTCATCACGCCGGAACTGAAGGATATGGAGGGGAGAATTCTCGGCGCGGAAGAACGCAGCGTGAAGCTGGAGTATGAATTGTTTCAACGCGTGCGCGAAGATGTGCTCGGGCAGCTTCCGCAATTGCAACGCACGGCCGCGGCGCTCGCGCAACTGGACGTGCTTGGTTCCTTCGCCGAAGTTGCGCGCCTGTTCGGTTATTCCCGTCCGCAGATTGGCGACGAGGGCGTGTTGAACATTCGCGATGGGCGGCATCCGGTGTTGGAACAGAATCTTAACGAAGAACGTTTTGTGCCCAATGATGTTCAATTGGCGATTGCCGATTGCCGACCGCCGATTGAAGGCCACGCAACGGAAAACAAATCGGCAATTCCCCAAATCGCGCTTATCACCGGACCGAACATGGCGGGCAAGAGTACTTACATCCGGCAGGTCGCGTTGCTGGCGTTGCTGGCGCATACCGGCTCGTTCATTCCGGCGGCGGAAGCGCGCATCGATCTCGTGGACCGGGTATTCACGCGCATTGGCGCCAGTGACGACCTCGCGCGCGGGCAAAGCACCTTCATGGTGGAGATGTGCGAGACCGCAAATATTTTAAACAACGCCACGCCGCGCAGCCTGATTGTGCTGGATGAAATCGGCCGCGGCACGAGCACGTTTGACGGCTTGAGCCTGGCGTGGTCCATCGTGGAGCATCTGCACAACCAGGTCGGCGCCAAGACGCTTTTTGCCACGCACTATCACGAACTGACGGAGTTGGCGGCGCGATTGCCGCGGGTGAAAAATTTCAACGTGGCCGTGCGCGAGTGGCATGACCAGATCGTATTCCTGCGCAAGATCGTCGAAGGCGGCACAGACAAGAGTTACGGCATCCAGGTCGCGCGCCTGGCCGGTGTGCCGAAAGCGGTGCTGGAGCGCGCGAAGGAGATTTTACGCAATCTGGAAGAATCCGAACTGACGCCCGAAGGGAACGTGCGGCAGAGTTCGCGGCGACAGCAGGACCGCAACAAACTCAAGCAACTCGCGCCGCCGCCACAGATGGATTTGTTTGGATAGCGGCGACGCGCAGGCATCCCGCAGACATCCAGCCTAAACGCGAAATCGAGCTTATCGGTCCAACGAACTGAAGAACCGGTCCCAACGCGGTTTCAAATAGTGACCGTGATCCAGGGAGGCGACAACGGCAGTTGCGCGGCCAAGAATCCGCTCGCGTTTCACCACGCCGAAATAGCGGGAATCGAAACTGTTGTCGCGATTGTCGCCCATCATGAAGTAGGAACCCTCCGGCACGTGGACCGGTCCGAAGTCGCGCCTGGCCGGCACAGCGGGGATGCCAGCCACGAGATGCGAGCGGCCGGGAAGTTGTTCGGATGCGTAGATGGAGTTGGCGCGGTCCATCGGCGCCACGTCGTGGAGTAATTCCTCGGCGATGGGTTTGTAGTTGAGCTGCTCGCCATTGATCAGAAGCCGGTTGTCGCGCAATTCAACGACATCGCCGGGCAGGCCGATGGTGCGTTTCACCAGGCGCATGCCATCCTTCGGCGAGTAAAACACGACGATGTCGCCGCGATGCGGAGCGCTCCATTCCGCGAGGTGCAGCGTGGTGAACGGAACCTTGAGGTCGTAAGCCAGCTTGTTCACGAAGACGCGGTCGCCTTCGAGAATGGTGGGCTTCATCGAACCGCTGGGGACGTCGTTCCAATCCGCGAGCGAAGAGCGGACGGCGAACATGACCAGAATGGTAATGACCAGTGGACGGATTTCTTTTCGCCACAGTTTACGGGCGCGGACACGGAGAGCTTTGGAATCCATGCACAGTTTGACCGTGTGGGCCGCAGTTTTGTTCAACAGAGTATTGTTGTTCACTTACAAAGCGCCGGAGGGGCCGGCGCATTCCAAAACTTGGAAGACCGCTTGTGCTTATCCTTGCGCGACAGCGTCTTGGAGTGCGCCAGCCCTCTGGCGCTTTCGAGGAGCGCGCTCGTTGCTAAGCGGCTCCGTCAACAATCTGGCAGGCCAAGGGCGTCATCTTCACGCCGGTTTGCTTTTCGTATTCGCGTGACATGAATTCCATGAACTCAGCGGCTTGATGATGCGCCACAAGATTGATCGTCGCACCGCCGAAACCGCCACCGGTCAATCGCGCGCCGATGATCCCGGGAGCCTTGCGCGCCAACTCGACGAGGATGTCCAGTTCCTTCGTGCTGTTTTTGAGATAGTCGCGCGAGCTTTCGTGGCTCTGGAACATGTATTGGCCAAACTGCAGGTGGTCACCGTCCCGCAAGGCGCGAGCGCCGGCCACCACGCGCGCGATTTCGCTCGTCACGTGGCGCGCGCATTCGTATTCGCGCTGCGTAAGTTTTGCTTTGTTGGCTTCGACTGTTTTCAGTTCGACCGTGCGCAGAAATTTCGCGCCGAGTTTTTTGGCGGCGTTTTCGCAATTCTGCCGGAGCTCGTTGTACTCGCCGCCCACGAGTTCGTGTTTCACGCCGGAATTGCAGACGATAATCGCTTCGCCAGGCATGGGCGCGTGCTCCACGACCAGCGAGCCGCAATCGATATCAATGACATTCGACGCTTTGCCGAAGAGCGACGAAATCTGGTCGAGGATGCCGCAGTTGACGCCGACGAATTGATTTTCCGCCGCGCGGCAAACTTTCGCGAGCTCGAGCCTTTCCTGCGGAGCAATGGACGGCAATTCGCCTTTGTTGTCGCGCTCGGGCGCGGGTTTCAGGCCAGTGGCTGAGAGGGCGAATGGAAAGAGCTTGCGGACCGTGAGCGCGGTGGCCACTTCCAGTGCGGCACTGCTGCTCATGCCGGCGCCCATGGGTATCGTACCGTGAATGGCAGCATTGAACCCGCTGTAATGCACGCCGCGCTTTTGCAGTTGATAGAGCACGCCCTTGACGTAATTCGCCCACGACGCGGCCGGGTTCTTCTTCAAATCATTGACGGAAAATTTTTCGCTGCCCGGATATGCCGATGAAACCAGCTCGATCTTTCCATCCGTGCGCGGCGACGATGCCATAATAATATAGCGATCCACCGCGAGCGACATGACGAGACCGTCATTGTAGTCGGTATGATTGCCGAGCAACTCGAGCCGGCCGGGAGCGGTCACCACGTGGGTTGGTGTCTGGCCGAAATGTTTTTTGAATACTGCCTGGGATTCCTGTACGTCTTTGGCTGCCATGGATAATTTCTGCTGTGCAAGCAGGCATTCCCTGCGCTCGCAAAGCGGCGCGGAATTTAGAGAGCGTCAAACCGTTTGGCCAGATTAAAATCCATTTCCGTCAGACCGCCGGCTTCGTGCGAGGAAAGGACCAGCCGCACCTTGTTCCAGCGGATATCAATATCGGGGTGGTGCCATTCCTTCTCCGCAACTTTCGCGAGCTCATCGACGAATTTGATCGCCGCGGGAAAGTCCTTGAATTCAAACGTGCGGGTGATGGATGAGTCCTCCTGTTTCCACGCCGGCACGGAGGCCAGTGATGTTTTAATTTGGGTTGAGGTCAATTTTTCCATGAGCACAGTTCGCACAGGTTTGAGAGATTTTCCATTAGTATCAGCTCGCCAGCGCCGCAAAGAGATTCCTGATTTCGTCCTCAATTTCAGCGGGGCTGGCGACCGTATCCGCAATTTCCGCGCGGAGGAGTTCGCGGTAACGCTGCCGCAACCGGTGCACGGCCACCCTCACCGCGCCTTCGCTGGTGCCGAGCCGGGTCGCGATTTCCGCGTAGGGCACGGAGCGGCTGGCTTCGGTCAAAGTCTGTTTGAGTTGTTCAAATTGCTTTTGCTTGCCGTCGCGCGTGTATTCCTCGCGCAATCGCCGCAGCACCTGGTCGAGCAGCGCCAGCGCCCAGCGTCGCTCGAAAATTTTCTCGGCAGTGAGTTCGTGAGCGAGTTCGGCGCCGAATGAAGTTTCCACTGCATCGGCATCGATGGAGATGAGCACGCGTCCGCCGCCGCGCTTCTGCGCGTTGGCCTTGTCCCATTCGTTCGCGAGAAAATGCTTCAATGAGGCGAGCAGGAATGAACGAAAGCGGCCTTTGGCACGGTCGGCGTCGGCCAGATAGTTTTTCTCCAGCAGGCGCGCGAAGAATTCCTGAGTCAGGTCCTGCGCGTCGTGAGGACTGTGACCCTGCCGCCGGACGAATGCATAGATCGGCACCCAATAGTTGCGGCAGAGTTTCTCCAGAGCGTCGCGCGCGCCGGCTGAGCCCGTGTGTCCGGCGGCGGCGATGACCACGCTCCAGTGCGTGGGCGTAAAGCTTGCGCCATGTTGGGAGACGATTTCGTCTGGCTGTTGGGTGCTGGTCATGTCACTCGTTGGTGTCGCCAGCATTTCCGATTCGCGGGTTCAACACCAGTTTGGAATTGGAGTTTTTGGTATTCCACCTGCTTACATTCAGGCAGTGAATCTGTTATTTGAGCCTGCTAACAAGCCATTTGTGCCTGCTAGGCAAACTTCATGATTTAATCTCAATTACCACAGTGCCTGAGCCCTTTGCCTACGCGTTTCGGTGGGTTTTGTGTAGTGCCCGGCTCGGCACTGTGGAACGATTTTCTTTCAAGCTTCACGGATATTGCCATACCCAATCCCCACGGGTCGAAACCGGCTGAGCTTCCTTCAGGCTGTCACGAAGCCCACCGTCGTCGATGCCATTCCAGCCGATGGAGTAGAGAATAAAATTCTGTCCGACGCTGTGATATTTCAAACTGCCGCCGCCGATGATGTCATGCGGGACTTTGGCGAGGAATTGCGGGGCGAGCTCGGCGAGGGTGTTGGGATATTGGCCGTGAGCCAGGCGATAGCGTTCCAGCGCGATCGCGACGCGCGTGAGGTCTGCGCATTCCTGGGCGTAAACGAAGCGTTCTGTGGGCACATATTTGTCGCCCATGAATCTTCCAGTAGGCAGCAGGAACAGGCCTTGCAATACGTTGTATGGGTTTGGAGGATGCAAATCATTCCACAACTTCGCCTCCGCCGCATCAACGGCCTTGGGAGAAACGCTGCGATGTTCCATATCCACGAGCGGCAGGCAGTCCTCGAGATAAAATTTTGAAAAGCCAAGCTTGTTCTGCTGAAACCATCCGCCGGGCGCAATCATGCACGCCCCATCGATTATTTTTTGCTCGGGAGGGCTGGCGGTGCGGAACGTGTTCATATACCAGTCGAATTGATGGGTGCGCCGGACATTGTCAATCATGCGTGCGACGAGCACCGCTTCACTTCGCATCACCTGCTGGTAATCGGCCAGGAAATCGAGTTGCGCCAATTGCGAATCCAGTGCGGCGAGCTGGGCGTCGGAGAATTGGTGATTCGCGAGGCCTTCATAAATGGTTTGCCGCGCGTCGTTGACGATAACCATGCGAACGAAGTGTGAGATCAAAAATGGTTCGTTGCGCGACGCCTCGGCCAGTCGAAGGATTAACTGGATATCACCAGCGGCCTTGTCCGATTGGCCCATTTGCAATTCAGCGAGGGCCCGGAGTTGCAGAACCCCTGATGCGGTTCTTAAAGCGCCGAGATGAGGCAGCAGAATTTGCGAGGGATCATCATTGTCATATTGCAGCGGGAAGCGGGAATGCGGCAGCGTGGCGGCCTGACGCAGTTCTTCAATGTCGGAATCATACCGTTGTAGCGCGAGCAGGACATCCGTCGCGGCCACTTTCATATTTGCGCTTTCATTCGTTTCGACCGGTCCCGGCGCGTTCGTCAAAATGTGCGCTTGCTGATAATACGCCTGCCACGGACGCAGGTCGGTGAACGTGCCGGCGGTCCAATCGCCGTCGCCGGGTCTGGTAAGGTTACTCTCCCTGTCCAGATGCATTGAGAGCCGGTTCACGATATTGTTGTTATGCGGCTTCAGTTCATGCCCGTTTTTGTCGAGCATGAAGGCATAACTGCTGGCGACGATGGGCGTCATGGCGAAGTTCTGGTCGTCCGGCACGGTGGGCGGCACGAAGCTGGCGAGATCGAGTTTTTCGCCTTTGGCCTCGTGCTGTTGGGTGAAATTTTTCCAATCGCGCCGGCCGCGCCAATCTTCCTCGGCGTAAAAGAGCAACGCCAGCACAACGAGACTGGCGAGCGTGATCAAGGTTGCCCGCAAATGTTTCTGGACCAACCAACGCACCACAAAGACCAGCACCAACACACCTACGGCAAAGATCGCCACCACCACCGCGACCGCCATGAGCGGCGCCGATTCGGGTCTGTCGGGAAAGTTCAGCGCGAGGATAAAGACTCCAGTGGCAAGGAAGAGAAGAAGCAGCGCCGGCCAGACAATCAGCAACCTGGGATTTTTGCGGAGTTTTTCGAGAATCGTTTGGTTCGGGTCAGGCGGCGGGTACATTTTCAGTCCTGGATTGGACAAGGTAGGAGGCGGGGAGTCACGTATGACAATTCATAGTTGTCGACGATGGTCCCGTTTGGCGTGAGTTGTTTGACGGCGTATGCGACTTCGTCCAGCAACTGATCCCCCAGGCCGGAACGCCGCGTCTCATACCACAGCTGCGCATCGTTCAAATCCGCTTCGGCGTTCGGGCGGATGACGACGCGCCAATTCACGGGCGGGATTTTCGGAGGCGGGCTTCGACTTCGGCCCAGGACGAGCCGGCATCGGGATTTGAGCGATAACTTTTCAATTCGGAGTCGAGCAAAGCCTTTTCCTCAGGAGAGGGTCCGGCATCGCTGAGCAACGCCAATTCCTGCATCTCACAAATGCGCTCAAAAATCTCCCGAAGGTCTTCGGTTTTGAGCCGGGGCAACTCTTCCAGGATCTCATTCTTGCTCACAACAATAATTTAATTGCAACTGCGAATCAGGCAAGCGAATAGGAGGTTGATTGCAACAATTGGACGGCCAGGGGGTTGCGCGAGGCGGGTTGCCCGATATCGCCGCGCTGGTCTGTGCCGCCTGGGATCGTGATGCACGAGACGCGGGGGTTCGGGCGGGTGATTTAGCAAAGGGAAATAAGCCGATAAAGTAGTACTTTGGTGTAATGTTGATAAGTATCACTTGAGCGGTTCGTTTCGACGGGTAGTGTATCGCATCCATGACTGGTCCGGTTCCAATTTTAGCTGCCGGTTCCGTGTTGCGCGTATTCACGCCTGATTCTCCCCAGGCGCAGGCAATTTTTAATCTCGGGGTCATCTGCGCCGTCATCCTCGCGGCCATTTACATCATCGTGGCGAGCGTGATTGTTTTTGCCCTGATGCGCTTTCGCTGGCGGGAAGGGGAGCCGGACCCAAAGCAAATGGCTGGCAACAAGCGAATTGAAATCATCTGGACGGTCATTCCGTTTATCATTGTCGTCACGCTGTTTGTTCTCACCGCGCGCACGATGACGCTTGCCGACCCGCCACCGGCGCCCAAGCCGGACGTGATCGTGATCGGACATCAATGGTGGTGGGAGTTCCGCTACCCCGACAGCGGAGTGATTGCGGTCAACGAGCTTCATATTCCCGTGGGCAAACCTCTGTCAATCCGTCTCAATGCCGCGGACGTGCTGCACGAGTTCTGGGTGCCGGAGTTGACGCGCAAGATGACGGCGGTTCCGGGCCATCCGAATAATATCTGGCTCCAGTCAGACAAGCCGGGAACGTATCTGGGCATCTGCTCGGAATTTTGCGGGACGCAGCACGCGTGGATGCATTTCCTTGTTATCGCGGAACCGCAGGAGGATTTCGACGCGTGGACCAAGGCACAATTGCAACCGGCCGCCGCGCCCACGGGAGAGGCCGCAAAGGGGCTGGCGGTTTTTCAGCAGTTGAGTTGCGCGAGTTGCCATGGGATCAAAGGCACGCCGGACAATGCACAAGTGGCGCCGGACCTCACGCACATTGCGAGCCGGCAGGAGATTGGCGCCTGCATTTTGAATAACACACCGGAAAATCTTCGCCGCTGGATTACCAATCCGCAAAAGGTGAAACCGGGAGTGTTAATGCCGAATTTCAACCTGACGGATGAACAAGTGAACGAACTCGTGGCGTATTTCGAGACCTTGAAATGAACGAAATCGGTTCAGTCTTATCGCGCGCCGGACTCCTGACCTCCGAGCAACGGGAGCACTGGAAGATGGCCTGGCTATCCACGGTGGACCATAAGCGCATCGGCATTCTGTACATGGTCACAGGGCTGGTATTTTTCGTGGTCGGTGGCATCGAAGCGCTGCTCATCCGGTTGCAACTGGCGGTGCCGAACAACACGCTGATTGCTCCCGATACGTTCAACATGCTGTTCACCATGCACGGCACTACCATGATTTTTCTGGTGGCCATGCCGGTGTTGTTCGGGATCGCCAACTACATGGTGCCATTGCAAATCGGCGCGCGCGATATGGCGTTCCCACGGCTGAATGCTTACAGCTACTGGCTGGTGCCGCTGGGCGGCATCCTGCTTCATTTCAGTTTCCTCGCCGGTGGAGCGCCGGCGGTCGGGTGGTTTGCCTACGCGCCATTGAACGAAACGCCTTACTCCTCGCAACTGGGAGTGGACTACTGGATTCTGTCGCTGATTGTCCTTGGCACCGGTTCCATCGGGACTTCGCTCAACATCATCGTCACCGTACTCACGCAACGCGCGCCGAACATGACGCTGCGCCGGTTGCCGCTCTTTTCGTGGATGTGGTTCATCAACTCGTTCCTGGTCATCCTCGCGTTGCCGGTGCTCAACGCCGGCCTGGTGATGCTGCTCATTGACCGGCGATTGAACACGCATTTCTTCCTGCCGCCCGGCGGCGGCTCGGCGATCATGTGGCAGCACATTTTCTGGGCATTTGGTCATCCGGAGGTTTATATCGTGGCGATACCCGCATTCGGCATCCTCTCGGAAATCATTCCGGTTTTTTCGCGCAAACCAATTTTCGGATACGAATTTGTCGCGGCCTCGACGACGGTGATTTGTTTTTTGAGCCTGCTCGTGTGGGCGCACCACATGTTCACGGTGGGGATGGGCCGGGCCATGGATTTATTTTTCGTGGCGTCGAGTTTGCTCATTGCCATTCCCACGGGCGTGAAGGTGCTTTCCTGGAGCGCGACGATGGTGGGCGGGCGGCTGCGGTTTACCACGCCGATGTTGTTCTGTGTGGCGGCGCTGGTGCAATTCCTCCTGGCCGGACTTACCGGCATCAGCCACGCGGTGGCCGTGCTCGATTGGCAGACCAAGAACAGCTATTACCTGGTCGCGCACTTCCACTTCGTATTCGTGGGACTCATCGTCTTCGCGATTCTCGGGGCCGTCCATTACTGGTTTCCGAAGTGGACCGGCCGGATGCTTTCGGACCCGATCGGCAAATGGACTTTTTGGCTCATGGTCATTGGGTTCAATCTCACTTTTATCACCCAGCATTTCCTTGGACTCGCGGGCATGCCGCGGCGCATCTATACCTATCCGGACCTGCCGGGGTGGGGCTGGATGAACATGGTGGCGACGATTGGCGCGTTTTTCATGACAGCGTCGGGTTTGCTGTTGGTCTGGAATATGGCTGCAAGCCTGATCAAGGGCGAAAGCGCCGGCGACAATCCATGGAAGGCGTGGACGCTGGAATGGGCCACGACTTCACCGCCGCCGCACGAAAATTTCCACAAACTGCCGCCGCTCCGCAGCCGGCGCCCGCTCTGGGATGACACGAATCCGGACCGGCCCGACCCCGCAGTTGGGACGAAATGGAAGATGGAGACGGCGAAGCCGGACAAGAACAAGGCAGGCGTGCTGGTGTTCATTGTATCGGAAGCGGGTTTCTTCGGGGTATTGATCCTGGCGTATCTTTTCTTCAACGCTTCGCCGCAGCCCGGTCCGAGCGCCCACGATTTGGATCTCCTCAAGACCGGCATTTTCAGCCTGTGCCTCTTTGCGAGCAGTTTCACGATCTGGCGCTCCGAGGTCAACGAGAAGAAAGGCAATCATGGCGCGATGAGCGCGTGGCTGGCGGCGACTATTTTGCTCGGCGGCATTTTTATCATTGGGCAGGGACTTGAGTATTGGGGCCTGTTCAAGAGCGGCGTGACGGTGAATTCGAATCTTTTCGCGACGACGTTCTTTACCCTGACAGGTTTTCACGGCCTGCATGTGTGCGTGGGCCTCATCATGTTGCTGATTGTCCTGGGACTGTCGCTGGGTGGCCCTTTCAAGAAGGGCCATATGCCGGCGCTTGGGGCGGTTGGGTACTACTGGCACTTTGTCGATGTGGTATGGGTCTTCGTGCTGACGGTTGTTTACATTTTACCTTTGCTGCGATGAATACGACGCAATTTCTTCTCTCGGCCTGGAATTGGAATTCCTGGGCGGTGATTTCCTGTGTCGCAGCGCTGGCTGCGTATCTGGCGCTGTTTCGGTCGATCCGACGTATTGGCTGGCTCGTGGGCGGGCTGGCGGTTTTCTTGCTGACGCTCATGTCGCCCCTCAACGCGCTCGCGGACGGTTACCTCTTCAGCGCGCATATGTCACAACACATTTTGTTGCTGCTGATTGTTCCGGCGATGATCTTGCTGAGCCTGCCGCCGACAGTGTCGCTCACGGTGCGTCCGCGCGCGCTGGGGCATCCGTTCGTCGGCTGGGCAGCGGGTGTGGGAGCGATGTGG
>Ga0070731_10005035_pt1 | contig 11064 bp, 5 predicted proteins | sample Coa_R1_2_FD_66448 | JGI IMG/M metagenome (GOLD analysis project Ga0070731, IMG submission 66448) | Surface soil microbial communities from Centralia Pennsylvania, which are recovering from an underground coalmine fire - Coalmine... | ecosystem: Environmental > Terrestrial > Soil > Unclassified ... | reverse complement strand
GCGCCGCCGCGGCCTTCCGCGGCCTCCATCAGCTCGTTGGCGAGGCGCTGCGCCATGCTCTTCTCGCCGCGCTTGCGGGCGGCTTCGCGGATCCAGCGCATCGACAGGGCCGTGCGGCGCACCGGGCGCACTTCAACCGGCACCTGGTAGTTCGCGCCGCCGACGCGGCGGCTCTTCACCTCCACCATCGGCTTCACGTTGTTGATGGCGGCGTTGAAGACGTCGAATGCGTCCTTGCCCGACTTCTTGGCGATCGTCTCGAGCGCGCCGTACATGATCCGCTCGGCAACCGACTTCTTGCCGCGCGTCATGAGCACGTTCATGAACTTGGCGACTTCCTCGCTCTTGAACTTCGGATCGGGAAGGATCTCGCGTTTGGGGACTTCTCTGCGGCGCGGCATATGTCTATCCGTTCAGATGGGTTGGGTTGCTCGCCCGGGGCTGCCGTCTCAGGCGGCCTTCGGCTTCTTCGCTCCGTACTTGGAACGCGACTGCTTGCGGTCCTTCACGCCGGCCGTGTCGAGGCTGCCGCGCACCATGTGGTAGCGCACGCCAGGCAGGTCCTTCACGCGGCCGCCGCGGATGAGCACCACCGAGTGCTCCTGCAGGTTGTGGCCTTCGCCGCCGATGTAGCTGATGACCTCGTAGCCGTTGGTGAGGCGCACCTTGGCGACCTTGCGAAGCGCCGAGTTGGGCTTCTTCGGGGTCGTGGTGTAGACGCGCGTGCACACGCCGCGCTTCTGCGGGCTGCCGCCGAGGGCGGGAACCTTGCTCTTCGTTATGGCCTTGCGGCGGGGCTTCCGCAGCAACTGATTGATCGTCGGCATGTTTTCCCAGTGTTCGCTGTTGGTGCCGGCCCCTTCACGGTCCGGCCATCTGCTTAGAGCAATCCCGCCCAAGGACCTCTCGGTCTTTGGGCGGGTAAAAAAGCTCTCTATTTTAGGGGGTTACGTTCATTTCCGTCAAGCGTGTCACGCGACCTGCTCGCTGCTCACATCGGCGTCGTCGATCGCGAATCCGAAGGACGTGCTCGAGCCCGGCTCCACTTCCTTCTTCTTGCGCGTGGAGTGGTACGCGAGGCCCGTGCCCGCGGGGATGAGGCGTCCCACGATGACGTTCTCCTTGAGGCCGCGCAGGTCGTCCTTCTTGCCCATGATCGCCGCTTCCGTGAGCACCCTCGTGGTCTCCTGGAAGGAGGCCGCGGAGATGAACGAATCGGTCGACAGCGACGCCTTGGTGATGCCCAGGAGCACGTACTCGTAGGTCGCGGGCTTCTTGCCGTGCGGCTTGTTGCGGTCGTTCTCTTCGAGGACTTCCGCGCGCTCGACCTGCTCGCCCGTGATGAAGCGCGACTCGCCCGGATCGACGATGGACACGCGGCGCAGCATCTGCCGCACGATCACCTCGATGTGCTTGTCGTTGATCTTCACGCCCTGCAGGCGGTAGACGTCCTGCACCTCGTCGATGATGTAGCGCGCGAGCGCTTCCATCCCCTGGAGACGCAGGATGTCGTGCGGGTCGGCCGGGCCGTCGACGATCATCTCGCCCTTGTTGACCACCTGCCCGTCGTGCACGGTGATGTGCTTGTCCTTCGGGATCAGGTACTCGTGGGCGGCGCCGTCGAAGTCCGTGATGATGAGGCGCTGCTTGCCCTTCGTGTCCTTGCCGAACGACACGGTGCCGGTGACCTCCGCGAGCAGGCCCGCATCCTTCGGCGAGCGCGCTTCGAAGAGCTCCGCCACGCGCGGCAGGCCGCCCGTGATGTCGCGCGTCTTGGACGATTCCTGCGGGATGCGCGCGAGCACGTCGCCCACGTTCACCTGCTGGCCGTTCTTCACCGTGATGATGGCGCCGATCTGGAACGTGTAGTTCACCGGCGTATCGCCCGTGCCGGTGGCGAGCTTCACGTCCTTGCCGTTGGCCCCGATCAGCTTCACCGCGGGACGCAGTCCCTTGGTGGCGCTGGTGCCGCGGCGCTTCGGATCGATCACGACGAGGCTCGAAAGGCCCGTCGTCTCGTCGATCTGCTTGGCCACGGTCACGCCTTCCTCGACGTTCTCGAAGCGGATCTCGCCGGCGTACTCGGTGATGATGGGACGCGTGAGCGGATCCCAGCTGGCGAGCGGCTGGCCCGCCTTCACCTTCGAGCCCTCGGTCACGGTGAGCGTCGCGCCGTACGGCACCTTGTGGCGCTCGCGCTCCCGTCCGCTCTCGTCGGAGATCACGATCTCGCCGTTGCGCGAGATGGCGACCTGCTCGCCGCGAGCGTTGGTCACGTAGCGCATGGCCGCGAAGGTCCCGACGCCGTTGGACTTGGCCTCGACCGCGCTCGCCACCGCGGTGCGCGAAGCCGCGCCGCCGATGTGGAACGTGCGCATCGTGAGCTGCGTGCCCGGCTCGCCGATCGACTGCGCGGCGATGACGCCCACGGCCTCGCCCACGTTCACGCGCGTGCCGCGGCCGAGGTCACGGCCGTAGCAGGATGCGCAGATGCCGTAGCGGGTGTCGCAGGTGAGCGGCGTGCGCACCTTCACTTCGTCGACGCCATGCTTCTCGATCCGTCCGACCGCATCCTCGTCGAGGAGCGAACCGGCGGCGACGAGCACTTCCTGCGTCTCCGTGTTGAAGACGTCGGCGGCCGTGACGCGGCCGAGGATGCGCTCGCGGAGCGCTTCCACCACTTCACCGCCCTCGACCAGCGCCTTCATCGCCATTCCGGTCGTCGTGCCGCAATCCTCCTCGATCACAACGAGGTCCTGGGTCACGTCGACGAGACGCCGCGTGAGGTAACCCGAGTTCGCCGTCTTCAGCGCCGTGTCCGCAAGGCCCTTGCGCGCGCCGTGCGTGGAGATGAAGTACTGCAGCACGTTCAGGCCTTCGCGGAAGTTCGCCGTGATTGGCGTTTCGATGATCGAGCCGTCCGGCTTGGCCATGAGGCCGCGCATGCCCGCGAGCTGGCGGATCTGCGCCGCCGAGCCGCGCGCGCCGGAGTCCGCCATCATGTAGATCGCGTTGAACGACTCCTGGTTGACTTCCTTGCCCTTGCGATCGGTGACCTTCGTGTTGCCGAGCTGGTCCATCATCGCCTTGGCGATCTGGTCGCCGGCGCGGCCCCAGATGTCGACCACCTTGTTGTAGCGCTCGCCCTGGGTCACGAGGCCCGAGGTGTACTGGCGCTCGATCTCCTTCACTTCCTTCTCGCTCTCGTCGATGATGCCGGCCTTCTCGCCCGGGATCAGCAGGTCGTCGACGCAGATCGACAGGCCCGCGCGCGTCGCGAAGGAGAAGCCCGTGTACATGAGCTTGTCGGCGAAGATCACCGTCTCGCGGATGCCCACCTTGCGGAAGGCCTCGTTGATGAGCTTGGAGATCTCCTTCTTCTTGAGCGGCTTGTTGATGATCGCGAAGGACAGGCCCGCCGGAAGGATTTCCGACATGAGCGCGCGGCCCACCGTCGTCTCGTAGCGGTTGATGACCTCGTTGAGGACACCGTCGTCGTCCTTGCGGAACTCCTTGATGCGCACCGTGATCTTCGCGTGCAGCTCGACCCCGCCCGACTCGTAGGCGCGGCTCACCTCGGCGATGTTGGTGAACATGGTGCCTTCGCCCCTCGCGTTCACGCGCTCGCGCGTGGCGTAGTAGAGGCCCAGCACGATGTCCTGCGACGGCACGATGACCGGCTCGCCGTGCGCGGTGTGCAGCACGTTGTTCGAGGACAGCATGAGCGTGCGCGCTTCCATCTGCGCTTCGAGCGAGATCGGCACGTGCACGGCCATCTGGTCGCCGTCGAAGTCCGCGTTGAACGCGGCGCAGACGAGCGGATGCAGCTGGATCGCCTTGCCCTCGATGAGGACCGGCTCGAACGCCTGGATGCCGAGGCGGTGGAGCGTGGGCGCGCGGTTGAGCAGCACCGGGTGCTCGCGGATCACGTCCTCGAGGATGTCCCACACGACGGGCTCCTGGCTTTCCACCATGCGCTTGGCCGCCTTGATCGTCGTGGCGAGCCCCATGATCTCCAGCTTGTGGAAGATGAAGGGCTTGAAGAGCTCGAGCGCCATGAGCTTGGGCAGGCCGCACTGGTGCAATTTCAGCGTGGGGCCGACGACGATCACGGAACGCCCCGAGTAGTCGACGCGCTTGCCGAGCAGGTTCTGGCGGAAGCGGCCGCTCTTGCCCTTGATCATGTCGGCGAGCGACTTCAGCGCGCGCTTGTTCGCGCCCGTCATCGCCTTGCCGCGGCGGCCGTTGTCCAGCAGCGAATCCACCGCTTCCTGGAGCATGCGCTTCTCGTTGCGCACGATGATCTCGGGCGCTTTCAGCTCGAGCAGGCGCTTCAGGCGGTTGTTGCGGTTGATCACGCGCCGGTACAGGTCGTTCAGGTCCGACGTCGCGAAGCGGCCGCCGTCGAGCGGCACGAGCGGACGCAGGTCCGGCGGCAGCACGGGCAGCACTTCCATGATCATCCAGTCGGGCTTGATGCCGGACTTGTTGAACGCCTCGAGCACCTTCAGGCGCTTGGCGATCTTCTTGATCTTGGTCTCGGAGCCGGTGGCGGCGAGCTCGGTGCGCAGAGTCTCGATGTCGTGGCCGACGTCGAGCTTGCGCAGCAGGTCGCGAATGCCCTCGGCGCCCATGGCGGCCGAGAAATCGTCGCCGAACTCCTCCACCTTCGCGAGGTAGTCATCCTCGGACAGGAGCTGGCAGCGGTTGAGCGGCGTCATGCCCGGGTCGGTGACCACGTAGGCTTCGAAGTACAGGACGCGCTCGATGTCGCGAAGCGTCATGTCGAGCACCATCCCGAGGCGCGACGGCAGGCTCTTCAGGAACCAGATGTGCGCCACGGGCGAGGCGAGCTCGATGTGGCCCATGCGCTCGCGGCGCACCTTGGTGAGCGTCACTTCCACGCCGCACTTCTCGCAGATCACGCCGCGGTGCTTGAGGCGCTTGTACTTGCCGCAAAGGCACTCGTAGTCCTTGATCGGCCCGAAGATCTTCGCGCAGAAGAGGCCATCCCTCTCCGGCTTGAAGGTGCGGTAGTTGATCGTCTCCGGCTTCTTCACTTCGCCGTAGGACCACGAGCGGATCTTCTCCGGGGAGGCGAGGCCGATACGGATGGCATCGAACTCTTCTTCCTGGGTGACCTGCTTGAACAGATCGAGCAATGCTTTCATTTACGCGTCTCCTGGTCTCAATAGCGCTCGAGGTCGATGTCGATGGCGAGGGAGCGGATCTCCTTCACCAGCACGTTGAACGATTCCGGCATGCCGGCCTCGATCTTGTGCTCGCCCTTGACGATGTTCTCGTAAACCTTGGTGCGTCCCTGCGTGTCGTCGGACTTGACGGTGAGCATCTCCTGCAGCGTGTAGGCCGCGCCGTACGCTTCCAGCGCCCACACCTCCATCTCGCCGAAACGCTGGCCGCCGAACTGCGCCTTGCCGCCCAGCGGCTGCTGGGTGACGAGGGAGTACGGGCCCGTCGAGCGCGCGTGCATCTTGTCGTCGACGAGGTGGTGCAGCTTGAGGATGTGCATGTAGCCCACGGTCACCGGGCGGTCGAACGCGTCTCCCGTGCGGCCGTCGAAGAGCGTGATCTGGCCGCTGCGCGGAAGGCCCGCGAGCTCGAGCATGTCCTTGATCTCCACCTCGGTCGCGCCGTCGAACACCGGCGTGGCGAACGGCAGGCCGTTCTGCAGGTTCTTCGCGAGCTCCAGCACCTCGTCGTCGGCGAAGGAGGCGATGTCCTCCTTCTTGCCCGTCGAGTTGTAGATCTTGTCGAGGAACTTGCGCACCTTGGCGGCGCCTTCGTTCGCGCGGAGCATCTCCTGTATGCGCAGGCCCACGCCCTTGGCGGCCCAGCCGAGGTGGGTCTCCAGGATCTGGCCCACGTTCATGCGCGAAGGCACGCCCAGCGGGTTCAGCACGATGTCGACCGGCGTTCCATCCGCCATGAACGGCATGTCTTCCACCGGCACGATCTTGGAAATGACGCCCTTGTTCCCGTGGCGGCCGGCCATCTTGTCGCCCGGCTGCAGGCGGCGCTTCACCGCGACGTACACCTTCACCATCTTCTGGACGCCCGGCGGCAGCTCGTCGCCCTGCGTGAGCTTCTTCTTCTTCTCCTCGAACGCGCGGTCGAACTCCTTGCGCGTGAGGTCGAGCGACTCGCGGAGCTGCTCGAGCTGCGCGGCGGCATCCTCGTCCTGCAGGCGGATGTCGAACCAGTCGTGGCGCTCGGTCTCCTGCAGGTATTGCTTGGTGACCTTCGCGCCCTTGGCGAGCTTCTTGCCGCCCTTGGCCGTCTTGTTCACGATCACCTTCTCGATGCGCGTGAAGGCGTCGTCCTCGACGATGCGCAGCTGGTCGTGCAGGTCCTTGCGGTAGTCCTTGAGCTGCTCGTCGATGATCTGCTGGGCGCGCTTGTCGCGCTGGATGCCCTCGCGCGTGAAGACCTGGACGTCGATCACGGTGCCGGAGATGCCGGAGGGCACCCGCAGCGACGTGTCCTTCACGTCGGAGGCCTTCTCGCCGAAGATCGCGCGCAGCAGCTTCTCTTCCGGCGTGAGCTGGGTCTCGCCCTTCGGCGTCACCTTGCCCACGAGCACGTCGGCGGCTTCCACTTCCGCGCCGATGTACACGATGCCCGACTCGTCCAGGCGCGAGAGCATGCGCTCGGACAGGTTCGAGATGTCGCGCGTGATTTCCTCGGGGCCGAGCTTCGTGTCGCGCGCGACCACCACGAGTTCCTCGATATGGATCGACGTATAGCGGTCCTCGGCGACGATGCGCTCCGAGATGAGGATCGAGTCCTCGAAGTTGTAGCCGTTCCAGGGCATGAACGCGACGAGCAGGTTCTGCCCGAGCGCGAGCTCGCCCATGTCGGTCGACGCGCCGTCGGCCACCACGTCGCCGGCGGCGATGTGGTCACCCACCTTCACCAGCGGGCGCTGGTTGATGTTGGTGTTCTGGTTCGAGCGCGTGTACTTCGTGAGGTTGTAGATGTCGACGCCCGCTTCGCCCGGGCGGGTTTCATTGTCGTTGACACGGACCACGATGCGTCCGGCGTCCACGTAGTCGATGCGGCCGCCGCGGCGGGCCTGCACCGCCGTGCCGGAATCGATGGCGACCGTGCGCTCGATGCCCGTGCCGACGAGCGGCTTTTCCGCGCGAAGGCAGGGCACCGCCTGCCGCTGCATGTTGGAGCCCATCAACGCGCGGTTCGCGTCGTCGTGCTCGAGGAACGGGATCAGCGATGCGGCCACCGACACGATCTGCGAGGGCGCCACGTCGATGTACTCGATCTTTTCGGGCCCGGAAAGCGTGAACTCGTTGCGGTGGCGGCACGACACCAGTTCGTCGACGAACTTGCCGGCCTTGTCGAGCTCGGCGTTCGCCTGCGCGATCACGTACTTGCCTTCCTCGATCGCCGACAGGTATTCGATGTCCTTGGTGACCTTGCCGTCCTTCACGCGGCGATACGGCGTCTCGATGAAGCCGAAGTCGTTGGTGCGCGCGTAGAGGGCGAGCGAGTTGATGAGGCCGATGTTCGGGCCTTCCGGCGTCTCGATCGGGCAGACGCGGCCGTAGTGCGTCGGGTGCACGTCGCGCACCTCGAAGCCGGCGCGCTCGCGCGTGAGGCCACCCGGTCCCAGGGCCGAGATGCGGCGCTTGTGCGTGATCTCCGAGAGCGGGTTCGTCTGGTCCATGAACTGCGACAGCTGCGACGAGCCGAAGAACTCCTTGATCGCGGCGGAGACGGGCTTCGCGTTGATCAGGTCGTGCGGCATCAGGTTCTCGCTCTCGGCCTGCGAGAGGCGCTCGCGCACCGCGCGCTCGACGCGCACGAGTCCGGAGCGGAACTGGTTCTCGGCGAGCTCGCCCACGGAACGCACGCGGCGGTTGCCGAGGTGGTCGATGTCGTCGATCTCGCCGCGGCCGTTGCGAAGCTCCACGAGGATCTTGATCACGGCCACGATGTCGTCGTTGGACAGCGTCATCGCGCCGGTGAGCTCGTCGCGGCCCACGCGGCGGTTGAACTTCATGCGGCCCACGGCCGACAGGTCGTAGCGGTCCTCGCTGAAGAAGAGGCCGTTGAAGAGCGTCTTCACGGCGTCCTCGGTCGGCGGCTCGCCGGGGCGCATCATGCGGTAGATCGCGACCTGCGCGTTGAGCGCGTCGGTGCTCTCGTCCACGCGCAGCGTCTGCGAGATGTACGGACCCTGGTCGAGGTCGTTGGTGTAGAGCGTCTTCACTTCCTCGACGTTGGCGTCGAGGATCTTCTTGAGCGCGGCTTCGGTCACCTCGTCGTTGGCGTTGGCCACGACCTCGCCGGTCTCCTTGTTCACCAGGCCCTTGGCGAGCGTGCGGCCCACCAGGAAGTCGGGCTCGACCGTGAGCTTCTTCATGCCCGCGGCTTCCATCTCGCGGATGTGCTTCACCGTGATCCGCTTGTCCTTCTGCACGATGACCTTGCCGGCCTTCGTGACGATGTCGAACTTCGCGATCTCGCCGCGCAGGCGCTCGGGCACCACCTCGAACTCGATGCCCTTCTTGGTGATGTGGAACGTGTCGAACGCGAAGAACTGCTCGAGGATCTGCTCGGAGTTGTAGCCGAGCGCCTTCAGCAGGATCGTGACCGGCATCTTGCGGCGGCGGTCGACGCGGAAATAGAGGTAGTCCTTCGGGTCGAACTCGAAGTCGAGCCAGGAGCCGCGGTAAGGAATCACGCGCGCCGAGAAGAGGAGCTTGCCCGAGGAGTGCGTCTTGCCGCGATCGTGCTCGAAGAACACGCCCGGCGAGCGGTGCAGCTGGGAGACGATCACGCGCTCGGTGCCGTTGATGATGAAGGAGCCGTTGCGGGTCATGAGCGGGATCTCGCCCATGTACACCTCCTGCTCCTTCACTTCCTTCACCGTGGGCTTCGAAGCCTCGCGGTCCATGATCGTGAGGCGGACCTTCGCGCGGAGCGGGCTGGCGAAGGTGAGGCCGCGTTGCTGGCACTCCACCACGTCGAACGGGGGCTCGCCCAGCCCGTAGCTCACGAACTCGAGGCGGGCATTGCCCGAGTGGCTCGAGATCGGGAACACGGACGTGAACGCCGATTGCAGGCCCATCTCGCGGCGGCCGTCCGCCGGCAGCTCGGCCTGCAGGAACTGCGCGTACGAGTTGATCTGGGTGGCGAGGAGGAACGGCACATCCAGCACGGCCGCGCGCTTGGCGAAGCTCTTGCGGATGCGCTTCTTCTCGGTGAACGAATAGGTCATGGGGGCTCCGAAAATCACGGCGCGATACCCTCAGGCACGCGCGCCGTCCTGCACCCGACTGGCGCTCATGGCCTGGTGGCTCGCCCCTACGAGCCGCTGGCGGACAGCCTTGCTGGAACACAAGGCCCGACCAAACCGATTCTCTGCAGTCGCTTCAGAGAACACATGCAAACCCCCGAAGGGGCTTGCATTTGCACTCTGCTTCCCTGCCTGTTACTTGATCTCGACCTTCGCGCCGGCTTCTTCCATCTTCTTCTTGATGGCTTCGGCGTCGGCCTTGTTCACGCCTTCCTTCAGGGGCTTCGGCGCGCCGTCGACGAGGTCCTTGGCCTCCTTCAGGCCGAGGGACGTCACTTCGCGCACGGCCTTGATGGTGTTCACCTTGTTCTCGCCGGCGGCGGCGAGGATCACGGTGAACTCGGTCTTTTCTTCGGCAGCGGCACCGGCTGCGGCGCCACCGGCCGCGGGGGCGGCAACGGCGACGGCAGCGGCGGCCGAAACGCCGAATTTCTCTTCCATGTCCTTGATGAGCTGCGAGAGCTCGAGGACGCTCATGCTGCCGATTGCGTCGAGGATTTCCTGCTTGGCGATAGCCATGGTATGTGGGCTCCTAGATGAATGATTTCAATGGGTCGTGAAGGGTCAGGCCGCGGCCTTCTCCTTCTGGTCGCGAACGGCGGCGAGGGCGCGTACGAACTTCGTCGGCACCTCGTTCAGCGTCTGGACGAACTTGGCGACCGGCGCCTGCATCGTGCCGAGCAGCTTGGCGAGCAACTCCTCGCGGCTGGGCATCGTTGCGAGCTGTCCGACCTCCTTCGCCGTCATCACCAGGTTGGGCATCGCCCCGCCCTTGATGACGAGCTTTTCGTTCGTTTTCGCGTACGCGCTGAGCACCTTCGCGGCGGCCACCGGGTCGTCCGAGATGCCGTACGCGAGCGGGCCGACCATCTTCTCGGCGAGCTTCTCGAACGGCGTCCCCTGGACCGCGCGGCGCGCGAGGGTGTTCTTCAGCACGCGAAGGTAGACGCCGGAAGCGCGCGCCTGCGAGCGCAGGACCGTGATGTCCTCGACGGGCAGCCCGCGATACTCCGCGAGCACGACCGACTGCGCCTTCTTCAGGCGCGCGGACACCTCGGCCACGACTTCCTTCTTGCCTTCGATGTTGAGACTCAAGGTCTTTCTCCTATATGCATAGCGACCTTCAGCCAGGAGCCCCGGCTCGCGCCGGAAACCTGTCTTGGGTACGCCATCTGCGTCGGCTTCGGGAATGCTTCCCCTCGTTTAAGTCCCCCTTCCCGGGAGGACGCCTACGGTCTTTGATAACCCGCAGCCCCCTTGAAGCGAGGCTGCGGCCCAAAGTTCGAGGCCTTTGCGATCACCGATCGCAGCGGCCGAGAATCCCCGCGTAGGCGGGAATCCAAGTTCTCTTATTGCTGCACCGGCACCTGCCCGCCGGCGAACGTCGATTGGTCGATGCGGATGCCCGCGCCCATCGTGCTGGAGACCGAGACCTTCTTCAGGTAGATCCCCTTGGTCGCGGTGGGCTTCGCCTTGTTGATCGCGGCCACGAGCGCCTCGAGGTTCTCGAGGAGCGCCTCCACGTCGAACGAAGCGCGGCCGATCGTGCATTGCACGATGCCCGCCTTGTCGGCGCGATACTGGACCTGGCCGCCCTTCGCGTTCTTCACCGCTTCCTCGACGTTGGCGGTCACGGTTCCGACTTTCGGGTTCGGCATGAGGCCGCGCGGGCCGAGCACCTGGCCGAGCGGGCCCACGACCTTCATCGCGTCCGGCGTGGCGATCAC
>Ga0070731_10005034_pt1 | contig 11065 bp, 9 predicted proteins | sample Coa_R1_2_FD_66448 | JGI IMG/M metagenome (GOLD analysis project Ga0070731, IMG submission 66448) | Surface soil microbial communities from Centralia Pennsylvania, which are recovering from an underground coalmine fire - Coalmine... | ecosystem: Environmental > Terrestrial > Soil > Unclassified ... | reverse complement strand
CTCCCGAACAGAAGGCGGTTCCTGACGCAGCTCGACCTCGAGGTGACGCGGTCGCGACGCAGCCGGTCGCCGCTCGGGATCGTCCTGGCCGACCTCGACGACTTCAAGCGCGTCAACGACACGTACGGTCACGAAGTCGGCGACGACGCGCTCCGCGCGTTCGCCGACATCCTCCGGGCGACGGTGCGCGACGTCGACCTGCCAGTGCGGCTCGGCGGGGAGGAGTTCGCGGTGCTTCTTCCCGACACGGATCTGGCGGGTGCGGTGCAGCTGGCCGAGCGGGTACGCCAGGTGCTGGAGGCCGCCGCCATGGCGGGTCCGGAGGGGCCGATCCGGCTGACGGCGAGCTTCGGGGTGTCGTGCTTTCCCGCGGCCGTCGCCGCGGAGGAATTGCTGTCGGACGCGGACCGCCGCCTCTACGACGCGAAGCGTCTCGGTAAGAACAGAGTCGTCGCCTCGGAGGCTCGGGGCTCGAACTCGGCCGTCCGGTAGCGCTGGGATCATGGCGCGGTGCGCCCGCTGCGGTTCGCCGTCTTCGTTGCGGTCCTGACAGCCCTGCTCATCGGCCTCGGCCGGCTGTGGCTTCGCTCGATCGACCGGCGCGACGCGATTGCAGTCGACCGCGGGCCGGTGCCGGCGCCGGCCGGCGGAGTGGGGATCGCGATTGCGGCGACCGGCTCGCCCCCCCACGGGCGGCGGCGGCACGTGCAGCACCACGCGCACCCGCGCCCCCGACGCACTCGGCAGCCCATCGTCGAGGTCGCGGTGAAGAGCCCTCCGCCGGCGGCGCCGGCCGCGGTTCCGGTCGCACCGACGGTCGTGCACATCTCGACGCCGAAGCCGGCGCCGAGATCCAGCCCGAAGAGCACGCCGAAGCCGAAGCCTGCGCCCAAGCCCACGGCGAAGCCCAAGCCGACGCCGAAGCCCAAGACGCAGCCCGCGCCGAGCCCGACGCCCGTCCCGTCCCCGCCGGCGCCGACGACTCCGACGACACCCGTGGTCGTCGTCGCGCCTGCCTCGGGGCCGACCCAGACGCAACCGCAGCCGTCACCTTCGCCGACGCCCTCGCCACCTTCCCCGACGCCGAGCCCGCCGCCACCCGAGCCCGCCCCCACTCAGCCTCCGCAGTCGAGCGGCGGCTGCGACCGCCCCGGCAACGGGTACGGCGACGAGAACCACGACCACACGGGCCCGCCCGGCCAGGACGACCACGGCGACGGCGACTCCGGGCACGACGGCGGGCACGGCGGGCACGGTGGCCACGGCTGAGCGGGACCGGCTCGCTCGTCTGAAGCAGCGGTTCCGCAGACCGTGTGTCGGCGGCGGCGAGATCCTCGGTTCTCGCCTCCGGCGCGAGCTCGAGCGCAACATGAGGCCGGACGAGGACGTTCGCTTCTGCCTGCGCGGCGACCTGGGACACGCCCTCGTCTGCCTCGACGACCGCCTCGTGATCCTCAAGGCCGGATTTCATGCCGGCACGACGTTCGGCGCAATGGCGGCGACGATCTTCCACCAGGACGTGACGGGTATCCAGCTCCGGATGCATTTCGTCTCCGGCTGGATCGAGATCTCGTCGCCGAGCTTTCAGGGTCGCGAGCGGAAGCACACCCGGCAGCCGCGCTCGAGCGACCGCGACGTCTACAAGCTGCCCAACTGCGTCCCGATCAGCCGCCGGCACGTCGAGGCCTTCCGGGGCCCGCTTGCCGAGCTCCGGCAGCTCGTCGCCGAGTCGAAGCTCCGCCCTGCAGTCGGGTCCGTCGCCACCGAGCTGGAGAGGCTTGCCGCGCTTCGCCGCTGCGGTGTGCTCGACGAGCAGGAGTTCCTCGCGGCGAAGTCGCGTGTGCTGGAGGCCGCGGCCTAGGACGTGGGCGCGAGGCCGGGTGTGCGGCCTGCGACTGCCTGCCTGGCCAACGCCGCCGCCTGAACGAAGAACGGCACCGGATCACGGAGCTCGAAGCACGCGTGGACGACGTGGCGGGCGGGTCGCAGCGGCGACAAGGCACTGCGGTCGAGGTGCCGCAGGTTCCGGACGACGTACTTGATCTCGCCCTCCTCCCAGCGGTACCGCCGGCCGGGTTCCGCGTCCGCCGGTCCGGCCTCCGCCCGACCGAGCATGTGGTCGCACCAGATCGCCGGAAGGTTCGCACCGGCGCCGATCGCCAGTGAGAGCCAGCCGAAGACCCGCGGATTGAAGTCGATCGCCCCGAGCGAGCCGTCTTCGAGCTCCAGGAACTCGAGCTCGAAGATGCCCGACCACCCGAGGGCCTCGACGAGCTTTTCGACGCGGTCGCGCAACCCGGGCGGCGGCGCGACGGTCGCCGCGAAGGCCGCGCTCCCGGCGCTCGGCGGCCACGTCCGCATATAGCGGGTCACGGTGAACCCCACGAGGCCCGTGCCCGTCCTGACGCCGGCGCACGAGACGATGCGCGGGTTGCTGACGTAGCGCTGCACCGTTGCCGGTGTGCCGACGCGCGCCACGGCATCGTCGAGCTCCTGCGGCTCGAGCACGACCTGCGCCGACTTCTGCACGAGGTCATCGTCGCCTTGCCGGAACGATCGTAAGGGTTTCACGATCAGCGGGTAGCCGATCTCCGCAGCTGCCGCGCTCGCTGCGGATGACGTCTCGCAATCCAGGCTCGGAGGCGGCGGCAGCTTCGCCGCGACTGCGGTCTGCCGGAGGAAGACCTTGTCGAGCGCACGCAGAACGCCGGCGTGCGGCGGAAGTCCGAGTGCGACGTGGGGTTCGAGCTCGTCCCGGCCGGCCGAGATCGGCAAGAGGGACGCCTCGGAACCGGGGACGATGACGTCCCACTCGCCGCGCCGGACGTGCCGTGCGAGCTCGTCCACGTATCGGCCTGGTGACGAGCGTGCGTCGGGAAGCTGCAGGCGTCGGCCGCACGTCCGTGACCATGCTGCTGCAGCCAGACGGTCTCGACAGGCGATCGTGACTTCGTAGCCGGCGCGGGCGAGTCCTCGACTCGCCGCGAGCGCCGCGCGTTGCTCGCCGTCGGTCACGAGGGCGCGAGGCCCTCGGCTCACCAGGAGAAGCCCGTCCGGGGTGCCGGCGGGCCGACGATCTCCCTCGTCACTGCACGGGCAGCCGCCCATGTCCCGGCGACGAATCGCATCACGGGGCCGAAGGTGGGGGAAGCCGACGCGCCCACGAAGTGGAGGCCCGGAACCGACGACTCGAGCCCTGCGCCGAGAACGGGCCGGCCCTCGACCGCCCGGATCTTCCTCAGCAAGCTTTCGTCGAGGAACCGGTAGCGACCCACGTCGATCTTGTAGCCCGTTGCAAGCAGTACGTGGTCGACATCGTCGGTCTTGCCGTCGTCGAAGCGAACCTCGAGGTGCTCGTTGCGTGCTGCGAGCGAGCGCACGGACCGACCCGCCGTGAGGTCGACGTTCGCGAGCCTCGGCTGAAGCCAGCTCGCGCCCGCCGGCGGCGGAGCGCAACGGCGTGCAAGCGGTTCGCGCAGCGGCATGGGCAGATGCCGGAAGAGTTCCGGTCGCGCCGCTACCCAGCTCGATCGCGTCCCGCCGATGCCGATACGCGCGTACGCGTACATCGTGCGCGGCACATCGTCCCCGTAGTCCTCGGCCAGCCACACGATCCTGGGCCTCCGCGCGACGAGCCGGACGTCCGCCCCGGCTTCTGCGAGGAGCGCCGCCGACTCGAGCGCGCTCTGGCCGCCGCCGACCACGAGCACCCGGCGGCCGGCGAACGGATCGAGTGAGGAGTGGTCGGCCGTGTGCGACACGAGCTCCGGCGGCAGCTCCGAGAACTCGGGCGGGCGCCACGCGAACGGAACGATGCCGGCGGCCACGACCACGCGATTTGCCTCCAGACGCTCGCCGTCCGCAAGCTCGAGCTGGAACGTGCGCCCGTCGTGTGTGAGGCGCTCCACGCGACGCTGTTCGAGCTCGGGAACGCCGTGCTGCTGGAACCAGCGTCCGTACTCGATGAAGCGGCCGATGGGCGTAGGATCCCGGCGTTCGAAACCAGTCGCCTCGCGGAAGCGGTCGAGTGTCAGGTTCCGGTTCGGGTTTGCGATGTGCGACGCGTGCCATCGCGACCGCAGCAGCATGCGGTCCGGCATGTGGCGCTCCCAGCTCTCCATCGGGGTCCCGAATGCCCGAATCGTCGCGCCGGCGGTCGAGAGATGCACGGCAGTGGCGAGCCCGTACGGGCCGGCGCCTACGACTGCAACGTGCGGAGCCTCTGCGGCGCCGGACCTTGGCCTGCCCCTGGGCACCGACTAATCTTAGGCAGTGGCAGGCGGGAAACAAGTGGCAAGTCGCCCGTGCGTGGCGCACGACCGGTGACGACCACCCCGGCGAGGATCGAACGCGAGACGGCGCAGAGGCCCGTGCCTGCGCCGCCTGAAAATCGCCGGCGATCAGGTGTTTCGCAGGCGGCGCCCCTCGTCCTCTGCTACCACGCGGTCTCCTCGAGCTGGGACAACGAGCTCTCTGTAAGTCTGGCGACTCTCCGTCATCAAGTGCGTCGTCTTCTCGGCGCCGGCTTCAGGCCCACGGACGCCGCGGGTGCAGTGCGCGGCAACGGCCGCATGCTTCACGTCACCTTCGACGATGCGTTCACGAGCGTCCTCGGGGCGCTGCCGGTGCTCAAGGAGCTCGGCGTGCCCGCAACGGTCTTTGCCTGCTCGAGCCTCGCGGACGGCGGTGCGCCGCTCAGCGTCCCCGAGCTCGCCGAGGAGGTGGCGCAACACCCGGCGGAGCTCGCCACGCTCGAATGGAACGAGTTGCGGCGCATCGCCGAAGACGGTGTGGAGGTCGGCTCGCACACCGTCAGCCATCCCCGGCTCTCGACGCTCTCCGACTCGGCACTCGAGTATGAGCTCGTCGAGTCGAAGCGGCGGTTCGAGGATGAGCTCGGTCGGCCCTGTCGCTTCGTCTCGTATCCCTACGGAGACCAGGACCGGCGCGTGCGCGACGCGGCACGCCGCGCAGGCTACGAAGCTGCCTTCGCGTTGCCGGTCGGCTCGCGCTGGGGGGACCCGTACCAGATCGGACGTGTGGGTCTCTGGCGGAGCGACCGGCCGGTGAAGGTCTACGTGAAGACGTCCGGTCTCTTCCGTACGGAGCTCGGCAGGCGGCTCGTGCACGCACGGCGGCCCACGTCCGCCGGGCAGGCGAGCTCAGCGCCCTCGGGCTCCTCCTGCGTATAGTCCGGCCAGCCTCGTCCGCGGCTGCAACGCGGGCGAGACCGCGGACACGTACGGAGTGAAGGGGGAGGCGGGACGCTTGGCGACAACCGATGCGCGTACGGGTTCGGGCACTCTTCAGCCGACCGAGCGCGTGCGTACCGGCGCGCGCGCGATGCGCCCTGCCGACAGCCTGGTTTCGGACGACGACGGGTCGCTCGCGACGATGCAACGTGCTGCCCGTGCCGCTGTCACCGCCGTGCTGGCGAATTCAGATCCCGCGCGCGCGGCCGGTGATGCCCTGGCCGACGCGGCTCAGAAACTCGAGGTCGACAAGAGCAGGCTTGCCGCCGACCTGCTCGACCGCGCGCTTTGCGATGTCCGGTTCGTGGACTTGCCGCCGGCGACGGCTCTCGCCGCGCAAGTGCTCCTCGTCGCCGCATTCGCGGGCAGCGACGACGCGTCTCTCTGGGTGCCGGTCGACGCCGAGAGTCGTCCGAGGTGTGTGGCGCGTTCGTCGGCCCGGCCGCCGTCGCAGCGCGCGCAGGCGGCGGCGCGTCGCGCCGTCGAGGACGACGCCGTCGCCGTCGTCGGATCGCGTGTGCTGTTCGTCGCCGTGCCCGTCTCACGGCTCGGCGCCCCGGACGCGGCGCTCGCCGTGCGACTCGCGACTTCGCAGGAGCGCGCCGACGTCGAGCGGCTCGCCCTGGTTGCGGCTCCTCGGCTCGCGGCGACGCTCGAGCGCGACCGGCTGTTCGAGCGGTCCGAGCTCCGCACGCCGTCGCTTGTCCTGGCGGCCGAAAAGCGGCTCGTCCGTCTCGCGTACGACCTTCACGACGGACCGGTGCAGGACGCCGTCGTGCTGAGGGAGGAGTTGCGGCTCCTCGCCGCCGACCTCGAGCCGCTCGTGGACGACCGCGCCCGGCAGACCGTTCGCCAGGGCCTCTCGAGCCTGGGGGAGCAGGTCTCCCGGCTTGCCGACGAGCTGCGCGAGCTCGCGCAGTCGCTCGAGACGTCCGGCGCGGCGCGGCGACCGCTGGAGGACCTCGTCCGCCGGGAGGCTTCGCAGTTTGCGCGGAGGACGTCGATCGAGTGCCGGGTCGATGTTCGCGCCCCGGTGGCCGCCCTCACCGACTCGCAACGGATCACCCTCTACCGGGTCACGCAGGAGGCGCTCGCCAACATCGCGGAACACAGCGGCGCGTCCACGGCAACCGTACGCATCACCGAGAGCAGCAGTGCGATCACGCTCACGGTCACCGATGACGGCCGCGGCTTCGACCCGGCGACCTGCCTTCCGGACTCGGCGCAACGTGGCCGGCTCGGTCTGGCGGGAATGGCGGAGCGCGTTCGCCTGCTCGGCGGTGTCTTCCGCGTCACGAGCGCGTCGGGTAGCGGCACGACGGTGCGGGTCGTACTCGCCCGGTGGCGGCCGGCCGCCGACGGTGCAGCGACCGGCCCGCTCTCGTAGATCAGCCTCGGGTCAGCGAGACTGCCGCGACAGCCTGCGGATGCCCGCGCCGAACGCGGTCAGCGCGAGTCCGCCGCCGACCAGGAACGCGAGATCCAGCCCGGTGAACGGAAGCGTTCCGCCGGACGGCTTCGACGTGCCCGCCGCGGCTGCGACCTGACCGTTGCTGGGCGTGCTCGATTTCGGCGCGCTCGATTTCGGTGCGCCTGCCTGCACGGACGACTGCGTGTTGCCGCCGGTGCCGTTGTAGCCGTAGGTGGTGCTTCCGTTGTGAGTCCGACCCGCGGCAAGTGCCGTCGGGGCGAGCACGACGGCTGCGACGACCGTAGCCGCGACAGCTCTTGCCGTCCGCATTCTCAATCCTCCAGTACTCATCGACAACGACATGCCTATGCGCTCCCTTTACCGAAATGCCACCGGTTTTATTCGTCAGATCCTCAGTTTGCTCGAGCCTACTCTTCGGTGAGCCACTCGCCCGGGGTGGTTGATGCCAGACGATGGTCTTGCTCAGGTCAAGGGGCGGTGAGCGCCCGCACGCGCTGGAGGAAGAGCCTGTCCACCGCAGCCGGGTCGAACTGCGCGGGCCGGTCGATTCCTTGCCGCACGAGCTCGAGCGCCGGCTCCCGGGGGTCGAGCGCAAGGGCTCGAGCAAGCTCCCGCCGGGCGTCGACCAGGCGGTGCAGCTTGATGTCGGCGATGGCGAGCTCCATGTGCGCATACCAGTCGATGGGCTCGCGCGCCGTCGCCGCACGCAGCGATCGTGCCATCGCGCGCCACTCGTGACGTCGGCTGTGGATGACGCCGGCGGTGAGATCGGGCTGATCGCTGAGCGGGTTCAGACGTCGGGCGGTGCGCAGGTCGGCGAAGGCGCTCTGCGGGTCGCTCCCCCACGAAGAGTCCGCGAGCGCGACGTCGCGCGCTGACAGGTACGGGAAGGTGATCGAGGCTGCGGCCGCTGCGGCGAGGACCGCGGCGACGCCCGCTGCCAACCACGTCCAGCGCCTCCTCGTCGCGGGAGCCGGCACCTGTGGCGGCGAGGCGCTGCGTGCCGCGATCGCAAGCCCGACCAGCGCCGGTACCGAGAGCGCCGGGAATTCCCAGAACCAGTCGACGGAACCGTGGATGAACCAGTAGGCGAACATGCTCATGCCGGCGGCGACGACGAGCCGGCCGGCCGGGTCGCGCTTCCGCAGGCGCCGCAGCGCGCCTACGACGGGCATGCCGAGGGCCAGGACGAAGAGGAGTCCTCCGATCACGCCCGTCTGTTCGAGAACCCGCAGCTCCACGCTGTGCGGATACCTCGGCTCCTCGGTTCCGGCGCGCTGCTCGAGGTAGAAGGTGGCGAAGTTGTCGGAGCCCACGCCGGCGACGGGGTGGTGGACGAAGAGGCGAGCCGCGACGCGCCAGAAGTCGTAGCGGTAGCTGCCGAGGCCGCCGACGAAGTGGGACGAGCCGCCGTTCGGCTCCTGGTTGTCGACGAACTCGTGCCACGCGTGGCGCAGATGCTCCTGTCCGTTCGATCGCACCGTCTCGACGCCGCCGACGACGAGGGCGGCGAGTGCGAGCACTGCGACGGCCGTGCCCGCGCGGTGCGCCGCGCGGCGGCCCACCCGGATGCGCGCGTCGCCCATCGCCACTGCGGCGCCGCCGACCGCGGCAGCCACGGTCGTCACGAGCAGGGCGAGGGCCGCATGGTGCAGGGTCGCCCGCACGTCGGCGCCGCGGTTCAGCACGCGGTACACGTCGAGCAGGCGCGGCGCCGCGGCCGCCGTGGCCGCAACGGGGACCGCCGACACCAGCAGGGTATGGAGGCGGCGCGGTGTCAATACGAGGAAGAGGCAGAACGTGAGCGGGAGGGCGACCAGCGAGCCGCGGCTCTGGACGAGCAACGCGAGCTCGAGCAACGCTGCAATCGATCCCACCGCGAGCGCGCGCGCGACGACGCCGGCTTCGCGGCGTCCCGCGACTGCGAGCAGCGGCCACACCGCTGCCAGGAAGAGCGCCGCGTTCGCGTTCTGGTAGCCCACGGGGGCGGCCAGCCGTCCGGAGGCGAAGTAGCTTCCGGGGTCGGCGGAGCCGACCGCTTGTACGAGCTCCACCACGCCGATCGCGGTGACCCCGAAGGCGAAGGCTGCCAGCGTCGCCAGCCCGCCGCGCGCGGTCCAAGCCGCCCAGACTGCGAGCGAATACGCGACGGCGTAGACGAGCGTCTTGTTCGCTCCGTCCCAGGCATCTGCGGGGACGGCCGCCCACGCGATGGACGCGTAGTTCCACGCTGCGAATCCGGCGAACGCGACGACCGACACGATCACCCAGCGCGGTCGCGGGCGTGGAAAGCCGGAGGAGACGAGTGCCACGAACGCGAGCAACACGAGAAGCAGCCCCTCGGGCGGCCAGCGCGTGGGAGTGATGCCGCCTTGCTCGGCAGCCCAGTAGAGCGCCACGCCGAGCACGACCGCCGTCGTCACGAGGCACGGGTTCGCGACCAGCGTCTGGACGATGCGGCTCCGGACGTGCACGATCGCGGGGCGGCTCACATCCGGGTTACGCCGCCGGCGCGCTCGATCAGAGAGCCGCGACCAGATGCGCGATGAGGTAGACGAGCGCGACGATCCATGCGGCCTGCGCGAGCGCCATGACGACGATCAGCGTAGCCTTCACCGTCGGCGAGAGACGTGGACCGAAGGAGTCCGGCGGCTCGGCGACCGCCGTCCGTTCTTTGCCCGGCAGGAGTCTTCGCATCACGTCGGAGTCGATCGGCACGAGGGGCCTCGGGCTTGAGGACTCTGCGGCGGGCCGTCGTCTCCGGGCCGGGCCCGCCGGTCAACCAAGCGGAAAACCCGACTTGTGGATAGACGGAACAATCCGTTTTGCCATAGCCCGTACCGGACAGACCTAGCAGGCTTCTTCGATGACTCGAAAGGGGGTCGCGGTATTGAGGTGGGCTGGGGCTTGATGGGGCTTGCCCTATGAGCGAAGCGATCGCGGATTCCGGCGTGAGCACGCCGGCGCTTTCCCTTACGCCTGCCGCCGAGGTCGTTGCGACCCCGGCGCTGCGTCCGCGCGCTCCGCGGTTCGAACAGCGATTCCTCCTCGACGTCGCGACACTCGTGTCGGCCTCGGCCGTCAACTCGATCCTGTGGGGCAGGCTCAGCGCGATGTGGGTGGTGTGGCAGGGCGTGTTCCTCGTCCTGGTCCTGGCCAACTTCGCCGCCCGCGGTGCCTACGGGCGCCGCCTCCGTTTCGAGCTCGTCGAGGACATGCGCGGGATCGTCACGGGAACGGCGGCCGCCGCCATGGCGACGTTGACGGCCCAGCTCGTCCTGGACAGGGGGTCGGCGTCGACCGAGGGGATGGCCCGGCAGTGGGCATTCGCCGCGGTCTACCTCTTCGGCGTCCGCGCCGGGGTTCGCTTGTCGGCGGCGCGGTCCGCGCGCCGGGGTGAGTCCGGAAGTCCGACGCTGATCGTCGGCGCAGGCAAGGTGGGCAGGACCATTGCCGACCGTTTTCGCGCCCAGCAGAGCGTGGGCCTGACGCCGATCGGCTTTCTCGACAAGGAACCGCTCGACGGGATCGTCGACGGCGACCTGCCGGTTCTCGGCGCGAGCTGGGACCTCGAGGACGTCGTCCGCGCCCACCGCGTGGAGCACGTCGTGATCGCGTTCTCGACGGCGCCGACGAACGTCGTGCTCGACATCGTGAGGCGGTGTGACCGCCTCGGCGTCACCGTCTCGTACGTGCCGCGGCTGTTCGAGTCGGTGAACGGCAACCTGGAGCTCGAGCACTTCGGCGGTATCCCGCTGCTCACGCGCAAGGCGGTCAACCCGCGCGACTGGCGATTCCTGTTCAAGTACGCGTGCGAGCGTCTCATCGCTGCCGTGATCCTCGTCGCCTTCCTGCCGGTGTTCGCGTTGCTCGCGGCCGCGGTCTGGCTGTCCGTGGGTTCGCCCGTGCTCTTTCGCCAGACGCGCATCGGCAGGGACGGCAAGCCCTTCGAGATGTTCAAGTTCCGTTCGATGCTGAGCGTCGACCAACCTGTCGACGACGCCCTGCCCACCGGGCCCGACACCGCTCCCGGCGGCGTCGAGGGTGTCGACCGGCGCACGGCGCTCGGGACGTTCATGCGGCGGAACTCGCTCGACGAGCTTCCGCAGCTTCTGAACGTGCTGAAGGGAGACATGAGTCTCGTCGGTCCGCGGCCGGAGCGACCCCGCTTCGTCGAGATGTTCGAGGAGAACGTGTACCGCTACGCCGACCGGCACCGCGTAAAGGTCGGCATCACGGGCTGGGCCCAGATCCACGGGCTGCGGGGCAAGACGTCTCTTGCCGACCGCGTGGAGTGGGACAACTACTACATCGAGAACTGGACGCCCTGGCTCGACCTGAAGACGCTTCTCCTCACCTTCGGCGCGCTCTTCCGGGGCCG
>Ga0070731_10005033_pt1 | contig 11066 bp, 7 predicted proteins | sample Coa_R1_2_FD_66448 | JGI IMG/M metagenome (GOLD analysis project Ga0070731, IMG submission 66448) | Surface soil microbial communities from Centralia Pennsylvania, which are recovering from an underground coalmine fire - Coalmine... | ecosystem: Environmental > Terrestrial > Soil > Unclassified ... | reverse complement strand
GCCATCCCGGCGCGAGTTTCCGGATCGAAGCGCCGGCCGGCACGCTCGAGCGCGTCGGCGGTGACGAGCTTCTCTTCGCGGACGGGCAATCGCGCGGCGAGCCGTTCCTCGTCCTCGTGACCGCGCCGGTCTCGTCGGTCCGCTTTCGCATCACGGGAACAATCGGCGGGGTCGCGGCGCCGGGCGTGCGGCGGCGCGTTCGGTCCGTCACGTTTCACCCGCCGTCCGACGCCCCCGACGTTCTGCGCCTGCAGGAGATCCTGCCCTGGTTCGCCCACGATGCGCTCGTCCACTACCTCGCACCGCGCGGACTCGAGCAGTTCTCCGGCGGGGCGTGGGGGACGCGGGACGTCTGCCAGGGACCGGTCGAGATGCTGCTCGCGCGCGGTGACGTGGAGCCCGTGCGCGACATTCTGGTGCGCGTGTTCGGGAACCAGAACCCGGACGGCGACTGGCCACAATGGTTCATGTTCTTCGACGCGGAGCGTACGATCCGTGCCGGCGATTCGCATGGCGACGTCGTCTTCTGGCCGCTCCTCGCCCTCGCGCGCTATCTCCTGGCTGCCGAGGACGCGACCATCCTCGACGAGGCCGTCCCGTTCTTCGGCGCGGAGACGGCGACCATCACGCGTCACGTCGAGCGCGCCCTCGGCGTGATCGACCGGCGCGTGATCCGCAGCACCGCCCTCGCGGCATACGGGCACGGCGACTGGAACGACTCGCTGCAGCCGGTCGATCCCGCCATGTCGGAGCAGCTGTGCAGCTCCTGGACGGTGACGCTGCACCACCAGACGCTGACGACGCTCGCGGAGGCGCTTGCACGTATCGGACGGCAGGAGCAGGCCGACGCTCTCGTGGCGCGCGCGGTTCGCGTCCGTGACGACTTCCGCCGGCTGCTCCTGCCCGACGCGACGCTCGCCGGGTTCGCGCACTTCCGTGACGACGGCTCCGTCGAGTACCTCCTCCACCCGCGCGATGGGACGACCGGCATCCGTTACAGCCTCCTGCCGATGATCCACGCGCTCATCGCCGGGCTGCTCACGCCCGACGAGGCGCGGGCGCACATCGGCCTGATCCGCGCGCACCTCGTCGCACCGGACGGCGCGCGCCTGTTCGACCGTCCACCGGTCTACCACGGCGGCCTGCAGCGCATCTTCCAGCGCGCGGAGAGCAGCAGCTACTTCGGGCGCGAGATCGGCCTCATGTACGTGCACGCGCACCTCCGCTGGGCCGAGTCGATGGCGCGCTGGGGTGATGCGGATGCGTTCTTCCTCGCGCTCCGGCAGGCGAATCCGATCGCGATCGACGCCACCGTCGCATCCGCCGCGCGCCGCCAGGCGAACTGCTACTACTCGAGCTCCGACGCCGCGTTCGCAGACCGGTACGAGGCCACGGCGCGCTACGAGGAGGTCATGCAGGGGCGCGTCGCGGTCGAGGGCGGCTGGCGGGTCTACTCGAGCGGCGCCGGCATCGCCGTCCGCCTCGTCCACGAGTGCCTCCTCGGCCTCCGCCGCGGGCGATCACGTCTGGTGATCGACCCGGTCGTGCCACGGGCGCTCGACGGGCTCCGCGCAGACGTGGAGCTCGCGGGTCGTCCGGTGTCGGTCGTCTACCGCGTCTCCGGCGCCGGCCACGGCCCGACGGCGCTCACGCTGAACGGCGCACCGCTCGCGTTCGAGCGCGAGGCGAATCCCTACCGGACGGGCGCGGCCGTGATCGCGATGGCGGCGCTGTCGGCGCTGCGGCCGGACGGGAACGAGCTCGTGGTCGAGCTCGGGGGAGCGGGAGAATCAACGTAGACCGAAGAGCCCGGGGCCGCGCGGCAGGGCAGCCGCCGGCACGATCAGGCGGACGTCGAGCGCCGTCCCGCGGGGCACGACGGCGAAGGTCGCGTACTCGTCCCCGCTCGCTGCGGCCGACGCGAAGGCGCCCGGCCTGACGGCGACGGCGAGCAACGCACCCGCCGGGATCGCCTTCTCGATCTCGGGTGCGGTGACCCCGCGGCCGATCCCCGCGAGCGCCGTTCGCATCCGCCCGAGGCCGTCCGCTCCGTACGTCGTCACCGCCGCCTCGTTGACGAACGCGTAGCGGATCGGCTCGCGCATCAAGCCCGTGCCGGCCGGCGGGCCGACCATGAGCTGGTCGACCGCGACGTCTCCGATCTGCTCCACGCGCGCGACGTACTTCACATCGAACGGTGTCGCTCCCGGCGTACGAGGGAGATGTCGCGTCATCTTGTGCATGAGGATTCGCGCACGTCGCGGCTGGAAACAGCTGTACGCCTGCACTACGGAGATGCTTTCCGGGCCGGACGACATCGACATGGCCATCGCCGAGTCGCCGCGGCTGAGCGCCGTCCACCTCTTCGCCTGACGGCGCATGCGCCGTGCCATTCGATGCTCCTTCGAGCCGAGGCGCTCGTGCACGGCGAGCGACGCGAACACCGCCTCGCTCACGGCCGCCATTCGCTCGGGCGCGGACGTCGCGACCACGAGCGCCGCGTCGGCGGGCAGCGCGTCGAGGAACCGGTTCTGGATGGCGGGCAACGCCGGCCGGGCGAGCTTCGCGAGCACTCCGTCCGCGCCCGCCGGAATGATCGCGTTCAGCTCCAGCCGCTCGTGCGACGCCGCGAGCGCGAAATCGATGCGCGGCAGGTCTTCCAGCCGGCCGACCAACGGGGTGAGGTCCGCTCGCTCCTTCGCGTCGGAGCGCGCCGCCATCACGCGTCCGAGCTCGACGAATCCACGCACCTGACCCGCGATCGCCGGAGGCGCCGCACTGCGCTGCACGCCGGCGGCCGCCGGGTCGAACGCTCCACCACGCGTGACGATTTCGTATCCGTCCACCGTCGTGACAGCCTCTCCCGGGCCGATGCCCTGCCGCGCCAGCCGTGTGAAGGTCGCCGCGTCACGGACGGGAAGAGCGACGACGGTCGCCCCGGACGCCAGCATCCAGGCCGCAACGGGCCGGGTCCGGTCGACCGCCGCGATCGCGGGCGCGCGGCCGAGGAGCATGCCGTCCAGGATCTGTCCCGCGCCCGGCATGACGTTGTCGAGGAAGGTCCCGGCCGCCCCCTCGACCGCGCCGAGACCGTCCGCCGTGACGTACACGACCGCATCGGGCGGCACGAATTTGCCGACGTCGAACGCCGGCTTTGCGGCCGCCGTAGGACCGCCCGAGGCGAGTGCAAGCAAGACGGCCACGATGATCCGGCGCATCAATCCTCCAGCCCGATCGCCTGTACGATGATCGGCCAGCCCGGGCAGAGCAATCGACGTGCCTGGAACGCCACGAGCATCGCTGGGATGAACCTTGCGCCGGCGATCGCGCGCGCCGGTGCAACCGCTCTCGCGGAACGTCACGAAATTGGCGCGTGCGGCGTGGTTCCTAGAAAGCCAGTGGCTTGATGGGAGCTCGGGGTCGTGACGCGCCGCTTGCGGCGGCAGGCGACTCGGTTCTCGAACGCACGACGGCCGGGCAGAGCGGACGCCCTGCCCGGCCGTCGATCCTCACGCCGTTTCCGAGTCTAGTCTTCCGTGATCTCGACGCGCCGGTTCTGCGCGCGTCCTTCCTTCGTCTTGTTGCTGGCGACCGGCTTGGTCTTGCCCCAGCCCTTGGTCGTGATGCGGCTCGCCTCGACGCCCTGGTCCTCCATGTAGTCGGCGACCGCCTTCGCGCGCCGCTCCGACAGCTTCTGGTTGTAGGCGTCGGAGCCGATCGAGTCGGTGTGGCCCTCGACCAGCACGCGGATGCTCGGGTTCCCCTTCAGCTCGCGAACGACCTCGTCGACCTTCTCCTTGCCCTCCGGCTTCAGGACCGCCTTGTTGAAGTCGAAGTAGGTGTCGGCGGCAAGCGAGATCTTCTTGTGCACCGGCGGCGGGGGCGGCGGAGGCGGAGGAGGAGGCGGCGGCGGAGCCTCTTCCGTCGGGTCGCAGAGCATGTGGCCGATCAGCGCGCCCAGCACGCCTCCACCCACGGCGCCACCTCCCGCGGCAGCGCCGGTGTTCGTGTGATCATGTTCAGGGTTCCCGTAGGTGTTGACCAGCCCGCCCGCGAGGCCCGCGCCGGCAACCGCGCCTACCACCCCCCCACCCACCGCACACCAACCCCACCGGCGCTCGTGCATCGCGCTGCACCCGGTGAGTCCGAAGATGCCGATCAGCCCGACCGCGATGATACTTCTCCAACTCATACCGTCTCTCCTTTCGGACCAAGGACGCCGGTCATCTGGACGGCCACACTTCGGTTTGGCACCGGTCCCCCCGGCACTCGACTGTCCCTGCTAGCAAGATCAAGCGGCTCTTAGGATCTGCCTTGCCGCGTGTCAACTACTTCGGGTCGGCGCCGGCGGCGGCAAGCCGGCAAGCAATTTATGTACCAACTAGCACGCAATCAGATGAACAACGGCGCCATCACCAGCGTGATCGTGCTGAGGAGCTTGATCAGCACGTGCAGGCTCGGCCCGGCGGTGTCCTTGAAGGGGTCTCCGACCGTGTCGCCGACGACGGCGGCCTTGTGCGCTTCGGAGCCCTTCCCGCCGTACTGCCCGGTCTCGATGTACTTCTTCGCGTTGTCCCAGGCGCCGCCCCCGTTGTTGAGCATCGTGGCCATCAGGATGCCGGCCATCGTTCCGACCATGAGGAGCGCGGCGACGGCCTCGGCGCCGGCGCCGAACGCTGCCTTGAACACGACGCCGACCACGATCGGCATGGCGACCGCCAGGATCCCGGGCACCACCATCTGCCGGAGCGCGCCCCGTGTGACGATGTCGACGCAGCGCCCGTAATCCGGGCGCTCGGTGCCGGCGAGGATGCCGGGCTTCTCGCGGAACTGCGCGCGGACGTCGTTGATGACGTAGTACGCCGCCTTGCCGACGGCGCGGATCGCGAGCGCCGAGAAGAGGAAGACGAGCATCGCGCCGAGGAGCCCGCCGACCCAGATATCCGGCTTCGCGATGTCGACGCTCGTGATGTTGAAGCCGTAGTTCCGTACCTCGTCGAGGTACGCCGAGAAGAGCAGGAACGCGGCCAGCGCCGCCGACCCGATCGCGTACCCCTTCGTGAGCGCCTTCGTCGTGTTACCAACGGCGTCGAGCCGGTCCGTCTTCTTGCGGATCGCCTCGGGCTGGTGGCTCATCTCGACGATGCCGCCGGCGTTGTCGGTGATCGGGCCGAACGTGTCCATCGCGAGGATGTACGCGGCGGTCGCGAGCATCCCCATCGTCGCGACGGCGGTGCCGAAGAGCCCCGCGCCTGGGATGCCGACGGTGTTCCCGAGCTGGTAGGAGCCGACGATCGCGAGCGAGATGACGATGATCGGGATCGCCGTGCACTCGAGCGCGACCGCCATGCCCGTGATGATGACGGTCGCCGGCCCGGTCTGCGCCGAATCGGCGATCTCGCGCACCGGACGGTAGCGGTATTCGGTGTAGTACTGCGTGATGTAGACGAACGCCTGCGAGGTCGCGATGCCGATCAGGCCGCAGATGAAGAACGTGAGCCACGCGCTCGGCCGTTCCGGCATGTAGAGGAGCCAGCGCGTCGCGAGCCCGAAGCCGCAGAGGGCGAGGAAGGCCGCGATATAGTAGCCCCGGTTGAGGGCGCTCATCGGGTCCTCCTGCTCGTCCGTCCGGACGGCCATGATCCCGACGATCGACGCGATCAGGCCAAAGGCGCGCGCGACGAGCGGGAAAAGCATCACGCCGAGCATGCCGAGCGCGAAGTGGACCCCCTTCGCCGCGGCCGCGGTCGCGAGCCCGGCGCCGAGGATCATCGCGCCGATGTTCTCCGCCGCCGTCGACTCGAACAGGTCGGCGCCGCGGCCCGCGCAGTCGCCGACGTTGTCGCCGACGAGGTCCGCGATCACCGCCGGGTTGCGCGGGTCGTCCTCGGGGATGCCGGCCTCGACCTTGCCGACCAGGTCGGCGCCGACGTCGGCCGCCTTCGTGTAGATGCCGCCGCCGAGCTGCGCGAACAGGGCGACCAGGCTCGCCCCAAAGCCGTAGCCGACGATGAGCAGCGGGATCTTCTCGTCCGCGACCCCGAAGGCGCGGAGCACTGCGAAGAGACCGCCGACGCCGAGAAGGCTCATCGCCACGACGAAGAGCCCGGACACGGCGCCGCCGCGGAGCGCGATCTGGAGCGCGCTGTTGAGGCTCGTCCGCACCGCGGAGGCAGTCCGCAGGTTGGCGCGGATGGAGACGAACATGCCGATGTAGCCGGAGATGCCGGAGCAGAACGCGCCGAACACGAAGGCGAGCGTGGTCGCGATCGCCATGTTGAACGGGGTGGTGGGATCGTGAATCGTCGGCGGCCGCACGAAGGCGTAGAGGACGAAGATCAGCACCGCGACCCCGATGCCGATCGCGAAGATCGTCGAGTTCTGCCGCCGCAGAAACGCCTCCGCTCCCTCTTTGATGGCAGCCGCGATCTCCTGCATCTGCGGCGTCCCCTCGTCGGCGGCGAGCACCTGGCGCGCGAGGTAGACCGCGAACGCCAGTGAGACGAGGCTGATGATCAACACGAGCAGGAGGAGCGTCATCCCGCTTCACCTCTCCTTCGAACGGTGGTGGTGGAAAAAAGCCGTCCTACCTACCGTGCGACCGGGGGCTCTGCAAGGGCGGGCGAGTATTTCGCCGTGCCGTCGGCACCTTGCCCGCGGAGGCGAAACCGTTATTTACTCCGGCACACGGAGGTCGGATTGATGCGGAGACGCGTGCGCTGGCATGCGGTCGGACTCCTCGCGATCGCCCTCGTCGTGCTCGCGACGGGACGTGCGCGCGCGGCGGGCCGCGCGAATACGCTGCGACGCGGCGTCACGAACGTGCTGCTCGGCCCGTTCGACGTCGCGCTGAGTCCCGTCGTCACGGCGAAGGGTCTGTACGAGAATGCCAGCGCGGCCGGCTACTCCCTGCCGGAGACCGCGGTGCTCGAGCTGATCGGCGGCCCCGGCTGGTTCCTGCCCGTCACGGCGGGCACGGGGATCTTCCGCATCATGAGCGGGTTCGCGGAGATCCCGGTCGGCCTGGTCCTGCTCGTCAGCAAGAGCTTCACGAGCTGGGAACCGGATCCGTTCTTCGAGACGGCCGGAAAGCCGGCGCTCGTCAGCTTCCCGAACGGACCGATCCCGATCGCGTTCGGCGTCAACTACCTCGCCGGGCGGTAGTTACCGCCCATACGGCTCGTCGACCGCGACCTTGACCGGCCACCCGGTCGCGAGCGGCGCGTCGCCCTCGACGCCGTTCGCCATCGCCGCCGTCGCGACCTCCCAGCTGCTGCCCGTGCGTGCGAGCATGTCCACGAGGCGCTCGCCCCGGCGCGGCAACACGACGCGGAGCCGCTTCTCCCGGATCGTCGCCCGCTCACGTCGCGTGAGCGGGCGGAAGCTCTGCGCCGTCGAGCGGACGAGCGGCGTGAGCTGCGGGACGCCGTCCGGGTCCATGGCGCCGGTGATCCGGTAGACGTGTCCAGCGTACGCGATCCACGTGAGATCGAGCGCGATCCGCCGCTCGCGCGTCCGGGCGGTCGTCGTCACGTGCACGGCGGGCAGTCCATTGACGTCCATCCGCTCCGCGCTCGACGCGAGGTCGACCTTGGCCTTCTGCTCGAGCGCACGGAGCCCATCCTGCGGGTCGTCCCCCGCCCCGACCACCTCCAGGCCGACGACGGCCCGTCCATCGGCGGCCGCCGCGCCGACGACGCTTCGGCCGTTCGCCGTCTTCCAGCCGGGCGGGAACTCGAGCTGGAAGTCCAGGTCGGGATGGCGGAACGTCTGGCCGTCGAACACGCCGTCGCGCGCGCGCTCGGCGACGGGGAGGCCGTTCAGGTGGCCGACGAAGGTCGCCCGATCCGCCGCCACCGGGGTTGCCGCCGCGCGGGCGAGCGTCGCGGCCCGCACCTCCGTCGCCGCGACGCGATCGGGCAAGGGCGGATGTGTCGCGAAGAACGACGTGCGACGCTCCTCGCCGCGATGGAGCGTCTCCTCGCGCTCGAGCGTGCGCAGCGCCGACGACAGGGCGGCTGGATCCCACCCCGCCTTCGCCGCGAGCCGCTGCCCGATCTCGTCCGCCTCCTGCTCCTGCCCGCGGCTGTACGGCGCCAGCACGAGCGCGCCCGCGAACCCGCCGATGCCGCCCACGACGTCGCCGAGCACGGGGCTCACGATGCCGGTCACGGCCGCGGGGATTCCCGTCAGGATGCCGATCGGCGCCGCGCGCGTCACGCGCTGTGCCGCGTGGCGCGCCGCGACGTGCCCGACCTCGTGCCCGAGCACACAGGCGAGTTCGTCCTCGGAGTTGAGGAGCGCGAGCAGCCCGCGCGAGATGTAGACCTGTCCCGCCGGGAGCGCGAACGCGTTCGGCTCCCGCATGTCGACGACCTGGAACGTGTAGGAGACGCTCTGGCGCGGCGACACGCGCGCGAGCCGCTCGCCGACGACGCGCACGTACGCCGCGAGCGCGGCGTCGTCGTAGATGCCCATCGTCGCCGCGACCTTCTTTGCTTCGGCGTCGCTGAGCTCGCGCTCCGTTGCCTCGGAGACGAGCGTCACCTGCGGACGGCCGGAGACCGGGTTCCGGGCACACCCGGCGGCGAGCAGGACGAGCGTGCACAGGGTGAGACCACGCGATGGGCGCATGGGGGTCGCCCCGATATCACGAGCGACAGCCGCCGGTCATCTGGTCGGACGAGCCGGGAAGCCGTCGTCGCGCGGCGAGGCCCGCCAGCCGCGGACGCTCGCCAGCATGCCGCGCCGTTGTGACGCCGACGCGTCGCGATACGCATGGACGAGCTCCTCGAGGCCGGTGTCCCGGCTGACGCAGGCATCGAGCTCGAGGCCCACGCCGAGCGTGTCCAGCCCCGCCAGCAGTGCGCGCGGCTCGTCGCGCAGCGCCGTCGCGTCGAGCCGCGCCACCGCGCGCGTGATCACGCGCGCGACGCGGAGCACGAGCACGACCTGCTTCGCGACCTTGCCGCGTTCGAGGCGGCTCACCGCCGGCTGGCTCACGCCGGCCAGCGCCGCGAGCTGCTCCTGCGAGAGCCCCGCGAACCGGCGCAGCGCGCGGAGGTGACGTCCGAGATCGCGCGCCCAGCCAGAGGGGGGTGCAGCGAGGTCCGGCAGCCGGGCATCCGGTCGGACGATCTGAGGGGCCTTCATCGTGGCTTCCGTCCCTCGCTGCACACCCGACTACGTTGCATCGGACGTGCCGCACTCCGACGACCGTCCGCACGTCGGCCGGGCCGTGTCGTTTCGACCCGCCGGATCGTCCGGACACGACCCACCGGTCGCGCGCCGTTCGGGCGCGCGACCGCTCGGCCGCGGAACATCGCTTGCACCGTCACCGCTCGGCGCCGCGCGAGGCGCCGGGAGGACGACGATGCGTTCCGCACACGCGACATGCTCGACGGACGAGACGATGGACACGGCGGCGCCCGCACGCCGCCGCCGCGTCGGCCGGCCGCCCATCGAGGAGTCGATCGATCTCCTGATGCCGTCGCAGTTCCACGCCCCGGCGAGCGAGAGCTGGTGGCCCGGCGAGAAGCGACTGATGCTCGCTGTGCTCGCCGATGCGATCGAGGTTCTGACGAAGGGCGCGCGCGCGAACGACCTGCGACGCCGCCTCCTCTTCGAGGACGCTGTCGAGTGGCTCGCCGACGACGATACGAAGTGGCCGTACTCGTTCGTCAACGTCTGCGCCGTGCTCGGACTCGACGCCGCCGCCGTGCGCAGCGCGCTCGGGCGGCGACGGGCTCGCTGAGCGTCTACTCGGCGCCGACGCCGTACTGCTCGAGCTTGCGGTAGAGGGTCTTCCGCCCGATCCCGAGCACGCGCGCCGCGAGTGTCTTGTTGCCGCCGACGGTCTCCAGCACGCGCAGGATGTAGCGCCGCTCCGCCTCCTCGAGCGGGACGAGCTCGGACGGATCGTCGGCGGCGATGAGCACATGCGACGGCCGGTACGCGCGGATCTTCTCCGGCAGGTCGTCGACGGTCACCTGCTCGTACTGCGCCAGCGCGACGGCGCGCTCGATCGCGTTCTGCAACTCGCGCACGTTCCCCGGCCACGTGTACGCGAGCAGCCGCTCCGCCGCGGGCGCGGACAGGCCGGTCACCCGCTTCCCGGCTTTCGCGGCGTGGTGGACGAGGAAGTGCTGCGCGAGGATCAGGACGTCGCTGCCGCGCGCCCGCAGCGGCGGCATCTCGACGTGGATCACGTTCACGCGGAAGTAGAGATCTTCACGGAAGCGGCCGTCCGCGACCGCGGACTCGAGGTCGCGATTCGTCGTCGCGACCACCCGGACGTCGAACGCGACCTCCTCGTTGCCGCCGACGGGCCGGACGACGCGCTCCTGGAGCGCGCGCAAAAGCTTCGGCTGGAGGGCGAGCGGCAGGTCGCCGATCTCGTCGAGCAGCAGCGTGCCGCGATGCGCCTGGACGAAGAGCCCGGTCCGCGCCGTGCGCGCGTCAGTGAACGCGCCGCGGGCGTGGCCGAAGAGCTCGCTCTCGAGGAGCTGCTCCGGCATCGCCGCGCAGTTGATGGCGACGAACGGGCCGTCCTTCCGCCGGCCGTGGCGGCGGAGCGTCCGGGCGACGACCTCCTTGCCGGTCCCGCTCTCCCCGGTCACCAGCACGCTCGCGTCCGAGTCGACGACCCGGTCGAGGAGCTGGCGCACGCGCGCCATCGCCGGGCTCGCGCCGACGAGCTCGTCGAAGCGCTGCGCGTCGCCGACGAGCCGGCGCAGCCGCTTCACCTCCTCGTGCAGCGAGCGGTGCTGGACCGCGCGCGCGAGCGCGACGGCGAGCGCGTCCATCTTGACCGGCTTCGTGATGAAGTCGTACGCGCCGGCGCGGATCGCGGCGATCGCGGTCTCGAGGCTCCCGAACGCGGTGATGACGACGACCGGGACGTCGGGCCGGCTCGCGAGGACGCGCTCGCAGAGCGCGAGCCCGTCCATCCCGCGCATGTTCAAGTCGGTGAGGACGACGTCGACGTCGGCGGTCTCCAGGGCGGCGAGGGCGGCCTCACCGGACGTCTCGGAGCGCACGTCGAAGCCACGCGGCGCGAGCCCCGC
>Ga0070731_10005032_pt1 | contig 11066 bp, 14 predicted proteins | sample Coa_R1_2_FD_66448 | JGI IMG/M metagenome (GOLD analysis project Ga0070731, IMG submission 66448) | Surface soil microbial communities from Centralia Pennsylvania, which are recovering from an underground coalmine fire - Coalmine... | ecosystem: Environmental > Terrestrial > Soil > Unclassified ... | reverse complement strand
TCGACGGAGGCGTAGAAGTCGTCCGTGGGGGTCGTGAAGCCGGGAACGAGGGCATACCAATGGCTGATGACCTCGGCCTTCTTCGGTCGGAAAAAGCCGGACATATCAAGCCTTTGGTTGAAATTTGGCCGGACAAGGAGCGACGATGAGGGCGATGCCAGTAGCGAGTGCTACCCAGCCGCCCCACGAGAGAATCTGAAAGAGATCGCTGCCGAATCTGTTCAAGCTGTATACGAGGATCGCAAATGGGACTGCCCCTGCGATGCGGCGCGTGATATTTGTGGACACTCCGGCGATATTCATGACGAGCGTGATTCCGGCCAACGCCGGCATGAGCCATACGAGGTCGTATGACTCGAAATGTTTTTGGATGTCGAGGCCGGATATGTTCCCGCCCAGGAAAGTCGCCCAGGGCATGAAGAACGAGGCCGCGAGGACGGCGGCCGAAACGCTGATGACGTGTCGCGCTGCACTCGATGGCTTAACCGGCTGCGATGGTTCGCTGGATGATTGACCGCTTGTTTGAAGCTCTTCCTGAAGTGGCGTCTGTTCCATATATAGTAATTCTCCGCGTTGATGGTTTACGGCGAACGACATTTCCGAACCCAAGACAGGCCGAACGACAGACCGGGTAGGACTCTGCCCGGTATATTCGAATCGTGATCTTCGTCAACCCTGTTTTTTTGAGGAGCCGATGGTTCTGTTCATTCAGAATAGTCCGGGTTAATACTTTACAACAATCGCTTATGCTGGTTTTGTGGGATTCGCCTTATATGAGCGGCGCGCCTGCCAAGCTAGTTCAGCCGGTCCATTTCGAAGACTTCGACGGAAAGCAATTTGAGCGATTGGCTTTCGCATACTTTCTTCGTTCTAATCGATGGCGATCAGTGGAATGGTATGGCCAAGTGGGTAGCGATCTTGGTCGAGACATCTGGGGCGTTCGAGTTAAAGATGGAGCTGCTGACGAGAGAATCTGCATTCAGTGCGCAAATCGAAAACGGTTGCCTCTTGCAAAAGCGCTCTCCGATATAGACAAAGCTGCCAATGGTCCCCGCGGAACCCCGGATCGCTTCATATTGGTCTGCGCATGCCAATCCATTTCTGCAATGTCGCGCGACAAAATTAAAAGCTCGGCCGCAATGAAAGGAATCACTGAGACCGACGTTTGGTCGGGACCGGAATTCGAGGAGCGTTTACGCGCAACCTGCGAGTCACTTTTGAGAAGGTTCATTCATGGCGACACATTCCCCGACTCGCCCGCCGAGATCAATGAATTCGTTAAGGAAACCCCACTCGCGAACGACGACGAAATTCTGAAATCGCTGAGCCGGGCATTTGATCGACCAGCTTTTCATACACCATTTCACGCTGAGAGCTCGATTCCTGGCTTCAAACAAGCAATTACTGACACGATTCAGGTCATAAATACGGGAGTCTGGCAAACGAGGGATGGAAAGAAGATCGGTTTACTCCCGTCGAAACACATGATTAAAAATCAGAATACGAGATTGGAGCTCGATCAAGTGGTGCATGGATTGGAACAGCTCCGCGCGCGGTTCGACGAATTCGTGAGAAAAGGAGAAATCAAATATTGCGGATGTAATGATCCCAATTGCCCCGTGATCTTCTTCCATGGCCGACATGTTGAGCAAGAAATGGATCACCTCCGTTCCTCGGTGCTTAAGCGCTTTTCGAAGGTGTGCCCGGGTTTTCAAGCAAGATTGGGATGGTAGCTGAAAGACGAGGTGAACGAATGATAGTAAATGCAAATCATAATGACAAAACAGCGTTCGTCACCAAAACGTTCCTGAGCTTCGTGAGATTTGGGGACTATCTCGCTGCGGTCGAACAAAATATCCAATATCTCAATGAGTCGGGACTGAATGGCTTTCGGCAGTTCGTTGGAACCTTTGATTCCGCAGGCGCAAAGAGAATTGTGCTGGCTCACCGAAAGAGATACGAGCGGGACATGTCTACGCTTTGCCGATATTCCTCCCTCACGGCGCTTTATTCGCTCTTTGAGGTCAGCTGCCGGGGTTTTGAAGCGGATTTTCGCAAGACTCATTCAGGAAAAAAGCCTCTCGAACATTTTTTAAAACAGAGACCGCCGATCGGTTTCGTGCATGCGTTTCGGCAATGGCTGGAAAGCAGTCCGGATTCAGTAAATTTGCCGCAAAACCGCGTTTGGAATCAATTGCAGGATTTTCAAATCATCCGCAATTGTATCGTGCACGGACACGGCGATTCGAAACTAAGCAACAACCCGAAGCGGACAAAAGCGGTAATCTCACGGACTCACAAGGTTATTTTGAACCCAAGCGGAATTCTTGTTATTCAACAGGAATTCACATTCGAAGTAATGGATCGCATTTCGGCCTTCTTTCAAAGGCTATTTAATGTTTCTGGCTATCAAATGCAAACGCCGCCCGGATATTCTGAGATGTTCACCAAGCAGTTCGCGGGACATGAAGCCGAAATTGCCTCTCGCATCAAACAATATTATTTGGAAAAAGAGATTAACTTAGGCGGGCAATTATGATCGGTGCAAAGTGTCCGAAGTCGCAGAACGAGCTAAATGGATGTGCTTGGAACAAAAAACCCGGCTATTCGGCCGGGCGTGAGAGCTAACTGTAGTAGATGTGCCCCTTATGCCGAGCTCGGCATAAGGGGCATTTTGCCGAGTTCTGAATAATGCCGAGTCCGACGGAGTGATTCCCTTAAAATCGAAGGAATCACTCTTTTTTTGTTCTTGGAACTTCGCATTATTCGGGGCTTGGAAGAATGTGCGAGTTCCGGAGTATAAATGATTTTTAAAAACAGTGTTCGGTTTTATGGGGAGCGGGCATTTAATTAGTGAATGCAAGCAATGGACGACGCAACACTGCTACGTGAATATGTAATTAACAATTCTGAAGCAGCCTTTGAGGCGCTGGTTTCACGCTATCTTCATTTTGTCCATTCGGCGGCAATGAGGCAGGTGCACGACCCACAAATGGCTGAGGAGGTCGCCCAGGTGGTCTTTATAATCCTTGCAAAAAAAGCTGGGCGAATCAACGACCGGACGATTCTTTCTGGATGGCTTTTCAAAACAACCCGCTTCGTCGCCCTGACGCAAACCCGGGCAACAACGCGACGACGCCAATACGAGCAGAAGTTGCATATGCAATCTGAGGACCAGTTCAATACGCCCGATCAGCCAATATGGGAACAAATATCACCCCTGCTGGACGAAGCGCTGGCGAAGCTTGGTGAAAAAGATCGTCAAGCCGTCCTTTTGCGATTTTTCCAAAACAAAAGTCTGGCTGAGGTTGGGAATGCTTTTGGCACCGGGGAAGACGCCGCCCGAATGCGAATAAATCGCACGCTTGCAAAACTGAACCGTTATTTCAATCGGCACGGCATTTCCTCAACCACGGCCATTCTTGCCGGAGTAATTTCAGCCAACTCCGTTCAGGCCACACCAGTTTTGCTGACAAAAACAATTACGGCCGGCGCGGTTGCAAAAGGCGCGACGGCTTCGGCTTCAACCTTAACCCTCATCAAAGGAGCATTGAAAGTTATGGCCCATGCAAAACTCAAAACGGCTGCGCTGGTTGGAGCGGCACTTCTGGTGGCGGGCGGCTCGGCTGTCGTCATCAGCCAGGTGGCCACGCCATCACGGCAAAGCTCCTCCGTGCTGCTAAAGGACTTTGTTGCGGAGAAAGAAGCGCAAGCCACCGCGGCAGCGCGCGCTGCGGGAGTTGAATTGCTGCCGGAATACAAGGCGCTTTTCGCTGCCGCGCGAGATGGAAGCTGGTCCAGAATCAGCAAGCTTTGGGAGGAGTTGCGGCAACGTGCTCCACAGTTCGGTGGTAACGACAGACGGCTGATTGGCACTCAGTGGGAAACTGTGAAGGAAGTCTGGGGCGCGTACGACAACCTTGAGGGCGGCAAAGTGAATTACCCGGTTGCTCTCGCCAGTAACGTCATCGAATCCATTCCGGCCGGGAGCATCTACTTTGGCGGCACTGATCCCGGCCGGTTTCTGATCACAGCGTTGCAGAAGTCTCACACCAATGCCGATCCGTTCTTTACGCTGACGCAAAACGCTCTGGCCGACACGAGCTACTTGGATTATTTGCAAAGCTTCTACGGTGGAAAAATCAGCATCCCGACCGAAGAAGATTCCAAAAGGATATATGAGGATACCAAAAGCCGTTCGACCAGCCCGGTCACAGTCCCACAGATAAACGAGCTGCTGACGAGATTCATCTTTGACAAAAACCCCAACCGAGAATTTTACGTTGAGGAAAACACACCATTGGATTGGATGTTTCCTTATCTCGAACCACACGGGCTGATTATGAAATTGAACCGCCAAACACTCGTACGCCTGTCAGAGGATACCATTCAGGCAGACCACGATTGTTGGTCGAAACTTCTCGCTCCCATGATTGGCGACTGGCTCAATGAGGATACCTCGGTGAAAGATGTCTGTGCCTTTTCAGAGAGAGTCTATCTCCAACACAACCTGAGTGGCTTCAAAGGCGATTCTGAATTCGCGAGAAACGATTGGGCGCAAAAGTGGTTGAGCAAACTGCGCATTTCGATTGCCGGACTTTACGTCTGGCGAGCGGGTGTGTCTCAATTGGGTAGACCAGCACCAGCGCAGAACAGACCAACCAGCGAAATGGAACGCCAACGCCTCGAACAGGAAGCTGACTTCGCGTTCCGCCAGTGCGTCGCGCTCTGTCCGCGTTCCCCCGAGGTAGCGTATTATTACTCCGCCTTTCTGATGCACCAAAAACGCAATGCCGACGCCCTCCTTGTGGCAGAACTGGCACTGCGATTCGATCCGCGAAATCCTCAACTGGAGGATATCCTCAGGAGAATTCCAAAAGCTGGCAATTGACGTTATGGTCCGGAAATATTTCAGATTGGATGGCGCGGATTTCAAACCCGGAGTAGCGTTCACCCTCATCGAAATGTTGGTCGTGATCGCGGTTATCGGCATACTGGCTGCGCTGCTTCTACCTGCAATCGGGAAAGCCAAGGCGAGAGAACGACAGATGGCATGTGTCAACAATCTGCATCAGTTGCAGATTGGCTGGAGCATGTATTGTGACGAACACAACGGCGTGCTTCCTTTGAACATTCAGGAACAGACGAGTTATTCGCTCAACGCGAGCACGACGGATTCGTGGGTCGTGGGTGATGCAAGTGTTTCGGCAGACATGGCATTCATCACGCAGGGCGCTATTTATGGTTACGTTGGCGGCCCTGGCGTTTACCACTGTCCCTCCGATCATTCGACAATCGCTGCTTCCGATGCGCCGCGGACTCGTAGTTATTCCATGGATTTCTATTTACACGGTCGTCTTGATCCGGAGTCCGCCTCATTGATACCGGCTGGCTCTCAGACGGGCTTGCTCACTCGGCAATCGGAGATTCCGTTCCCAAGCAAAGCGTTCGTGTTTCTGGATGAAAACGAAAAGACGATCGAAGATGGCGTGTTTCTTCTCTATCGCGACCCCGATCTGACTTGGCAAAATGCGCCTTCAGATCGCCATAGCCAGGGAGCGAATCTTACCTTCGCCGACGGTCATAGCGAACACTGGAAATGGCGTTCGCCAAAAAGGGTGCGAGGGTTGAGTGAAGGAGTCGCGAGTGCTGACGACTTGCATGATTTGCGACGCCTGCAGGCAGCATTGCCGCCGTGACCAGACAACACTCTTTCACGGGGGCGATGTCAAACACTGGTCTGGCAACAGGTTCGCCTTTTGGCCTCATTCTTCGATGCGAATTAGTTTGATCGAAGGCTGGAACGTGACTCCGTCAATCCGCTGTTCCGCTTCCACAGAGCTCACGGCAGCGTGATGATGTGCTTGCGGGCGTGATCGGTGATGAGAAAACCCGCCGCCGCTTTCAATTCTTTCGCTGGCTCTGGGATGTAACCCAACTCGAAGTGCGCGATTTTGCCAGTGAGCGAAAGATTGCTCGTGCCGTCAAACAGGCAACCGTAATTGCCGTCGCGACACCACGGCAGAATGAGCGTGGCAACCCACAGCGACCTTCTCCGAACTGTTGAGGGCTTTTTTACCGACCGTTTAATGGGAAAATGCAACGCGAGTCCGCTGACGATCGCGAATTATCGGGATGCGTTCCGCCTCCTGATCGGCTACGCGGAGCGATGCCTGAAGAAGCCGCCGGCCAAACTGGCCGTTCGAGATCTGGACCCCGCGTTCATTACCCGCTTCCTCGATTACCTGGAACGGGAGAGCAACTGCGCACGCACTAGAAATATCCGGTGGCAGCAATCCATTCGTTCTTCGCGTACGCGGCTCTGCAAGAACCCAGTGCTGCGGCAGTTGCCCAACGCGTTCTGGCCATCAAAAGCAAACTCTGTCCGAAAAAACCCGTCGACTTCTTAACCCGAGCCGAAAGTGTCGCGGTTTTATCCGGGCCGGATCAAACCACGTGGTCAGGTCGTCGCGACCGAACCTTGCTGCTGGTTGCATTGCAGACTGGCTTCCGGGTCTCGGAGTTGATCGGCCTCTGCTGCCAGGATGTGGTCTTGGACACCGGCGCTCACGTGCGCTGCACCGGCAAAGGACGCAAAATGCGCTGCATCACGCTGCGCAAAGAAGTGGCGCATTGCGCCATGGGCTGCGGGAACGCAATGGCCAGTCCGCCAATGCGGTGTTCACAAATGTTCGCAGCCAACCTTTGAGCCGGGACGGCGTACAATACATCCTGGCTCAGCATGTGGAAAAAGCGCGAGCAAAGTGTCCATCACTGAAAACCAAACGTGTGTCTCCACATGTCCTACACCACAGTACCGCGATGGATCTTGTGCAAAACGGCGTGGACCGTTCGGTAATCGCAATGTGGCTCGGACATGAATCCATGGACACCACGCAAATGTATCTTCACGCCAACATCGAACTGAAGGAAAAGGCACTCGCCAAAACGGAACCGTTCCGAGGCCAGCACCGCCGGTATCGTCCACCAGATCAGTTACTGGCCTTCCTGCAGGCGCCCTGATTGTGCCGAGTTGAAAAACCAAAAAAGGGCGATTCCTCAATGATTTTGAAGAATCGCCCCAGTTACTCGGCATAATCAAGCGCTACAGAAAATGACCCAACTCGCGCAAAGAACAATGCTTTCCATTCCCAATAATCACGTGATCAACCACATCGATCTTTATTAATTGACCGGCTCGCACCAGATCGTGCGTCACTTTGATATCCGCCGCGGAAGGTTCCGGCTCGCCGCTCGGATGATTGTGCATGAGGACAATTCCCGCTGCTCCGCAAATCACGGCGACCCTGAACACCTCTCGTGGATGGACGAGAACCGTGTCCATCGTGCCGAAGCTCACAAGCTGGTGCCCGCGCACGCGCTTTCTGGTGTTCAGCATGAGCACGGCGAAGCATTCGCAGTCCGGGTTGAAATAAGGGCCGCTGGCGATATGCATGTCCCAATAATCCACGGCCCCTTGCGGCTGATCGCAGATCTTCATTTCTTCCGGCAGGGGACACTCGCGGAGCGCCACGACTTTGAATTCCTCTGCGAAGGATGTTCGCCTTGTATGGTTTTTACTCACCTAATATTCTCCTTTCTGCCGTCCGCCCATTCCCACAGCGGGTCGCTTCTGGTTAGAACCTTTCGCCGGAAGCCGGACGGCGTCTGCGGCGAAAGGCTGAATTCAACCGAACGAGAATTCCCGCTGGTGAAGTGAATTTCTGAGCTGTTCCACCTCGGCAGGCGTTGGCGGCGCTCCCTGGCCGATGTCACTTTGAGGACCGGGCTGCATCATTGCTGATACCGGATGCATCGGGACCAGTGACAGCCACGGCATGATCCAATGGATGTTGGACCACGCCGCCCAGCATTCGAGCGACAAGGAATTTCCGTGAATGACTCTCGTGGGAACGCCCCAAAGAGTCGTATTCACGAACGCCATATCACACGCTGTCCGGTTGATATCGATGGCCGTCACTCGGAGCCGCCGCCGAACTTCGGGCGGACAGGCCTCTGCGAGCGAGAGGATCATCGCGCCGGCTCCACAGGCTGGCTCACACACCGTGATCGGCCGGTCTTTCGGCAGAGACTCCACATCTCCGATAGTCATCCGCGCCATGAGGTCGCAGATGGGTTTCGGAGTGTGGAACTCTCCATTCCATTGCTGCCCTTTGTGCGACAGGGCGAATTCTATGTAGTATCCGCCAAGCACATCCTCAAAGGGCCGTCCCTCCATTTCGAGAACCAGAGCGCCAAGCGCTTGCGCGAACAAATCCAATTCCGGCTTTTCCCAATGTCTTACTTCTTCGAGGTATTCGGCTTCGCGGGTCTGCGCGGAGAGCGCACAGGCCGCGAAGCGAACGAAGGCATCGAAGACTTTTCGGGTGTCATGACGATGGGAAATGCTTTCAAGGATTTTGCGGAAGTCGCTTGGCGGCGGCTTCCGCGTGCTCACGTCTTCGCCTCCTGCTCACGAATGCGATGAAGCGCCGCGTCGATGTCGCGGCTGGTAAGCGTCCATCGCCGCTCGGGCAGTTTCGTGACGACCTCCCATTTGAACCGCTGATGCAGGTTTATGGCCTCCTCGTCGTCTTCAAGGTGGTCGGCCAGTATCGCCAGCGCCAACTGCGCCGGGCCGCTTCCGGGGTATCCCCACTCGAATCCGTCCGGGCTGTGATTGTGCAGATCGTGCCGGGGATCGAGCGGTTCGCCGTCCACGGTGACGACCGGCCCGGCCTTGGTGCGGCACCCCTCGTATTTGATCACTGGATGCCTCCCACGATTTGCCGGAGCTCGTCAGCCGAGAGACTTTCAGGCTGTCGGCCCGATTCCCCGAACTGATGGACTCTGACGAAGCAGAACTTTGACAGGCGGCACGCGATTTCCTCGCGCCCGGCCTCTCCGGCCTCGTCCTCGTCCAGCATCACGACAACATGGCTGCTGCTGTTCGTATGCTTGCGGATCAATTCTTCCTGCGCCGGGGACAGGGAACTGCCCATGAGGGCGACGGTCTTCCTGTGGCCCAGTTGGTGGAGCTTTATGCAATCGAAGAACCCCTCGACGATGACGAGAGCCTTGTCCGGCGGCTCCTTGCTGGCCCGGTCGATGTTGAATAGCTCCAGGGATTTCCTGAATCCGGGCGGGAGCTTGTATTTGGGATTGCTGTCGCTCGGCTCTCCGCTCGTGAGGCGTCCGGCGTATGCGACGACTTCGCCGCTCGGATTGTGAATGGGGATGGCGATGCGTCCCGCCATCATGCCTTTGGCGCAGTATCCCGCGCCAAAATCAACGAGGGTCTCGACCGACAAACCGCGCTCTGCCAGATACGGATGGCTGCGTTCCAATTTCTCCAAACGGAATTTAAGCGGCTTGTTGGGGCCAGTTATTTCCTCCGGTCGCGGTTCCGCCTTTTTCGGCTTCCGCTCTGGTTTCGGTTCTGCCTCTGTCGGTCGGGTATCGGCTTCCTCGTCCTCTGAATTCCCGGACATGGCCTCGGGATCGAGCTTAAACCATTCGACGGCTTTGAGCGCGGCCGCGTGGATGCTCGCATTCTCCATCCTGGCGATGAAGTCGAGGACGTTCCCGCCGTGCTTGCATTCCGAGAAGCAATTCCAGACGTTTTTGCTCACGCTCACCCTAAACTGCGTGGGGTTCTCGCCTTTGTGGATGGGGCATGGGCCGGAAAGGCTGTCGCCCTTCCTTTTGAACTTCTGGAGAAGGCCGTAGTGCTCAAGGACCTGCTCCATGGTGATGGCCGCCTTTATGGCCTTGAAGTCAACGAACAATGATTTTGTGGACATGCTGCTCCTGTGGTTGGGATTGTTAATGTGCGAATGACGGCTCGAAGAAGCGACCCGTCTCCTGAAGCAATCGTACGCAGAAGCAAACGAGGGGCTAGGCCCGCAAACTGGCGGCTTTCGGTGAGTGAGGGAGCCGACAAAAAAGCCGCTCCGCCGGAGGGCGAAACGGCTATCAGATTGAATCCAACTAGTTATTTCTTGCCCGCCCGGAATTTGGCCCAGCGAGCGCGGGCGGCAGCCGCGATCCTGGCACGGGCGGCGGCGCTCATCTTCCGCCGTTTACGCTTCGATGTTTGTGAACCGCTGGTTTGCACATTGCCACCAAGCAGATTGTCGAGTTCACCCCGGAGCGATTCAATCCTGTCTTGGATGTCGGCGGCGCGGCGCAGTTCTGAAGCGGATATATTCACACAGGTAGTTAGTCAGGACGATGTGTGGGAGTCAAGATCGTCTAGTCCAACAGTGTCGCCGTTTGCCCGTTCCGGGCTGTATGCCATGGCTGGGAAAGAATCTCGTTCGGCCTTTCGAGGATGGTCCGGTCCGCGAAGAGAAACAGGCCGCGTCCAGTATTTAACTTATTGCAAGCAGCCACCAATGACTTCACGCGCTCACGGCTTGCGGTCACCGTGAGGACTCTGAAGCGGTTAAAGCCGAATAGCTTCTCATGGAGCTTCTGCGCCCAGGTGGCTTCGTATGCGACGAGCTTTCGATGGAAGGAGGTTTGCGAGAGCGTCTTGCGCGTAACGGGCATGGTGCCTCTGTCCGCCTCCAAGAAGAAATATGAGCGTCCAACGCCCCCGTCCGGGCCGGTAAACTCCAAAGCAAACACGCGGTCGGGAGCCACGCTGAAGCGCTGACCATTTACATTCATCTTCCACCGAAACGGCCGATTGCTCTTTGCAAGGTCTTGTTCGGCTAAAAGACGCGCTCCATTCTGGCGGCAGGCAAGCTCGATCGAGACCATGATGTCTGACACGAGAAGTGCGTGCTTCAAGAACACTCGGCGGTCTGCATCGTCATCTTCATCCCAAGCGGCGGCGCGGAACATTTCGCCGAATTCCGCTTTCAACAAGGATGCGCCATTCCGCCCGAGGCAATACACTATCTCGCTGGAGCCGCCGTGGTGGTAATAGTCGATCTGAGCGCGGGGGCGAGAGACATATCCGTGGTGATACAGCAATTTCAAACGACGCAAGAGCTGCTGAGCGCTGCCGGAGACAAGGGCGCAGATATGCGACGAACGCAAAAAGCGATGGCGATATA
>Ga0070731_10005031_pt1 | contig 11068 bp, 7 predicted proteins | sample Coa_R1_2_FD_66448 | JGI IMG/M metagenome (GOLD analysis project Ga0070731, IMG submission 66448) | Surface soil microbial communities from Centralia Pennsylvania, which are recovering from an underground coalmine fire - Coalmine... | ecosystem: Environmental > Terrestrial > Soil > Unclassified ... | reverse complement strand
TCGACGCCGCTCTGGGGAGTAAACAACTCCGGCGATTCATAAGTGTAGATCGGTGCAAATTCCCAGTTTCCTGCGAGATTCTTCAATATCCAGTTGTGGCTGCTCTTGAACCACGGGGAATCGTATAGAAGACTTAGCGTGAAGCGCTGACGGCGATCGAGAGCCGAGGAAGCCTTGTCGGCACTCAGGTTAAAGAAATCTTCGGCGCGTCGCGGCGTGAGGAAAGTACTTGCAACTTCGGCGGTACTGTTGTCGATAAGGTGGCTCCAAGTGTAGGCGGCCTGATACTGGAGACCCTTGGCGAGTCGCTTCTTAAGATTCACCGTTAGGGCGTTGTAATCGGAATAGCCCTGAGGGGTGAAAGACGTGATCGGGGCCGTGAACCCGGCGTTAGCGTAAGCGGGAACCTGATCGCCGATTGCCCGGAGCTGGCCGAGAGTCAAAGGTAATGCGGCCAGGGTCGCCGACGACGGCACGGAGAGAAAAGTGGGTATGTTCTGAGTAGCCGTAACCGGAGACTGCCGGTTGATCTGCTCTTGAGTAATCAGATGCACTCCCTTGGTCCCGATGTAGCCAACGTCAAGCGTGTAGTCTTTCGCAAAAACGTGTTCGACGCTGAGATTGTAGTTGATCGAGTACGGCAGCTTCTGATCGGGAATGAAGGCCGACGTCGCGGCACGCAACTGAGCCGGCGTGTTGCCTGTCAGGCCAAAGGCGGGGCTGATTCCACCGTTTGCCAAGAACCCGGGATTGTCGTTCGCATGTGTGAGGTCCACGGTGTTGCTGAACTGCGGCGGGACAGAGAGGACTCCGATGTTGTCGAAGAACACGTCGTAGGCCATGCTGAAGCCTCCACGAATCACGGTTGTGGCGCTTTTGGTCGGCGTGTAGGCGAAGCCCACACGTGGGGCGATGCCGAAGGGGTCTGCATTGGGACTCTTGAAATTCAACAAGCCGGGCGCGCTGGCCTCGGCGTTCAGGCTTTGAGCTTGTTCGCCCTTTGGAACGGTGGTGAATTCGTAACGCACGCCGAGGTTTAAGGTGAGATTCGGACGAACACGCCAGGTGTCTTGCGCGTAGCTGTAAGTGGCAAGCTGATTGCCATAATAGGTGCGGCCGCCGATGTTGCGTTGCGCGATGAAGTCCGGAGTGATGTCTTGCAGAAACAGCGCGACGTCGGTGTATTCGTAGTCCCCGCGCGAGCGCTGCGTGAAAGATTGAGGCGAGATGTAATCGCGAAATTCGGTTCCGAATTTAAAGGTATGATTCCCATGAACCCAGCTTATGTTCTCGGTGCCGGAGTAGACGTTGTTAATCGTCGACTGAGGATATGTCGGATTGGGGCCCACCTGTAAATTCAAATTCACAAACGACAGGTTCGGAAATTGATCGAGGCCCGGAAAGGTCTGATTGCCAATGGGATTGCTCTGGTTAAACCGCTCATAGCCCACACGGAACTCATTAGTGAGGTTGGGACTGAAGGTGTGGTATTCTGCCACCGTCAACGTATCAGACCGCGTCGGTACGGTCGTGTAAAACGCAGGAAGATCGGCTCCAGTATTGATCGAATCGATCCGATTATAGACAAACCTTCCGCGCAACTGGTCCTTTTCCGAAAGATTATAATCGACACTTTGAACGCCAAAATAGGAGTTCGTAAAGTTCGGGGCTGCCAGAGGAATGATTCCGGTGGGCACGCTTATTCCACCCACCGTTACCGTCGGAGCGCCGGCAGTAACCGCGGGAGCCACCGCATACTGCTTGAGAACGCCTAGGTTGTTTTGGCTGACGCCAGGAGCGCCCGCCAGCGTGGAATAACCCGCCGAGGTTGGCGCGTAGACCGGTGCACCGGCGTTGGCCGACTGACCCAGAGGATTGTACTCGAAGCTCGAAAAGAAAAACAGCTTGTTTCTCTCGACCGGACCTCCGACGTTCCCGCCCAGGTGATTGCGGTCAAAACGGGGGTTGGTGAGAATTCCCTGGGTCTTGAACGTCTGATCTTCGGCGTTGAGATCGCGGTTCTCAATGTACTCGTATAACTCGGCGTGGAATTGATTACTGCCGCTCTTCACGATGGTGTTGAACTGGCCGCCCGAGGAGTGGCCGTACTCGGCCTGGAACTGGTTCTGTAGCAACGTGAATTCGGCTACAGATTCGCTCGGCACGACGGTATTTGGGCCGGTAACGTCCTTTCGGTTATTGTCCACGCCTTCCACCGTGAAATTGTTGTTTCGCGGACGCTGTCCCCCGACCGAAGGGCCCGTGCCAACGCCGATGCCACCTGCACTCGCGACGCCCGCCTCTAACAGCGACATATTGATTACACCAACGCCGATCGTGTTGGTCGGCAGGTCCGTGATCTGTTTGACGCCGTATGTGGTCTGGATTTGCGCCGTCGTGGTGTCCACCACGGCGCCCATCGCGCTGACTTCAACCGACGTTGAAACGGAGCCAAGGGTGAGCGCGACATTCACAGTCGCCGTTTGATTAAGCTGTACGGGCACCTCTTTCACGATGGAAGTATTGAAGCCAGTAGCCACCGCCGAAAGGCTGTAGGTTCCGGGCAATAGGTTCGCAAGCCGGTAGAAGCCGCTGACGTTGGTCGACGCCGTCGCTCGTGTACCGGTTGCTGCGTTCACGGCCGTCACCGTCGCATTCGGCACTACGGCGCCGGTAGCATCTGCGACTGTGCCAACCAGGTCACCGCTGATCGCCTGCGCGGAAAGCCTGGTAAAAAATGGTGCGACTCCGGAAGTGAACAGGAAGAGCATGAGCGTGGACAATAGTGAAGCCTGCAATCTATGCATAGGTGTGTAGTAAATCCCCCTCATCCGGCAATGTACTCGCCAGCCAATCGGTGTTACGTCTTCCTTGTTCTAGACCAACTCTGAGCGGATATTATTCCCAGAGCGCGTTGGCCATGAATGAGCTACCGCGTTAGTCTGCTTTCTGACGGAACCAGTCTAATTTCTCGAAGTCGCGCAATGCCTTCCGGATGGCCTTTATTTTCTTAACATCGACCACACCCTGGGAGTTATAGGTTCTGGAGAAGTCTGCGAGCGCCGTAGCCAGCCTGTTGAATCGGCGATAGAACTCTTGTTGTTCATATTGCGCTTCGTTTGGCTTGGCTTCTGCGACCGGAGCGTCGACGCACCCGACGCAAATTCCGTTCGAATGCCCTCCGGGTAGAGCCGCCGCACCGCCTGATTGAGAAAGGAACAGAAAGAGGGATGCTGTAGTCAACATGTATGTTTAGGCTTCGCCACCAATACTTACGTTTTCGCGAATCACTTTATTCCGCCGCGAGCCGGAATGATCGGGGCTTCTCGCGGCAGATATGTAAATCGAAATAAGGCCCCGGACCTCAAACGCAGGGCTGCGTCGCATTGTTTACAGGAATATAGGGCGCGCTCAAATCGTATCCATGCTAGGAGAGCGACCCTTGATTATCAGTCCTTCACTCTTGACTTTCAGAGAGACAGTGAATCGAACATTGGATTCAACCCTTGCGAGCATCGACACGGCAGAAGACGCCGTTCTCGATCTTGCTGCCAGAGCCGGATTTGCGGGTCTCTCTCTCGCCCGGATCGGCCTGGCTGTCCGCGAGATTACCGCTAATGCGATCGTACATGGCAACCGGTACTGTCTCGGCAAGAAAGTGTTTCTCGTCGTTTCGCGAACGCGGGTTCGGTTGGAGATTACTATAGCCGATCAAGGCGCTGGTTTCGATCTCGGTTCTGTTTCCGATCCCCGATCTCCCGAGGCTTTGCTTCGGCCTTCCGGGCGTGGACTCTACCTGGCTCGAGCATTCATGGATGAACTGCAAGTGCGCCGCGGAGACCTTTGCGGCGTAGCGGTTGAGCTGGTCAAATATGTGAGCAAATTCAAGCAACAGGGCGCCAGTCTTGAAAACTGACGCGGGCCCGCAGAGACTCCCTTCGCTTTCTATTGCACTAATCCTGCGCGGTTTCGGACGAATATTAACAGGCGATGGTCAGCGAGTGCCCGCACCAGCGGCCAGTGGGCAACACGACGATCAATCCGGCCGCAGGCTCGTAGCAACCAGTCCGGGGCACAGGTTATGTAGGATGGAGGCACGGAGACGCCTATTCCGCGCCACTCGACAAGGCTGAATTCGGGATAAAAAGCTCGCTCGAGTTGGCGGACCGAAAAATGATGTACGCGAATTTGGAGAGAAGTCGTCAACCTTCCGGCTCGCCATCTCCTGAACGCCTTGCGCGGATTGCCGCGCAGCAAATACCAGACCGCTTCCCAAAGGCAAAAACGCCCCAACACGCAGGCAGCGAAAAATCCGCCTGGATGGACCAACGAGCCGAGAGTCTGGCGAACCGGATTCAGGTCGGACACGCAGTTCAGCGCGCCGAAGTCGGAGATCACTCCATCAAACTGGCCAGTGATGCAATCGAGTTCTTCAATGCCAAGCACCGTTGCGTTGACGCCGCGCGAGCGAGCGACACGCACCATCTCACAGGATGCATCAATGGCGCGGACATTGATCCCCAACCCGACGAAATGCAGTGAATCTTCACCAGTGCCACATCCGAGATCAAGCAAGGAATCGCCGGGCCGGAGGAGCGAATCCAGGCGTTTCCATACCGCATCTCGTTGGAGACGGCCCACCGTTGAACGGGTCCACAATTCGTCGTATCGCGACGCTAGGCCGTCGAACGCGGCGCCGGCGCGATGCCAGTCAACCAAAGCCATCTGAAGTCACCTTGTTCTTGCAGGGTTTCGGGCGAGATTATTACTGAGAGGTTGACCGGTTATCAAGGATCGACGGACCACGAGTCGCTGCTTCGCACTGGCCAGCCATAGTTCCAGTGGACAACCGAAAACGGAGTTTCTGAGGCGCCAGCGAACTGGCTTTCGTGCGAAGCGGATGAACGCGTGCAACCATTTTGATCGAGAGTGTCGCTGAGCGCGGTTGAGCTGATTGTGTAGAAGAAAGTACCGAATGCTGATATCGAGCTTTCGAAGTGACTTTCCTCCGATCCATGGAAGATTGTTCGCTCCGAGGTCAACGCGGGCCCAATCCGCGAGCGTTTCGGGTTGAGTTAAGCCCATCTCTTCCAGTTCGGGCCAGATCGGGATACCCGGGTATGGCGTGAAAAGATTCGGCGAAAAGCCAACGTTGTCGTGGCGACGGGCGATCTCACCCATGACTTGAAGCGTCTCTTGGCGATGCCGCTCCTCTTCGCCCGGAAAGCCGAAGATAAGGTTGAAAGTGACGCGGATCCCGGCGCGCCCGCATTTCGCAGCGGTCTCAAACATATCGGGGATGTTTTGGTGACCCTTATTCATGTGCCGCAGAATTTCGGGCGACGCGGACTCCGTACCAAATCCGATGTAGTGAACCCCGCTCTCCGCGAGCAGCTTCACTTCTTCATCCTTCATCCGGCATAGGAGGTTGGTAGAGGCCTGAAAAGTCCACTTGAAACGCACGCCGGAATCACGGATGCCCCTCGCGATGGCGATCGCGCGAGGGACATCCACGAGGAAATTCGAGTCGAGTAAAGCGATTTCCGTCAACCGGTAGCGAGTCGCCAGTTCCGTCATGTCTGCGACGACGCGATCTGCGTCGTAGGCATTGAAGCGGCGATTGTAAAACACCATATCCGTGCAGTAATTGCACGCGTAAGGACACCCGATGCTGGTCGCATATGGCAGTTTTCGCTCTCCGCTAGCCTGCTCATACGCATCAAAGTCGATTAAGTCGTAGGCTGGCGGCGGCAGGTCCGAAAGAGGCGATGCCGCGCGGTCCGGATTTTGAACGATGCCGCCATTCCGTTTGAACCAGCAGCCCGCCACCAGATCGAGCGGCTTTCCGGATGTGAGCCGTAGCAATATTTCAACTAGCGTTGCTTCGCCCTGATGCCGGACCACGACATCGACGAAGTCTTCGCGCAGCGTCTGTCCGCTCGCCAGGCTCGGGTGCCAGCCGCCGAACACAACAGGGAGATCGGGCCGCTGACGTTTGACCATGCGACTCACCTCGATGGCATCGAGAATCATCGGCCCGGTGAGCAACGATACGCCGAAGCAGGCGCAATCTTTGATTTCCTCGGCAATTCGGCAGCCATAATCCGGATCGAGGGCGCCGTCGATAATCCGGGGCTCGAAACCAGCCTGCCTAATGGAGCCGGCGAGGCTCAGGAGCCCAAGAGGCGCTCCCAGGATTTTGCCGGAATAGGGTGGCAGAAATAGAACGACTTTGCGTGATCGAAACATGAACGCGCGGCGGGACGGCCGTCCATTCTTGGACACTCAGTCCCGTCTTATCTGTGGAGACTTAGGTTTCTCGGATTTATTCCCGGAACACCAATGAAAAGTTCCGCCGCGCACCGGGCTCAATAGAATGGATGCATTTCCACAAAGGCGCGCGAGGCTCTGAATGTTTCAGGAGCGAGATATCAGGTAGTCGCGACGTGAACTAGAAAAATAACGCGAAGGCGGGAATATCTTGACGTGAATCCCCGTATCAAGCATTAGGAGTGCTGCGAGCGTATCGCCGCGTCCACATGTTCCGAGGATTGCAAACGGTGAAGTCACTGGGCACGGAAGATTGATGTCAGGAAGAGTTGCGATTACACTTCTCCTGATTGCAGCCGGCTGGACCGCTTCGGCTCAAACTGTGCCCTGGGACACCAGCGGCAACGGGCTGCTGAACGGCACTTACTATTTTCGGCACGTCCTCTGGGGAGACACCGCGGGCGAGGTCGGAAGAGCAGTTTGCGCCCACGGAACCATAACCTTCAGTCCCGCCAGCGGATCCTACGCAATCAATGCCCAAACCTTTGACAGCGTTCGCCGCGGATCGAGTCCGCCTTCCAATCTTATTGGCGTCACCGGCAGTTATTCGATTTCGGCCGGCGGCTATGGCTTCATGGACAACGCGCTGAGCATTGGCGACAGCGTCGTAGGCCTGGTCGGAAAGAATGGTGTTTTCATCGGCAGCAGCACCGAAAATCAGGGCTCCTACAACGATCTCTTTATCGCTGCACCCATCGGGCTGACACCCGCAACCGCTGCCACTTTCAACGGTAATTACGCAATCGTGGATCTGGATGATCCCGGAGTCGGGCTCCCGAATTCCTGGCAATACGCCCAAAATGTTCTCATGACGGCGCGCGCTCAGGGCGATGGCAGTCTGGGCACGGTCGCTCTTAGCGGCTACGTCGGTGGCTCAAGCACTGCGGTGAGTCAATCCATTAGTGGCGTCCCCTACACGTTCAGCAACGGTGCGGGAACTATCAGTTTCCCTATCTCCAGCACCAACCTGGTCAGTGGCAGTCACGTACTGTACATCTCTCCCGATGGAAGTTTCGTTTTCGGCGGATCGCCGAACGGATGGGACATGTTCGTCGGGGTCCGAACCGGTTCGGGCACTCCGAATTTCAGCGGCCTGTATTACCAGGCTGGGATGGACGTGAGTCTCGGATACATAGATGAGTACGGAACGATAGACCTCGACGGATACTACGGATCGTTCAAGGCGGCAGCCGGCTTGATCCTCGGCCATCAGAGATTTGGCGATCAGGTGAACGGCAAGGCCTACGATTACAACTACACGGATTCTTACACGGCCAATTCCGACGGCAGCAGCGATTCTGCCTATCTAGGTCAACACTACATTTTTTCAGCGGATGGGACCATCCGGATTGGGTTAGGCAATTTTGGATCTCCAGTGATCGGCATCAGCGTCGCGTTGGAGGCGCCGACGTTCAGCGGCAACGGCTTGACTCTGGATCCAACTGGAATCACGAACACGGCCAGCTCGGCTTTATTCACTTCCAGCATTGCGCCAGGGCAACTCCTCACTCTCTACGGGGCGGCCGGTTCGACCCTGGCCAACGGAGCGGCGCGGGACCCCAGTTTTCCCACAATCCTTGAAGGCGTGCAGGTAAGAATGAACGGTATTTCTGCTCCGATTCTGGAAGTGAACGAATGCGGCTCGCGTCCCTGCATTACCGTGATGGTGCCTTACGAGATCCAGGGGCTATTCGTCCGGATTCAGGTCATCAGCGGCGGCAAGAGCTCCAACACAATCGTAGGGTTGGTCGGTAGTAGCGCTCCGGGACTGTTCACGATTCCCGCAGGCGGCGCGAGATATGTGGCGGCCCAACATGTCTCGAATTTCGCTTCCGTTACAACGTTGAATCCGGCTGAAATCGGGGAGACGATCGCCGTCTACGCTACTGGTTTGGGAGCCATGAGCCCTGCAGTTGGGGATGGAGCACCTGGGCCGTCTAAATTGGCCAATGCAGTCGAATCGGTGTGGGCCTTCATTGGGGGTGTTCAAGCCGCCGTGAGCTTCGCCGGGCTGACTCCGGGCGTAGTCGGGTTAGCGCAGATCAACCTCGTGGTTCCCAGCGGCGTCACTCCAGGTGACAACAACATCGACCTTGCCACTTGCCGGATTGATTGCTCCATCAGCGGCTTCGATTCTTACACCTCAGAAGCGCTGATCGCCATATCGGAATCGAGTGTCCCAGGGACACCGCCGGCTGTCCCATCGTCTCGAAAAGCTCCCCGCGCCAATCGGCTGCCGTTGTTGAGGAAAAACGATCCGGCCGTCCCCTCGCTCCGGGTCTTGCGCGCAACCTCGAACTGAAGGCAGCAATTATCGGTGTCCAAGGCGCTCAAGACTGCGGCCTATGTAATAAACGTCGCGGTCATAGTGTGCCTTGTGTTCGCAGCCGCCGAATACTCCGCTCGCGTCTACCTGTCGAGAGCACGCGGAACAGGGCGCGAACAAGCCGAGATCCTGATCTGAACCACGTCACTCAACTCGCCAGAGCAGGCCCGAACGATGACTCGTACGTTGACATGCCGCTGCTCGACGAATTCGACGATTTGACGGATCCGCATGGGTTGCGGTCGCTGAAGATGATGTTCTCCACGTGGCTAGTCCGGAACAGCGTGATCTTTCGCGCGCTCAACAATCGCCGCGGGCGGAGCATTAATTTGGATTATCGCCGTCGTCGGACCACCGCCGGGCCCGTCCCCGCGAATCTGCGCTTCACGGATCTCACTCGGGAGGAACAGATCCGCTACCACGGTGTCGCAAGCCAGGTTGATTATTACCGCCGCGCGGTCCGCCGGATTCATCCGATTCTGGATCTCGATGGGGTTCAGGATTTGTTTCTCCTGCAACCGCCGCTGCGTTTGACGGGCAAGCCGCTGGTTGACCGCGGAGCGGCAACTGGCAGAGTATGATCGAGCGGTAGCCGGGCGCCTGGAATTCTGTGCGTTCGAGACCTTGTACCCGTTAATCGCGAAACAAATCACTAAGGAGCGGTAGCCGAGGGATATAATTTCATTGGTCTTACCCCTGCGTTCGATCACATGAGTGTCCAGACTTTTACCGACGATTGCCACTTGACACCCCCAGGCAATCAAGCCACAACGGACAAGATCTTCGACTATTATTCAGCCATGATGATGAAAGCTTCTTCGACATTTACGTCGGCGTTAAGATAACCTCTGCTGGCTGACGGCTTCGGGTCGGGAATGTCGATTCTTCGCCTTACTGGCTCAAGCCAACGCGGTGCAGAAGATCTTGAAACCGTGGATCAGAGCGCAGAGGGTCGAAGCAGGGCCGCATGAGAATCTGCGGGTTAAACCGCTCCGCATAAGCCTTATCCAGCCAGGCCATGGCTTGATCCTTGTCGTCCAGACCGACATAGACCAAGGCAATTACGGGCGCGTTTTGGACCTTGTCATTCGATCGATTCTGAATATCTTTTAGTATTCTTACCGCTGCGTCTCTCCTGCCTGAAATGGCGTAGGTATAAGCAACAGCGGCTGTGAATGCTGTACTGCCCGGTGACAAATCGTTCGCTTTTTGAAGTTCCGCGACCGCCTCGTTGTACATATGCTTTTGCGCGAACACCTCGCCGAGCACATAGTGATTAAGAGCGAAGAAAGGGTCCAGAGCCATTACTTTTCGGCTTTGTTTTATGGCTTCGTCATAACGGTGCGCGATCATTAGTTCTTCTGCCAGATCCGTGCCGATGATGAGAGAGAGTGGATCCAAGCTTTGCGCCTTCTCCAGTTCGGCCACAGACTCGCCGTGCCGACCCATTGCGGCGAGATGCCAGCCGTACCAGTGATGACCGGTCGCGTAGCCGGGGCTTAACTCGATTCCTCGCGCGAACTCCCTCCCAGCAGACTCCCAATCCCAGTCGAAGCCATCGAGGCACCACGCAAGCGACACGTGAGCTTCGCCGAGAGAATTGTCCAGCGCAATGGCCTTGGTCGCCGCCGCCTTGGCTCTGGGGTACGCTTCCTTGGGAGCGAGAACCCCATATTGCCAATCTCCTGCCAAGGCATATGCATCTGCCAGCCCTGCATACGCGGAGGCGTATGCGGGATCCTTTTCGATGGTCTCGTTGAAATTGTCGATGGCTTTCTTCAGGCCCTCCGCAGTTCTCTTATTCCAAAAATATCGTCCCTTGAGGTAGGCCTCATAGGCATCCGGATTCACGCGGTTGACATTTTTCAACACATCCTGTTCGTGCGGAGTCAACTCGATCCGGATCTCCTCGGCAATGGAGCGAGCCACCTCCTTCTGGAGACCCAGGATATTTCGCAACTCGACCTCATAGCTCCGGCCCCACAATTGTTTGTCAGTGGCAGTCCGGATCAATTGCACTGTGATTCGAACCTGTTTCCCCGAACGCAAGACGGTGCCTTCCACCACGGCATCCACATTCAACTCCTGCCCGATCTTCGGTAACGGCTTGCGCGCGCCTTTATAAGTCATCGCCGAAGTTCGGGAGATCACTCGCAATTCGCTCAGCTGGCCCAATTCAGTCGTCAATTCGTCGGTCATGCCGTCTGAGAAGTAATCCTGCGCCGGGTCGCCGGAGAGGTTTTCCAATGGGAGCACCGCCAAGGACCGAATCGGCGTTAACGGGCGGCTTGGTACAAGTCTCCAGACCACAACGCCCGCCAACAAAAGAAGTAAAGCCAAACCGGACATCTTCCAATAAAGAGGCCACCTCCGACGTATTTCTACTCCGGCCACGACCGGAAGGGGTGCTTG
>Ga0070731_10005030_pt1 | contig 11070 bp, 5 predicted proteins | sample Coa_R1_2_FD_66448 | JGI IMG/M metagenome (GOLD analysis project Ga0070731, IMG submission 66448) | Surface soil microbial communities from Centralia Pennsylvania, which are recovering from an underground coalmine fire - Coalmine... | ecosystem: Environmental > Terrestrial > Soil > Unclassified ... | reverse complement strand
TCTTGTGCAAGGGACAAAAATCCTTAACACTGTAATCCATCATCCTCCTATGCGCCAAGGAGTCAATGGCTCCAAAGTGCCGCTGCTATTGGGATTTGTTCCAAAAAGGGAAAATGCTCGAGGACCCTGTCGTCACGCTCAAGGGTGATCTGTCGCGGGACTGGACTCAAGCGTCGACAGGCTCCCCGGAAGGAATCTCTAGTCCACGGCGAGGCGAAGAGAGATGGCAATTCTGTTCTAAGAAGTCAAACAATTGATGAAACTTAGGGCGCAACAAATCATTGCAGTAGGGCTTTGTACTCCGACATAGCCTCATTCAGAATGGGCAGGTCGGAATCGGCGCCTCCCCACAGGCTGAAAAAATCCCGGTAGGCGGCGCCAGCCTGGAAGACCTCGCCCTGCATGGCGTAGGCACGAGCAAGACCGAGATGCGCCAGAGCGCCGATGGGCTCATTGATCACGACTCCCGGCCAATCGATGATGCGCTGGAATTCAACGGAGGCTCTCGCCCCCTGCTTGGCAGCCAGGTAGATTTGACCGCGCACATAGGCCGGGTATAAATTGGCCGAAAATGTGGTGCCACCGGCGATTCCAAGTTCGTAGGATGTCGCGGGCTGCAGCATCTGGGCTGCTCCAGTCGTGTCCTTCCGTAGAAGAGCTAGTTGGGCGCGAATCGTGGGCAGATAGTTGAATTGCACAATCGTATTCTCAGGAAAGCGCTTGGCCAGTTCATCCGCAATCCGTCTAGCCGGAGTAGAGTCGCCGGCGATTGCCAGTCCCAGCGCAGCGACATACTGACCGTCAACTCCTATCGAATGTGCTGTCGCCAGGGTTGCGTGTTGTCGGGCTTCCGCGAATTTTCCGAAGAGCGCCTCATATAGGGCCTGGGTGGCTTCGTCACTTGCCACCCTATCGTTGTCCTGCGCGCGTTCCGCCGAGGCCATCGCCTGGCGAAAGAGTTCGTGCGATTCATTGAGCCGTCCTGAATACGCGGCTGTGTTGGCTTCGAAGTACAGCAGGAGGCCGCTTCGCGCCGGCTTGTCTATGGACCACGCTACCTGCTGTGCCATTCGTGCCGTATCGTGTTGCAGAAAACCGAGCTCGTATAGATAGAGGTGCAAATCGGGGGAATCGAAATTGTTCGCCTGGGCTTCCGCGGCAGTCGCTGCTGCTTCCTTCAGCCGATTCAGACAAATATTGGAAATCACGAGGTTGCTGTAGATCAGAGCATCGTCGGGGACGCGGCGCAACGCTCCGCGGAAATTGTCGAGTGCATTGTCATATTGCCCAACGTTCTGGTACAGCACTCCCATGTTGGCTAGGGGCACCATTTCCCGTGGGTAAGTTTGCGCCCAGAGTTCATACGCTTTCCGCGCCTTTTCCAGATTTCCTGTGACGTATTGATGATAATGAGAATCGATATTGTATCTCTCCCGCTCACTGACATGCCCTCGAAGCGCAAAGCTTTTCTTTGCGTTTTCTGCCGCGAGACTCTTCTCGCCGAGATTGTGATAAGCAGTTCCTAGTGAGGTATAGGCCATGGCAAAGTGTTTGTCGGCACGAATGGCTTTTTGTAATAGTGGAACCGCCGCCAAATAGTCTCCCTTCACCACCATCATTTTCTGACCTAAGCTATAGGCCTGCAGAGCGTCAAGTGACGGAGTGGCGGCTTGCTCCAGTGGCGTATCGTATTTTTGAACCATACTGCGGGACTCCCCAAGTTTTCCGCGCAGCGAAGTGACCGCCTGTCCCAATGCAGCAAGCACGTGGTTCTTATCCTCAGAAGTAATTTGTTCATGCGCCAAAATATCTCCGCTCTGACAATCTTCCGCTTTCAAGGCGATAACGTACTGGCTTCCCAACAATGCGATCGATCCGTCTACCACTACGGCACCATCGCTAGTGCCGCTCTCCGACCTTTGACATACTTCTCGGGCCATTTCAGGTGTAAGCGGGGTGTCGGGTGATCGACCCATTAACCGCAGCGCATGCTGGATTTGCTGTTCTGAAACAAGGCTTAGAAACGGTGATTGTTCAAGTTGAGTAGCCAGACCTTGCTTCAGGGTGTCGTCAAACACCGGTTCGCCCGTAGTATTGACAAAGTCGGCGAGGACGATGGCGCCCTCTTCCGTCGCAGGCGTGGCACGATGCAAGCGATAGACAGCACCTGCGACCAGCCCCGCGACGATCAGCCCCGCAGTCGGCAACAATACTCTCCAGTTGCGATGGAGCTGCCGTGTTCTCACCGCCGGTGTCTTGGAGGAAGAGCCTGCATGCTCCTTTCCACCGATAAGTAAATGACCGGGAAAGGGGATCACAACAGCTGCTGTCTGTTCTTCGACCTCTGTAGCAGCCATTTGGCCCGATTCGCTATCGCGTCGGAGCCGGCGGAGGTCGCTTCGCATCTCTGAGGCATGCTGGTAGCGCAAGTCGCGTTTCTTTTCCAGTGCCTTATTGATGATCTCTTCGAGCCGCACTGGAAGTTCGGGATTCAGACGCACCGGCGCGACCGGAGCACGATTCAGGATGGCATCGAAAAGAATCGCCGTACTGTCTCCGCGAAACGGTAACATCCCCGTCGCCATCTCATATAAGACGGCTCCAAATGAGAAGAGGTCAGTACGGCCGTCAAGGTCTTCGGCTCGCGCCTGCTCCGGCGACATATAGGCCACCGTTCCCAAGCCCGTTCCTCGGCTGGTGAGATGTTCAGGGGTTAGGTACGACAATGATTGTGTTTTCTCGGCGGCAATTTTGGTTGCGGAATTTACAGGAGCCAGGACTTTGGCCAAGCCAAAGTCCAGAATCTTTGCGTGGCCGCGCTTGCTGACGAAAATGTTGGTGGGCTTGATGTCTCGATGAATGACGCCTTGGCTGTGAGCGGCATCGAGCGCGTCCGCGATTTCGATGGCCAGCGACACCAGTTTCTCCATATCCAATGGCCCGGCCGCGATCATTTGCTTCAGAGTTACACCGTCCAGGTACTCCATGGCGATGAACGCGCGGCCTTGATGTTTTCCAATTTCGTAGATGGTGCAGATATTTGGATGATTGAGGAAGGACGCTGCTTGTGCTTCACCACGAAAGCGGCTGAGTGCCCAGGGGTCTCTTGCAAACTCATCGGGGAGAAACTTTACGGCGACGAATCGGTGGAGCTGGGCGTCCTCGGCCTTGAAGACCTCACCCATGCCACCGCTCCCTAGCTTCTTGACAATCCGATAGTGCGAGATAGTCGCGCCGGCTGTGGAGTGGGCTTCAGCCATAACGTCAAAGTTAGGATCCGCACCAGTTAAATGCATACTGGCGATAATTCAGTTGCTCGATGAAGTCGGGATCGGAGGAGCCGATGGATGAAAAAATGAGGACTCGTCTCCCTTAGTGCTGTTCGTTCATTGTCTGTTCCGCGACAAGATACACGACCGCGTGCCTGCGCATGCGTCATCCCTCGCCAGCGCGTTCCGGAAAGGGCATAGTCGGAATACGACGAGCCTAGGTGATGCACATGAGTCTATGAGTGGGATGGAAGCGATAGCACTGTCAACAATGACAGGTAGCGATCGTAGCGATTCCGCATCCCTGCGTCGGATCACGGACCCCTGGCATGGGGTTTAAGTCAAGAGAAAGGATCTAGTGAGCAAGGATCAATCAGAAGGGTCTACGCCGCCACAATATGGTTCTTGATAGCGTACTTAACCAACTCGGCAGTGCTTTTGGCGCCAAGCACTTCCATCATGCGGTACTTGTGATACGCAACCGTTCGGGTGGACATGTGAAGGATGCTGCTCACTTCCTTCATCACTTTCCCTTCAGCTAGCAACTGCAGAACTTCACGCTGCCGCTGCGTCAAACGCTCGTCTTCTTTAACCATCGCAGGATGTTGGTTTCGCAAGAAATTGATCGTGTCTCGAGACAAGGCCGATGAGATATACGACTTACCGCGGAGCACGTCGCGAACTGCAACCACCAACTCGGAAGCGGCACAGGTTTTAAGCAGATAACCGTGAGCGCCGCGGCGGAAGGCTTCCGCCGCCACTTCCACGTCAGGATTCATGGTCAGGTAGACAATCTTGACGGCGGGCAACATCTCTCTTATCTGCTTCCCCGCGTCCAAGCCGTTCAGAACAGGCATGGCGACGTCGACCACAATGACGTCCGGCTTCAATTCACTCGCGGCACGCACCAGGGCACGGCCGTCGCTTACGATTCCGACCACATCAAACTCAGTTTCGAGAAGCTTCTTGCACAACTCAGCGACTAAGGTGTGATCGTCCGCGATTACGATACGAGTGCGGTTGGTCATGCCAGCAAATATAGCACAGATCATGTTGTCGATACGGTTTCCACCGTATGGACAATGCTGTTTTCCTCTCCAAACACTTCCGCCGATTGCTCTGGAGCAAGCTTCCGGCCTGTGCCCGATTTTCATTGACAAGGGCCTTCCTTTCATATGACATACATAGCAAATGGGCCCCTTCTTTCCGCGCCAGGAATGCTCTTTCGCACTCAACAGAAACAATAGTTTCAGCCTTTCCATTGCTCTGGCCGCTATCCTCTTATTACTTGCTTGCGTTGCTCAGGCGCAACAGGGGGAAGTCAACATTGAGCCTCGGCTGAACCCGAATCCATCGCCGTCTGCGCCTTTTCGGGTCGATGTCGACCTTGTGCTCGTGCCGGTCAGCGTGACCGACGCGATGAACCGGCCGGTCACTGCCTTGCAGAAACAAGACTTCTCGCTCTTCGAAGAGGAGAAACCACAGGAAATTCGATATTTTTTCGAAGATGAGCAGCCTCTTTCGATCGCTGTGCTTCTAGACGTCAGCAAGAGCATGATCGACAAGATCGATGTTGAGCGCGCGGCGTTGGAAAATTTCTTCAACAATGCCAATTCGCAGGACGAATACTTTGCCATCACTTTTTCGGACCGCCCGCGACTTATAGCCAGTGCAACCAGTAATCTCGAAGACATACAGCGGCATCTGACATTGGCAGAGCCCGGTGGTCCCACCGCCATGCTGGACGCAATTTACATGGCCGAGGATCAATTGCGGACAGCGAAGTTCAAGCGTCGGGCAATCGTTATCTTTTCCGACGGCGGCGATAACGTGAGCCATCATAGTTACAAGGAAATAAAGGGCTTAGTCCGCGAGCGGGATGTCGAAGTGTACGCCATCGGGTTGTTTCAGACAGCTCCCTTTGGGACGATTGAGGAAAAGCTAGGCAAAATGTGGTTGAGCCAAATCACCGATTGCACGGGTGGTCGTACGGTCGCGATACAGAATCGAATGAAAGTTTCTGAAGCCGCAGGCGCCGTCAGTCGGGAAATACGAAGCCAATACGTGCTCGGGTATCGTCCGGCCGTTAGAGACGGGAAATGGCGGAAGATCAAGATTCGCGTGGCATCGGCTCTCGCAGCGCCACCTCTTCGCGTCTCGTATAAGCAAGGCTATATCTCATTGGAGAAGTAGTGCCGGGCGCCCGCCAACCCAAATCAACTAGACCCCATTTGCCTTATTGCCGCTAGCGTATCTCCCAGCGTTCATTTTCAAATACAATTCACTTTACCGCCGGAAAGTGGTAGGGTGTCCGCTGAAAAATCTCGGCGACTTGGAGCCTTATGTCCTCAAGACCGTTGCCCGCACAGGCTCAGCAGCTTTTCCAATATCTCTTTGAGCAAGCTTCACTCGGAATCGCTGTAGAAGATATCGAGGGAACGCTATTGCTTGCCAACCCCGCGCTTTGCTCCATGCTTGGATACCGTGACGACGAGATGCCTGGCATGAATTGTTGTCAATTTGCCAATCCCGAAGATTCTCAAGACGATTGGGCTCTCTTTCAACAGCTCCGGGCCGGCGTTATTGACCGGTACTCGCTGGAGAAGCGCTACATCACAAAAGATGGCGCTCAGCTTTGGGGCCGCCTGCATGTTTCTCTTTGGAAAAACGACGATGGAGAATCCCCTCTGGTTTTTGCCTTCGTGGAAAACATCACGGAGCGCAAACTTGGCGAAGCGGCGCTCGCGAATGTGAACGGCCGGTTAATTGAGGCCCAGGAGCAGGAACGAGCGCGGATCGCCCGAGAGCTACATGACGACATTGGTCAACGCCTCGCCCTCTTGGCCGTCGAATTACAACAACTCCGCGAAGACTCCCCAAAGTCATCCGAATTCACTGGCCGCATCGACGAACTATGGAAGCAAACTTCCGGAATCGCAACCGATATTCAATCTCTGTCTCACGAATTGCACTCGGCAAAACTGGAATTCCTAGGCATCGTTCCCGCCATGAGAGGCTTCTGTCGGGAGTTTGGCGCTCAGCAGAAGGTGGAAATCGTATTTACAAGCCGCGATTTGCCCAGCCCTTTGTCGCCAGACATTTCTCTGTGTCTCTTCCGCGTCCTGCAGGAGGCTCTGCACAACTCAGCAAGACACAGCGGCGTGCAGCGTTTCGAAGTGCAGTTGTGGGGAAGCTCGGAAGAGATTCATCTCACCGTGAAAGATTCTGGTGCAGGCTTCGACACAGAAGCGGCAAAGACGAGACGAGGGCTGGGCCTTATCAGCATGGAAGAGCGGCTGAAACTGGTGAACGGAGCACTTTCCATCGAATCGAAAACGCAGCGGGGGACCACGATCCACGCCAGCGTGCCTCTCAGCGGAACCGCTACCATGCGCGCTGCAGGGGTAGGCGTGACAGGCAGCCTTAGCGCCTGAACTACCAGCGGAAGCGAATCGCGAGCTGTATGATTCGTGGCGTCACTTCTCCCGCCGGTCCTCCGAGTCCATTGAAGTTTTTCGCCGCGTTAAACGTGGCTCTCTGGAAGTTCGCCAGAGTTAGAGGCTGGCCGTTAGCGCCAAGGTACAAGCCGGTGAACGGGTTAAGACAGCTTGCGGTGCAATTGAACGTGGGATTGGGTACGCCGTTAATCGTGAGGGCCGGCATTCGCAGCAGGTTCAGAGCATCGAAGGAGTTGTTGAAAATGAAACCCGGGTGGTTGAACAGGTTGAAAACGTCTATCTTCAACTCCAAGCTCGCAGACTCCCACTTCGGAATCCTGATGGCCTTCATCAGCGAGATGTCGAACCGATAGATTGCCAGACTCTGACCCGCATTCCGGACCAGGTTGCCATCGATGTATTGAAAATCGACCGGCGTGCCCGTGAAGCTATCTACCGGACCAGATGTGCCCGCACCCGCGGGTGCTGCAAACGTAGTTTGCAAGGCGGCGCAGTTGGGCAGCCCTGCCGCAACGCAACTAGCTACCCCGGCTGGACCCACTTCCAGATTCGTTCCGGAAATTGAACCAATGTTGGTAGCCACCAGCGCCCCTATCGGTGCGCCTGCACAACCTGGCACCAGGGATCCTGGCGTGCAGACGTTCGGTCTCTGCATGGTTTCACTGCCCAGATCGGTAAAATTTAGTCCTGAGAGAGAGGCGTCACCTGTCGAGACCGGAAACGGACGCCCGGATTGCAGTGAACTCAACATGCCGAACGTCCAGTTGTTCAGAATCGTTCCAAGCACCCGAGTATGCAAGAGGTCGTTCGTGTCTGCCACGAAGTTGAAGTTGACCAGATGGCGGACATCATTTTGCACGGAAGCATAGTCTTGTCGAAGAGGCGCGAGAGGGTTCCCCGGTTCCGAAAGGCCGAAGAAGTCCTCTGCGTCACCCAGAGTGTGGGACCATACATAGCTGCCCTCGAATTGGAAATGTTGCGCCGCCCTCTTTACAACCGTGACCATAAGTGCGTTGTATCTGGACTCACGATCGCTGAAGACCTCACGAATGGGACCAAAAGCTGGATTGCGAACGCCCGGCATATAGAAATATCCCGGATGACCAGGATCGGCGATTGGCGTCGGAAAGTTGATATCCTTTTCGCCAAGCAGGTCATTGGCGAACACGCCTTGGTACCCGATGCTATACGTGAAAGAGGATCCCAGCTGCCGCTGGTACACCAAGGAGAACATATCCACTTGTGCGTTCTTAAGCGTTGGTGATATCGGGCGGACTCGGCCATAGTATCCCGACGGCTTGAACAGATTCAACAGAGAGGCACTTGGTCGGTTTGGATAGGTCCCGAGCACCTGCTCGCCCGTGGTCACCCCGTCGCTACCGATCGATCCGGCAGTGATGCTTTGCGTGAAAAGAGTATTGCCGTCGAAAATCCGCGAATTAACCGTGACGTTGAGATCCACCATTTCTGTGATTCTTCCGCCCGCCGCGCGAATCACGGATTTACCTGGATTTCCGAAGAGCCGGTGCCCAATTCCATTCTCAAAACTTGGGCTCCACGCGATGCCCAGCCGCGGCTGCCAATTGGCGTTGTCCGATCCGCAGGCGGGAATCAGACCATTGGACTGCACGCAGTCTCCTGGCACTTGTGGGTTGTAGATGGTTCCACCTGTGAATGCTCCATCCTCCTTGTCGTAACGTAATCCATAGTTCACAGTGAGGTTGCGTCGAACCTGCCAGGTATCTTGAACGTAGAATCCATAGATATTGTCGGCAATGTGTACGGCTCCCGGTCCTAGTCCGATTGTGAACTGCGACGGGCATTGGCCGTCTGCTTCAGGAAAGAAGGTGTTGGTGCAGGGGCCCGGAGCGAAGTTGGAATATTCGCCATAGTGAAACTGTTGATAGAGGGCATCGATCGGGAAGTGGCTGATGTTCAGCCCGACCTTAAAGGCGTGGCGACCCCGCGTCCAGGACAGATTGTCGAGGTACTGGAAACGGTTTTGATAGTCGCCCTGCGGGCAGCAGTAGTCCGCCCCGACATAAGCGTTCGGCAATGCCTCTGCTGGCAAGGTGCTCACCGTTGGCGTCGACAACAAGAACCGGTGCCAAAAGAATCGTCCCTGGTTGACGGCGTGAGATGTCAATGTAGAAACCATGCCAATGTTTAAACCAGAGTCGTGAATGGTTGAGTTCACCAAGCCGCTCGGGTCGGTGGTGCCCGGCGGCGTATTCAGCAGAACGTTGGCCGAAGTATCGCGCTGCACGTTGTAGCGCACCGTCAGCAGGTGTTTGTCGGTGAGGTTGGCGTCAACTTTCGCGGACCACAGCAATTCGTTTACGGGCTGATTAATAGTGATGCTATTTCCGAAGGGAAGAGAAGTCACTGGAGCACCCTGCGCGGTATCCTCGAGGCTCGTAAACCAGAACAAACGATTCTTCACAAACGGCCCGCCCGCCGTGAATCCATACTCGTGCTTGAAGAAGGGTGCGCGGCTAACCGGATCGCTCAAGTTGTAGAAGTAATTCGATGCTCCAAAATTTCTCCCGCGGAAGTATGCGTGCAGGTCACCATGAAAATCGTTGGTCCCCGACTTTGTGATGATGTTCAGGATGATGCTTCCGGCCTGGCCATACTCCGCGTTGTAGTTGTTCGTCAGAACCTGAAATTCCTTTACCTCTTCCACCGATGCGCCAAGCGCGTCGCGCGCCACAAGGATCTGCGCCTCATCCCAAATATTCCCGCCGTCCACATTGACAGTGATGCCGCGGTCGTTAACGTTGCCCGGACCGACAAGATCCGACGAATCGCTACTGTAGTCGTACCTCACGCCCGGGGCTGAGACGGCTAAGCCTTCGAAATCGTTGGACACGCCACCAACACTTTGGTAGGAGGTCGTGGTGGGAAGATTCTCCACATAGCGATCGTCGATTACTGTAGAAACGTCCGTTTTGGTGGATTCGATAAGGGGTAGTTCCGAGGTCACAGTTGCGGATTGCCTCTCCACGGCCAGCGCAAGGTTGAAGTTGACGTCGCGTTGCTCGCCGACCCACAGCTCCACGTTCTTCGCTTCAACTCCGGTGAATGATCGGGCTTCGATGGCAATGTTGTAAACGCCAGGCGGCAGGTTATCGAACCTATACAGCCCATCCGCCGTCGTTTGGGTGGTGCGGACGGCGCCTGTTTCCGAATTGGTGGCTTTGACGGTCGCATCCGCTACCGACGCTCCCTGCGGATCTTGTGCGCGTCCCGCAAACATCGCGAAACCTGCACCCTGTCCGTATACGCCTTGCGCGTTCAACACCAGAAACACCACGGCGGCTGCAATGGACGGCATCCATTGCCACTTTGGGTGAATGGGGTTCATAGATGGGAGGCCGGCTGCGCTCGGCTTGTGCTCTCCGGTGTTCCATCCCACGCGCGCCACTTCATGACAACTCTCCCCAGGTACAGACGGGGAGCAAGCTGGTTCTGCAGCTTGCTCCGGAGCAACGAAGAGTCGCTTGTGGATGGCTCTGACTCAAGCCGGGAATGATACGTGAATGAAGCTGCTGGAGGCCCTGTCAGAAGTGACAGTAGACAAAAACCTGCATTGCGAAACCAGTTTTTAGGTTCTGGATACGCAAGATACAAAAGCGAAGAAGGCTTTGCCGTTAAGGGTGATTGGCCTCGCCGAGGTAAGCGTAAAGCAATTTCTGTCCACTCGGTTGTTTGCCGCCGGTCGCGGGCTCAACCGTGACGAATACAGAACTGATCTCCTTGATTAGATCCGGGTTTTCCACTCTCAATACCCAACGCCCTTGCGCTTTGGCATCTTGGTGCAGGAAGCCCAAACTACGCGATGAATTCTTTCCGGTTTCCGGTACTCCCCAAACCTGGAAGCTGCGCTTCGCCTGGAGTTCGCTATCTTGATTCAAATCGAAAGCGTAAAAAGTCAGCGATTTTCCTTCGGTAACGAAAACGCGCCCAAAGGCTTCGTTCGGGTTGCCGTTCGGATCGGTTTCGCGGATATCGATAACATGCAACTCGCGGGACGCCATCAGTTCGCGGACATCTTTGCCCGCCGCTGCGAGTTGCCGCTCCTGATCGAGAGTAGCGCTGGCAATCCGCAACTTGTAGGAGAGCTCCGTGATGCGAGCCTGTTGGTCGGCAAGCGACGCCTTGTCGTTAACGCGCAATTGATTAATGCGAGCCGCTTCGTCCTTGGCTGCCGCCAGCAGTTTTTCCTGGTCGCGGGCTTCGTCCAGCAAACGCGCGTTCTGGTTAGAAGAGGTCCCAGCCCCGCGTCGCTGGCTTTCATCCCCAAGCTGTGCACGTAGGTTCTTTATCTCGCGTTGTCCCTG
>Ga0070731_10005029_pt1 | contig 11071 bp, 11 predicted proteins | sample Coa_R1_2_FD_66448 | JGI IMG/M metagenome (GOLD analysis project Ga0070731, IMG submission 66448) | Surface soil microbial communities from Centralia Pennsylvania, which are recovering from an underground coalmine fire - Coalmine... | ecosystem: Environmental > Terrestrial > Soil > Unclassified ... | reverse complement strand
GTTAGTGTCTACTTATATTCTCATATTTAAGAGGAGAATCCAATTGATTTAATTATTTTATCTGCATGATCCCTGGAATTCTCTATGAACCAAACGTGGGTATTCATGCCTCCGCAGATAACTCCTGCAAGATAAACGCGTTTCAGATTTGTTTCCATCGTTTCGGGATCGTATGCGGGTTCAAGCATCTCGTCGTCGGAGAGTCGTATGCCGATCTTTTTCAAAAAATCAAAATTTGGTTGATAGCCCGTCATGGCTATCACGTAATCGTTCGGCACTGTCATAATGCCATCCGGCGTTTGGATGTCGACTTCCGATTGCCGAATTTCCTTAACCTTTGAATTCGTAAAAGCCCGAATGCTCCCTTCCTTGACCCTGTTCTCGATGTCCGGCCGAACCCAATATTTGACACGCTTGCCAATCCCATCACTTCGAATCACCATTGTTACATCAGCGCCCTTACGCCAGGTTTCCAGTGCAGCATCGACCGCCGAGTTATTTGCGCCAACCACAATGACCTTGTGCATTGCATAAAAATGAGGATCCTTGTAGTAGTGGGTGACTTTCGACAGATTTTCTCCCGGAACGTCCATTAGCACGGGGATGTCATAAAATCCTGTAGCAATAATAATATACCGGGCCGTATATAGTTGCCGATTGGTTTGTACCTCATATAAATTATCTAGAGGCTCGACTGAAGTTACTTCCTCCTGAAGGCGAATGTGCAAATGATTCGAAACAGCGATGCGCCTGTAGTATTCGAGGGCCTCAGGCCTGGTAGGTTTCGGGTTGTTGCTTACAAATGGTACCCCTCCTATTTCAATTCGCTCCGAGGTAGAGAAAAAAGTCATATTGGACGGATAATTGTAAAGCGAATTGACCAGGCAACCTTTCTCCAAAATCAGGTATTTGAACCCTGCCTTTCCGGCTGCAAGCCCGCAGGCCAGTCCAATCGGGCCGCCACCTACGATAATAATGTCAAACTTATCTTTCATTGTTGGAAGCAAATTTACATACATTCACAGGAACCGTAAATGCGCATCGGCGGAGTCTGTAACTATTATGGCCAACCGATAATTCTTCTTAGGCGGATATGAGGGAATTTGGACATGCTATTCCCGAAAGCCAGAGTTTGGTGAAAGTTTAGCGGGCTCGAGATCACGCCTCAGAAATCCAATAAACCAAAATTGACTACTTTCATTCCCTAATTCCTAATAATATGGACCAGCTTGCGAGCTATTGGTGGTTACTGATTATCATAATATTTTTATTTGGCGCGTTTGTAACCGTAAACCAGGGATATGTATACGTCATAACGATGTTCGGTAAATATCGTCGGATACTTTTGCCTGGTCTGAGTTTCAAAATTCCATGGCTGGAACAAGTTTCCAAAAAAATCAGCATTCAAAACCGATCCATCGAACTGCAATTTCAGGCCGTGACGGCCGATCAGGCAAATGTATATTTCAAAAGTATGCTTCTTTACTCAGTGCAGAACGCAGATGAAGAAACCATAAAAAAAGTAGCATTTAAATTTATTAGCGAAAAAGACCTTATGCAGGCGCTCGCAAGAACCATCGAAGGAAGCATTCGTTCTTTTGTCGCAACAAAAAAGCAAGCGGAAATCCTCGGCTTACGAAAAGAGATCGTAGAATTCGTCAAGGCGCAAATCGATCATTCGCTCGAAGAATGGGGCTATCACCTCCTCGACCTTCAAATAAATGACATCACCTTTGACCAAGTGATCATGGACTCGATGAGCAAGGTCGTTGCGAGTAATAATTTGAAAGCGGCAGCAGAAAACGAGGGGCAGGCTCTCTTAATAACCAAAACGAAGTCCGCAGAAGCGGAGGGAAATTCCATCAGAATCTCCGCCGAAGCTGAAAAAGAAGCGGCGCGGCTGCGCGGACAGGGAGTCGCCCTGTTCCGCCAAGAAGTTGCGAAAGGTATGACCGAGGCCGCAGAGCAAATGAAAAAGGCCAATTTGGATACAAATGTCATTCTCTTTAGTATGTGGACTGAAGCCCTGAAAAACTTTGCCGAAGTGGGAAAGGGCAACGTCATTTTTCTCGATGGGAGTGCCCAGGGAATGGAAGGGACCATGAAGCAGATCCAAGCCTTGATGCTCAAACAGGATTCCTGAGTAACCTGGCAGCCAATCTTCGCTTTGCGAAATTTCGAGTCGATTCCATTGAAAACAAAATAAGCTTCATCGTCAACAATCGAAAATTGAAATGTGGTGCCGGATGCTTACCATTACAATAGCACCCTGATACTGAACAAGTGACTTGGGCAATTCACACACTTTAGCATTTTGTTAAAAAATAGATTCCTATGGCTGCCGTTATTAGGCAATACCTTTACTTTCAACAAAAACGTTCTGGATGAACCCAATTTTCCTACAGATTACAGTAGATTCAGCAAAAATTAAAGATAGCCTGGCGATGGCAGCTCAGGCTTCGGGACCAAAAGAAGAAAGTTTGTGGGATATTCTTCATCGAGGCGGACCATTGATGATTCCGCTTGCCCTATTATTAGTCGTAGCGATTTTTTTCTTCTTCGAACGCCTGATCGCGATTAATAAAGCGTCAAAAGTGGATGACAATTTTATGAGCATCATCAGGGATCATATTGTTACTGGAAATGTGAGCGCTGCGAGAAGCTTGGCCAAGAATACTAATAACGCGGTCGCCAGAATAATTGACAAGGGAATTCAGAGAATCGGGAAGCCTATCGATGCAATTGAACGCAATATGGAGAATGTAGGTAAACTCGAATTATACAAGATGGAAAGAAACGTTTCAATTCTTTCGGTGATAGGTTATATTGCGCCGCTTTTTGGTTTCCTGGGAACGATAATCGGGATGTTTCAACTTTTTTACAGCATTGCATCGACTGGCGAATACAGCATTTCAAACATTGCCGGGGGTATATATGTGAAAATGATTTCATCGGCCTCAGGTCTTATCATAGGTATAATTGCCTATGTGGGTTATCGGTATTTAAATTCGCAAATCGATAAGACAACCAACAAAATGGAGGCTGCAAGTGCTGAATTTGTTGACATCCTGCAGGAACCCACGAGATAGCAAAGTATAAAATCGGACGAAGATGAATTTGCGAAAAAGACATAAGGATGAAGGTGAGGTCCATACGGGTCCGTTAAATGACATTCTTTTTATTTTGCTGCTATTTTTTCTGATTGTTTCTACGCTGGCCAATCCGAATGTCATCAGGCTTTCACAGCCGAAATCCAAGAGTGATACGAAATCAAAGCAAACCGTAGTCGTTTCGATCGACGCAAATAAGCAATTTTATGTCGGAACTACCAAAGTTGCCCTGGCAGATTTACGATCCAGGCTTCAACCGTTCCTGGCTAAGGAACCTGACCAGCCTTCCATTGTCATCAATGCTGACAAATCCGTTCCGGTCGAAGATGTTGTCGCAGTAATGCGTGTTGCGCGCGATCTTGGCGCAAAGAGCGTCTTGGCAGTCGATAAAAATGGAGTGAAATAATCGCGCAGGGCAAATGCGTCTGTGTGTTTACAGCGCAATATGTCCTCTGAGGGAGAATACATGGACGGGGCCCCTGTCTTTATTATAGCCAGGATTATTGACGAATTGATAATCAAGGCTAAGCCACAGCGAATTGTATACCTTCATATTATAATATGTCTCCATGATGGCTTCATGGCCATAATTGAGGTTGCCGTCGCCGATAATAAATCCATAACCACCTTCTTTCAAAAACTGACGATGTATGGCGGAGATGCCGTTTACCACGACTGCCAGCCCAGCTACGTCAGCTGCTCTGTTCCACGATGTTCCCCTTAATGAAAGTCCGGCACTTTCTGTTTGGTCTATTTCAGTAAAGGCCCAAGTAGCATATTGACCGTCATTCCAGCCAATTCGCGAAAACGCACCCAGGTCCTTGGTGACCTCCTGCTCTATATTCAGGTAAATCCCAAATTTATGACCTCCGTAGGTGCTGGCTTTGGCCGTTCCCGAAATAATATTGAGGATATTGGAATCCCCTGTTTTTAATGCCACCAATCCCTCCTGGTATGACGGTGACCGGCATGTTGTATAACTGGACATTAAGCGTACAACTCCGTTGGACCCGTTCACCCTGATCTTTTTTTCCAGTTCCAGTATCTCTGATTGGGCCTTGCCAAAAACGTATTCCATTTCGGAATGATTGGCAATAACCGGCACGGCTACACTGGATGCCCTTAACGCCCACTTTGGCTCTACGAGTTCTGCTACCAAGCCCATCGTATAGCCCCGGGTGTTAGCCGGATAGTCCCATGCACCCTGGCTCATTAAGCTCCAGTTCAAAAATTGCTCGCGCGGGTCATGGCTATATGTATTGACATCAAAAAAATCTGTCATTGAAAATTTGCCCGCACTGATCGAAATCCTGCTTGTCGGTACGAGTCCCTCTACGTGATTCAGGTCATCTTCCGTAGTGTCGTAATTGGAATGTCCCAACGGGATAATTTGCTGCAGGTAGGCCCTGGCAATAGACATGAGCGGAGCAGGGTTACCGATACGATAAGTTTCGCCGTTTACTGCACCGGCTATTCCAACCGAATAACTCAAGCCACGTCCCCCGGACAATTCGGGGTTGACGTACACTGCCGCGCCTTTCCATAAATTCTTGCCAAGGAATAATGTTGTCGTGATGCTGGTTGCTCCGAATTCCACGGTATCACCCATACTGTTGGTTCCACTGTATTTTGCCCTGAAACCGGGGTGTGCCTGCGATACGATGGTCAGCTGGAAGTGGTAACTCCAACCAGAATCAGGAATGATTGGTCTATTCTCCTGGCTGTACAGCGAAAAACCAGGAACTAGCAGGATAGCCAGGAAGGCATATGATGACTTAAGACGCATTCACTTTCTCAAAGCTCCGCAAAAGTAGATTCCACTATGGCGTTGAACAAATTAATTATAGCAACAATGTTGCTTTTACCAGCCGTTGCTTCCCATGCAAATCCTTACGTATGGCAATATTCTGAAATCCTTTATCAAGGAACAATTTCTTAACATTGGCGCCCATTTTTTCATGCGTTTCAACATAGATTGAGCCGGGTCTCGAAAGCTTTTCCATGCCAAGGTCAGCTATTGCTTCGTAGAAAACCAGCGGATCGTTGTTACCCACGAATAACGCCTCGTGAGGTTCAAAATTCACGACATTAACATGAAGAGTTTCCTTTTCGATAAGGGGTATATATGGTGGGTTGCTGACGATCACATCGAAATCAGAAATAGATTTCCGTTGTCCTTTGTTCAAAACGTCCAGCAATCCGAACTGCACACTTACTCCGTTAGCGGCGGCATTTTGATGAGCAAGCAACAAAGATTTGTTACTGATGTCACAGGCCTGAACATCAATCGCCGGAAATTTGGAGGCAATGGTAACGGCTATGCACCCGCTGCCGGTTCCTACATCCATCATTTTTAATTTGCCACGATAATTTGAGTAAGTGTGCCTGTCCGCCGTTTGCTCATTCAGGTCGGAAACAACCCATTGAACCAATTCTTCAGTTTCAGGTCTTGGAATAAGCACATTCTCATCGACCATAAATCGCATACCACAAAACCACGCTTCGCCCAATACATATTGAACCGGCCTGCCGCGGGACAGATCAGCCAGGTAGATTTCCAGCAATTTCTCTTTAGTGAAAGACAATTCTTCGTCCTTATGAATTACACGTTCAATTTTCCCCCACCCTGTGATCTTTTCAAGAACCAGTTCATTGATAGCTGAAGATTCGCGACTATCGTATAACCGTCCAAGTATGGTCATCAGTTTTTGACGGGCCTCACTCAACCTCATGCGACAAACTTAAATCAATACATTTGCATTAGCGAGGATCGCAATTTGGGCATTCATGAAACATACATGCTAAGATGCAATCAATTGGCCACCCTGGGCTCCGGCATGGTGGCCCCGAACCCGTTGGTTGGCGCGGTCCTGGTTAATCATTCAAGAATTATTGGCGAGGGTTATCACGCAGTTTACGGGCAGGCTCATGCTGAAGTCAACTGCCTCGCCTCGGTAGCGCCCGAGGATCGGAAATTGATCAAGGAATCCACGCTTTACGTCTCTTTAGAGCCCTGCACGCATTATGGCAAAACGCCTCCCTGCACCGACCTGATCATACGCGAGGGTATTCCAAAAGTCTTTGTAGGCAATATTGACCCGTTTCCTGCTGTAAACGGAAGAGGCCTTGCGAGACTTGCAAATTCGGGCGTCGAAACCAAGTCTGGAATTTTGGAGCGCGAAGGCGCCGAACTGAACAAAAGGTTTTTCACTTTTTATAATCACCGCAGGCCATATGTCATCCTGAAGTGGGCTCAAACCGGCAATGGTCGGATATCCTCCCAGGATGGATCAAGGTTGCATATAACAGGTCCGGTCGTCAATCGTATCGTGCATAAATGGAGGGCTGAAGAATCGGCAATTCTCGTCGGAACGCGCACAGCCACTACCGATGACCCCCGACTGACAGTCAGATTTTGGCGCGGAAATAATCCGATTCGAATTGTTATTGACTTAAAATTAAAATTAAATAAAATTTTAAAAATCTTTGATAATGAATCAAAAACATTGATAATAAATTATTACGAAAATAAATCTCACCTTAATCTGACTTTCATCAAAATAGAAAAAGGCCGTGAAGTTATACCGCAGATTCTGGAAATTCTTTTCGAAATGAAAATTCAGAGCCTCATCGTCGAAGGCGGAAGACACACTTTGCAGGCTTTTATTGATTTTGGAATTTGGGACGAAGCCCGAACGCTCACGAATCATGAAATAGTATCAGACGGAATTGGAGCGCCCGCATTGATAAATTGTAAAAAATACTTCGACGAAACAATCGGTACGACAACCATCGAATTTTTCCGGAACCTGGGCGGCGAGATTGAACCTAATTAGACTTTATTAAATTTGATTATAGTCCGGGAAAATTCTATCTTACAAGGTGTTGCGTCCAGTAAACATTAAAACCAACCAATATGAGCTCTAAATTTTTACTTTCAGCCCTGGCCGGCGCCGCAGTGGTCTTCATCTTCGGTTATCTTATTTATGGCGTCTTGCTCACTGATTTTATGAGAGATCACTCAGGAACAGCAACCGGAGTGGCCAAAAACGCAAATGAGTTCCAATTTGCCTATATAATTCTGGCTAACCTTCTTTACGGTTTCATGCTGGCATTTATTTTTAGCAAATCGGGTACTGCAACACTCGCCAAAGGATTTGGTACTGCACTAGTCATTGGTTTTCTGACTTCCGCATCCAATGACTTTATTAGCTATGGAACGGCCAATGTTTTAACGCTTCCGAGCCTTGCTGCCGATGTAGCCGGTTTTTCCATTCTTTCCGGACTTGCTGGCGTCGCAGTCGCCTGGGTCAGGGGCTTGGGCAAACCTGCTGCGCGTCCCACGGCAGCATAGTTCCCTTTCGGAAAATCACCAAGCTGGCGAGAAAATTGATATACCGGAGCTCGAAGCTAGCTTTCCCGAAATGAAGGTGCGCGATCGCCAGACAGTCGGGGGCTGACAATTGCTTCCTTGTTCCCAGGACGGTATAAGTAAAAGCCTTCCCCAGATTTTACGCCGAGGTAACCGGCGTTTACCATATTCGTCAAAAGGGGGCAAGGCGCATATTTTGAATCGCCAAAGCCGTCAAAAAGGACAAGCATAATCGCCCGGCAAGTATCCAGACCGATAAAATCTGCCAGTTGGAGTGGGCCCATAGGATGGGCCATCCCCAGTTTCATTATTGTGTCGATTTCCCTGACGCCCGCGACCCCTTGCTGGACGCTGTATATTGCCTCATTGATCATCGGCATGAGCAGTCGATTGGCAATGAAGCCGGGATAGTCGTTGACTATGCAGGGGACCTTGTTGATTCTTTTGGCAAGATCCGCGATAATTTCCGTGACCTCTTTGGCGGTGCGATAGCCATTGACGATTTCTACGAGTCTCATCACTGGTACGGGGTTCATGAAATGCATGCCGATCACTCGATCAGGTCTCTTCGTTGATTTCGCAATTTTCGTAACTGATATGGAAGAAGTGTTTGTTGAAAGTATAGCATCAATTGGTGCACCTTCATCTATTTTTTGAAATATTTTCAACTTTAATTGCAAGTCTTCGGTGGCCGCTTCCACAACCAAGTCAGCCACGTTAACACCCGTTGCGAGATTTGTTTGAGTAACTATTCGACCCAGTGCAACATGTTTTTGCGTTTCGGTAATCAGGCCCTTTGAAACCTGTCGGCTCAAGTTTTTCTCAATGGTCCTGATGGCGTTCTTTAGAACCTCTTCGTTCAAATCGACGAGCGTGACAGAATACCCGTTTTCCGCGAAAACATGGGCAATACCATTACCCATTATTCCTGCTCCTATGACGGATATATTCGTAATCATAGCAATATTTTAGGGAAGGCTTTAGTGAAAGTAACCAAAATCCTGAATGACCCAATTCGAAGTCCGAACAGCTGAAAATTTAGTTATTATTCTTGAAATCGCCTCGCTTCCAGGCATTAATAAAGTCGGCCCAAGCAATCGGGTTAAATATATTTTGAGGAGGAGCCTGGCCCTGGTAATAGTACCGGGTAGCATTTTGTCTTAGGTAGGTGCTGGCTGCTTCCCTGGCATCAGCAGGCAGCGTCTTTTCGAGCATCCTTCGCTTTGCTTCACTCATGTTTTGCCTGGCGATCTCAATTTGATCATCCGGCACTGTGGTATTAACAAAATCGCGTTCGAACTGGTCCCTTGATGGTCGCGGCTTTATTACCGTAACGGGCAGGTACATCGCTGTGTCTGTCAGCAGCTGGATCATGCTCAATTGATTTCCCTTTGTATCTTTTGAAATCGTCACGATGGCCGGCTTATAGCCGATACTGGTAAATTCTACGACATCACCCTTTAGGATAACTAGGGAAAAGACGCCCTGGTCATTTGTGAAGGTTCCCTGATTTCGACCTTTTACCGCGATTGTAACACCGGGAAGGCCCTTCAGGCTGTCTGAGCTCATTACAAAGCCATAGATCTCGACAACTGAATCTCTCAATTTATCGAACTGCGCTTGGGCGAAAAATGGAGATACCAAAACAAATATGTAAAGTATAGTTTTTTTCATTCATCCTACTTTGGAGTTCATATCAATTTGCTTACCAATTTACAATGATCGGAAGTCGCGCGCCAAAATCACCGTCAATTGGCCTTTGGTTTCTCTTTTCAGTTCGGCTCAAATTTAGAATTTATATACCGAAAATAGCAAACAAAGTACTGCGCCTATTGGTTAATTTTGCATCCGATTAATATTTAACAAATTATTGAGCATGACCACAGAAAGTGTCCTGGAAGCGCTAAAGAACGTACAAGAACCTGATCTCGGAAAGGACATTGTAACGCTGAACATGGTGCAGGATATATCGGTTAACGGCAACAATGTAGGGTTTACCATCGTACTGACGACCCCCGCCTGCCCCCTGAAGGAACTGATCAAGAACGCATGCATCAATGCGGTAAAACTACTTGTGCAAAAAGATGCGATTGTTCAGGTCAGATTTACATCGAACACGACGACAGGCCGAAAAGACAATCGCACTCTCCTGCCGAAAGTAAAGAACATCATTGCAATTGTCAGTGGCAAGGGCGGCGTCGGGAAAAGCACCGTCGCGGCCAATTTCGCTTTGTCGCTGGCGAAGGATGGTGCCTCAGTGGGGCTGATGGACGCAGACATCTACGGGCCAAGCCTGCCGATCATGTTCGGTTTACGCGGTGAAAGACCAAAAATGATGGATGTGGGGGGAAAAGGAATGATAGTTCCGATAAAAAAGTACGGCATCGATGTAATGAGTATCGGATTGCTGGTTGATGAAAAAAACGCGGTCGTATGGCGCGGACCCATGGTAAGCAGCGCAATCCGGCAGTTCGTCTCTGATGTATACTGGAGTGAATTGGATTATCTGATCATCGACATGCCACCAGGAACGGGAGACATTCACCTGACCCTTATTCAAACCGTACCTGTGACCGGTGCAATTATTGTAACCACTCCACAAGACGTTGCGCTGGCTGATGCCAAAAAAGCTATTGCCATGTTCTCACAGGCGCAGTTGAAAGTCCCCATCATTGGCCTCGTCGAAAATATGGCCTATTTTATACCCGCCGAACTCCCCGACAAGAAGTATTATATTTTTGGTAAAGAAGGTGGTAAAAATCTGGCAGCCGAATATGAAATTCCCTTCCTTGGACAGATCCCTTTGATTGAATCAATAAGACAGGGAGGAGACACTGGGACCCCGGCGATGATTGGAGACGATTCAGCGGCGAAAATGGCATTTGAAGATTTCGCGGGCAATGCCACCCGCCGAATAGCAGTCATTAATGAGCAGTTGAAAGGATCATTAAGCGTTCTGAATGCAAATTAAACCGGATTCTACTTGTTCAGTGATAAAAATTGAATCTTAATGTACGACGTACCTTACTTTAAGGCAGGCCATGAAAAGGAAGTGCTTGAATTCATGCAAGACCATCCGTTTATTGTATTATGCGGCGCAGGGAAAGACTTGCGTCCCGTCGCAACCCATATACCAGTTCTGTTCGAGCGAAGAGACGAAAAATTGTTCCTTTTGGCGCATGCGATGAAAAAACAGGTTCACACCAGGGTCTATGAAGAAAATCCAAATGTATTGGCAATTTTCTACGGACCACACACTTACGTAAGCGCCAGCTGGTACGATAAAAAGACAATTGCGAGCACGTGGAATTACCAGGCTGTTCATGCTAGCGGAACGTTGAAGTTTGTTGATGAAAACGGGTTAAGAAATATTCTTACGCGCCTGACAGAAAAGTTTGAGAACGACCCTCAATCGCCGGCGTTGGTTGATAAAATGGAAAAAGAATATGTGGACAAGATGATGCAGGCCATTGTAGGATTCGAGATCGAAATTATGGTGGTCGAGCATGTTTTTAAGCTAAGCCAGAACCGTGATGAAAAGAGCTACAATAATATCATCCGTGAACTTGAGAACGGAAAGTCGGATGCG
>Ga0070731_10005028_pt1 | contig 11071 bp, 11 predicted proteins | sample Coa_R1_2_FD_66448 | JGI IMG/M metagenome (GOLD analysis project Ga0070731, IMG submission 66448) | Surface soil microbial communities from Centralia Pennsylvania, which are recovering from an underground coalmine fire - Coalmine... | ecosystem: Environmental > Terrestrial > Soil > Unclassified ... | reverse complement strand
CGCCGAGGCCGCTCTGCTGATGGCACCCCGGCAAACCCTCAGCTTGATTACGCTGGATCTTCAGTTGCCAGGCATCAATGGCTGGGCATTTCTGCAGAAAATACGCGAAAGCAGCGCTCTGGCAGAGGTGCCGGTGGTGATCATTTCCGGCCTGCCCGTAAGCAATCTGGCGCTTAACCGCGGCGCTGCGGCCGTGCTCGAAAAGCCATTCGGCCGCGCCGAACTGAAAGCCGCCCTCGCCAATCTGGGTCTGCATCCGGGCACGGCATACGCGCCATCGCCTTGACGTTGCCGCCATTTTTGTCTCCGGGGGCAAGGCGCGCGTCGATGCCAATTTGAAGAGGGCAGCGGATGGCCAGAGTATTAGTCATCGAAGACAATCCGGCAAACATGAAACTGGCCTCTCTTCTGCTGCGCAACGCCGGCTATACGGTGCTTGGGGCTGTCGATGCCGAAACCGGCTTGACCCTGGCCCGCTCCGAAAAGCCCGATCTGATCCTGATGGACATCCAGCTGCCCGGTATGGACGGCTTGGCGGCGACGACCCTGCTGAAACGGGATCCGGCCACCGCCGCAATTCCCGTCATCGCTCTGACCGCGCTGGCGATGAAAGAGGATCAGGAAAAGACCAAAGCAGCCGGTTGCGACGCGTATATCGCCAAACCGCTGCGCTATCAGGAATTGTATGCGGCGATCGAAGCACTCATGGCTGAAGGGCGGCAGCAAGCGCCATGACCAGCCCCGCTGCCACCATCCTGATCGTCGACGACGAAATCCAGGACCGCAGGCTGCTCGAAGTGCTGCTGCGGCACGAAGGCTACCTCACGCGCAGCGCGGCCAATGGCGAAGAGGCGCTAGCCTCGGTCGCGCAGCATGCGCCGGATTTGATCCTGCTCGACGTCATGATGCCGGGCATGGACGGAAACCAGCTTGCCTGCATCCTCAAAGCCAATCCGGCCACTTCCGATATCCCGATCATCGTGGTGACGGTGCATGACGACCGCGATGCCCGCCTGGTCAGTCTCGGTGCAGGAGCGGAAGAGTTCCTGACGAAGCCCATCGATCGGGTTGATTTGTGGTTGAGGGTGCGGAATCTGCTCCGCTTGAAGGTGCTTAGCGATTTCCAGAAGAACCACAACATGATCCTGGAGCAACAGGTGAAGGAGCGCACTGCCGACTTGCAGCGCTTCCGCGCGGCGATGGAGATATCGGGCGACGGCATTGTCCTCATCGACCGGGCCAGTATGCTCTACATCGACGTCAATCAGACGCTCTGTGACCTGGTCAATTATTCGCGGGACGAACTGATCGGCATGACGCCGATGAGCCTGTTCGGCACGAGCCGGGAGATCCTTGAGCGTGATTACGACGCTATCATCGCGGACAACAACAGCAGCGCCAGCAAAATCGACGGCCAGTACCGCCGCAGGGACGGTTCGCAGATTCCGATCGAATCGCGTCGGCGTGCGCTGCATTCTGAAGGAGGATGGATCATCGTTTGCACCGTGCGCGACATCACCGAGCGCAAAGCAGCGGAGGAGAAGATCTTCCGCCTGAATCGCGTCTATGCCGTGTTGAGCGGAATCAACAACGCGATCGTGCGCATCCGCGATCGCAGCGATCTTTTCAAGGAAACCTGCCGGATTGCGACAACCGACGGAGGATTCGTCCGTGCGCACGTGATCGAACTGGACCCGGAGGGCATGGCGCATATCGCCGCAACGTCGGACGATCATACGCGGTTGTTCCAGCAGATCGTCGAGGAATACAACAGCGATCCCCGCGGCTGCCAGAACCTGCTTGCGCTGGGTTTGCGCGGCGGATTGCCCCTGGTCTCCAACGATGTTGCAGGCGATACGCGAATGCCGAACAGGGCGGCGCTTACGGCGGAAGGAAACTTCGCAGTCGCGCTGCTGCCGATCTCCTTCGGCAAACGGGTAAGCGGCGCCATCATCCTGCGGACGCGGGAAATGGGCATGTTCGACGACGAAGAGATGAGGCTTCTGAAGGAACTGGCCGGCGACATCGGCTATGCGCTGGACAACATGGAGAAACAGGAGAGGCTGGACTACCTTGCCTACTATGACTCGCTGACCGGCCTCGCCAACCGCCACCTGTTTCTCGAACGGCTGGCGCAGTACATGCGCGGCGCCACGACCGGCGGCCACAAGCTGGCGGTATTTCTGCTGGACCTGGAGCGGTTCAAGAACATCAACGACAGCCTCGGCCAGCCTGCGGGCGACGCGCTGCTCAAGCAGGTGGCGGTGTGGTTGACGCAGAACGCGGGGGACGCCGGCCTGGTCGCGCGGCTGGGCGCGGATCATTTCGCTCTCATCCTGCCGGAGGTGAAGCCGGGCGGCAGCGTTGCGCGCCTGATCGAGAAGACCGTGGCGGTTTTTCTGGAGCATCCCTTCCACCTCGACGATGCCGTGTTCCGGATCGCCGCCAAGGTCGGCGTGGCGGTATTCCCCGATGACGCCGCTGATGCCGATGCGCTGCTGAAGAACGCCGAAGCTGCCCTCAAGAAGGCCAAGTCCCGCGGCGACCGCTACCTGTTCTACAAGCAGAAAATGACCGACGCGGTGGCCGGCAAGCTGACGCTGGAGAACCAGCTGCGCCGGGCGCTGGACAAGGAAGAGTTCGTGCTCCATTACCAGCCTAAAGTGAACCTGATGAGCGGCGTGCTTACCGGCGGCGAGGCGCTTATCCGGTGGAACGATCCGCAGACCGGCCTGGTGCCGCCCGGACGCTTCATCCCGATCCTCGAAGATACCGGGCTGATCTACGAAGTCGGGCGCTGGGCGCTGAAAAGGGCCATCGAGGACTATCTGCGCTGGCGTCGCGCAGGGCTGGCTGCCGTGCGCATCGCGGTGAACGTGTCGCCGCTGCAGCTGCGCAATCGCCGCTTCGTTTCGGAGATCCGGAGCGTGATCGGCGTCGACGCCCATGCGGCGGAGGGACTGGAACTCGAGATCACCGAAAGCCTGATCATGGAGGACGTGAAGCACAGCATCGACAGCCTGCGGCAGATCCGCGCCATGGGCGTCAGCGTCGCCATCGACGACTTCGGCACCGGGTTTTCCTCGCTGAGCCATCTTGCCAAGTTGCCGGTGGACACGCTGAAGATCGACCGCTCGTTCGTGGTCGACATGACCGTCGGGCCCGAAGGGCTGGCGCTGGTATCCACCATCATCAGCCTGGCGCATTCATTCAAGCTCAAGGTGGTGGCCGAGGGGGTCGAGACCGAGGAGCAGTCGCGCCTGCTGCGGCTGCTCCATTGCGACGAAATGCAGGGCTACCTGTTCAGCAAGCCGGTTCCAGCCGAGATATTCGAGGCGAAATTCCTGTCGCGTCCCGGCCAGGACAGCGCGGAGACCGCTACGCCGAGGGGGCTGAGGCAAAAGGTCATATCTTGAACCAGTCCCTGCTCGCGGGCTGGCGCGAGCCCAGCGAACGCCTCCGGCAGGCGCTGGCAAAGGATGAGCTGGCGCTGTTTTGCCAGCCGATCACCGCGCTGACCGGCGGAACCGCATTCCCGATGGCGGAAGTCCTGGTGCGGCTGCGCCAGGAAGAACAGGCGCTGATGCCGCCGGGAGAATTCCTGCCGGTATTCGAGCAATACGGGTTGATGCCCGAACTGGACCGCTGGGTGGTGCGCCACGTGGTGCGCCACATAGCGGACGGCTCGCGCATCGCGCGCTTCTCGATCAACATTTCGAGCCAGTCCCTCGCGGACGACGCATTGCCGAAGGCGGTCGCCATGGAGCTCATTACGGCGGCCGTTTCCGGCACGGCGCTCCTGTTCGAGATCGACGAAGCCGACAGCCTGGCGCGGCTCCCGGCCGCGGAGCGGTTCGCGCGCGGCATCCGTGCGGTCGGCTGCGGGCTGATGCTCGACGGGTTCGGGCGCCGCTCGGCGTCGTTTTCGGCGCTCAAGGCCCTGCAGGTGGATTTTGTGAAGGTAGACGGGTCGATCGTGCGCAAGCTGCTTACCGATCCGGCGGCCGAGCGCAAGCTGCTGGCGATCCAGAAGGTCGGCGAAGCGATGGGCTACAAACTCGTCGCGGAAATGGTCGAGGACCAGGACATCCTCGTGCGGCTGAAGGCGCTGGGCGTCGCCTACGCGCAGGGCTTCGGCATCTGCCAGCCGCACCCCATTGAACTGGTTGCCCGCAAGTAGGGGCTACAGCCGCTTCTTCTTCAGCTTGCGGTCGGCCATGATTTTCTCGAAGCACTCGGCGCAGACCTCGCGCTTGTTCTTCACGCCGGGCAGGGTGCGGAAGGTGGCGCGTGGCCGCGAGTGTTGCCCGTGGAAGCAGTACTTGAGCGGGTTCAGGTTGGCCATGCCGTTCCCTAATACTGTGCCAACTCGGTGCTTTGCGCAATGAGTAAAATGCCGCCATGGCGCTGGCGGCCTTCAATTTCGCGCAGTGGATCGACCGGCACGCGCAGCTGCTCAAGCCGCCGGTCGGCAACCGGCAGGTATTCATGGAGGCGGACGACCTCATCGTCCAGGTGGTCGGCGGTCCCAACGCCAGGACCGACTACCACGACGACCCCTACGAGGAATTCTTCTACCAGCTGCGCGGCAACATGGTCCTCAGGATCCTCGAGCAGGGCAGGCCGCGCGACGTGCCGATCCGGGAGGGCGAAATCATGCTGCTGCCGGGGCGCGTGAGGCATTCGCCGCAGCGGCCCGAGCCGGGCTCGGTCGGGCTGGTGGTGGAGAAAGTCCGGCCCCCAGGCGTGAACGACGGTTTCGAGTGGTATTGTCCGGGCTGCTGGGCTCTGGTGCACCGCGTCGAAGTCACCGTGGAGAATATCGTCAAGGACCTGCCGCCGCTGTTCGACGCCTTCTATTCCGGCTCGAGGACATGCCCGCAGTGCGGGCAGGTGCATCCGGGAAAGGGCTCGTGAAACGCGCGGCCGAATGGCTCTTCAGCGCGCACCGGGCGCGCGACCGGTTCGCGCCGCTGCCCGCGGATCTCGCGCCGCGCAGCCTGGCCGAGGCCTATGCGATCCAGAACGAATTCGTCGGCATGCGCGCCAAGACGCTCGGGCAGATCACGGGATACAAGATCGCGTTGACGACGCCGGCGATGCGGGCGATGGTCGGCCTCGACGAACCCGTCGCGGGCGACATGCTGGAAAAAACCATTCGCCGCACCGCACCGGACACGGTGCCGCGCGTGCTGTCGGCCGACTACGTCCGGCTGATCGTGGAGTTCGAAATTGCGGTCGAGCTGGCCGAGGACCTGCCGGCGATCGGCGCGCCCTACACCCGCGAGCGCATGGCGCAGGCGGTCGGTGCGCTGATGCCGGCGCTGGAGCTCGCCGACGATCGCAACGCCGACTATGCGACGCTGCCGGCGAATCCCCTGATGCTGGTGGCCGACAACGCGTGGAACGAGGGTGCGGTGCTGGGCGAGCCGGTGCGGAATTGGAAGGACATCGATCTCGCTGCACTGCGCGGCGCGGCGGTGATCAACGGCATCAACATGGGCGTGGGGCATGGCCGCGACGTCATGGGCCACCCGCTGGACGCGCTGGCGTGGATCGCCAACAACCTCGCTTCGCGCGGCCTTGGCCTGTGGCGCGGCGACGTGGTGATCACCGGCAGCCTGGTGACGTCGAAATTTCCGAAGTCCGGGGACCTGGTCCGCTTCGGGGCCGGCGCGCTCGGATCCGTGGAACTGAAGGTGGACTGATGCCAGGCATTGCGTCGAATGGCACGCGAGCGCTGCTGCTGGCCGCCTGCCTGCCGGCCTGCAGCACGCCCTACAACCTCACGGTCAGGCGGAGAACGTCTGCACCCTCACCCTGTGCGCCACGAGCTACCAGTGCATGAGCGGGGAAGACGCCGAAATCTTCCAGAAGAAATAGCTCAGAGTCTGGAGATTGCCTGCTTCAGTTCGAACTTCTGCACCTTGCCCATCGCGTTCTTGGGCAGGCTGTCGAGAAATACCACGCGGCGGGGATGCTTGAATTTGGCAAGGCGGTCACGGAATAAATCCAATACGGCTTGTTCGTCCATCTTTTCTTTCATCACCACGCAGGCACAGGCTGTTTCTCCCCATTTCGCGTCCTCAACGCCGATCACCGCGGCTTCGGCGATCGCGGGGCAGTCCGCGAGCACGTTCTCCAGTTCCGCGGGGTAGATGTTCTCGCCGCCCGAGATGATGACGTCCTTCGAGCGGCCCATGATCCAGTAGTAGCCTTCCGCGTCGATGCGCGCGAGGTCCCCGGTCCTGAACCAGCCGTCGGGCGTGAGCGCGGCGGCGGTGCCCTCGGGATCGTTCCAGTAGCAGCGCATCACGTTGGGGCCGCGGACCCAGATCTCGCCGTCGACCAGCTTCACCTCGCAGTGCAGGGCCGGCTTGCCGGTGCTGCCCAGCATTCGCACCGCGTCTTCCTTGAGCAGGACGACGGCGATGGGCGCGGTTTCGGTGCAGCCGTAGATCTGTCCGACCGGGATGCCGCGCGCGTGAAAGGCGCGGATCAGGGAATCCGGAATGACCATCGAACCCGCGTTCAGCATCTTCAACGATGAAAGGTCGGTGGCCGCCCAGTGCGGATGCGATATCACGGCCTGCATGGCCGCCGGCACCAGCAGCGATATCGAGGGCCTGCGCGCCGCAACGTCGGCCAGCCAGGTTGCCGGGTCGAAGCGCTTGTGCAGCGTTACCGTGGCGCCGGCCAGCAGCGCAGGCAGCGTCTGGTTGTTCAGCCCGCCGACGTGGAACAGGGGCAGTGCGGTCAGGATGTGATCCGACTGCGTCAGGTCGTGGGCGTGGATGGAGCTGAATCCGTTCCAGATCAGCGCCGACTGCGTCAGGACCGCGCCTTTCGGTTTTCCCGTCGTGCCGGAGGTGTAGACGATCAGGACGTCGTCGGAGTCGGAGCCCTCATGAATTGAATTTACATTTTCTTTTGAATTCCCGATCGGAATTCCAAGCGTCCCGGCATGTGCCGCAAAATCAGGATCGCAAAAAATCCATTTCGGCGCGCAGTCGGCGAGGATGGTCTTGTGCTCGGCGGCGGTCAGGCGCCAGTTCAGCGGCACCAGGATCGCGCCGCGGCGGGCCAGCGCGAGCAGCAGCACCAGCATCTCCGGGCTGTTGTAGCCGAGGTACGCTACCCGATCGCCCTTTTCGACTTGAATTGAATTTGAAACTTCCTGTATTCGGCTCCACAAATCCCGATAAGTGAAGTCCTGTCCATGAAAATGCAAAGCAGTCTTGGACGGAAAATGCGCCGCCCAGCTTTCGACGATGCGCGAGAGGTTAATCGTCCGCCTCGCCGGGCTCGTAGAGCGCCTCGCGGCCGATGCGGTCGAGGCACAGTTCCGCCGTCCAGGGCAGCATCAGCGCGCCGCAGCGCGAGTCGCGGTACAGGCGCTCCAGCGGCAGGCTCTTCAGCATGGACTGCCCGCCGCAGGTGCGGATCGCGAGCGCGCACAGCGCATTGGCGTTCTCCATGATGGTGTACTGGGTCGCGTAGGCGCGCAGGCGCGCGTCCTTGGGCGGGTCCACGCGGGCGTCCCCCAGCATGCGCAGGAAGAGGGCGCGGGTCTGCTCCAGCTTGACCCACATCTCCGCCACAGCGATCTGCTTGGTGGGATACATGCGCCGCTTCACCGGCGGCATGCCTTCCAGCTCGCCGCGCAGGTACTTGACGGTGAATTCGTAGGCCGCGATCGCGATCCCCATGTAGGTCGGCGACAGCGTGGTGAACATGTGCGGCCAGCGGCCTGCCGCCTGGAAGTACATTCCGCGCGGCATCATCTGCGCGTCGTCCGGCACGAACACGTCCTTGAAGACGAGCGTGCGCGACACCGTGCCGCGCATGCCGAGCGGATCCCAGTCGCCGGTGATGGTGAAGCCCGGCGCGTTGGCGGGCACTGCGATGTAGAGCGTGTCGCGCATCGAGCTGCCGGGCTTGTCCTCCGTGCACAGCACCCCGTAGTAGTGCGCGGCACCCGAGAGCGAGGCGAAAATCTTCTTGCCGTCGATGCGCCAGCCGCCGTCCACCTTCGCCGCCAGCGTGCCGAACGGGGCCTTGCCTGCGGCCGCCGCGCTGCCTTCGGAGAACGGCTGCGCGTATATCGCGCCGTCCTCTACCACGCGCTTGAAGTGCACCGCGCGGTAGCGTTCGTGCTCCTGCTTCTGTGCCGCGGTCATGTCGAGGTCGTCGGCAAGCAGCCCGGGCCACAGCGTCGAGCAGGCGTGCATGTTGAAGGTGAGGGCGGTCGCGCCGCAATACTTGCCCAGCGTGGCCGATACCAGGGCATAGCTGCACAGGTCCGCTCCCCTGCCGCCGAATTTCTCCGGCACGCACAGGCCGAGCAGCCCCGCCTGCTTCAGGTCGGCATAATTCTCGAACGGGAAGCTCGCCTCGCGGTCGTATTTTCCGGCGCGCCCGGCGAATGCCGGGCCAAGCGATTCGGCAAGCGCGATCAGTTCTTTCTGTTTTTCGCTCAGATGAAAACCAGAACCCGCGACCGAATATCGCGGATCGCTCATAGGCCGTGGCTTTTCAGGAAGGAGAGCAGGGCGGCGTTGAAGGCCTCGGGCTGATCCATCGGGCCGAGATGGCCGCAGTTTTGCAGCAATACGTACTCCGCGCCCGGAATTTTCCGCCACATGCGCTCCATCACCGAGGGCGGCGCCGTCTTGTCCTCCGACCCCGCGATCAGCAGCGTCGGCACCTTGATGCCGGCGAGCTCCTTCCGGCGGTCGAAGGTCGTGAGCAGGTGCACCGCCTTGCGGTAGGTATCTGGCGGCACGCCGGCCATGATCTTTTCCGCGAGCCGCGAATTGCTTCCCATGGTCGGGATCAGCTGCGCGGCGATGTCCGCCATGGTTTTCCCCTGGTCCAGCGGCGCGATGCGCGCGGCGATGAACTTCTTCGCGAATTCGCTGCTGTCGCCGCCGAAGGCGGGGCTGGTGAAGCACAGCACCAGCGCCTTGAACAGATCCGGGTAGCGGGCATAGGTTTCCTGCGCGATGAAGCCGCCCATGCTGTGGCCGATCAGCACCACCGGCTCGTCGGCGAGCGACGTAACGAGGCGCGCCGCCGATGCGGCGATGTGTTCCAGGTCATAGGGCTCCACGATCGGGCTGTGACCGTAGCCGGGCTGGTCCCAGGCGTGCGACGGATAGCCCAGGCCGCCGAAGTAGGGCAGTTGGTCGTCCCAGGCATGGTGCCCGCCGCCCACGCCGTGAAGGAATATGAGGGATGACATGCGCGGCGTCATGCCGTCACCCGGCAAGCTTGCCGTCCTTCACGAGCGCTTTGCCGTCGAGTTCGACGGTGCAATGGCGCAGCGGCAGGTCGAAATGTCCCAGCGTATGGCGGCCGGCGACTTCGTTGGCGCCGGTGGAGTAGAGGAAATTGCCGGCGAAGGCGCGCTGCTCGGTGCCGTTGACGTCGCGCTTGTCATACAGGGCCAGCGCATCCCAGCGCGCGCGGGTGTTCACGCCCCAGCCGACGTGCGATACCGCGTAGGCCTCGCGGTCTCCCCAGGCGGCGAAGTATTCGCGCATCAGCTCGGCATCCAGCGACTCGCCCTCGATCCCGGTGACGTAGTCATTTTCGATTTTCAGCCGGACCGGCGATTCCAGGTAGCGCTTGAAGGTGAGGTTCAGGTCTCCGGGCGCCATCATCAGCGTGCCATTGACGCTGCCCGCCTTTGGAAAGCACAGGCACAGGCCGCCGGGCCAGTGCGACAGCGTGCCGGGTTTCTCCGTGTAGCCCCAGACGCCGCCTACCCGGGCGTCCTCGACGCCGATATCCAGGGCGGTGCCGGCGCGGGAGGAGACTTTCAGGCTCTTCGACTCGCGCAGCAGGCGCATGCCCGCCCTCACCTTCTGCTCGTCGGCGGGGGAGGGGGCGAGGCGCTCGAGCACGTCCGGATGCTCATTGGAGATGTACAGCACCCGCGCACCGCCCTTGAGGATCTGCGGCAGCTCGGCCGCGTGCATGAGACCTTCCAGCGTGCAGTCGGCGACGAATACCGAGCCGGCAAGAGCGCCGATTGCGGGCGCGAGGTTCTGCAGCGCGACCGAGGCGCCGGTGGAGCGGATGGGCACAGGGGCGGTCTGGCGCGGCGTCGGCACCTGGACGTGGAACGGGCGCGCCCCGAGGCGCGCCAGCGCCAGCTCGGCGAGCTGCACGTTCAGGGCGCGCGACTGGGATTCGGACAGGATGGCGCAGGCGTCGCCGGCGGCGACCTTGCAGCGCGCGAACACCTCGGCGAACAGGTCGATCCATTTGCCCTCGATGCGGTCGGCGATCATCGCGCTTGCTCCTGCTGGAAAACTGCTCTATCGTATTAGATGAAAATTCATCAGTCAATGAAAAGTCATATAAAACGGAAGCGCCCGGCCTACGTCTTTCCGGACGATTACCTGCCCTACCTGGTGGCGCGGGCCGGCCACGTCATCCTGCACGACTTCCATTCGCTGCTGAAGCCGGCCGGGATGCGCGTGGCGGAGTGGCGCGTGCTGGGAACCCTGTCCTCGGGCGGCGGCTACACCGTGGGCGCGCTGGCCCGGGCGACGCTGTTCAAGCAGCCGACGCTCTCCAAGCTGCTCGACCGGCTCGAGCGCCGCGGCCTGGTGCGGCGCGTGGCGGGCGGCATGGACCTGCGGCACTCGCTGGTCGAGCTCACCGCGCGCGGCCGCAAGCGGATCCGCCCTGTCGTGGCGCAGGCCCGCCGGCGCGAGAAAACCGTGCTCAAGGGATACCGGGCAGGAGACGTCAAAGCCCTCAAGCGGCTGCTCAAGGGCTTCATCGCGGGCTTCGAGGGCAAAGCACGTTAGAATCAGCGGCATATGATCGTTTTCGACCTGCACTGCAAGGACGGCCACCGCTTCGAGGGCTGGTTCGGCTCTGCCAAAGACTTCACCTCGCAGAAAAAGCACGGCCTGCTCAGCTGCCCGACCTGCGGCGACGGCGCCATCGAGAAGGGCCTGTCCGCGCCGCGCCTCAACATGGGCGCCCAGGAGCCCAAGCAGCTGCCCGTCCCGCCCCAGAAAACCCCGGACATGGAAGGGAAGGATCCCTTTGC
>Ga0070731_10005027_pt1 | contig 11072 bp, 9 predicted proteins | sample Coa_R1_2_FD_66448 | JGI IMG/M metagenome (GOLD analysis project Ga0070731, IMG submission 66448) | Surface soil microbial communities from Centralia Pennsylvania, which are recovering from an underground coalmine fire - Coalmine... | ecosystem: Environmental > Terrestrial > Soil > Unclassified ... | reverse complement strand
TCCGAGGTTCGACCGCTTACAGCGGATGACACGCGCCGTATCGCTTCCGACGTCATCGGCGACAACAAGCACGCGATCTCGACGCTAAGAGAACAGGGATCCTGCGACATTTCCTATGGCCTGCCAGGAGTAGCCCGGTTTCGAGTCAATATTTTCATTCAGAGAGGGAGCTGTGCGGTGGTCATCAGGGTAATTCCAACCGATGTTCCGACCCTGACGTCGCTTGGCTTGCCTGCAGATTTGAAAACACTTGCGACTTTGCGCGATGGCATCGTCTTAGTCACAGGCCCGCGCAATTCCGGCAAATCTTCCACTCTTGCTGCCCTGCTTGACTGCATTAATCAGGAGCGGGTTTGCCACATTATCACCATCGAAGATCCGATTGAATTTCTTCATAATCACAAGCGAGCAACGGTGCATCAACGGGAACTGCACAGTGACACCGGCAATATCCCGATGGGACTACGCGCCGCTATGAGGCAAGCCCCGGATGTAATTCTGGTGAGTGAGTTGCGCGAACGGGACAGCGTCGAGATGGCTATTGAGGCAGCGGAGAGCGGGCACCTTCTTTTTTCCAGCCTTAATGCTCCGGACCATGCCAAAGCAATTGAGCGAATCGTGGGTTTTTTTGCCCTCACGGAGCAGGAAGCCATTCGGGGCCGCTTGACCAAGAATCTTCGCTGTATTATTTCGCAGCGGTTGCTGCCGCAAAAAAATGGAAACGGCCGAGTAGCCGTTGTCAACATTTCCAATGTCGAGTCTCTCTCAGGACAGTTCACTAAACCCGCGATGCACGGGAACTATTCCGACACCTTGGATCCAATGGATGCTGCCATCGCCGACCTGGTTCACGCGGGCACAGTAGATTCCGAAGCCGCTGTCACATATGCCACCGCGCCGTCACAACTGCGTTTAGCACTAGCCAAACGAGCTTCGAGATAGCTATCCCTCCATACCGCAAGTTCGATTTTCTTGGTTACTCCTCGTATCATCTCGATCATGCCTTCCTCTCCAACTCCTGAGAAGGTTTTGTGTTTCGAAGATGCACGCCGTGTCGTGGAGCATCATGCTGGAAAGATTCGTGCTTCCGGCAAAGAGTTGATGGAGCTTCTCGACAGTGTCGGCTTGGTTTTGGCGGAGCCGATTCTTGCCGACCGCAATCTGCCTCCTTTTCCGCGTGCGACGCGTGATGGTTATGCACTGCGCAGTGCAGACCTTACACCGCTTCCGGCCAGGCTACGTGTGATTGGTGAAATCAAAGCAGGGGCGAATTTTACCCTACGTGTGGAAGCGGGCACTGCAGTGGAAATAATGACAGGCGCGCGAGTTCCTGCAGGTGCTGATGCAGTTGTAATGATCGAATACACCTCTCGCACGGGTGACGAAGTGGAGATCACGAGGCCCGTCGCCCTCGGTGAAAACATTGTTCCCGCAGGGTCTGAAGGCAAGCGAGGTGAGAGGCTGCTTCTTCCCGGCATACGACTGGATCATGCAGCGATCTCGGTGGCTGCATCGGTGGGGAAATCGCAACTTCTCGTTCGCGCCAGGCCACGGGTGGCGGTGGTGGCAACAGGAGATGAATTGGTTGAGGTTGATGTGTCGCCTGCAGCACATCAGATCCGCAACTCCAACACCTACTCATTAGCGGCGCAGATCGCGCTCGCGGGGGGCGAACCCGTTTTGCTGCCTATTGCCCCCGATGCCCCGGAACGCCTACGCGAACTGATCGCGGAAGGCTTCGAGACGGACTTGTTGCTGCTCGCCGGTGGCGTTTCCATGGGCAAATACGACCTGGTGGAGCAGGTTCTGGCAGAGTTCGGCGCAGAGTTTCTCTTTACAGGGGCTAAGATTCAACCCGGCAAACCGATTGTCTTCGGACGCCTGTCCGTTTTCTCGGGCGGCGCGAGCGACCAGCCGAAGTATTTCTTCGGTTTACCCGGGAATCCGGTGTCGACGATGGTGACATTCGAGCTTTTTGTCAGACCCCTTCTGGAGGCTCTGCTTGGAATGGTGCCACGAAAGTTAGTCTTTCCGCGCGCAAGGTTAAAAGCCGACATAAGGATGAAGATCGGTTTAACACGGTTCTTACCTGCCCTGTTGTCCGGTGAGTTTTATGATTCAGAGGTGGAACTGGTGCCCTGGCAAGGCTCGGGGGATATCGTGGCTACAGCTCGAGCTAACTGTTACGTTGTTGTTGCTCCCAATCGCGAGCGGATTGAAGCAGGCGAGTGGGTCCCGATTCTACGGAAATAAAAAAGACACCTCGGGACCTTTCCGAAGTGTCCTGGATGAACATACCGCTGAAGTTCTGCCTATTGTCCTGCGCCAGTCTTTTCTGCCGGCTTCTCGGCAGGCTTTTTGGGAGCGGTGGCCAACGAGGTTGCCGTCTTGGGCTTCCAGAAATCATCAGCCTTAATCCATTCCCCGGGCACATAGCTCATGTTGGGGTTTAGCGCGAAGAGGTTCGTTTCGCTCGATTCAATCGATGCGGCGGAGAGTTCTTCTAGCTTCCTCATACCTTCTTCGCCCATCGCTGATGCAAAATCTTTGTTGTGAGCGAAATCGGTGTCGATTTCCCCGGCGGATTTGCGGGCAACAATGAACAAATACGTTCCCTCTGGCGCGCCGAATACACCTTCATAACAAGCCCAATGGGCGTCGGGAAGAGCCTTCTTGTAGGCTTCTAGAACCATCTTGACGCCTTCATCCCATTCTTTCCGATGTCCCTGCTTCACGCGATAGACCGAAACCTCGAAATAACGCGTCGCCGCTGTCGCATGCTCGGATTCCTGGTTCAGGCTGTATTCCGGGTTGTAGGCGAACACGCCGGCGTCCTGGGAGTCCAGTAGCTCACCGTCAGCAACGCCAGCCCGATCCAGCGAGGCTGACAACATGGCGTTTTTCTGTGTAGCCGCCGCATCCTTCTCCCATGCATCAAAAGACTCGTACCCTGTAAAGAACAGCGACCGGGACTTTCCGGATAAAGAATTCATACCCAGATAATGGGTCTGCCATTTGGCATGAGCCATTGCCTGAACAAATGCAGTTTCGGTTTTATCGTGCATTGCTCCTGCTTTGCCTGGTTTCACAAACTCCCTCGTAATGGTGAGTATCTTCGGCGGCGACATGGTGGCCGACGATTGCTCCTGTGCTGCTGCGGAACCAAGTGCGGCAATTGCTAATGCTCCTGCACACAACCAACTCAAGTTTCTCATTGTTGATGACCTCCCTTTCTGGAGTGCAAACCTTCGCTCTTATTGAATGAGCGAGGACCGGGTAAATAGGCGCCAAACAGGTTTTCTGGGGACGCCCGGAGACTAGCCCTTCGCCCCGAGGAAGTCAAGCAAGGCGTGTAATATAGAGTTTCGCAATGCCCAGGAAACTCTCCCATTATGATCAGGCCGGCCGCGCCCGCATGGTGGACGTGTCCGCGAAAAACCGTACCAACCGCACGGCTGAGGCAAGCGCTTTCGTTGCCCTTAGGGCAGAAGTGTTGTCCGCACTCCCCAGAAATCCCAAAGGCGATCCCCTGGAGGTCGCGCGGTTGGCTGGAATTATGGGCGCGAAGCGCACCCCGGAACTGATCCCGATGTGCCATCCGTTGCCGCTGGCATACGTTGATGTCGATCTTCGGCTGTGCGAAAATGGCGTCGCTATTACCTCGAAAGTTACGACCAACGCAGCGACTGGTGTCGAGATGGAAGCGCTGACGGCGGCCAGCATTGCAGCGTTAACCGTTTACGACATGTGTAAGGCTCTGGATAAGGGCATCGAAATTCGCGAAATTGTCTTGCTCAGCAAATCCGGAGGCAAGAGCCGCGACTACATTCGCAAAAAGTAGCTATGGCTAACAACGTCAAGATCCTCCTGGTCGATGATAATCCGATGATCTTGGGTATGTTGCGGGGCGCGTTGGCCTCTCTGGCTAATGTGACAACCGCTGCCGATGCCGCTGACGCACTGCTCAAAGCAGTGGAAGATCCTCCGGACCTGTTGGTAAGCGACTATCGCATGCCCGGCATGGATGGCCGACAATTGGTAGACAAGCTCAGAAGCCGGCCGAAAACGGCAGGCGCCTCGGTAATTCTGTTGGCTACAAAATCCGACATTACGGAAAAGCTGAGCACACAAGACCAGGTCGTTGATGATTTTGTTGAAAAACCATTTTTCCTCCGTGAGGCTACCCAGCGAATCAAGCGTGTGATCGACAAAATCGCTTTGGAAAAGATGGCCAAAAACACCGCGTCAGACGGCGTCCTGCGCGGCAGCTTATCTCAGATGAACGTCATTGACCTGGTGCAATCGTTGGAAATGGGCAGAAAAAGTTGTGCTCTGACCCTCAGCAACAAAGCTGAGACCTGCGAAATGTATTTCCGTGAAGGCCAGGTCACTCATGCCCAATATGGCCCACTGTCAGGCGACCAGGCGGTCTTCAAAGTTTTGCGTTGGACCGAAGGGAACTTCCAGGTCAACTTTGAAGGCAAAACCAGCAAGCAAACCACTACACTGAATACCCAAGGATTGCTTATGGAAGGCCTGCGACTATTGGACGAATCCCAAAGAGATGCGGGGAAAGCTGGGGAGGAAGAAGAAGATGTCCTCCTTGACTCCTGAATCTTTTACCGCAGCCGTCATCACCATAAGTGACTCTTGCGCACAGGGTGACCGGGTGGATGTTTCCGGTCCGGCTGTAGCCGACGTTCTCCGAACGAAGAAGAAGTTCTACGTCGTCGGGACCGAAATCGTCGCCGACAATCAAGACACTATCGAGAAAGCTCTTCTTCATTGGTCCCGCGAGGCTCGGTTAGTGGTTACAACCGGAGGCACCGGAATTGCCGCACGCGATGTCACGCCTGAGGCGACACAGCAGGTCTGTGAGCGCCGATTGGATGGTATTTCCGAACACATGCGCTCCGAAGGCTCGAAGAGGACTCCATTTGCTGTTCTAAGCCGCGGAATTTGCGGGGTGCACGGTTCCTCGATCATTTTGAATTTGCCTGGAAGTCCGACAGGGGCAGTGGAATCCTTGCAATCAGTTGTCGATCTTTTGCCACATGCTCTCGATTTACTGAGTGGCCGAACCGAGCATCACTGATTGTAAATTTTTGTCATGCCACGAATCTGGTTGATCATCCAAGTTCAACAATCAAGTCTGGATTGTCTTTGGGATTTCCGCGTAACATAATTATCCAAATTCATTTTGAGAGCATTGTGCCACATAAGCCAGCGCGCACACGCGATGGCAAGGCGTAGTTTGCGATTCTTCAGCCCATACACGAACACACCTATGCATTCATTTCGATTTTGGAGGACGATAATGTCAGGTCATTCCCGTCGCCGCATGTCAATTTTCATCCTGTTAACAGCACTAACAGCTTTCTTAATGGCTATTGGTGCTGCAGCGCAGGAAGACGAGACGCCAAAATTTGAGCTTTTCACTGGTTATCAATGGTTGCATCCGGGTGGGACGGTGCCGGGACCTGGGCAGAGTTTCAATAACCCCTTGGCACTGAAGCTTCCCGATTTGCCTGACGGTGCCGGAGGAAGCCTGACTTATTTCTTCAGCAAATATGTGGGTCTGGAAGGCGACTTCGGCCGGAATTGGAATGATCATACGAACGAGACTACGGTCTCGTTAGGCCCGAAGCTGGAGGGCCATTCCAATGGCGCGAATTTCTTCATAAACGCGTTGCTCAGCTGGAACCACCTCACCATGCCAGGTCTGAACTCCCGCGACGGAATCGGCGGAATTCTCGGCGGAGGCATGGATCTTCCCGTGAACCGACGGTTTAGTTGGCGCGTCTTTGAGGCCGATTACGTCGCCGCACACCACAATTTTTCTGACGTTGTATCCCAGAATTTCCCAGATCTTCGCCGACCCAATCTTTCTGGGGTTCGCTTGCGAACGGGTCTGGAATTCTATTTTGGTTATCCACAGACGGCAGCCCCTACCGCTACCTGCTCAATTCAGCCCAACGAGGTCATGGTGGGTGAGCCACTCACTGCAACCGCCACGCCCAGCGGCTTTAACCCGAAGCACACGCTGACCTATCAATGGGGAAGCAATGGGGGAAAAATCACAGGCAAGGACAACACGGCCAGCATCGACACAGCTGGCATCGCTGGGGGCAACTACACAGCTACCGTCAACGTCACTGATCCTAAGGAGAAAAAGAACAACACCACAACCTGTTCTGCGAATTTCACTGTAAAAGAACCGCCAAAGAATCCGCCGACAATGAGTTGTTCAGCGACTCCCTCCAGCCTGCAGGCCGGAGGAACTGTGACCGTTCATTGCACATGCACAAGCCCCGACAACGTACCGGTATCGGTAAGTAACTGGACGGCTACTGGGGGCACCATCTCCGGCACCGGTGACACCGCAACAGAAAATACCACCGGCGCGTCACCAGGCACCGTGACTGTTACCGCAACTTGCGCAGACTCGCGAGGCTTGAGTACCTCATCATCCGCGCAAGTGAATGTCGAAGCGCCTCCTCCTCAGCCACAAATCACCGAATTGGAGACCAGGCTCGCGTTGCACAGCATCTACTTTGCAACGGCACAGCCCACTCCACAGAATCCTACCGGTGGCTTGGTTCCGAGCCAGCAGCGGACCCTTGCGGGCCTGGCAGCCGATTTTGTCAAGTATCTCCAGAGCAAGCCTGATGCCAAGCTGATCCTGGAGGGACATGCGGACCCGCGTGGCACGGTTGCATTCAACCAAGCCCTGTCGGAGCGGCGCGTTGAAAGCACCAAGGCATTCCTGGTGGATCACGGCGTCCCCGCGGACAACATCGAAACCAGAGCCTTGGGCGTACAACACAACCTCACACCAGACGAGGTGAAACAGTCGGTGGAGGCAAATCCCGAACTTAGTACCGAAGAACGCGCCAGAGTCCTGCGGAATTCGCGAACCATCATCCTGGCGAGCAATCGGCGCGTTGATATTACGCTCAGCACCACTGGCCAACAGTCCGTTCGCCAGTTCCCATTCAATTCAACGGATTCTTTGACGCTGATTGGCGGCCGCGAGTCAGAGATGAAAGCCAAGAAGCCAGCCGCGCGGAAAACAAAGAAAGCACCGCCTAAACAGTAATCCGCCTCATAAGTTGTTGCCGGTCGAGCTAAACGCTCGGCCGGCATTTTTATTCCTGCCATTTACAATCCACTTCGGTTCGCAGCGCACAACTGCAATGTGACTTAGTTCACTGACTCGCAACCACATCGGTGGAAGACTTCGGTTGTCACTTTAGTTGCCTGAAAAGTGATGGTCAGTACCGGCCGCCGGAAGTGCTGCATGATTTTTCGCCTGATGCTTGCTCTTCTGCTCATCGTGCAAGTCGTTCCGCAGATTCGAGCGGATGCTACTCGCAAGTGGGTGCTCATCTACGAAGGCAGCGAGGTAGTGGAAGGCAAAACAGTCGACCTATTCACAGTGGGCAAAAACCATAACGTTGTTCTCGGACTGATCCCCCTCGACCATGAGCCACCGCTTTCGCCGGGCGACGTGCAACTCTGCACCGAGTACACGCAGGTTGTAGGTCTGCGGACTTTTCAGGGCGAGGCGTACGGCCCACTCTCTGAGATTGCATTTTCCTGCGGTCGAAGGCGTTATCTGTTCACTCATTTGGGCATTCGGTGATATCGACTGAATCACTTTTTTAAGGGCCTGGCACCGGCACAAAACGGCGGTTGCGTGATCGACTTCGACTCGTTTGGTCTGATTCCACCTCGCCGTTTACACTCAAAGCTTGCACGCCATTAGAAACTTCTTGTCTCGCTATACGGCTTTTCTCTGGGCTGTGCTAAAACCGCTCGGACCATGGGGTGTACTAGCTGCTGCCGCCCTGGATGGTGGTTTCATCGGGTTGCCGATCGATGCGGTGGTTGCCGGTTATGTGTACCAGAACCAGCGTCGATTTCTTTGGTACGTGTTGATGGCAACTGCGGGTTCGACGTTGGGAAGCATCGTAATTTACCTGATCGGCTATGCCGGAGGGGAAGAGCTTCTTCGCAAGCGTATGGCCGCCCAGCGATTCGAAAAAATCCACTCAAGCTTCGATCGGCACTCATTCTGGAGCTTGATGGTACCGGCGATGTTCCCCCCGCCGTTCCCTTTCAAACTTTTTGCCCTCGCAGCAGCGGTCTCCGAGATGAGCATCGCGCGCTACCTGCTTGCTATCTTCTCTGGTCGGTTCATTCGATTTCTGGCATTGGCCGTCCTCACCCTCAAATTCGGGCCGCAAGTTGTTCACCTGTTAGGAAACTTGTTCCGAAGACATCTATACGTGGTGTTGTTGATCGCGGCAGCGGCGGGGGTGGCCTGGTTATTAAAGCGAAGATTCGCGCCCTCGAGGACCAATTGAAGGTCAGCCCCGATCTACGCAGCAGCGGTGTGATCAGTCTGCTTGGCGAGTAAACCGCCGAGCGCTTCGAGAACTGTCGGCGTGGCAAACATCACGAGCGTAAACAACAGGTCGCCTTCGAGAGCGTGACGGAAGAAAGGTAAGCCTGCAAGGTATGAGTCGGAAAGCCCGGACAAACTTCTTGGGTACGGAAGCGTTCCCACCAACCAGGAAGTGAAATTAGTAACAAGAAAAAACGATACCGAACCGGTCAATGCGGCGCCAATCTGGCGAAGAATTTTCGGATTTCTCCCCAGCGTTGTCCCCAACCACAGGATCGCGGCATACCAGGCGAAGATCACCAACTGGTCCCAGACCAGATGGTAATGGTAGACGAACTTGTTCAGCAGGAGATCGGAGGCGATCAGCAAAGCTACGGGTGCCCAGATTTGCCGACGCGACCCGCGAGCACCAAAAAACAATAGTGCCGCCACCACCGGCGTGAACATCCACGGGTGGGGAAGAAATCGCACAGCAACTGCAAGTAGGACAAATAAGTAAGCCAGCATGATGACCTCGCAAAGATTGATTGTGGCGCGGGTGCCCAGACCGCGTCAAGTGAGTAGAGGCAGGCTTCGGACCCGCTTCCTCGTCGCTGAGAAAATAGCATTGCACAACGCTGGCGCCAACGGCGGCACCGGCGGTTCGCCTGCGCCGGTCGGAGCTTCCGAGCTGGACACGAAATAAGCGTCGACCACCGGGGCCTCGTTCATACGAATGGGCGCATAATCATCAAAATTCCCCTGCACCACACGCCCCTTGTCGATTGTGATTTGAGCACGCATGGCGTTGGTCAACGCATAAATCACACCGCCCTGAATCTGCTGTTCAAGAATATTTGGGTTTACCACCTGACCACAGTCGATCGCAGCAATCACTCGGTGCACCCGCGGCTGATTGTTCTTCATCGACATCTGGACAACCTCTGCCACATATGAACTGAAGCAAGCGAAGCACGCGATGCCCTGATAGTGGCCGGCTGGCAAACCTTTTCCCCAGCCTGCCTTTTCAGCTGCGAGTTGCAGCACACCGCGCATACGGGAAGTTCGCCAAATCGTGTCGAAATAGCGAACGTCTTCATCGTTTGCAAGTAAGTGAAGTCTGTATTCAAGCGGGTCTTTGCCGGCGGTGCTTGCCAGTTCATCGACAAATGATTCGCTGGCAAATCCAGCTTGCAGCGCGTAGACGGATCGCATCCATCCCAAGGGAACTGGGGTTTGAACGTCGACATATTCGAGCGATATATTGGGAATCGAGTAGACGAGCCCGGCCTCATCCTTCAAATCGGGATCGATTCCGCCGTCCCCCGGGGTTCCTTTTTGCGCGCTGATCGATGGCGAAACAATCCTGTGGGAAAACGCGATCGGCCATCCTGCTCCATCCAGCACGGCGCTGAGCTGGTGATAGCTCGCCGGACGATACGTCGAGTTCCGCATATCATCTTCGCGCGTCCAGATCACCTTTATGGGCGCATTGACTACCTTAGATACCAGCGCTGCTTCAACAGCGTAGTCATGTTCAAGCCGTCGGCCAAATCCCCCACCCATGAGCGTGACATTTACTTTCACTTGATCGGGAGAAATGGCAAGGGCTTGGGCAACCGAATCCCGAACATCTTGAGGAACCTGTGTGGGAGCCCAGAGCTCGCAGCTCGAGCCCCGGACCTGCGCCGTGCAGTTGCCAGGCTCCATCGGCGCATGCGCCATGAATGGCAATTGATAAATCGCTTCTACGCGCCGACCGTGTACTTTGGAAACGTCGCCAATCGAATACAGAGTGGCAGCCTTGCCCGAGGCGGATTTCTTTAAGGAATCATAAATCTCAGCTGAATTTAAGGACGCATTTGGACCGTCATCCCACTGGATGTTGACCACGCGGCGGCCTTCCATGGCGCCCCATACACTGTCAGCAACAACGGCGACGGCCGAATCGCCCACTTTGCCGACATAGCTAACGCTCAAAATCTTCTTCGCATCGCTGTCATTAAAGCTAGAAATCTTACCACCAATAACTGGGCATCGCGCCAGCACTGCATATTTCATCTCCGGCAGGCGAAAATCGATGCCGTACTCTGCTTTGCCGTCCACCTTGGCTGGCACGTCAAGCCGCGGAATCGGTTTGCCGACGATTTGATAGTCTTTGCCCTGCTTCAACGGAGGATCGGTTGGTATCGGCAGGCCAGCCGCTTTGCTGACCAGTTGCCCGTAGCTCAGGCGTCGGTTCGAATCGGGATGAAGCACAGTAGAGCTCTGAGCCTTGCAGCTACTGCGCGGTACGCCCCATTCCAGCGCCGCTGCGCTGATCAACATTTCCCGCGCGGCTGCGCCCGCTTTGCGCATCGGATCCCAGGTGGTGCGAACACTCGCACTGCCACCGGTTGTCTGATCTCCGTATAACGTGCTGGCTCCGGCCTGTTCAATGCTTATCTGTTGCCAATCAGCCTCTAGTTCTTCAGCGAGGATCATCGGCAAGGCGGTTCGGACACCTTGGCCCATCTCTGACCGCGCGACGACCACTGTGATCGGCCCATCTGGCGCGATCTTCAAGTACGCATTGGGCGCAAATGTGTCTTTGGCTATGCGGGAGCCATGCGGCAAATAGAATCCGATCACTAACCCGGCGCCTGCGGCTGCACCTACGCTTACAAACTCGCGGCGAGAAATG
>Ga0070731_10005026_pt1 | contig 11072 bp, 4 predicted proteins | sample Coa_R1_2_FD_66448 | JGI IMG/M metagenome (GOLD analysis project Ga0070731, IMG submission 66448) | Surface soil microbial communities from Centralia Pennsylvania, which are recovering from an underground coalmine fire - Coalmine... | ecosystem: Environmental > Terrestrial > Soil > Unclassified ... | reverse complement strand
TCACAATAACGTCGCCGTGCGGCCCGTCCTTGCGAGCCACGCTCGAGAGCCTCTTAATCAGGCGCGCGGGCGGCTGCGGCTTCCAGTCCCAGCAAATTTTCGACCACATCACGACGCCCCGCATTTCCGCGCGGCGAATCTCTCGGCGAAGGAAAGGATTCCTGTAGCCGTAAGGCGGGCGCATCCAGTGCGGGGGCTCCGAGCGCGCGGCGGAAGCGATCGCATCCTGGCAACGCGAGAGCTCTTCGCGAATTCCCGCGCGCGACCGGAAAAACAGATTGGCATGCGTGTCCGAATGATTTCCGATCAGGTGGCCGCGCGCGGAAATTTCCCTCACGAGTTGCGGGCAGGCGCGCGCGAATTTTCCAATCAGGAAAAACGTCGCGCGCGCGGAATAGCGGTCAAACAATTCGAGAAGCCGCGGAGTGACCGCGGGATTCGGTCCGTCGTCAAACGTGAGCGCGATTTTGCGCGAGGACGATGTGTGCCGCAGCGTCGGGCCGAACAATTCCGATGAGGGAGCCACCGCGCCCCAGGCGGTAATTCCAAGAGCGGCCGCCGCGCCACTGGATACAATCGCCGGCAAAAGATTCAATTTGTCTCCAAGGCGTTATTTTCGCACGCCCCGGCGCGTCATACCAGAAGCGGGGTAACCCTTAAGGAGGAGGTCCCGTCTAACAGTCCACGGACTAAAGTAAGCTGGAGGCCGGATGTCTTAGGGCCGCGAATATTGGAACCGGGGGAGCGCGAAAACGGTATCTCTAAAGGGCTCGAAGGGGCGTGAATGTTGTTGGGAAAAAGATCTTCAGGGCTGCTCGCGGGGCTGCTCGCGTTGTTTGCTGTTTTTGCAGCACCGCTCGCCGCGCAGGACAATCCGGACGCCAATGCACCCGCCGACGCTCAATTGGCCGGCACCGTGCGCGCGCCGGACGGCACAGCCGTCCCCGGCTCGACGCTGCGCGTCATTCAGACGTCCACTGGAAAAGCGTGGATCACGTGGACGGATGAAGACGGAAAATTTGAATTTCCCGCGCTTCCCTCGGGCCATTATAGCGTGGAAATCTCCCAGCTTGGCTTTGCGCCCGCGACCAGGGAAATCGATCTGGCCTCCGGCACAAAGACTCCGGCCGATTTGAATTTGGATGTGGGCACCCTTGCTGCGATTACCGCTCCCCCCGCGGCCGAAAATCCAGCCAAAACTCCAAGCGCGCCACCGGCAAGTGAAAGTGCGAAGTCCGCTCCTTCCGGCGTGCCCACCGGTGGCGGCGCACCGTCCACCTCAAATTCCGCCACGACTGCGGCAAACAATAGCGCGACACCATCCCCCGGCGGGAGGAACGTCGGCGGGAATGGCGGGCAACGCGGAGGCGGCCGAAATGGCGGCGGCCCGGGCCAAGGGGGTGGACGGCGCGCATTTCAGCAAGTGGGGCTGAACGGACAGGATCAGAATCCCGCTGAAAATGGGACCGAAGAACAAAATAACGCGGAGCCCAGCGAACAGCTCGGTCAGGCTGCGACTGCGGACGCTGTTCAGATGATTGGAACCGTTGCCATGGGCGAGGCTCCAATGGGCGGATTCCCGCAAGCCGGTGGACCAGGCGGTCCCAATACGCAAGGCGGATTCGGAAATGGCGGCAATGCGATTCCGGGACAAGTGGGTCCTGCCGGATTAGCCGGACCGGGTGGCGGTCCGCCAGGCAGCGGACCGGGCGGACCTGCCGGAGGCCCGCCAGGCGGGGGTCCAGGCGGCGGAGGGCGCGGAGGTGGTGGAGGACGCGGCGGCGCTGGAGGACGCGGGCGCGGCCCCCAAGGCGGGCAGCAAGGAGTTGCCGCGCTGTGGGGGGCGCAGCGCGTGATGCGCGAGCGCATCAACCGCATTCACTACAGTTTCTACGACACGCTTGGAGATTCCGCGTTGGACGCCAGGCCGTATTCTCTCTACGAAGCCAACCCGCCCAAAATTTCCAGCTGGACCGAATCCGCGGGAATGAACATAGGCGGCCCGCTGAAAATTCCGCACGTATACGACGGTACTGACAAAACATTTTTCTACCTCAATTTTGGAGGCACGTGGTCGCGCAGCCCGGTGGACCAATTCGCCACGGTGCCGACGCTGGCCGAAAGAAACGGCGACTTCAGCGCGGACAATGTCCAGCTTTATAACCCCTTGTCGAACCTGACCGGACCAAGAACTTTGATGACAAATACCGGCTGCTTCCAGGCCACGCCTTCTTCGCCGCTGCCTCCCATTGGCACCTGTATTCCCACCAATCTGATCAGCCAGCAGTCGATTAATATTTTAAGCTTTATCCCTTTGCCGAATATTTCGCAGACAAGTGTCGCCGGGCAGAATTTCAACTATCACCTGCAGACGAATCTGCCCGGCCTCAGCCATCGTCTGAATGCAAACATCACGCACCAGCTCAACTCGAAGCTGAGCCTGGCGGTGAACTACAACTATACCGATGGGACTTCGCACTCTTTGAGCAGTTTTCCGGAAATCGAAGGGAACACATTCACGCGCGGGCAAAGCGCGATGATCGGACTGACGCAGAACTGGACCAAGACGTTCCTGCACACGTCGCAATTATTTTTTTCGCGCAACCGGTCGCTGGGCCTGAATCAATTTTCAAATGTAACGGATATCTCGTCGCAGCTCGGCCTCACGGGCATTTCTTCCAACCCGGCCGACTTCGGCCTCCCCTGGATCAACTTCACCAACTTCTCGGGAGTGAACGATCCGAATTTTTACCTGGCCCGAAGCCAGACTTACCGTTACGTCGACAGCCTCCGATGGATGAAGGCGAAGCATACCGTCACCGTGGGCGGCGAAGTTCGGAAGATGGACATCAACCGCGACACCGATCCATCGCCAAACGGCCTGTTTTCGTTTACGGGATTGATGACCAGCCAGCTGAGCGCCACCGGCACCCCGATCTCCTCTCCGGCGAATTGCCAGACGTCGACCGCCTCCGGGCCGTGCATCGGAAACGATTTCGCCGATTTCCTTCTCGGATATCCGGCGAATTCGAGGGTTCAGTACGGCGACACCGCCACTTACTTTCGCAATTGGGCCTTCATTGGCTATTTCAGCGACGACTGGCATGTATTCCCGAAACTTACCGTTACCTACGGCTTGCGTTACGAGGCCTTCACTCCGCCCACGGAAATCAATGGCCACATTGCGAATTTAGCCGTGAATTCGGACTTCACCCAGGTGCAGTGCGTTACCCCCGTCGCCACGGGGAATTGCCTCGCGGGCCCCACGGGGTCGCTCTTCAATGGCCATTACAAGAACTTTGCGCCCCGCCTGGCCATTGCCTGGCAGCTGCCGGGAAAATGGTTTTCCGGGCAGCACCAGATGACGTTTCGGGCCGGATCCAGCGTGTTTGACATCGAGTCCTACATGAATACGCTGGCGAGCGAGATGGCGAATCAACCGCCGTTTGCAACTGTGAGCACGCTGACGCAGCAAGGGGCAACAACCATCCCACTGAGCTTCCAGACCAACCTGTCATCGGCCGTGCCGGGCAATCTAACCAATACCGTGGCCGTGAATCCTAATTACCAGGTTCCCTACCTGATCTTTTGGAATTTCGGCATTGAATACAATGTGACTCGAAACACGTTCCTCGAACTGATGTACACGGGCACGCGCGCCGTGCATCTCGATGAGGTTCTGGGTTTCAGCTCGGAAACCAATGGAGCAACACGAGCGGCCGGATTCACGTACGATACTTCCGGAGCAATTTCTATCTACCACGGTTTGCAGGTGCGATTGCAGAGGCGCATGACGCGAGGCCTGATGTTCATGGCGCGCTACACCTACTCGAAGTCTCTCGATGATGCCAGCACGATTGGCGGTGGCGGCCAAATCGTGATTCAGAACAATGCCGACCCGCGCGGCGATTACGGGCTGTCGTCCTTCAACATGACCCATCAGTTTCTCGGCCAGTTCAGTTATCAGCTCCCGTTTGGCGACCGGCAGCGATTTGCAACAAAGGGCTGGGAGAAGAATGTGTTTGGCGCCTGGCGGGTGAACGGCTCCACCACCGTGAATTCCGGCGCGCCCTTTACCGTAAGAGTTTTCTCGAAAAATCAAGCATGCCAAAACGTTCCGGGCACGAATTCCGAGCGCGCCGATCAGTCCGGCGACACTTCAATTTCCAACCCGACGACCCTGCAGTGGTTCAACACGGCTGCGTTCAGCATTCCCACCGGGTGCTTTGGCGACGCCCCGCGGAATTCGGTGATCGGCCCGGGGACATTCACGATCAATACGGGACTGACGAAAACCATTCCATTCGGACGCGACGGGCTGCGGCGGCTGGACTTCACTTGGAATGCGTCGAACCTGCTGAATCATCCGAACTTCGGCGGACCGTCGACCGTGCTCGGTTCCAAGACCTTTGGCGAAATTACGAGCGTCGGGGCGATGCGAGCCATGACATTCACGACGAGGTTTAATTTCTGATGCGCCGGCAAAAAACAATCCTGCGCCGCATCCTTGCAGCAATTGCCGCCGCATCTTTTTTTGCCGGGCCGGTCGCTGTACCGCTCGGGGCGCAGGATTCACAGCCCCCGCCAACGCCGAAGCCGCAGGTGGTTCCTGTCAATCCGCGCCAGGGTCCGAAGGCGCCACCCACTACCAAGCCAGTACCGGGTGGAAAGGCGACCATTCGCTCCACCGTCAGCCTCGTGGAAATCGATGTGCAAATCACCAACCGCGACGGCAAGCCGGTGAAGGGGCTGAAGCAGGAACAGTTCACCATTACCGAAGACGGTAAGCCGCAAAAAATATCCACGTTCGAGTACAACGACATCGAGCAGGTTGAAACCGCCGGAAAAGGCGATCAGGCGCCCATCACGGTTCCGCTTGGAACCGTCACATCTCCCGAGGAAATCAAGGCGGTGGTACGCGATCACCGGATGATCGTGATGTTTTTCGACCTCACTTCCCTGCAAGCGGAAGATTTGTTGCGCTCAACCCGCGCCGCGCAGAAATATCTCCAGGAACAGATGACTCCCGCGGACCTGGTCGGCGTCGTCGCCTTTGGCAACACGCTGAAAGTTGTCGCGAATTTCACGAACGATCGCGAATTGCTCAAGCAGGCCGTCGACGCCCTGGTGCCCGGCCACGAAGCGGCGCTCGCGCAGTTGGCCGACGCGGCGACGGCGGCGAACGGAGAAGCCGCCGTCACGGAGGACACCGGAGCGGCGTTCACCGCCGACGACACGGAATTCAATATTTTCAATACGGACCGCAAACTCGCCGCGGTCGAAGCGCTGTGCGAAGTCCTAGAAGGAATTCCCGGGAAGAAATCGATCATTGAATTCACGAGCGGCATTACGCAAACCGGCGAAGAGAACCGCTCGGAGCTTATTGCGGCGACGAATTCCGCAAATCGCTCGAATGTTTCAATTTACAGCGTCGATTCCCGCGGACTGCTGACGGCGACTCCCGGAGGCGACGCCAGCGTGGGCGCGTCGGGCGGCAATGCAATGTTCACCGGCGCGACCGTGATTTCCCAGAGCCAGTCGCGCCAGGATTCGCGCGAAACCCTTGCGACGCTTTCGGGAGATACCGGCGGGCGCGCCTTTTTCGATGTCGGAGACTTCGGCAAGATTTTTCAGAGCGTGCAGAACGATACGTCCGGCTACTACCTGGTGGGATATTACAGCACGAACGCGGCGACTGACGGCGCGTGGCGGCGCGTTCGCGTGAAAGTCGACCCACTGCCCGCCGGCGTGCACATTCGGGCCCGGGAAGGCTACTACGCGCCGAAGAATTTCGGCGTCTTCACGACGGAAGACCGCGAGCGACAACTCGAGGAAGCGTTCCAGTCGGAAACTCCGGAAGTCGAGCTGCCGGTGGCCGTCGAAACCGCTGAGTTCCGACTCAATGCCAATCAAGTCTTCGTGCCGATCGACGCGAAACTGGCATCCAGCGCGCTTCAGTGGGCGCAAAAACGAGGCAGCCGGGAAACAGTATTCGATTTTGCCGCCGAAGTGCGCGACGCGAAGTCCAACCGCGTGGTGGGCGCGCTGCGCGACACAATCACCGTGAAAATCGATGCGGAACATTTTCAGGATATCCAGCAACGCGCGCTGGTCTACCAGGGCGGCATCATTCTCGCGCCGGGCGAGTACAAGCTGAAATTCCTGGCCCGCGAGAATGAATCGGGCCGCATCGGCACCTTCGAGCAGAACATTTCGCTGGCACAGCCCCAGTTTGACCGCCTGCAGGTCAGTTCCCTGGTGCTCTCCAGCCAGGTGGAAGCCGTACAGAACGCGGCGCAGATCAAAACGCAAGCGCTTGCGCAGGACGCCAAGCTGAAATCATCGCCGCTCGACGTCGGCGGCGAACGAATCATCCCTAGCGTGACGCGCGTCTTCACCGGCGACCAGACGCTTTACGTTTTCTTCCAGGCTTATGCGCCGCAAAAGGCTGACGCTAATTCCCTGCGCGCGGGTCTCGTGTTTTTCCGCAACGGGCTGCGCCTGTCCGACACGCCGATGGTCGCGCCCGCGGAGTACGACGAAAACAGCCGCACGGCCACCTTCCGGCTGAGCCTTCCGCTTTCGGGATTGGGCGCGGGCCGCTATACCGTGCAGGCCGTCGTTGTCGACGCCGGCTCGACGTATGCTGCGTTCGCGCGCAATTATTTCGCGCTTCGGCCAACACCCAAGCCCCCTGCAGCGGTGGCAGTCCCTGCCGCACAGTAGCGCCCCGTTTTGATTCGCTACGATAGTTCCGAGACTTCGGAAGCTGGCGCTTCAGCCCCTGAACCTTCAGGGCCTATAGGCCACGATAATGGACCGCTAGTTGTCCGACCTAAAGGTCGGACCTCCGAAAAAAAACCTTGCCCCCTTCGCCCCGAAGTGCCCTAGACGAAGGGGCCTCCATAAAACCTTAGCACTTTGCAGCGATTGGTTTTGTAGAGGCCGCCCGTTTTTTGGGTGGGCAATTTTTCTGTCGGGAATTCAAACTGGCACAAAACCCCCGCAGCCGAACAATTGACCCAGATTTCGCGCCGCAGTAATCTGCATGTTCAGTTCCCGGAAAACGCTTGCAGCGGCGCGCGAAGCTCGCGGCAGGCCCAGCCTTAACAAGCAACAGCCGGGCGAAGTGTTGCATCCCTAAAGGTACGCATCGCCGCCTGTTTGATTTTGTGAACGTTTCGGGCCGGAAATTACCCGGAGCGAATTCGCGGCGGCCGTTCGGAGATTGAAGGAAAGGTAGAATTTTATGGGCCCCCTCTTCTCGGCATTGATCCTGATTTTCTTATCCGCGGGATTGGTTTACGGGCAAGCGGATCATGCCGGCACAACAGAGACAGCCGCGGGAACGCCCGACGCAATCCCACTGGAGGTCCCGGCCGGCACTCCCCTACCCGTCGTTCTAGACAAAGAAGTGCGCATCCACGAAGCCGGGCAAGCGATTCACGGGAAGATCGCCGAGCCCGTTTACGCCTTTGACAAGCTGGTGGTCCCGGCGGGCAGCGAAGTCACGGGCAGCGTCACGAGCATCGCGCGAGTCCCAGCGCTGAAACGCACTGCTGCGGCGCTCGACGCAAATTTCTCCCCTCCCCGCGACGTCGCCGTTACTTTCGATCAGCTAGTGATGCCCGACGAGCGCCGCGTCCCGCTTCACACCCAGGTTTCTCCCGCGGCTCAAGGAGTTTTGCAATTCGCAACCGCGACGGAACCCAAGGACCAAACCAAAGGAAATAAGGAAAACGCCGCTGTCAAGCTGGCATCCGGAAAAGCCAGCGAGACGAAGCAGGAAATCAGCCGGGAATGGGTTACGGCCAAGCAGCAGATATTGGCTCCCGGAAAAATGCACCGGCTGAAAAGAATTCTGATAGCCGAATTGCCCTACCATCCGCAATATTTCGACGCGGGAACCCGTTTCAACGCGGAACTCCTCGATCCGCTTAATTTTGGGACGGAAGAAGTGACGCCGGAAAAAGTGCACATGGTGGGCACCACTCCCGCTGCGGGAAGCGTGATCCACGCACTGTTGAAAACGCCGCTGAGTTCCGCCAGTGTGCAAAAGGGCGCGGCGGTCGAGGCAGTCATGACGGAGCCGCTCATCACTAACAGCCAGCTGATTCTTCCTGAGGGCACTCTTCTGAAAGGTTCCGTCCTGCAAGTGCAGCCCGCGCGCAGTTTGCACCGGAACGGGCAGCTGCGAATCGTCTTCCATCAGATCGTCCCTCCGAAATCGGCTGAGCAGCAAGTCGAAGCGAGCCTTGAGGGAGTGGAAGTGAAGGACGACGAAAACCTGAGCCTGGATTCTGAAGGCGGCGCGCAAGCCACAACCCCAAAAACGAGGTACCTGACGACTGGAATTTCCCTCGCGCTCGCGGCGGTTTCTTTTTTACCGGATGCCGATGCCGGCAGTTCGGGGCAATCCGCCCTTGAGATAGGCGGACGCGCGGCGAACGGGGCCTCCGGCTTCCACGCGATCGGATTTGTAACGAGCGCCTTGGTCCGTTCCCGACCGCTCGCTTCCGCCTTCGGTGTATATGGCGCCAGCATGTCGGTCTACGATCATTTCCTTTCCCGCGGACATGACGTTATCTATCCGAAAGATACCGCCATGGCGATCGGCTTCGGATCGCGGGTGACCGGCTCCCAGAAAGCAACGCCCCAAACATAGGGCGGCGTTCGCCTCGAAGACCGCCAATCGCAAGATTGGCGCTCCTCTGATTCAATGCAAGGCCTCAAATAATTCCCCTTTTCAAATTGGCACATGCGTTTAAATGCCGCGCCTCGCTCTTTCCCCTAACCCTTGCGTCCATTGCGACCGATATTCCCCATGAGTTTCGTGCCGTGGCAGTTGCAGCGGGGATTGTCGATTCCCCCGTGCGGAACAACCTGGGAGTGAAGGATGGATTCCATTCTAAAAAGTTTTTCGCAGGTGATGAATACGGCGCTCTTAATTACCGTCATCCTTGCAGGCGTCTCGGCGGGGATCGCTTTGCTGATTCTCTACGTCCTGGCACGCCGCGCCTGGCAATTTTTTCGCACACGGCGATATGACGGCCTCTCCGTCAGGATTCATGGCCAGTGGAGGGAAATTGTGCGCGGAGAAATCCCCGCGCCAGAGTGGAGAAAGAGTTCTCTGCAATGCGATATCTTGCAATCGATCGTGATTCAGGAAATCAGCGCGGCGACCGACAAGGACCGCGTTGGTCTGCAGGAATTTCTGCGCGCGAGCGGCCTGCTCAATCGCTGCATTGAACGGGTTCACCGCGGGCACGGATGGAGCCGCCGCCGTGCAATGCTGGCGCTTGGCTCCATGCGCGTTCCCGAGGCGATCCTCCCTCTCGACGAGGCGCTTGATGACTGGCAGCTGGACACGAGAATGGTGGCCGTGCAGGCCCTCGGCCGCACAGGCCTCCCGGAAGCGGCCGAACCCATCATGGAAATCCACATGGCCGGCAAACTTAAGGTGCCCGCCGGCCCCGTCGGGAACGCCTTGGTTCGGTGCTACGTGACCCGGCCGGAAGCGATCCTGCCGTTCCTGCGCAACTGCAAAGGCGAGTCGCTCGAGCTCGTCGCGCGGGTGGCCGCCGAACTCGCCACGCAGGGGATGGCGGATGAAATGATTCTACTGGCGGAAGATGCGGATCCGGAAGTGCGGGCCTGCGCGGCGAGAGCGCTGGCCATCGCGCCGCTGCCCCTGGCGATTCCCGCGCTCGCGAACCTGGTTCGCGACGATGCGTGGTTCGTACGGCTTCGCGCGGTCTCTTCGCTCAATCAGATTCATCACCCGCGCACGATTCCAGCCCTGCTCGAAGCCCTGCGCGATTCGAATCGTCTGGTTCGGCTGAGGGCGGCGACGGCCCTGGCCAAGTTCGAACCCGAGACTCTGCAAATCCTGCAGATTATTGCCGACTCGCGCGACCGCTACGCGCTCCACGCGATGATCTCCGCGCTGGAGCTTGGCGGGGGCTTCGAAAAAGTGATGGCGCAGCTTGCGGATCCCATGGTGCAGGACGAAACAGCCGCACGACTGCTCGACGTTCTCCGCGAAGCTGCTGCCGGACTTTGGAGTACGCGCCCCGCCGATCCGGTTGTCGAGTCCGTCTTTCCCTAGGCCTGCCAGTGGAACAGGCTTCAGCCTGTGGATTTTTGATTGCACATGATCCCGGAAGCTCACAGGCTGAAGCCTGTTCCACGAAAGCGTATTATTCCGTCTTGCGTTCCGAGCGGAGATCGATGCCGAGTTGCTGGCATTTTTTGTAGAGGTGGCTGCGTTCGAGGCCCAGGGCGCGGGCAGTGTTCGTCATGTGGTGATGGTAGCGGCGCAGTTCGGCGAGGAGCACTTCGCGTTCGAACGATTCCAGGCGCTGCGTGAGAGGGCCGCTTCCCGTTGCGGTCAAGGCTTCGCCGTTGCGCGGAGCTGGCAACGCGAGATTCACTTCCTCGGGGGTGATTGCTTCCCCGCTGGAAAGCAACAGCACACGCTCGACCACGTTGCGCAACTCGCGCACATTGCCCGGCCACGCATAGCGCTGCAGGATCTCCAGAGACTCCGGCGAAAAATGTTTTGGCCGCCAGCCATTTTGCGACGCGACCTGGGCGGAAAAATATTCTGCGAGCGCGGGAATCTCTTCGGCGCGTTCGCGCAGCGGCGGCAGGGCGATCGGAAAAACATAGACGCGATGAAACAGGTCGGCGCGGAATGATCCTTGCCGGACCATTTCCTCGAGGTTGCGATGCGTCGCGACGACTACGCGTGCGTCCACCGGGATCGGCTTGTCACCGCCCACGCGCTCGATTTCTCCTTCTTCCAGAACGCGAAGCAGCTTCGATTGCATGGCGAGCGGCATGTCGCCGATTTCGTCCAGGAAAAGAGTGCCCCCGGCGGCCTGCTCGAATTTTCCTATGTGGCGCGTGGCCGCGCCGGTGAAGGAACCTTTTTCGTGTCCGAATAGCTCGGACTCGATTAACTCGGCGGGCACGGCGGCGCAGTTAAGCGTCACGAAGGGCCCGGCATGCCGCGCGCTTTTCTGGTGGATTGTTCGCGCGATCAGTTCCTTGCCCGTGCCCGTCTCTCC
>Ga0070731_10005025_pt1 | contig 11073 bp, 10 predicted proteins | sample Coa_R1_2_FD_66448 | JGI IMG/M metagenome (GOLD analysis project Ga0070731, IMG submission 66448) | Surface soil microbial communities from Centralia Pennsylvania, which are recovering from an underground coalmine fire - Coalmine... | ecosystem: Environmental > Terrestrial > Soil > Unclassified ... | reverse complement strand
ATTGCTGAGATCGCTCACGTCATAAATTTCCAACTGATCGTAGGTTGTGTGGCATTTGGTCGATGCGGACAAAGTAACATAAGCATATTTTCCATCGCTGATAACGGGATCGCCCATGCACCAGTGCGCCGTCCAGTCCAGGTATTGAGGACTGGTTGGGTTTGATATATCATACACACCCATACCCGTTAAGGCTCCCACAAAAAGCGTGTTTTGAAACGGATAAATAGTCTGTGCATTTTCGATGGTATACATGTCGCTTTTGAATATTGGATTTGCAGGTTCCGAAACATCAACGATGTTGAGGAAATAACTTCCCAAAGCGTACAGATAATTGTCGACGACGACAAATCGTGCTTCAGACCCTGCGGCACCGGGAGTTGCAGTGGCGGCAGCTGAAACATTCGCCGGTGCTGCATAATAGGCTACACCGCCCGCGGTTGGATGAATGTTGCAATTGGGACAGTTTTGCCAGATTTGATATTGCGCGTTGCTCACGACCGTATCTTTGATTACCCAGCCTGTTGTTACGAAAAGGGAATCCGGATTTGTTGAATAATTGTCGATACCCAATCTCGCAGGATCAATATTGGTTAACGTTTTTGTGATAACTATTTTATTCGGGTTGCTGATATCGATAGCGAGAAGATCACAATACATATCTGCATATAAGATATTTCCCTGCATAGCCATGTCCCTGTTTCCGGGAATATTCAGAAAAGCAATATTTTTTGGTTGCGACGGATTGGCATTATCAATGACATGGATGCCTTTGTCCATCTCGTTAATCAGGATCAGGTTGTCTTTAGCGTAAATCTTTCCCGTGTTTTGCAAGGAAACCGGTGGAAGACTGGCAATCTGCTTCCGTAACACACTTAATGATTGATACACGGGAACCGCTACAGTATATTTGTGTTTGAAAGAATCCCTGACGCAACCGGGAAAGGAAATTAGGATGGCAAATAAAATGACAAGAAGGCTATTGTTTGAAAAAAAGTGTTTCATACAATGAATTTTCGAAGTTGACATTAAACATCCAACCAGCGTTGCACAACCGATTTATTTTTTTTTCAGAAAGCGAATGTTTTATTTATACAATTTAATTTTGTTTGCAAAATACCCTTCCGGGGTTAATATGTTTGAAGATAGATTCGCAAGCAGCGTAAGATTATGTTCTGTGAGTGTGATGAGGGTATAGGTTAAATTGGTTTTGACCGGAGTAAGAATTCCGAGTGAGTCCCGTTCAAAACGATAATCATAAATATCCAAAAACTTGATCTCGTTGCTTGGCAATAATTCAAATGTACAGGTATCGGTATGCAAACTTTCTTTCCGGTAAAGATTTACGCCCTGACTGAAATAATAATAATCGGAAGCACTTCCCATATAGACCGAGTCGTCTGCATTAAAAAACGGTGGCGCTTCAACTACATACAAAGAATCACTGATAAGATGCCATTTTCCATAAATTGACGCAGTGGGGGAAATGGTGTCCTGATTATTGATAGATGTATCCACTCCATTGAAATGAAGCAAAGACCGCGGAGTTTGTTCTTTGGTACATGAAGTACCCAGAATAATAAAATATGCCAACCAATAAGCAGATATATTGCCTTTCATATGCTCTAAATTATTTTTTCCACGGTTCGATCGAAAATTTCAACCCGCCATAAAAAACATGTTGACTATTTTTCGTGTATCCGTGCAACATATTCGTTGTTCCGTATTGAATTTCCGGGCCAATCTCCAGTAAGCTTTTTTTGTGATAAAATCCTATTGTCAATCCTGTTGACAAATTAACCTGTGTTTTATTAAAAAGGGAGTTGTCCTTATAATACGTTTGGGATGATGGATCAAATTGCAATGCATTTGTATTGATCAGGTATGAAAAGGACAAACCTGCCTGCCATGCTAAAAACAATTTGTCACTTTTTTTTAATTGAAAAGTCATCCAAACAGGCAGTTCTAAAAAATGATACACATTGATGTAAGAATTGGTGGTTCCGCTTGCATAATAGCTCGGGCGGGAAATGGAAGCAGGAACGGGATTGGACGCAGTTGAAAAATTATAAGCCGGAACGTAAATAATGCTATCGTCCGTTTTGCCCGTCCGGATTTTTGTAGAGTAATAGTGATAGTTTAATCCCGCAGACAATGAAATTGTTTTAGAGAATAATTTCTCCAAAAATGCACCGGCATAAAATGAAATTCCTTTTTGAATGAAAGAAGGCCCTGTGCTGGCATTATTTCCCGCCGTGCCAGCCGGAGATTGAAAGCCTGACATCATTTTACTGACATCAGAAAAGCCTCCACCAGCAGTAAGTCCCATTTTTAAGGATGTTGATTTTCTGCTAATTATTTTTTTAACAAATGCTGTTTTATTACGCTGGGAATCTGTTGCTTTATTGTTTCTGGTTACTAAAACTTCCTTTTTGTCATTTATTTGATCAGCAAGATGTTCTTTGGAAACCTGCGTATCTGCCGTGGTATTTTCATTATCCCCTAGATCGGTTTTTGATGTCTTCATGGAATCTGCAGCTATGTTCCTGGCAATTGGTGAAACCGGGTCCGGGTTTTCTTTTTTTCTTTTTATCTTCTCCTCTATTTCATCATTTTTACCTTGAAATAAGGGCACGGATTGTTTATCATCTAAACTTTTCTTTTGTAAGGATGAGGTTTGGGGTTTAATGGTGGTATTATTTTTTGTAATGGATTTATGGCCAGCCATCAACGCATGCACACGACCTGTATTTCCTTTTGGGTCTTCTTCCTGTTCTGGGGTTTTTTGTTGATGGATCGGGTTATCATTGGTTGACTCAACTATCTGATTATCGGCTGATTTCTTTTTTTCATCGTTGTTTTCAGGTAAAACCTTAGTCCCGGTTTCAGCCGTTTTCGTATTTGTTTGTTTATAGTTTTTATAACTGCCAACAAGAAACCAGGACCCCGTGCCCAATAACATTCCGGTCAATAAATAGATCCAAAGCAATGGTCTTCTGCGTTTATCTTTTTTCATTTCCTGTTCCACTTTTGCCCACACTGCCCCGGAAGGATCAAATCGTAATTCCTCCAGTTTCTTCTGCACCTGTTTTTCAAATTCTGGGTCGTGCATAAAATTCTGTTTTATTATCCTGTGAGTTTTTTTTTATCCAGCTTATCAACAACGCTCGGGCCCTTGCATACTGGGAGCGCGAGGTGCCCTCATTGATACCTAAAATTTTCCCGATCTCGACATGACTGTATCCTTCAACGGCATGTAAATTGAAAATTGTTTGATAACCTGCCGGCAACTGGCGAATCAGATCGGCGAGATCCTTTGCGTTCAGCAAAACTTCCGGATCATCATCCGAGACAGGATGCAACCCACTTTCTGCAAAAGCCAGATCGTATTGATAGCGACTCGCACTTTTCAAGTAGTTAATTGCCGTGTTGACCATGATCCGGCGAATCCATGCGCCCAGTTCGCCTTCCGCCTTGTATTGATGCAAATTCTTAAACACTTTGATAAAACCTTCCTGCAGCACATCTTCTGCGTCATTCATGGATTTCGTATATCGGTAACATACGCCTAGCATCGGTTGGGCAAAATAATTATATAACTCCCGCTGGGCGGCAGATTTGCCCTTTAAACAATCTTTAACCAATCCGTAATGATCCATGTTGCTGCACATGCTGACAATAATAACATATAAATCGTTGCATCCAAAGTTTTCCAAGAAGGTGAGGATTTTATAATTCCGTAGCACTTAGTTCTTTATATCCGTTTTACCGGCAAAGGATTATCCATGATGCACTTTTCCCCTGCAGGTGGGCTTCCCAGATCAACCATCCGATTGAACCGCTGCAAAATGAGCTAATCTTAGCCTTTTCATCTATTTATCAAACTAGAGACAGTATGCAGCCACCTTTCATGGTTGGATGTTTATATAGTTCGGAACCTGTCAGGTCATTTATAAATTCATCTGAATTGATGGTTTCCTCCAGAGAATTTTACGATTTTTCGAATCCGATGCTTGGTTTAAACCGGCTACCAACTATCAATTATCTTTGCCTGAATGTCTTCTTCTCTATCGCAACGGGACCAGCAGGTAATCTGGCACCCATACACGCAACATAAAAATATGCTTCCGCCAATTGCCATTGTAAAAGGCGAGGGCGCATTGCTGTTTGATGAAAACAACAACTGCTATATTGATGCCATAAGCAGTTGGTGGGTAAACATTCACGGTCATGCACACCCGTATATTGCCGGGAAAATTCATGAGCAGGCAAAAAAATTAGAGCACGTGATTTTCACCGGCTTTACCCATGAACCGGCCGTGCAGCTCGCAGAAAGATTATTAAAAATTCTTCCCGGAAATTTTTCAAAAATATTCTATTCAGATAATGGATCAACGGCAATTGAAGTGGCAATCAAAATGGCGATTCAATTTTGGAGAAATGAATCAACCAACGCTAAGCATCCAACAGCCGGCAGAACAAAAATTCTAGCATTCCGAAATTCATACCATGGTGATACATTCGGCGCGATGAGTGTTAGTGAACGCAGCCTGTTCACCATTTCGTTCCAGGATTATTTATTCGAAGTTGTTTTTATGGACACGCCGACGCCAGAAAACATTTATGAGCTGAAAAAAAAGATCAACTCATTATCCAGCGAAATTGCCTGTTTTATTTATGAACCGCTATTGCAGGCGGCAGGCGGCATGTTAATCTATGACGGACAATTGCTGGATGAATTGCTAACTGAATTAAAATCAAATAATATTATTTGCATCGCCGATGAAGTGATGACTGGTTTTTTTCGTACCGGAAAATTTTTCGCATGCGATCATTTAGGCGTCAAACCCGATATTATTTGCCTGAGTAAAGGGTTAACCGGCGGCTCCATGGCACTTGGGGTGACAGCAGCTACACAAAAAATCTTTGAAGCTTTTTTGAGCGATGACAGAAAAAAAACCTTTTTTCACGGTCATTCATTCACCGCAAATCCAATTGCATGCAGCGCAGCACTTGCGAGCCTTGATTTACTGGAGAACGAAAACTGTGCTGCCCAGGTACAAAATATCATAACCAGAAACGGCGATTTTATTGGTCGGCTCCAAAATAAGCGATTGAATCAAAAAACTAAGAACCACCGTCAACTCGGAACAATAATTGCATTTGAAATTATTTCCGAAAAGGACGGTTACCTCAATCATATTGGTGCAGCAGTCACTGAACTTGCTTTACAAAATGGGATTTATTTAAGACCGCTTGGTAACACCGTATATATAATGCCCCCCTATTGCATTATGACAGAAGATTTACAAAAAGTATATGGGTTTTTAAATGGGCTTTAATCGCTTTTCAGGAAATCCCTGCGACTGGTGCAGGAAGGCCATCAATTTGCCCATTGTCATACTGAGCTGCGTGCAAAACAAAAAAGCAAAACGATGACTCACCGATCACGCCACGGGAAACCCCAGAACGTATAAAAAAACCTTGAAAGCATGAGCTTCCAAGGTTTCGAATTATGATCGTGAAGAGCTGATCCTCTACTTCACCCAGAAAGAAACGGTCTTATCTGCCCACCACAAAGAAACTTTACCATCTTTTCCAACCTCGATGGTGAATTTTTCAGTGAACTTCGGAGATTTTTTCCCTTTCACATTAACCCGCAGCACGTCTTCCGATTCTTTGTAGCTAAACGCTCCCCACTTGATTGTTTTATTAAAAATAATCGTCCAATCATCACCATTATTAATGGTGAACAACGCATATTTACCGGCTGGCAAATCCTTTCCTTCAACTTTTGCGTTTTTGTTTATTTCAAAAACAGTTGTTTCGTTAGCACCAGTGCGCCAAACCTTGCCAGGCAATGGTTCCAGGTCTTTACCGATTGTTCTGCCTTTGACAGATGGCTGGCTGTAATCAATTTTGATCATCAATCCATCTTTAGTCGTTTCAACTGCTTGTGCCGGTGGACTCGGGCGCTTTGATTTGTCCTCAGTCTTATCCTGGCCATGGCTGGCGATAGCCAATGCAACCATAGGAATCAAAAACATTAACTTTTTCATATTCGCAAATTTAAAATTTAGTGTCAAAATTAAGGATTGTTTTCAATCAGTTGCTTAAGATTATTTAAAGAAACTTCCATAAGCGGCTGGAACTGCTTATCATAAACCAAACTGCTGAATTTTTCCCATGGATACCATTTAAATGTAAAATCGAAATACCATTGAACCGTTATACTGGTGGAGTCTGCGGTCAGCTGCATCAATTTAAATCCGCCGTTAAATTGTTTTCCGTCATGCTGTTTCCAAAAAATTTCTATTCCGCCTATTGAATCTTTATGTAAGAAAATACCTAACTGGTCAGAAGTCTCGTTGTGGCTGTCGGCGGAAATTTCCACATTGCTTAAAGTGGAGTCAGTTACCATCTTGTTCCATTTGTTCCATGTATGCAGATCGCTAATTACCGCATATATTTTTTCCATTGACGAAGAAATGGAGATGTTGCGCGCAATATGCAAATGCGGCGGAAACAATAACGATAAGGAAGTGAGCATTAATCCCAGTACGATTATGCTGATGAAAAATAATTTTATAAACCGCATGAATACTTTTTTGAAAAATTGACGTTGACTATTGACTGCTCACTCCCATTTAAAAACCTTAATGGAAATGGCATACACAACGATTCCCCAAATGGCGAGGATAGCGAGTTGTTTTCCGCAATCGAATAAATGTGCACCTTCGAAGGAAACCTTGCGCATGGCATCGTTGAGCGCAGTCAAAGGAAGAATATTGATAAGCCATTGAATTGAATCAGGCATCGCTGTTTTTGGAAAAAAAGTGCCCGATAAAAAGTATTGCGGGAACATAAACAGATTTGCATAAATGGGAATTACATTTTGATTTTTTGCAAGACTTGCAATAGTATATCCAAAACCCATAAAAACAATCAATCCCATCACGCTAAGAAACATGAGTTCGAGGAAAGTGACAACACCTTCAGATAAAGTGAACTGATAAAAAAATCTTCCAAATAATATGAGCACGGTGGCTGTGGTAAGATTAAAAAGAATTCTGCCAAGTCCGTCTCCCAAAACGATATACGCTTTACTCACCGGTGAGGCGAACATTCTTTTCAGGACAAGCGTTTCCCTCAAAGAAAAAAATAAGAAAGAAACGCCGAATATCGCAGAGCCGATCAGAGAAAAACCAAGCATACCGGGCAAATAAAAATCGATCATCCGGTAAATACGCCCCGGAATTTGTTCCTGCGAAATTGTCGCGTAACTATAATTTGAAGGATTTGTCCGCGCACTGATATTGGAAATAATATCACGCAAAATAGTCTGGAGTACCGGCATATCTTTTTGCGCCGCAGAAGTTGTTTTTAAATGAATATCATATTGCGGCATGCCATTGACATCGCTGATTTTTTTTATGTTAATGATCGCGGTGATTCTCCCTTTTTTCAATCTGTCTTCAACATCCGGCTGTCCCGTTTTCACTACATTAAAAACGCTTACCCGTCCAACTGCCTGGTAAATCGCATTTGCGGTATCGGTATTGTTGTCAAATGCCACATTGAGTGAAATGCCGCCGCCGCCGCCCAACGAACCAAAAATTACAATAAGCACAACCGGAAAAAACAAACTGAAAAATACCGCCTGCGGGCTCCGAAAAATGGCTCGCATTGTAGCTTTGCCTATCGCCCACATCGCCTTAAACTGATTATATTGTAGAGCCATAACCTGAATTTGAAAATGTGCTGGTTTGAAAATTAGAATGCTGGTACAGTTTCGAAATTATTTTCAAATTACCACATTATCACCTTTTGAAGTTTATTTTTTTGTGGGAGGTTTGTGTAATGCTGTTGACAAGAGTTTGTTCCTAGCTTTTATTAATTTGGTTTTCTGTTAATCCGGGCATTGCAAACGGCCAGTTTATTTGTTATAATGGTCTCGGCTAAAGGAGTGACGGGGAACCGGAAAGGGTTATTGTGCTTCACCGGCTATTTGATGAGAAAAACTATTCTATGCTAACATCAAAAGGCATTCTTGCCTGCGGTATTCCCATCAATGATTTTACTTTTTTTGCAGCCATAAAAGATTTGTATTCTTCCTCTCCCAATTCTTCTTTTATCGTTTTCATGCTTACGGATTTCTTGTAATTGCCAAAAAGTGCATCCAGCAAGCCTTTGGGTTCAGGAAATTCCCTCAAGCGATAATCAGCAACTTTTGCCATTCGTGCTGCACAGTCAATTGCATCCTGCAAACCACCAATTCGGTCAACCAATCCCAAATGCATAGCTTCTTCACCGATCCAAACCCTGCCTTGCCCAATGCTATCAACATATTCAATTGATTTTTTTCTGCCTTCAGCAACCCTCGTTTTAAAATCCATGTAAATGGTATCAACAGAATTTTGAAAATATTTTTTTTGCATCTCCGTTAATGGTTTGCTGGTTGATAATTCATCTGCATCCTGGGCTGTTTTAACGACGTCAAAAGTGACACCCAGTTTATTTTTAAAAAACTGCTGCATATTTGGCAATATGGTAAATACCCCGATGGAACCAGTAATGGTATTGGCTTGAGCAAAAATACTGTCGGCATTGCACGAAAGATAATACCCTCCGGATGCAGCAACATCTCCAAAACTGATAACAACCGGCTTTTCTTTTCGCGTGATCGTAATTTCTCTCCAGATGTTTTCGCTTGCAAGCGCACTGCCGCCACCGGAATTAATTCTAATGACAATTGCTTTTATATCTTTATCTAATCGCGCATTTTTTATCAATTTCCTATATGTTTCACTACCGATCAGGTCCTGGTCACCTTTGCCGTCAACAATATCGCCTTGCGCATAGATCAATGCAATTTTATCGCTGCCTGTTCTTCTGAAATTCACCGCAGCCGCATATTTCTCAATGGAAACAAAATTTATTTTTTGCGATTTATCTACATTTAATTTTGCCTTTAATTCATCTTTTACCTCGTCATCGTATTTCAAACCGTCAACCAATTTATATTTCAATGCGTCATCTGCGTATTGAATTAAGTGTCCATTTACACAATGCCTTAATACCGCAGTATCCAGCAATCTTGCCGAAGCTGTTCTGTACAAAAACATGTTGTAAAACCGGTTCAATAAGTCTGTTAGTTGCAGGCGATTCGCATCGGTCATCTTATCTTCCCTAAAAGGCTCTGTAGCGCTCTTAAATTTTCCTGCATAAAAAATTTGTGGCTGTATTTCCAATTTTTGCAATAAGCCCTTTAAAAACATTTCTTCAATCGCGAAACCTTTCCAGTCAACACCGCCCTTCGGATTGCAATAAATTTTATCAGCAACGCTGGCAACATAAAAAGCTTTTTGGGAGATCAGATCGCCATAAGCATAAATGAATTTTCCGGATTTTTTAAAATCATAAAGCGCATTTCTTATTTCTTCACTCGTAGCAAAGCCATTTTCGTTGCCATTGCATTTTATATAAATCCCTTTTATCGAAGAATCTTTTTTTGCAACACCTAATATCCTTATTACATCATACACCCCGGGTATATTGTATTCATCTTCGGTCAAACTTTTTAACGGGTTGTCCTGCATTTGTTCACGATAGGATTCGTTTAAATCAACTACCAATACTGCTTTTGCGCCAACATCCGGTCTTTTGCTCGAAAAAAGGCCGCCAAGTATCCCGCTGACAAATAATACGGCCACAATGGTGAAGATCACCAATGCCGTCAGTACAGCGAAAAATATTTTTAAAAAACTTCGCATGAAAATTCTGTTTTACTGATTCCAAAAATAAAGATATTTGACCGATGGAAATGGTTCAATCTGCAAATAAATCATATTTACTGACAGGTGGTAACATGGGTAACAGAGCGGGGTATTTACGTGATGCATCAGTGAACATATCGTTTTTTTGCGGCAAAATTCTCAGGCAATCATCTTTATATGAAACGCAAGCATGGGGAAAAACAAATCAACCAAATTTTTTTAACCAGGTATTATTGATAGAAACTACCTTATGCGCAGTCGAATTGATGAAAAAAATATTACTGATCGAGGAAAAAATGGGAAGAACCCGGAATGAAAAATATGGATCAAGGATAATCGACATTGACATTCTTTTTTTTAATGATGAAATGATCAACAAACCGCAGTTGGTAGTTCCCCATCCTGAAATACAAAACAGAAGGTTTGCCTTGGCGCCGATGAATGAAATTGCACCTGACTTCATTCATCCGGTTCTTTTAAAAAATATCAGCACGCTGTTGAAAGAATGTGGAGATAAACTGGGTGTGAAAAAAATATGAATGCAGTTTGACGCAATTCTTATTTCTTTGTAGAACTTAAAAAGCAGCATCCTGGAAGTCGTGAGGGGTCTTAGCTCCTGGCTTACTGCCTGCCGCTCTCTATTTACTCCAAACATGAATTATCATTACATAGCAATAGAAGGAAATATAGGCGCGGGAAAAACCACACTTGCCCATTTATTATCGAAACATTTTAATGCGCGTCTTATTTTAGAGCAATTTGGTGACAACCCTTTTCTCGCAAAATTCTATGAAAACCCACAGCAGAATGCTTTTCCGCTGGAGCTATTTTTTATGGCGGAGAGGTACAAGCAGCTCAAAGAATTGATTTTTACGAAGGACATGTTTCATTCCATCACAGTTTCCGACTACATATTCACCAAATGTTTGTTGTTTGCAAAAGTCAATTTACCCGAAGAGGAGTTTAGGTTATATCAAAAATTATTTGACATCATTTATCAGCAGTTAATTCAACCCGACATTATCATTTACCTGCACTCATCGGTAAATCGTTTGCAACAGAATATTAAAAAGAGAAATCGTTCTTACGAACAGTCTATTCCTGATGAATATTTATTCAACATTCAACAGGCATACACAAATTATATCAAGCAGCATAACATTAAAACACTTTTTATAGACGCATCCAGTGCGGATTTTTTAGGGAATGAAAAACATTTTCGGGTAGTACTCGATGCGCTGAATAAAGATTATGATAACGGACAGCATTATTTTTCATTGCCCTGAATAAAGATAAC
>Ga0070731_10005024_pt1 | contig 11073 bp, 14 predicted proteins | sample Coa_R1_2_FD_66448 | JGI IMG/M metagenome (GOLD analysis project Ga0070731, IMG submission 66448) | Surface soil microbial communities from Centralia Pennsylvania, which are recovering from an underground coalmine fire - Coalmine... | ecosystem: Environmental > Terrestrial > Soil > Unclassified ... | reverse complement strand
ACCCTCCGGTTAACAGCCGGATGCTCTGCCAATTGAGCTACCGGGGACCGCTCGAGCCGCGGAATTGTAGCCTCGTCGTTCCCTAGCCTTTCACCCGGAAAGCGAGCGCCGCCGCGGTGCGAAGGCAGCCGCAGGCGGCGTCGTCAGCCACTCCGAAGCAGGAGCACGGCCCCCACAACGACGACGGCCACGAGGAGACTGAGCAGGAGGGTACGCATCGCGCCGCGGCGAGTCTGCCACGCTCGCGAACCTGAGTATCCTTGGAGCGTGAGCATCTTCGCCGCCGTCCTGCTCGCAGCAGCAGTGGTGCTCGTCGCGGCTGCGCAGTGGCCGAAGCTCGCGATCCGCGCCCCTCGTCTGGACCGGCGCAAGCGGGCGAGCCGCCGCCGGACCAAGCTTCGCGTGGTCGAGCCCGAGCACGACGACGACTTCGTGCGCGCGGTCGAGCGTGACCTCGCGGCGCTGCCGACGATCGACGAGCAGGACGCGAAGAAGAAGCGCTAGCCGTTGACGCGGACCGTTCCGGTCAGCGTCGCCGTGTTCGGGAGGATCGGCGCGATGTCCTCGTCGTTCTTCGCTTCCTGGTAGTCGGAAACGCTGACGCGGAACGTGTGGATGCCGGGCGTCGTCGCGATCGCGACGCGGCCGTTCGCGAACGAGGCGTCTGCGGTCCTGCCGTCGACCGTCGCGCTGATCGAGTCCGGATCGACGCCCGCGCCCGTGTCGACCGCGGAGATCCAGATCGTCCCTGCTGGCGCGCCGTGCAACAGGCGCAACCGCGGTGGCGTCGTATCGTTGACCCAGTATCGGAACGTGAAGCGGCCCGCCTGCGCCTCGGAGCGCGTGTCGAAGACGATGTCGTACAGACCGGGCAGCGGCAGGAGCGCGCCGGCGATCGGGCGCGTGTCGCCGAAGCCCGACGTGTACGGGTTCAGCACGCGCGGCAGGCCGGCGTAGCCGGTGAGGTGGTCCTCGTCGCCGGCGTACACGACGTGCGGCACGGCCTTGCCGGAGAGGACGGCGACCCCGAAGTTGGCGACCGGTTTCGTAATCCGGATCCGATAGGCGACCTCCGGACCGGGCCAGTTACCGTCCGCGAACGGATAGCGGTACTGGAGGATCTTCCGTGCGCCGCCGAGCGTCGTTCCGGTGTACGTGCCGGGGTGGGTGAGCATGATGTGCCGCTCCTGTGCGAGCGCGGGCCGGCTCACCTCGATCCAGTAGGGGATGCGACGCGTGTTGGAACCACGCGTGAGGACGACGAAGCCGGTGTAGTCGCCGGGGGTCGCGAGCTGCGTCACCTTCGCCGTCACGTCGAGGATCCCGGGAACGCTCACCGACGTGGGTACGTCGAAGGCGATCCCGGACGACGCCTGCTGCCGCCGCACGGCGACGCTCCACGGTCCGGCGCCGCCGCCTGCGTCCGCGAGCGTGATCGCGACGCTGCCGCCGTTAACGGGGAACGAGAGCGCGGTCGGTGCGGCGAAGAGAAGCGGGTTGGTCGCGCGGGCCAGGTCGATCTCGCCACCGCCTTCGCGCGTCGTCGTCACCTCGGCCGAGGTGCTGCCGTGGACCGGATCGCCGGTCTGCACGAGCGCGGACTTCACCTGCGCGACGGTCCATCGCGGGTGCAGCTGCAGCAGGAGCGCAGCGCCGCCGGCGACCTGCGGGGTCGCCATGCTCGTGCCCTCGAGCGTGCCCCATTCCGCGCCCTGGTTCGACGGAAGCGACGACGTGATACCGACGCCAGGCGCGCTGACGTCCGGCTTCAGGATCAGCGACACGGGCGTCGGACCGACCGAGGAGAAGTTCGCGTACTGCCCGCTCGTCGTCGTCGCGCCGACCGCGATCGCAGCCGGCGCGTTCGCAGGCGAGTCGATCGAGCCGATGCCGTACGGCGGCGTCCCGGCCGCGCTGTCGTTCCCGGCCGCGACGACGGGCACGACGCCCGCAGCCGCCGCGCCGTCGAGCGCGCGCACGACGATGTCGCGCGACGGCTCGACCTCGGGCTCGCCGAGCGAGAGGTTGATCACGTTCATCCCGTCGGCGACCGCCGCTTCGATCCCCGCGACGATCTCGGCCGAGTTCCCGTCCAGGCCCTCGTTCGGCGTCGGCGTCGTCAGCACCTTGTAGTTCCCGAGGTACGCGCTCGGTGCGACGCCGGAGAGCGTCAGGTCGCCGTCGACCGTGCCGTGGTCGCCGGCGGCGATGCCGGCGACGTGCGTCCCGTGGAACGACTGAGTCGGGTCGAACGGGAGTGCGGCGTCCTTGTACGTCGAGCCTGGCGGCGGGAACGCCCGCGCGACGATCACCTTCGGCGTCGTGAACGCCTTGTTGCCCTTCGGGAAGCCTGGCGGGTACGAATAGCCGGTCGGATCGAAGTACTTGTGGGTCTGGTCGATCCCGTCGTCGATGATCCCGATCTTCATCCCCTGGCCTGCGTTCGCGAGGCTCGGCCCCCAGAGTTGATTCGCGCCGATCGTCTGCGGGCCCTGCGCGTCGAGGGCGTGGTAGGCGAGGTTCGGCCACACCTCGGCGACGCCGGCGACGCGCGCGAGCCGCGCCACGTCCGCCTGTGGGAGCACGACCGAGAACCCGTCTGCGACGAGGTGGTAGCGCCAGCCGATCCGTGCCGCCGGGATCGATCGGACGACGTTCTTGGCAGCGCGGTTCTGTGCTGCCGCAAGCGCCCGCAGGTAGGGGTCGTGGCGGGCGGAGGTGAGTGTGCGGCCGAAGGCCGAGAGGGGTGGCGCCTTGAGCGTCACGACCACCTCGGTGAGTGCGGGCGCGGAGACTCCTCCCAGACTGCCGCCTGAGCTCGCAAGAGCGACGCCGAGGCCGCAGCAGACGAGGAAGAAACGCTTCATGCGGATGAGAGGACTTGAACCTCCACGCCCTTACGGGCACACGGACCTGAACCGTGCGCGTCTACCAATTCCGCCACATCCGCGCGCGAGGCAGTGTAGCCCTCGGTCGCTACGATCGAGTCGTGAGCGTCGAGCGGCTACAGGGGCTACTGCAGCGGGAGTTTCCCGATGCGAAGCAGCTCGAGGTAGTCGACCGAACCGGGGGCGGGGATCACTTCCAGGTCACGGTCGCGACTCCCGCATTCGACGGGCTGTCGCTCGTCGACCAGCACAAACGCGTCTATAACGCACTTGCCGGGCCGCTCGCCGACGGCACCATCCACGAGCTGCGCATCTCGACGAAGGGGACGACATGAGCTATAGCGACAAGATCAAGGACGTCATCACAGAATCGGACGTCGCCCTCTTCATGAAGGGCACGCCGCAGTTCGTGATGTGCGGCAACTCCGACCGCGCCCTGAACGCGCTCCGCCGAGCGGGCGCGCCGGTGACCGCGGTCGACATTCTCCCGGACCCCTCGATCCGGCAGGATCTCTCGGTGCTCTCGGGGTGGCCGACGATCCCGCAGGTGTTCGTCAAGGGCGAGCTGATCGGCGGCGCCGACATCGTCGAGGAACTCGAGCGGACGGGCGAGCTCGAGCGCACGCTCGCCGAGAAGCTCGGCGACGGCTACCGCGACTCGCGCACCGAGAGCGTCGTCCAGCTCTGAGCGGCCGCGGCGCCGCGCGTGACGAGCCGCGACGAGACCTATACGCACGGGCACCACGAGAGCGTCCTCAGGTCGCACCGGACGCGGACGGCGACGAACTCCGCCGCCTACCTGCTCCCGCTCCTCGAGCCCGGCGCGAGCCTGCTCGACGTCGGTTGCGGGCCAGGGACGATCACCGTCGACCTCGCGGCGCGCGTCGCTCCCGGACGCGTCGTCGGCCTCGACCGCGACGCACCGCTGGCGGAGGCGCGCGCGCTCGCGGCCGGCCTGGCGAACCTCGAGTTCGTGGCGGGCGACGTCTACGCGCTCGACTACGACGACGCGAGCTTCGACGTCGTGCACGCGCACCAACTGCTCCAGCACCTGACCGATCCAGTCGCCGCGCTCGCCGAGATGCGGCGCGTCTGCCGGCCGGGCGGAGTCGTCGCGGCCCGCGATGTCGACTACGCGACGATGAGCTGGTACCCGGCCGAGCCGGGGCTCGACCAATGGCTGGAGCTCTACCACGCCGTCACGCGCGTAAACCGCGCCGAGGCCGACGCGGGCCGCCGGCTGCCCGCGTGGGCGCACGCCGCAGGGTTCGGGGACGTAACCGCGTCGGCGAGCGCCTGGTGCTGGTCGACGCCCGACGAGCGCGAGTGGTGGAGCGGGGTCTGGTCCGAGCGGGCGACGAGCTCGGCGTTCGCCGAGCAGGCGCTCGAGTACGGGCTGGCGACGCCCCTCGACCTGCAGGAGATCGCGGAGGCGTTCCGGCGCTGGGCGGGGGACGACGACGCGTGGTGGGCGATGCTGCACGGCGAGATCGTCTGCCGCGGCTAGCGTCGATCGAGATGGCGCCGCAGCGCGTCGAGCCGCTCGTCCCACTCCGCGCCGACCTCGGTCAAGCGGTAGCGCGTCTCGCGGCCCGAGCGCTCCGACTCGACGAGCCCGGCATCGCTGAGCGCGACAAGGTGCTTGGACACCGCCTGGCGGGTCATCGGCAGCTCGCCCGTGAGCTCGGTCGCGGTCGCCGTCCCGTGGTCGGCGAGGTAGCCGAGGACGTGGCGGCGGGCCGAACGCGAAGATCATGATCCACCAGGGATCGGGCGGGTTCCGTGGCACGCCCGCCGATATCCAGATCGCTGCGCGCGAGATCCTCGAGATGACGCGCCGGATGGCGGAGATGATCGCGCGCCACACGAGCCAGGACGTCGAGCAGGTGATGCGCGACATCGACCGCGATCGGTTCATGAGACCGTAGGAGGCGGTCGACTACGGCCTCGTCGACGCGATCATGTCGAACCGCGGCGAGCCCGCGCGGCGCGCGGCCTAGCCGTTGAGGGCGGAGAGCACCTTGTCCGCGTGCGTGTCCGGCTTCACGTTGTACATCGACTTCGCGACCGTCCCGTCGGGAGCGATCACGAACGTCGAGCGGATGATGCCCTTGTACGTCTTGCCGTTGCGGGTCTTGTCACCCCAGGCGCCGTACTCCTCCGCGACGGCGTGCTCGGGATCGGCGAGGAGCGTGAAGGGCAGCTGGTACTTCTCCTTGAAGCGCACGTGGGAGGCCTCGTCGTCCGGTGACACACCGAGCACGACCGCGCCCGCCCGTCGGAACTCGCCGTACGCGTCGCGGATCGCGCAGGCCTGGGTCGTGCAACCCGGCGTGTCGTCCTTGGGATAGAAGTAGAGGACGACCGGCCGGCCGCGCAGGTCGGCGAGATGGACCGTCTCGCCGTCGTCGCTGTTCAACTCGAAGTCCGGCGCGGGCTTGCCTTCCTCAACCAACGTAGTCGCTCCTCTCGCTAGGGTCCGGCTCGATGCTAGCCGTCCACCACGCAAACGCCTTCGCGGTCATTGCGGTGTGCGTCCTCGCCTCGGCGGCCGCCTTCCGGGCCCGCCGCGGCGGGGCGGGGCGCGGCGTCGCGCACCTGCTTGCGCTGGCGCAGACCCTCCTCGTCGCGCAGGTTGCGCTCGGCCTGCTGCTGCTCTCGAGCCATAGGCGCGCGGCCGACCGGCTCCACTACGCCTACGGCACGTTCGCGCTGCTCGCTGTCCTGTCGCCCTGGCTCTACGCGCCCGCCGACCCCCGCGCACGGCTGCTCTGGTTCGCGGTCGCGACGCTCGTCGCCGCCGCTCTCGCCGTTCGCGCTTATATGACGGCATGAGACGCATCCCACCCTTCGCGCGCGGCATGGCCGTGATCGCGGCGATCGCGATCGTGATCCTCGTACTCAACCTGCAGACGTCGTTGACGACGGCGGCCCTGCTCGTTCGCGTCGCGTTCTTCATCGCGATCGCGTTCGCGGCGTACATGCTCTGGCGCGACTTCGGCCGCCGCGAGATCACGCTCTGGCCGGCGCGCGCGCAGTGGATCTTCTACTCGGCCCTCGCGCTCTTCGTCGTCGACATCGGCTGGTTCTTCGTCGCCGGGCTCAGCGGCCGCGACGTCCTCGTTTTCTTCCTCGTCGCCGCCGCCTGCGTCTACGCCGCCCTACGCATCTGGCGCGAGCAAAACCGGTACAGCTGAGCCAAAAAATCCGTGGAGAACTTGTTGCATTCCCACAACTTCCTCTGACACTTCTCTGAGAAGTGTCAGAGACCGTGTCAGGCTTCGACGCCGGCGGCGACGCCGTCGAGGCGGTCGAGGGCCGCTCGGGCGGGCAGCAGCTGGCCGACGAAGATCGGCGTGTCACGCTCCGTGTAGCTCGACGCCTCCGTCTCGCGCAGCGTCAGCATCAGGTGCATGAAGTCCGCCGGCTCGTCGCACTCGAAAGCTGTCATGAACTCCTGGTCGTCGATCCCGAACGAGTACGTCGTGTGATTGTGGATCGACGGATGCTCTCCCCCGATGCGGATGTGCTCGTCCATCGCCCGCTGTCGGTCGGCCTCCGGGAGCGCGTACCAAGGCCGTACCTTCACGAACGGATAGACGACGAGATACGGCGAGCCGAACGGCGTGATCCTCCGCGCCCGGCGGGCGCTCGTGTATTGGGACGCGCGCGTTGTCGCGAGGTACGAGAACGGCGTTTCGAGGTAGCCGGCGAGCGGCGTCCCGTTCAGCGCCGCGCCGAGCTCGCCGAGGTCGGCGTAGCGCTGGGTGATCTTCCAGAGGAAGAAGTCGGAGTCCGGCCGCACACCGGTCGTCGAGTAGACGTTCAGCGTGTCGAAACGCGGCGCGTTCTCCTCGAGCACGTCGGCGAAGGCGTCCTTGCCCGCCTCGCGCTCGTCGACGGGCAGCTGCCGCCACTCCGGTCGCACGCGGTAGAAGCTGTACGCGACGTACTGACCACTCACGACGACGGACACTGTACCCGGCCCGCCTCTACGTCCCCGATCGCGGCGGCGACCGGAGCGAGGCTGGCCTTCGGCGTATCGTCGGCGTAGTAGACGCCCGTCTGCAGTCCGGTCAGCGCCGTCTCGTCGCTGACGTGGAAGAAGAGGAGGTATCGCACGCGCGGCTGGCAGGCGACCATCCGGATCGCCTCCGCGTACTCCTTGCCCTGGAGCGTCGCCGAGATCGGGTGCGTCGCCGCCGGCTCCGTCCCCGTGTACAGGTGCGCCTTCGCGGGCGGGATCGTCGTCTCGAGTCCGTACTCCCCATAGACGATCGGGGTCTGCTGCTTGGGGAACGCGGCGTCGAGGAGCGCGACGAGCTTGCCGTAGTCGGCGAGCCCGAGCGCCTTCTGGGTGTGGGGATGCGCGAACGTCGGCGGCGTGCTCGAGTTCTCCGGGTACGGATGGAGCGAGAACATGTCGAAGATCGGCGTCGTGCGCCCGCTCGCGCGGTATGCGGCACCGAGGTCGCGGATGAAGGTGTTCGGCGAGTGCGTGGCACGCGGCGCGCCGGGCTTGTCGGAGCCGCGCGCGGCGAGCGCGCCGCCGATCACGTTTACGTGCGAGTCGGCCTTCTTGATCGCGTCGTAGGTCTCCGCGAGAAGGCGCTCGTACGCGGTCGCGGCGGCGTCCGTCCCGCCGGGACCAAACTGCGGTTGCCAGAAGAGCGGCAGGTTGGGCTCGTTGCCGACGATCACGTCCTCGACCCCCGGCACGAGCTTCGGGATCGATGCGGCGTAGGCGGCGAACTGCGCCCGCGCCTGCGGCGTCAGCGGCGTGTTCGCCGACAGCTGGTAGACGGCGACGATCGGCCGGATGCGGGCGGAAATCGCGGCCCCGACCGCGCCGTTCAGCGCCGTCAGCTCGAGCGGCGTCGGGGTCGTCCGCGGCGGCTGCCAGACCGAGCTGAGCACGATCGCGCCGAACCCCGCCTGCTTGGCGAGCGACATCTTCAGGTTCGGGTCCGACCACTTCGCGGCATCCTCGACCGCCCCGACGACGAGCCGCGGCTTGCCGCCGCCCCCGCCGCAGCCGCCGAGCACCAACACCGCCACCACCAAGACCCCTGCTTTCCGCACATGGCTATTTTGGGGCGAATGGCCACGGAGCACGTCGAGAACCAACTCAAGCGCCTGCCGGCCGCGCCCGGCGTCTACCTCTTCCGCGACCCTCGCGGCGAGGTCCTGTACGTGGGCAAGGCAAAGTCGCTGCGGCCGCGCGTTCGCCAGTACTTCCAGGCCTCGCGCAGCGACACGCGCGCCGGGATCGACCAGCTCGTCGACCGGGTCGCCGACGTCGAGACGATCGTCACCGGCACCGAGGTCGAGGCGCTCCACCTCGAGCAGAACCTCGTCAAGCGCCACCGGCCGCCGTTCAACGTGCGCCTCCGCGACGACAAGTCGTTCCCGTACATCGCGGTGACGGTCGAGGACGAGTTCCCCCGCGTCATGTTCACGCGTGAGCGGCACCGGCGCGGCGTCGTCTACTTCGGGCCGTACGCGAACGCGAAGAAAGTCCGCGAGACGCTCGACGTGCTGAACCGCGCGTTCCGCTACCGGCCCTGCGAGGGGCCGCAGCCGGGCCGTCACAGCGGCATCCCCTGCCTCGACTACCACATCGACCGCTGCTACGCGCCCTGCGTGGGCTACATCTCGAAAGAGGACTACCGCGAAATCGTCGACGGCGTGATCGAGTTCCTCTCCGGCAACGACAAGCCGATCCGAGCCGAGCTCGAGCGGCAGATGCGCGACGCTGCCGCTGGGGAGCGGTTCGAGGACGCCGCCCGCTACCGCAATCGGCTCGCGGCCGTCGAGCGGCTTGCCGAGCGGCAGGCCGTCGAGCATCCGAGCGGAGCGGGGATGATGGACGTGATCGGCGTCGCCGTCGGTCCTCAGCACGCCACCGTCCAGGTGTATCCAGTCCGCGACGGGCGGCTGGTCGACCGCTACTCGTTCCACCTCGAGAACGCCGCCGGCGAGGAGCCGGCGGAGGTGCTCGAGCAGTTCTGCCTCGAGTACTACGGGTCGACGCCGTCGATCCCGCCGCAGATCCTCGTTCCGCGCGGCGTTGGCCCGACCGAGACGCTCGAGGCGTTCCTCTCGGAGCTGCGCGGCTCGCGGGTCGAGGTGCGCGCGCCCGAGCGCGGCGAGAAGCGGCGCCTGCAGGAGCTCGCGCAGCAGAACGCGGAGCTCGCGCTCTCGTCGGCCAGCTTCGTCGCCGAATCGCGGCGGCAGCGGCGGGTCGAGGCGCTCGAGGAGCTGCGCGAGGTGCTGAACCTCGAGTCGCTGCCGATCCGCATCGAGTGCTTCGACATCTCGAACATCCAGGGCCAGGAGGTCGTCGGCTCGCTCGTCGTCCTCGAGGACGGCCTGCCGAAGAAGGCGCACTACCGGAAGTTCGCGGTGCGCGGGCAGGAGGGACAGGACGACTTCGCCGCGATGGAGGAGGTCGTGCGCCGGCGCTTCGCGCGGCTCGCGCGCGGCGCCACCGCCGACGACTACGATGCGTCGTTCGCAGCGGCCCCGAACCTCGTCGTGATCGACGGGGGCAAGGGGCAGTTGTCGGCGGCGCTCGCAGCGATGCAGGAGTTCGACCTGCCGCGCGTCGCGGTGATCGCGCTCGCGAAGCGCGTCGAGGAAGTCTTCGTTCCCGGCCGCAGCGACCCGATCAGGCTCCCCGACCACTCGCCGGGCCTTCAGCTCCTGCAGCGGATCCGGGACGAGGCGCACCGTTTCGCGGTCACGTACCACCGCACGCGCCGCGACGCGGCCGCGCGCGAGTCGATGTTCGACCAGCTCGAGGGGGTCGGGCCGGCGCGGCGCCGTGCGCTGCTCCGCCACTTCGGCTCCGCCGAGCGCGTGCTCGCCGCGTCGGCCGAGGAGCTCGAGGGCGTCCCGGGCGTGCCGGCGAAGACCGCGCGCCGCATCTACGCGCAGCTGCACAAGGCGGGACGGGCCTGAAGGCGCCGCCGCGCCTTCGCGGCGGACCGGCCGTTCGCGCCGGCCTGCTTGCCGTGGGCGTCGTCTGCTTCGCGGCGGGGATCGTCATGCTGCTCGAGTCGCGCCTCGGGCTGCCGCCCTGGGACGTGCTGCACCAGGGGATCGCCCGCCATACGCCGCTCTCGTTCGGCGAGGCGAACCTCGCCGTCTCGGCGTGCGTCGTCGCGCTCGCCTGGCGGCTCGGAGCGCGGATCGGCATCGGCACGCTCACGAACGCCGTCGGCGTCGGGACGACGATCACGCTGGTGACCCTCGCCGGTCCCGTACGGCGGCTCGCGCACGACCCGCTGTCGATCCGGATCGTGCTGCTCGTAGGCGGGCTCGCACTGATCGGGGCGGGCTCGGGCCTCTACCTCGGCGCTGCGCTCGGCGCGGGCCCTCGCGACTCGCTGATGGTCGTCGGCGCGGCGCGCACCCGCTTCCGAATCGGGCTCGTGCGCGCCACGATCGAGGTCGCAGCGCTCCTCGCCGGTCTCGCCCTGGGCGGCACGGCGGGCGTCGGAACGGCGGCCTTCGTCCTGCTGATCGGGCCGTCGATCGAAGGCTCGTTCTGGCTGCTCGCGCGGTCGCCCCTCGCGGTCAGTGTCTGACACCGGACATGTCCGGTGTCAGACACTCGGGCTTGGCCCGAGGCGCGGGCGCGGGTCTACGTCCCGCCGAGCTCCTCGCGCATGTACGGGTAGCGGTAGTCGCGCGGCGGGACGAACTGCTCCTTGATCGCGCGCGGGCTGACCCAGCGGATCAGGTTCCACAGCGAGCCCGCCTTGTCGTTCGTGCCCGAGGCGCGCGCGCCGCCGAACGGCTGCTGGCCGACGACCGCGCCCGTCGGCTTGTCGTTGACGTAGAAGTTGCCGGCCGCGTAGCGCAGCCTGTCCTCGGCCTGCTGCACCGCCGCGCGGTCCTCGGCGAAGACGGCGCCGGTGAGGCCGTAGGGCGCGGACTCGTCGACCAGGTCGAGGGTGTCCTCCCAGCGCTGCTCGTCGTAGACGTAGGTCGTGACGACCGGCCCGAAGAGCTCCTCGCGCAGGAGCCGGAAGCCGGGGTCGCGCGTCTCGACGACCGTCGGCTCGACGAACCAGCCTTCGCTGTCGTCGTAGCCGCCGCCCGCGACGATCGCCGTGTTGGCGTGCGCCTTCGCCTCCTCGATCGCCCGGCGCTGAGTCGCGAACGAGCCCGCGTCGAT
>Ga0070731_10005023_pt1 | contig 11073 bp, 10 predicted proteins | sample Coa_R1_2_FD_66448 | JGI IMG/M metagenome (GOLD analysis project Ga0070731, IMG submission 66448) | Surface soil microbial communities from Centralia Pennsylvania, which are recovering from an underground coalmine fire - Coalmine... | ecosystem: Environmental > Terrestrial > Soil > Unclassified ... | reverse complement strand
CTTTGCGCGCCGATCTACGGCAATGACGGCCAGCGCGTCGGCGTCGTGCAGCTGCTCAACAAGCGCCGCGGCGTCTTCACCGCGGCCGACGAGCGGCGCTTGAAGGGGCTCGCCTCGCAGATGGGGATCACGATCGATTACACGCGCCTCTTCGAGCAGGCGCTCAGCATGAAATCCTACAACGAAAGCATGCTGCGCAGCCTGAGCAACGGCGTCGTCACGGTCGATTTGGCGCGGATCGTCACCTTCGTCAACGAGGCGGCCAGCCGGATCCTGCGGCTCGATGCGCAGAGCGCGGTTGGCCGCCGGCTGGGCGATATTTTCGACGGGCTCAATGCCTGGGTCGGCCAGGCGGTCGAGGAAGCCGGCGCCGACGGCGTCGAGAAGATGCTGCCCAACAGCGAATTCTATTTCGAGAGCGACGATGCCTGGGTTCCCGCCAACCTGACGCTGGTGCCGCTGCGCGACGGCAAGCTGACGCCGCTCGGCACGATGATCGTGATCGAGGACCTGCAGCGCGAGAGCGAATTGCGCCGCACGATGTCGCGCTATCTGCCGAACGAGGTGATCGACCGCCTGATGGACGACCCCGCAGGCGGGCTTGGCGGCAGCTCGCACGAGGTGACGATCCTGTTTTCCGACATCCGCGACTACACCGCGCTGGCCGAGCGCTTGGGGCCCGGCGAGACCGTGGCGATGCTGAACGAATATTTCTCGTTCATGGAGGATGTCGTCACCAATCGGGGCGGCATCATCGACAAGTATATCGGTGACGCGATCATGGCCTTGTTCGGCTCGCCCTTCCCGACCGACAACGATCCCGGCAACGCGGTGCGGGCGGCGATCGACATGTTTCAGGCGCTGCAGATCCTCAACGCGCGGCGTGCCGCCGACGGCAAGGCCGCCATTCGTATCGGCGTCGGGATCGGCAGCGGCAACGTTATCAGCGGCAATATCGGTTCGCCGAAGCAGATGGACTTCACGGTGATCGGCGACGCCGTCAACCTCGCCGCCCGCACCGAGGCGGCGACCAAGACCTACGGCGCCGACATCCTGGTTTGCGGCACCACATGGGCGCAGCTGAAAATGCCGCCGCGCGCGCGGCGCATCGATGTCGTGCGCCTGCGCGGGCAGACCCGGCCGACCGATCTGTGGGAGATTGTCGACCACCGGCCGGAAGTCACCGACGACGCGCTCGCCGCCTATGCCCGCGGTCTCGAAGCGTACCTTGCCGGCGAGTGGGGCCGCGCGGTCGACCGCTTCGAAGAGGCCGCCGCGATGCGGCCGGGCGACAAGGCGGCTCAGCTGATGACCGAGCGCTGCCGCCGCTTTTTCGACAACCCGCCCGAGCGCTGGGACGGGGTGGCGGACCTGGATTGAGCCGCGGTCGCTGAGGCGGGAATCATGCGGATCCGGCGCATCGTGCTCGCCGTCGGCGCTGTCGCGGTTCTGGGCGCGGCCGGGTTCGTCATCGCCGCGCAGCGGCCGCTGATCCCCGAGATCGACCCGCCGGCGCCCGGCACCTTCGATCGCGCCCTGGTCGAGACCGGCGCCAGGCTCGCCGCGATCGGCAATTGCCATGTCTGCCACACCGCCCCGGGCGGCGCCGACTACGCCGGCAACCGGGCGCTGCCGACCCCGTTCGGAACCGTCTTCAGCAGCAACATCACCCCGGCGCCGGGCAGCGGCATCGGCCACTGGTCGCAGGCGGCGTTCGGGCGCGCGATGCGCGAGGGGATCGGGCGCCGCGGCGACCACCTCTACCCGGCTTTCCCCTATCCGCATTTCGCCAAGCTCAGCGACGCCGACATCGGCGCGCTCTATGCCTTCATCATGACCCGCCGCCCGGTCGAGACCGTCCAGCGGCCCAACGATCTTGGCTTGCCGTTCAACCAGCGCTGGCTCATGGCGGTGTGGAACCTGGTGTTTTTTGATGCCGCCCCGTTCCGGCCCGATCCACAGCACGACGCCCTATGGAACCGCGGCGCCTATCTCGTCGCCGGGCTCGGCCATTGCGGCGACTGCCATTCGCCGCGCAACGCGCTCGGGGCCGAGACGACGGCCGAGGCCCTGGCCGGCGGCGAAGCCGAGGGCTGGGGCGCCCCAGCCCTCAACGCGGCCTCGCCCGCGCCGGTGCCGTGGGACGCCGAGCATCTCGACGCCTATCTGCGCCGCGGCTGGGATGTCGAGCACGGCGCGGCGGCCGGGCCGATGCGGCCGGTCGTCGACGCACTGGCGCGCGCCGACCCCGCCGATGTCCGCGCCATCGCCACCTACCTCGCGGCGAACGAGGGCGGTGCCTCGGCGGACCGCCAGCGGCGCGCCAGCGAAGCGCGGGCGCGCGCAGGCAAGGCGAGCCTGCCGCAGCCCGCTGCCGGCGAGGAACTCGGCGCGGCGATCTTCGCCGGCGCCTGCGCCGCCTGTCACGCCGGGGGATCGCCGATGGTGCCGCCGCACGGCATCGACCTCGCGCTCAGCACCGCCGTCAACGAAGCCGACCCGGGCAACGCGATCCGCATCGTGCAGGGCGGCATCCAGCCGGACGACGAACGCGCCGGACCGTGGATGCCGCCCTTCGCCGGCGCCTTCACCGACGCGCAGCTCGCTTCGCTGCTCGGCTATATCCGGGCGCATTACGGCAGCGGAGCGGCCTGGACGGGCCTGGCCGCCAAAATCCACGATCTGCGGCAGAGCAAGGGCGGAGCATGATAACGCTCTCGGTCAATGGGAGGGCGCACCGGCTCGACATCGATCCGGCGACGCCGCTCCTCTATGCGCTGCGCGGCGAACTCGGGCTCAATGGCGCCAAGTTCGGCTGCGGCCTCGGCCAGTGCGGCGCCTGCACGGTCATCGTCGGCGGCGAGCCGGTGTTCTCCTGCCTGGTGCCGGTCGCTTCCTTGCAGGACCGCCCGATCACCACGCTCGAAGGGCTCGCCGCGCACGGCAAGCCCGGCGCGCTGCAGCAGGCCTTCATCGCCGAAGAGGCGGCGCAATGCGGCTACTGCACTTCCGGCATGATCATGCGCGCCCAGGCGCTGCTGGAGCGCAACCCGGCCCCGTCCGACGCCGAGATCCGCACCGCGATGGCGCCCAATCTGTGCCGCTGCGGCACCCATATGCGGATCCTGCGGGCGATCCGCCGGGCCGGCGAGGCGCTGCAGAAGGCGCTGCCGCCGGCCGACCGGCAGCCCGACCGATGACCGGGATCACTCCCAGCCGCCGCGCCGTGCTGAAGGGCGGCGGCGCGCTGATCGTCAGCGTTACGCTGTCCGCCGGGCGCGCCCTCGCGCAGGGCGCAGGGGCTGGGGCAGGCGCGGCGGCGCTGCCCGGCAGCCTCGCACGGACCCCGCTCATCGATGCCTGGCTGCGCATCGACGGCGACGGCAAGATCACCGCCTTCACCGGCAAGGCCGAGCTCGGCCAAGGGATCAAGACCGCCCTCGTCCAGATCGCCGCCGAGGAGCTGATCGTCGCGCCCGAGGCGATCGAGCTCGTCACCGCCGACACCGCGCGCACCCCCGACGAAGGCTACACCGCCGGCAGCCGCTCGGTCGCGGACAGCGGCACCGCGATCCGCATCGCCGCCGCCCAGGCGCGCGCGCTGCTGATCGGCGCCGCGGCGGCGCGGCTGCTTGTGGCGCCCGAGCAGCTGCGCGCCGCTGACGGGTTCGTCGTCGCCGACGGCGGCCGGCGGATCGGCTATGGCGAATTGGCCGGCGCCGAGCTGTTGCACGTCCGCGCCGGGCCGCAAGCGAATTTCGTCGATGCAGGCCGCCACCGCCTGATCGGCAAGAGCGTGCCGCGCGTCGACCTCCCGGCCAAAATCACCGGCGGCGCAGCCTTTGTTCAGGATTTGCGGCTGCCCGGCATGGTGCACGGCCGGATCGTCTTGCCGCCGTCGTACGGCGCGAAGCTGCGCGAGGCCGACACCGCCTCGATCGAGCGCCTGCCGGGGGTCCTGAAAGTGGTGCGCGACGGCAGCTACCTTGGCGTCATCGCCGAGCGCGAATATCAGGCGGTGGTGGCGATGCGCGCGCTGGCCGCCGCCGCCCGGTGGGAGGAGACCCCTGCCCTCCCCGACCCCGACCATCTGTTCGAAATGCTCGCCACCCTGCCGGCGCAGGCGATCTCGGTGCGCGACGGCGACAGCACGATGCCGCCCGGCACCCGGGTTGTCACGGCGCGCTACCGCCGCGCTTACCAGATGCACGGCGCGATCGGGCCGTCGTGCGCGGTCGGGCTCTATCAGGAGGGCGCGCTGACGGTGTGGACCCACAGCCAGGGCGTCTACCCGCTGCGCGCCGCCATTGCCGAGCTTACCCGCCTGCCGCCGGACAAGGTGCGTTGCATCCATGCCGAGGGCTCGGGCTGCTACGGCCATAACGGCGCCGACGATGCCGCGGCCGACGCCGCGCTCCTGGCGCTGGCGCTGCCCGGCCGGCCGGTGCGGGTGCAGTGGATGCGCGAGCAGGAGCACAGCTGGGAGCCCTACGGCTCGGCGATGCTGAGCGAGGCGCGCGCCGCGCTCGATGCCGACCACCGGATCGTCGCCTGGGACTACCGGGTGCGCAGCAGCACCCATGCGACCCGGCCCGGCGGGCGGGCCGGCAACCTGGTCGCCGCCTGGCACCGCGACACGCCGGTGGCGCAGCCGGCGCCGCAGCCGATCCCGTTGCCGGCCGGCGGCGGCGATCGCAACGCCCTGCCCTACTACGCGATCCCGCAGCTGCGCGTCGTCTACGATTTCATGCCGGCGATGCCGCTGCGGGTTTCGGCGCTGCGCGGCCTCGGCAGCTACATGAACATCTTCGCGATCGAGAGCTTCATCGACGAGCTGGCGCTGGCGGCGCAGGCCGACCCCGTCGATTTCCGCCTGAAGCATCTTGAGGATCGCCGCGCCCGCGAAGCCGTGACGCGGGCCGCCGAGCGCTTCGCCTGGTCGGCGTTTGGCCGGCGGCCCGACCGCGGCCGCGGCTTCGCCTTCGCCCGCTACGAGAACACGGCCGCCTACATCGCGCTGGCGGTCGAAATCGAACTCGACCGCGAGAGCGGCCGGGTGCGCCTGGTGCGCGCGGTCGCGGCGATCGACTGCGGCGAGGCGGTCAACCCGGACGGCATCCAAAACCAGATCGAGGGCGGCATCCTGCAGGCGGCGAGCTGGACCTTGTACGAGAGCGTGCAATTCGACCGCAGCCGCATCCTCAGCCGCGACTGGAGCAGCTATCCGATCATGCGCTTCCCGGCCGCGCCGGATCGGGTCACCGTCGAGGTGATCGACCGGCCGGGCGCTGGGTTTTTCGGCGCCGGCGAAGCCGCCCAAGGCCCGACCGCCGCGGCGATCGCCAACGCCATCGCCGACGCCGCCGGCGTGCGCCTGCGCGACATCCCGATCGCCGCCGCCAGCGTCAAGGCCGCGATCGGAGTGTAGCGCGACCCCCTCAGCGGGACGCTAGCGGAAGCAGAAATAGCCGATCGGCAGACATCCCACCGAATAGGGGCTATACCCCGCCGGCGCCGGATAGTAGGCGTAGGGATAGAATGCCGGCCCGGAAAGCTGGGGCGGCGCGCGATACCAGCGGTGGCGCCAGGCAGCATGATGCACGTAGCGGTGATGCCAACATTGTCCGCGCTGACCGCGCCAGCAATGCGCCGCAGCAGGCGGCGAGAGCATTACGAGCGCCAGCGCGAGAGCAGCAAGACCAGCAAACAGCTTCGTCACGGCTTCCTCCGGATCGATCCGCGTCGATGATTTCCGACCCGCGCGTCCGCTCCGCCTAGCGCGTGCCCTTGGTCACCTAGCCGCGAAACTTACCACTACCTGGAGGCGAAAGACATGGCCACGATTGCACCCTACGCCGCAAAATCCGTCTACGACCCGCCGGCCTACGCGCAGGCGGTCAAGGTTTCCGGCGCGCAGACGCTGCTCTACATCGCCGGGCAGGTCGCCTACAACGCCGAGGGCGGCGCCGCCCATGCCGGCGACTTCAAGGCGCAGGCGCGCGCCGCGCTGCAGTGCCTGAAGGCGCAGGTCGAAGCCGGCGGCGGCACGATGGCGTCGATCGTCAAGGTCAACACCTACCTGACCGACATCCGCCACCGCGCCGACTACGGCCCGATCCGCGAGGAATTCTTCGGCCGCAAGATGCCGGCCCACACCCTCGTCGCGGTGGCGGCCTTGGCGCAGCCCGAGTTCCTGATCGAGATCGAGGCCGTCGCGGTACTTTAGCCCCGCCGTAGCCCCCGGCTGCAGGCGCGTTGCGCCGTGCCGCCGGCGCCGGTATGATCGCGCTCTTGCCAGGGCGGCCCGGTCGGAGCGTAGCGCAGCCTGGTAGCGCATCAGCATGGGGTGCTGAGGGTCGTGAGTTCGAATCTCACCGCTCCGACCACTCTCTTTATCCCGGCGCCGGCCGGCATCATTGTTTCGCGGACCCGCGAAAATAGCTGCATCAATTGGATTTTGGGGACGCGGGCGTGGGCGCCATTAAAAAATGAACCCCGGCCTTCTCCGGGGTGATACGCGTTTGTCGAGCGGCTGCGGTGCCGATCGGTTGGGGGCGACGATAGAATGCGGGTTCTCGGGCTCGATCCCGGGTTGCGGCATACCGGATGGGGGGTCATCGACGTCGCCGGCAATCGGCTGAGCCACGTCGCCGACGGGGTCGTCAACGCCCCGAGCGATCTGCCGCTCGCCGAGCGTCTCGTCGCGCTGTTCCGCCAGCTGACGGCCGTGCTCGAACGCTTCCACCCCGACGAGGCGGCGGTCGAGGAGAGTTTTGTCAACAAAAACGCCGCCTCGACCCTGAAGCTCGGCATCGCGCGCGGCGTCGTCCTGCTCGTCCCGGCCGAGCGCTCGCTGCCGGTCGCCGAATATTCGGCGAACCTGATCAAGAAATCGGTGGTCGGCGCCGGCCACGCCGAGAAGGCGCAGGTGCAGCTGATGGTGCGCCGCCTCCTGCCGGGCTGCACGATCGCGAAGCCCGACGCCGCGGACGCCCTGGCGGTGGCGATCTGCCATGCCCACCACAGCCGCACGCTGCGCGCCTGGAGCGCCGCGCGATGATCGCCAAGCTCGCCGGCACCGTCGATTCGGTCGCGCCCGACGCGACGGTCGTCGATGTCGGCGGCGTCGGCTATCTGGCGTTCTGCTCGACCCGCACGATCGGCCGCCTGCCGCCGCCCGGGGGCGCGGTGCGGCTGCTGATCGAGACCCATGTCCGCGAGGACCACATCCACCTCTACGGCTTTATCGACGCGGCCGAGCGCGACTGGTTTCGCCTGTTGACGACGGTGCAGGGGGTCGGCGCCCGCCTCGCGCTCGCGATCCTCTCGGCGGTCGCGCCGGAAGCGCTGACGCTCGCCATCGTGGCGCAGGACAAGGCGATGCTGGCGCGCGCCGACGGGGTCGGCCCGCGGCTCGCGGCGCGCATCGTCAACGAATTGCGCGACAAGGTGGGCGGCCTCACGCTGGCGCCGCCGCCGGGGGTCGCCGGCGGCGATGTTGTCGCGGTCGCGGAAGCAGGCGCCTCGGCCGACGCGGTGTCGGCGCTGGTCAATCTCGGCTACCGCCGCGCCGAAGCCTTCGGCGCCGTCGCCGCGGCGGCGCGCCGGCTCGGCGACGCGGTCGCGCTCGATGCCTTGATCCGCGCCGGGCTGCAGGAGCTGGCGCAGACCCAGCACCCTGACCAGGGGACAGCGCGGTGAGCGATGCCGCGCCGCGTCTCATCGCCGCCCAACTGGACGCGGAGGACGCGCCCGAAGCCTCGATCCGGCCCTCCTCGCTCGACGAGTTCGTCGGCCAGCGGCAGCTGCGCGACAATCTGCGGGTCTTCATCGCCGCCGCGCGGGGCCGCCGCGAGGCGCTCGACCACGTGCTGTTTTTCGGGCCTCCGGGGCTCGGCAAGACGACCTTGGCGCAGATCGTCGCGCGCGAGCTCGCCGTCGGCTTCCGCGCCACCTCGGGGCCGGTCATCCAGCGCGCCGGCGACCTCGCCGCGCTGCTGACCAACCTGCAGCCGCGCGACATCCTGTTCATCGACGAGATCCACCGCCTGGCGCCGGCGGTGGAAGAGATTCTTTACCCGGCGATGGAGGATTTCCAGCTCGACCTGATCATCGGCGAGGGACCCGGCGCGCGCTCGATCCGCATTGACCTGCCGCCGTTCACGCTGGTCGGCGCGACGACCCGCTCGGGCCTCATCACCCGCCCGCTGCGCGAGCGCTTCGGCATCCCGCTGCGGCTCCTGTTTTACGAACCCGACGAACTGGCGCAGATCGTGACCCGCGGCGCCGGCATCCTGGCTTTCGACCTGCGGCAGGACGGCGCCGCCGAGATCGCCCGCCGCGCCCGAGGCACGCCGCGCGTCGCGATGCGCCTCTTACGCCGGATCCGCGATTTCGCGGCGGTCAACGGCTGGCCGCATGTCGATGCCGCGACCGCCGACCAGGCGCTGCTGCGCCTGGAAGTCGACGCGAAGGGCCTCGACGCGATGGACCGGCGCTATCTGCGTGCGATCGCGCAGAATTACGGCGGCGGCCCGGTCGGGGTCGAGACGATGGCGGCGGCGCTCTCCGAGCAGCGCGACGTGATCGAGGAAGTCATCGAGCCCTATCTGATGCAGCAAGGGTTCGTGCAGCGCACGCCGCGCGGCCGGATGCTGACCGAGATCGCGTTTCGCCACCTCGATCTGCCGCTGCCCGCCAGCCTGCCCGGCCAGCTCGACCTGCTCGCCGGGCTGCCCGCCGAATCACCCGGAGAGGAGGCGCAGTGAACGCCTGCGGGATGGCGCACAGCCTGAAGCTGCGCGTCTACTACGAGGATACCGACGCCGCCGGCATCGTCTATTACGCGAACTACCTGAAATTCGCCGAGCGCGGCCGTACCGAGATGATGCGCGCGCTGGGATTCGCCCATAGCGCGGTCGCGGCGCAGACCGGCGTCCTCTTCACGGTGCGGCGGCTCAGCGCCGACTACCGCTCGCCGGCGCGGCTCGACGATCTGCTGAGCGTCGAGACGCGCCTCGTCGAGATCGGCGCCGCGACCCTGCTGCTCGACCAGCGCATCTGCCGCGACGGCAGCGTGCTGGTTGCCTGCGAGGTCCTCGTCGCCTGCGTCGGGCCGGACGGCAGGCCGCGGCGGATGCCGGCCGGGTTGCGCGCGGCGCTCAATTCACCCGCTCATACCTCGCTTACGCCATCAATCGTCCAAAAGACGCCATAAAAGGTCGCCAACAATGCACCCCGTCGAAACCACCGCGCTTTCTGGCACCGTGACTCCCACCCTGTCGATCTTCGAGCTGTTCCTGCAATCGGACAGCATCGTCAAACTGGTCCTGTTCATCCTGCTGCTCGCCTCGTTCTGGTCGTGGGCCGTGATCTTCGACAAGACGCTGCGGATCCGCCGCCTCAGAAACGCCGCGGCGAGCTTCGAGGAGACCTTCTGGTCCGGCGGCTCGCTCGACGATCTCTACGACCGCGTCGGCCAGCGGCCGATCGACCCGATGAGCGCGGTATTCGCCGCGGCGATGCGTGAATGGCGGCGCAGCGCGGCCAAGGGCCTCCTCGGGACCGCGGTGATGCGCTCCAGCCTGCAGCAGCGCATCGAGCGCGTGATGAACGTCACGGTCGGGCGCGAGATGGACCGGGTCGAACGCTTCATGAGCTTTCTCGCGACGGTCGGCTCGACCGCGCCGTTCGTCGGGCTGTTCGGCACGGTATGGGGCATCATGAACAGCTTTTCCTCGATCGCCGCGGCGAAAAACACCAGCCTCGCGGTGGTCGCGCCGGGCATCGCGGAATCGCTGTTCGCCACCGCATTGGGGCTGGTCGCGGCGATCCCCGCGGTGATCGCCTACAACAAGCTGTCCTCCGATTTCGGCCGCTACGCCGGGCGACTCGACGCCTTCGCGACCGAGTTCAGCGCGATCCTGTCGCGCCAGCTCGACGAGAGGCCCTGACGTGGCGTCACCGATCTACAGCGGCAGCGGCAGGAACGCCGGGCGCTCGCGCAGCGGCCACTATCGCCCGATGTCGGAGATCAACGTGACGCCGCTGGTCGACGTCATGCTGGTGTTGCTGATCGTCTTCATGGTGACCGCGCCGCTCCTGACCGTCGGCGTCCCGGTCGAGCTGCCGCAGACCCAGGCGCCGCCGATCAACGAACCGAAAGAGCCGCTGACCATCACGGTCAACCGCGAGGGCGCGGTCTACATCCAGGAGACCAGCGTGCCGATCGAAGCGCTGGTCGAAAAGCTGCAGGCGATCACCGGCGCCAATCCCGATGCGGTGCTCTATGTGCGCGGCGACAAGGACATCAATTACGGCCGGGTGCTCGAGGTCATGAGCCTGGTCACCGCGGCCGGCTTCCACAAGGTGTCCCTGGTCGCCGAGGCGCCGAAAACGGTCGCGCCGCCCGCGCCGCACCGCGCGGCGGTCGCCGGCCACTAGCGGACATACCGGGTTGACCGCGATCGACGTGATGATGGTCGAGCCCGGCCAGCGGCCGAGCCCGACGCCGCGGGACCCGATGCCGAGCGGCCTCGCGCTGTCGGCGAGCCTGCATGTCGGGTTGATCGCGCTGATCGTGTTCGGCCTGCCGAGCCTGTTCCGCCATCCCCCCGTCGAGGAAACCCCGATCGCGGTCGAGCTGGTGACGATCGCCCCCGACACAAGGGCGACGCATCCCAACCCATACCGCCCGAAGCCGCAGGCCAAACCCGAGCCGGCGATCGCCCCGCCGGCGCCGGAGCCGAAGCCGAAGCCGCCGCCGGAGCCCGCCGCGGCGCCGCCCCCTTCCGCCGCCGCCGCCGCGGCCGCCGCGCCGGCGCCGGCGCCTCCGAAGCCGGCAATCAAGCCGCCGCCGCCACCGCCGCCGAAGCCCTTGGAAGCGCAGACCCCGGCGCCGCGGCCGCCCGAGCCCAAGCCGAAGCCCGAACCGCAGCAGGCAAGCCATGCGCCGCCGCACAGCGAAAAGGCCGACCCGGCAGCCTTCGAGAAGCTGATCAACAAGCTCGAAGACAAGCCGCCGCAGCGCCATCCCGAGCCGGGCGATTTCGACGCGCTCCTGAAAAACCTGAC
>Ga0070731_10005021_pt1 | contig 11078 bp, 11 predicted proteins | sample Coa_R1_2_FD_66448 | JGI IMG/M metagenome (GOLD analysis project Ga0070731, IMG submission 66448) | Surface soil microbial communities from Centralia Pennsylvania, which are recovering from an underground coalmine fire - Coalmine... | ecosystem: Environmental > Terrestrial > Soil > Unclassified ... | reverse complement strand
CGCGGCGGCACCGCCGAGGAAGTGGCGCGCGCGATCCTCTGGCTCGCATCCGAGGAAGCGTCGTACACGACCGGCGCGTTCATCAGCGTCTCGGGCGGGCGCTGATGACCGCGGGATACTCGGGAACGCCGCTCGCGAAGAAACTGGGATTCAAGCCGCCCATGACGGTGCTCACGGTCGACGCCCCGCAGGGCTATCGCGGCTGGCTCGACGATCTCGCGCCCGGCGTGGATTTCACCGCGCGAATGCAGAAGCACGTCGCCGCGGCGCATGTCTTCGTGACGCGCGCTTCGGAATTGCGGACGCAGGCCGCGCGCCTTCGCAAGGCGCTCGATCCCGCGGGATTCGTCTGGATCTCGTGGCCCAAGAAAGCGTCGGGCGTGGCCACCGACGTCACGGAAGACACGATCCGCGAAGTCGCCCTGCCCCTGGGCTTCGTCGACGTGAAGGTATGCGCCGTCACGGACACCTGGTCGGGGCTGAAGCTCGTCATCCGCAAGAGCGAGAGGAAATGACCGACATCGTCGCCACCCGCCGCGATGCCGTTCTCGGGATCGGCATCAACCGTCCGCAAAAGCGCAACGCGCTCACGCAGGCCATGTACGCGGCGATGACGGAGCACCTCGCCCAGGCCGAACGCGACGAGTCCGTTCGCGCCGTGCTGTTCCATGGGCTTGCCGACGTCTTCACCGCGGGCAACGACCTCGAGGACTTCGCCGAGCGCCCGCCGCATCGCGAGGAAACCCCGGTCTTCCATTTCCTCCACGCGGTCGCCGCCGCGCAGAAACCGCTCGTGGCCGCGGTGACCGGGCCGGCAGTCGGAATCGGAACGACGCTCCTCTTTCACTGCGACCTCGTGTACGCCGCCGACAACGCGCGCTTCGCGCTGCCCTTCGTGCAACTGGGCCTCGTGCCGGAATTCGCGTCGAGCTACTTGCTGCCGTTGCTCGCGGGTTACCAGCGAGCGGCGGAGCTCCTGCTCCTGGGAGAGACGTTCGACGCGAAGAAGGCCTACGAGACCGGCTTCGTGACGCGCGTCGTGCCCGCCGCCGAAGCGATCGATACCGGATGGCGCGAAGCCGCCAAGCTCGCCGCGCTTCCGCCGAAATCCGTTCGCGTGACCAAGGCGCTCATGAAGTCGGGGCATGCCGAAGCGGTCCGCGGACAGCTCGCCGCCGAAGGCGAGCATTTCCGCACGATGCTGACCGAGCCCGCGGCGCGCGCGGCGTTCGCCGCGTTCCTCGCCAGGCGGAAGTAGCCGCTAGGGCACCGCGATCAGCTTGATGCTGCCCCCGGGGCCTACCATCTGCATCGCGTCGCCCAGGATCTTGTAGCTCTGCACCGTCTGGAGCTTCTCCAGCAGGCGATCCTCCACGACCGTGTCGCCCGGATCGCAGATGCGCTTGTCGACCTGGATCTTGCGGATCACGAGGGCGCCGGCGCCGATCGAATCCTCGATGATGCCCGCGGAGAATTTGCTGCATCCGCCGAATCCCTCGACGCGGCCGTCGCCGAATCGCATGTTGGGTTGCTCGCCCTTGAGGGGCAGGTCGAGCACCACTCGCCAGTGCGTGCCGACGAAGGGCTTGGGCGGCGGCTCCTTCTGCGCCGTCGACTCGCAGGCCGCCGCGAAGAACGCCACGGTGGCGAGGATGATTGCGCGATTCATGTCGATTCTCTCCAGTCTCAGAAGGTGGTGATGGAACCCAGCACGAGCGACATGGCGAAACGCACGAGGTCGGGCGGATCGTCGTTCGCCCGCTCGCTGCGCGCCGTCTGGATGAGCGCATCCATCGCTTCGGTGGGCGTGATTTTCGGGGGTGCCGCGGCATCGGCGGCCTTGAGCTCCGCGACAGTCTTACCCACGGCGTCGGCATCGAGCACGGCGATCGGCGCGTGGCAGTAACTGCACTCCGCGTCCCGCGCGAGATCGATGGGCGCGCCACAGCTCGAACACTTCACCTGCGCGACCACCGCGCGAAGGCGGTATACCTCGGCGGGACTCAGCGTGCGCACGAAGTTCTTCTCGCGCAGGAACTGCATGAACGTCGTGAAGCGCCCGTGCCCCGCGGCGCAGCGGTAGTACGTGAGGCGGTTGGTGCGCTCGAAATCGTGCGTGAGCGCGAGCGCGTGATGGCACACGGGGCAGGCGCAGGTCACGGCGAGCGGCCGCGCCGGCGCTTCCCGCTTGCGGATCGCCTCGAAGAGCTGGAGGATCGCCGCGGGCGCGAGTTGCGCGCTCTCGAACGGATCGAACCAGATGCCCTGGCAGTCGTAGCAGATGTCGAGATCGACGCCGCCCCGGCCGGTCACCGCGCGGCTCGTGAACGTCTCGCGCCGCATCACGGCATGGCAGCTGGGGCAGGCGCGCGGCGCGTCCTCGGCGGGTCGCAGCAAGGCGGCGGTCACGGTTTCTCGGCGAGAGCCTTCAGGTTCGCGAGGCCCGCCTCGAAATCGGGACCGACGATGTGGTCCATCATCATCGCGAGATAGTGCTTGACGGGATTGCCGCCCACGTCGCCCTGGTTGGTCCACGTGACGCGCGTGCCATTGCCCTCGGGCTCCAGGCGAAGCGCGCCGGTGGACTTCATGTTGTATTCGGGAAACGAGAGCGAGTACTCGACGGCCTTGTCGGGCTCCACGCGCGTGAACTCCATGCTGCCGCTGCCCTCGGTCTTGCTCACCCATTCCCACTTGGCGCCCATCCCGAAAGGCGGCCCCTTGTAGGTGATCTGCATGTTCGGATCGCGGCGGTTCCATTCGCTCCAGTTGGCCCATTGCTTGGGTTCGACCACGAGGTCGTAGATCTTCTTGGCCGGCGCGTTGATGAGCGTGGAGCGGCTCACGAGGAAGGTCGACGGGGCGAAGAGGCCGCCCACCACGAAGGCGAGGATGACTGCACCGAGGATGGCGAGAGCCCACTGGACGAATTTCATGTATTCCTCCTTCGCGCCGCCAGCATAGCGCACTCCCGTAAAATGGGGTCATGTGCTCGCGGTATTTCCTCGACGCCGACGGCAACGTGATCGCCTACACGTTCTCGGTGCCGCTCAACGAGCGCGTGCGCCGCCGCTTCAACATCGCGCCTACGCAGGAAGCACCCGTCGTGCGCGTCTCGAAGGCAGGAGAGCGTGAGATCGCGATGCTGCGCTGGGGACTCGTCCCGGCATGGTCGAAGGACTTAGGCGCCGGCACGAAGATGATCAATGCGCGCGGCGAGAGTGTCGCCGAGAAGCCCGCGTTCCGCGACGCCATGGCCCGGCGCCGATGCCTCGTGCCGGCGTCGGGCTTCTTCGAGTGGAAGGGGGCCCCGGGACGCAAGCAGCCCTTCGCGATCACGGTTCCCGACCGTCCGCTCTTCGCGTTCGCCGGATTGTGGGAGGCGTGGCGTCCGCGCGATGGCGATCCCGTGGAAACGTTCACCATCGTCACGACCGATGCGAACGATCCTGTCGCGCAGGTCCACGATCGCATGCCGGTGATCCTGCCGAAGGAGGCGGAAGATGCGTGGCTGCGCGCGGATGTCTCCGAGGCGAGCGCCTTGCTCAAGCCCTACGAAGGGCCCGTGGCGCTGCGCGCCGTGAGCCGGACGGTGAGCAACGTGAACAACGAAGGCCCCGAGTGCCTCGACGACGCGCCCGCCGAGGGTGAGCAACAGCGCCAGCTGTTCTAGGGAGGCTTTGGTTTATTCACCGGGTTTGCGACGGACCAAAGCCGGGAACCACGCGAACAGATCTGAGGCTCACTAGGCGAGGAAGCCGAGGTTCGCCGTCGGAAACGCGGCAAGGTTCGGGAACACCTTCCCGAGCGCTCCCGCGGGCACGCCGAACCAGCTCGCGAGCGTCGCGCCGTATTGGTCGACGGATGTGGTCGGAAGCCAACGGCCTTCGGACTCCGCATCGTCTGGCCCCGCAAGCACGAGCTGCGGATAGGCGCCGAACAGGTTCGCGCCCGACACGGCATCGCCAATGATGAAGTGATGGTTGCCCCAGGCGTGGTCGGTGCCGCCGCCCGAGGCCGGCTGGAACGTGCGCCCGAAATCCGAAAGTGTGAATGTCGTCACGCGATCGCCCACGCCGGCCGCGACCGTCGCGTCGTAGAACGCCTTCAGCGCGGGCGACAGGTCGTCGAAGAGCGCCTTCTGGCGATTCAGTTGGTCGCCATGCGTATCGAAGCTGCCCAGTTGCACGAAGAAGACCTGGCGCGAGGCGCCGGTGCTGTCGCGTGCGGCGATCACCTTGGCGACCTGGTGCAGCTGTTGCGCGATGCTGCTCGTGAGTCCGGCAAAGGGAGGATCCACGGTCGAGGATGGCGACGTGAGGATCGGATTCACGACGGCCGAGAGGTCGAGCGCCTGGTTGCCGCTCTCGTTTAACGCGGTGACGAAAACGTTGCCCGACGCCTGGGCGAGCAGGCTCTTCAGCGCGGCAAGCCGCGCGGCCGAGGCCTGCGATCCGCTGAAGCCCTGCAGGGCGAACGTGCCCGACGCCGGAATGGATAGCGACAGCGACGTGGCGCCCGTCGTGAAGAGCACCGTCCCATCGAGGGACGTCACGACGGGAAGCTCCGAACCCGTGTTCATCGCCGCGACCTGGTCTGCGAGGCGCCCTCCCCATCCGGTCTGCGATTGCCCCGTCGAGATGGAGCTTTGCCACTGCGCCTGCTGGTCTGCATGCGAATAGAGCGATTGCGGCCGCACGCCCGTGGCGTACTCTGCCTTCGAAGTTGGCTGCGTGAGCGTCCCGACGTTCGCGAGGATCGCCATCTTCTTCTGCGCGAAGAGCGACTGCAGCTCGGTGAGCGACGGATGCAGGCCGAAGTAGCCGCCATTGAGTGGCTGGATCGGCAGCAGCTCCGACTGCGCGAGCTGGATTCCGGACGCGGAGGTGCGGACCGCCGAGTACGCGCCGTAGCCGGCGGTGTCGAGCGGGATGATCGTGTTGTTGCCGTCATTGCCCCCGAACATGAAGACGCACACGAGCGCCTTGTAGTCGTCCACGGCGTCGGCTTCAGATTGCGTCGATGCGGCGAGCGACATGGCGCCCAGGCGCGTGGCGAGCCCGAGGGACGAGAGCGCCATGGCGCCTCGCAGGAATGTGCGGCGTGTGACGATTCGGCCCATGTCAGCGCTCCACCTGGTATTGGGGTGAGGTGATCGTGAGATAGAAGGCGGTCTTCGCGCGTGTCATCGGATCGGAAGCGGGGACCGCGGCGATCGCCGTAGTCAATGTCGATCGCATCGCCGCCGTCATCGTGCCGTGCATGAGCAGGCCGTTCAGCTGCGCGACCAGCGCATCGGGATCGCCCGCGATCGACTCCAGCGACGCCCAGTTGGGAGCCGTCCCCGTGGCGCCGGGCAGCGTCGCGAGCGGCGCGATGGTGCCGAAGGCGAGCGCATTGGCGAAGTTGTACCGGTCGATCGCGGCGCTCGCATTCTGCAACGCGAACTCCGGCCCCAGCACCTGTGTCCCCGGCACGACGTAGGTCGGCGGATAGAAGTTGAAGACCGAGGGCGCATTGAACACGTCCTGCCCCAGCTTTTTCGCCTGCTGCGCAAGGAACACGCCGTCCGAAGTCGTGCCAACAGCGCGCGCGGCGCCCGTGACGAAGAGCACCGGTTCTCGAAGCTTTCCGTACGTGGCCGCCGATTGCGCGTCACCGCGCGCCTCCGGATCCATGAGGATGGCATTCACGACGGCCCTGAGGTTGCCCTTGACGCCCGTACCGTCGTCGTTGAACACGGCGCCGACGCGCGCGACGTACGCGGGCGAAGGATTGCCGGTGACCAGCTTCTGGATCAGCTGCTTGCCGATGAAGGGACCGACGTTGGGGTGTTGCATGATGCTCTGGATGCCGAAGGCAAGATCGTTCGGCATCGACTTGCCCGGCGTGTCGACGGCGCTATTCATCAGCACCTTCACGCCGAAGTCATGCTCCGCGGCCACGCCCACCATGTCCGAGGAGAAATTCTTCGGATTGTGGTTGCGCGGCGTGGCGCCGGGCAGTGGCGGATAGGTCCAGCCCGTGAAGAGGTTCGCGTAGCCGTCGATGATCGCCTGCGGATAGGTGGGAATCGGCGAGCCCGTCGCGTCGAGCTTCTGCGTGCCGTCGGGATTGAGCTCCCATACGCCGATCGAGAAAAGCTGCAGGATCTCCCGCGCGTAGTTCTCGTTGGGATTGACGGTGCCGTTCGACTTGTCGTTGTTCACCATGTTGAGGTAGTCGCCCATGACGGGAGACAGCGTCACCTCGGTGAGCACGTCGGAAAAGTTGCCGAACGCGTGGTCCAGCAGCATCTGCTGGTATCTCGCCATCCCGTACGGCATGTTCACCACGACTCCCGAGGTGACGAGGATCTGCGAGAGCGCGAAGGCAACGCGCTGGCGCAACTGGTCCGGCCCCGAAAGCGCATTGCGGAAGAATGCGTTCTGCAGCAGGAAGAGCGAATAGTTGTCGCGGATGCAATTCGGATTGGAATTGGTGGCGCAGAACACTTGCGCCCCCGGGGGCACATACGCGAACGATGGGTATTGCGAGGGCGGCGCGGCGAATTGCTCGTTGAGCCATCCCTGCGCGCCGATCGCCTGGACGTGCGCGACGAGCGCATCGGTGGGGCCGAAGGTGCCCTGCTCCACGAGGCGCACGGCATCGGCCTTGTCCATGAGCACGGGTGCCGCCGACGCGCACGCCGACGCGATGAGGCACGCGATTGCCGCCCAAACGGATTTCTTGTCCATCGCTCCCCCGCCGAACGCGTCGATGGAAAGCTAAACGGCCGGGATCAATCGCGGTTTACACGTTGCGATGAAATGGGTCACGCGGCCTCGCGATCGCGCAAGACTGGCGCAAGGACGCGAATCGAATCGCGGCGTTTCCCGACGTAGCCCACGAGAAGCTTGTAGATATCGGGATCGAACTCGATCGTCGCGCGTGTCGTCGCAAGATCGGCGAGCTCATCCTCGTCGCGTGCAGTGCCGATGTGCGACCAGCGCTCGAACACATGCGCTTCCTCGAGGCGTCCTTCCGGATGTCGCTCATGGACGACAATGCGGCCGGGCCACGGCCAATCGGCAATGCGAAACGGCGCGAGCGCAGTCGCGAGACGCAGGTGATGTTGCTCGGGCGATTCCTCGCCGAGACACGCGCCGCGGCACTTGCGCACCTGGCGCGCGAAGCACGGGCCGCCGCGCTTCTCCCAACCGAGCTGTCGCCAGCAAAGGCCGTGATCTCCGGCGAGATTCTCAAGCGTCGCGCGAATCTGCTGCCGGGTCGCGAAAGGGCCATACAGCGTCTCGGCGTCCTCACGCCGGGAGTTCCAGTCGATGTCCTTGGCTTTCAGCACTTGCGGCGGCGACTGCAGGTCCGCCAGGCTGATGAAGCAGGCGTTCATCTTCCTGCGCAGCTTGTGGTTGTGCAGCGGCAGGAGCTCCTTCACGAGGCGGGCCTCGCGAAGCAGCGCACCCAGCTCGCCGGCGGTCTCTTCCACCTCGATGCGGCGAATCTCGCTCGAGATGCGCAGGTCGTTGGTCGTCACGTAGTCGCTGGAGAAATGGGAGCGCACGCGTTCGCGCAGGTTCACGCTCTTGCCGATGTAGATCGGCAGGTCGTTCACGCCGTAGAAGCGATAGACGCCGGGACCCTCGGGCAAACCCTCGAGCGCATCCGGGGGAAGCTGCGGCGGAAGGCTCGGGATCTTGAGCAATCGCCGGACGGCCTTTTCGATCTCTTCGCCTTCGCGCTCCCGGTACAGCATCTGGACGAATCGCCAGATGGCGCGCGCGTCGCCCAGCGCGGAGTGGCGCCCCGTGCGCCCGCCGCCCGACGACGCGATCGCGTCCTGGAGGCCGTGGCGCTCGATCACCGAGTCGAGCCCGTGGCCGATTGCCTCGGGATACATGCGCCGCGAAAGGCGCACCGTGCAAAGGACGTCCGCCGTGTAGCTCATCTCCGCGCGCCGGAATTCCTGCTTGAGGAAGCCATAGTCGAAGCGCGCGTTGTGCGCGACGAAGACGTGGCCATCGAGGCGCTCGAACACTTCGCGGCGAACCTCGGCGAAGGTCGGCGCGCCGCGGACCATCTCGTTGGTGATGCCGGTGAGGATGCGGATGTCCTCGGGAATGCTGCATTCGGGGTTGACGAGCGTGGACCACTCGTCGAGGAATTCGCCGTCGGCCACCCGCACGATGCCGATCTCGGTGATGCGATCCCGGGTCGCGGTCGTCCCCGTGGTCTCCAGGTCGATGAACGCGATCGCGGGGGCAAACATGCAATCGATTGTAGCGATAAAATACGGGATGCCACGCACCCGTGCGAAGTCCCCTCCGCGCCTCACGCGCGACGCCGAGCGCCTCATCGCGCTCGCCAACGGCTTGAACGCCTCCGGAAGCCTCACCGAGGACCGCTTCTGGGAATCGAGCATGTCCACCCTCGTGGCGAAGCTCCTGGAGAACGGCAACGATGCGCCCATCGACGGCGCGCTCGACCACCTTTACCAGACCAACCTCGGCGCCTACGACACGCTGATCGAGCTGGTCGAGAACGAGAGCGAATCCCTGGTCACGATGCACGGCGACCGGGCGTGGCAGGCGCTGCTGGTTGCCGCTCCGATCGTCGCGTGGTCGAAATACGCGATTCCCTCGGGCGACATTCCGCGCACCGAGGCCGACACTTTGCGCGTGCAACTCGCCGCCCACGTCCTTGCCGACGGCGCGCGCGTCGTGGTCGTCCCCTATCTCTATTCCATCGACCAGCTGCCGCGGCATTTCTCGGAGCTGCGCCGTCTCGCCACGCGCCTCGCGGATGCTGCGCTCACGAGCGAGATCCCGCGCCTCGAGCTGGCGCGCCTTCCGGAAACGGCGCACCTCCTGGCCGATACGCGATTTGTCGTTGCCTGCGCCGCCGTACCGCGCGGGCACGCCCTTTTCCGGTGGCAGGAAGACGCTTCGGGCCACGCGGGGCGCGCGGGCAGCCTCGAGCAATGGATCGCGCAGGCGCGCCCCACGATCTCGAAGCTCCTGCCGGGTTGCGTGTACGAATGCCTCCTGCCCGACGCGTACTACGTGAACTGCCGCGAATCCGATCGCCGCGTGCGGCCCTTCGGCATCCGCGCCGCCGTGTCGTTCCTCGAGAATGCGCTGAAGACGAAAGCTCCGGAGCTCTCCGTCGTGGTCGCGGGATTCGGCGAGGAGCGTGTCGACGAATATCGCGTCGCGTTCTCGCGCAAGGGCGAGTCCGAAGTCGCGCACGGCGTGGTGTGGCCGCTCTATGGACGCGAGGACGAGGGCGTGCGCCCCGGCCCGCTCGATGAAGTGCTTGGCCAATTGTCCGAGTCCGGCGTGACCGAGGTGAAGAAGATGCCCGGAACGTTCACGCCCGAGTATTGCGAGGACTGCGGCGCGCCGCTCTTCGCCAACGCCGAGGGCGAGATCGTCCACGCCGAGCTTCCCGAGGAAGCCGATACGCAGGCTGCGCACTTCCACTAGCTTGGACGCCCTGTCGGAAGTCCTGCGGCTCGCACGATTCTCCGCCAGTGTCACGCTGGACGCCACGGCCCGGGCCCCCTGGTGCGTGTCGGTCGCTGCAGGCAGTTCGATCCTTCGCGCGCACCTCGTCGTGGATGGCACGCTCGAATTGAGGCTCGCGGGCGCCGATCCCGTGACCCTCAAGGCCGGCGACATCGCACTCCTCACGCATGGCGATGCGCACCTCGTGGGCAGCGCCCTCGACGCGCCGGCGAAGGCGCTCTCGTCGCTCGTGAAGGCACCGGTCGCGGGCGAGCCCATGCCCATTTCCCTCGGTGGCGACGGTGAGCCCACGCGATGGATCGCCCTCTCGGCGTCCCTCGAGCGGCATCTTTCGGAGCCGTACATCGACGCGCTGCCTCGCGTGATGCGGGTGAATCTCGGCAACGCGAAGGCGCTCGATTCGCTCACGGATGCGCTCGGGCTCACGCTCTCGGCGAGCGACGCGCCGGCCGTGGGTGCCGGTGCGGAACGCGCGAGCCTCGCGGAACTGGTCCTTGTGGAAGCGATGTCACGCTACGTGGAGCGCCTTGCGCCCGGCGGCAAGGGTTGGCTCGCGGGGCTGGCCGACCGCTACGTGGGACGCGCGCTCGCGCTCGTGCACGGGCGCCCGGCGGAAGCGTGGACCGTGGAGAAGCTCGGGAGGCAAGTGGGACTGTCGAGGAGCGCGCTCGCCGATCGCTTCAGCGAGGTGATGGGAGAGCCGATCTTCGGTTTCCTCACGCGCTGGCGATTGCAGATGGCCGCGGAAATCCTCCTCACGACGCCGCGATCCATTGAATCGATCGCGCACGACGCGGGCTACGAGTCGGCGGGCGCCTTCTCGGCGGCATTCAAGCGCGTCTTCGGGAAACCGCCGTCGACTTGGCGGCGCAAACGCAGGAGATGATTCAGCGAACCTGCGCGTGCTCGTCCAGCGGCCAGATCGGCCGGCGAAGGTTGCGATAGGGCAACGCCGAAAGGTTCGCGTTGAGCGCGCCCGGCGCGTCGCAATAGACGGTCGCGCCGGCGATGGGATCGAAGTGGGCGCGGAAATGCTGCGTGGATTTCACGACGACGAATCGCTTGGAGCGTGGATCGATTCCGAGCTCGGTGAAGCAATCGGGCGAGAACACTTGCTGACGGATGCTGTTGAGGATCACGTCGACGCCGCCGATGCGCACCGCCGCCGCCGCGCCCAGTTCGTCGCGAAGTTCGCCGAAGCCGCGCTGGGTCGCGTCTTCGCGGCACGCGAGCACCCTCGCCTTCGTCGTGAGCGGCTCCCCGGACATGGGCCCATTCTTCCCACCGATTGTGAGCATCAGCTCGCGGCCCACGCCCGCTTCCGCAGCGAGCGCCACGGCTTCGGGATCCCAGATCATTCCCAGGGCGGCGCCCGAAATGCCACGCTCGAGCAGCGCGCGCAGGATGAACGTGCTGTCGCTCGCGGCACCGCCCCCCGCATTATCCGAACCGTCGGAGATCACGACCGGGCGGTCCACGACGCGCTGGCTCTCGCGCTCGGCCGCGTCCAGCGCCTCCGGGATGGGCAATCGCTTCGCCGGCGCGCTCGATCTC
>Ga0070731_10005020_pt1 | contig 11079 bp, 11 predicted proteins | sample Coa_R1_2_FD_66448 | JGI IMG/M metagenome (GOLD analysis project Ga0070731, IMG submission 66448) | Surface soil microbial communities from Centralia Pennsylvania, which are recovering from an underground coalmine fire - Coalmine... | ecosystem: Environmental > Terrestrial > Soil > Unclassified ... | reverse complement strand
GATCACCGCCACCGGGAATTCGCTCGCGGTGAAGATACCTGCCTCCTTGCCGTAACCCAGCGCGGCCCAGATCTCAGCGGCGAAGTTGTCGCGGAAGTCGCGTAGCGCCGTCAGCAGGATGTAGGAGGCGACCAAGAGCACGACGCCGGGCGCGTAAGCCCTGAGGAACGCGCCGCGCTCGGCGCCGCTCATCGGCGCGCGCTTCACGCGCTCGGCCTCGTCAGCGGCGCTGGGCGGCGGCAGCAGGCCCAGCACCCAGACCGAGATGAACAGCAGCGGGAAGAACGCCGCCCCCGTCGCCGCCGGCATCCAGAACGACGTGACGTGGGCGCTCTGCATCAGCCAGGCCCCGACGGACTTCACCACCCCCGAGGACAGGATGAAGCTGGCGCAGAGGATCGCGCCCAGCACCTCTGAGACGCGCCGGCCTTCCATGTAGCCGAACACCAGGCCCCAGATCATGCCGAGCGGCAGGCCGTTGAGGAACAAAGCCGCCACGTTCCAGGGCGCCGGGACCAGGGCGAAGGCGACCAACGCCAGCCATGACGCGCCGATCAGGGCCAGGATCGCCACGCCGCGGCTCGCCGGGTCGATCTCCGAGATCACCTTGACCCCGATGAGCTTGGACGCCGCGTAGCCGGCCGCCTGGGCGATGACGAGGGCGATCTTGTAGTCGAGCGCGAAATGCCAACCCGCCACCGTCTCGAAGGTCGCCGCCGTGAACGGCTTGCGAAAGGCGTACATTGAGAAGTAGGCGCTAAACCCCGCCAGGCCCGCCACGATGGTGAACACGATCGGATCGGCCTTGGCCAACCAGCGCCGCAGACTGCCGTCCACCCGTGCTCCCCCACCCCGCCCGCCGCGAGCGGACAGGTGTAGACGACTCTGAATCAGTTGGGTGACGGTGCGATCCTTGGGCGGACGATTGGGCCGCGCCCGATCGAACTGTCACGTCCGCGTGCTACGCTGGCGCTTTCCTCGCCTTGGAGCGCCATGACCGCCAACCGTTCGTTCGACCTCGCGGTGATCGGCGCGGGCATCGTCGGGCTGGGCTGCGCCCTGGCGGCGGCGAAGCTCGGCAAGCGGGTAGTGGTGATCGACCGCGACGCCCAGGCCAACGGCGCCTCGGTGCGCAACTTCGGCTTCATCACCGTCACCGGCCAGGCGCGCGGCGAGATGTGGCGCCGCGCGATGCGGACCCGCGACATCTGGGCCGATGTCGCGACTGACGCGGACATCCCAGTGCTGCACCGCGGGCTACTGCTGGCCGCGCGGCGACCGGAGTCGGTCGCGGTGCTGGAAGCCTTTCTGCAGACCGAGATGGGCGCGGATTGCCGCCTGCTCAGTCGCTCGGACGTGAGAGCCGACCACCCGGCGTTGGCCGCGCCCGAGCTGCTGGCGGCGCTCTGGAGTCCGCATGAGCTGCGGGTGGAGTCGCGCGAGGCGATCCCCCGCCTGGCGGCTTGGCTGGAGGCGCGGCACGGCGTGACATTCCTGCGCCAGACGGCCGCGCTCGAAATCGAGACCTCGAAGGTCGTCACGTCGCACGGCGACGTCGAGGCGGCGGCGATCGCGGTTTGCCCCGGCGATGACCTGTCCGGCCTGTTCCCTTACCGGATTGCCGCCCATGGCGTCACCCGCTGCAAGCTGCAGATGCTGCGGCTGGCCGATCCGGGTTTTCGGCTCACCGCCGGCGTGATGTCCGACCTCGGGCTGGCGCGCTACGCCGGTTACGCGGCCCTGCCCCAGGCCGAGGCGCTGCGCGAGCGGCTGCAGGCCGAACAGGCCGCGCAGCTGGCGCACGGCGTGCACCTGATCGCGGTGCAAAGCGCCGACGGCAGCCTGGTGGTCGGCGACAGTCACCACTATGCGCCGACGCCCGACCCCTTCGCCCAGGAGGCGGTCGACCGGCTGATCCTCGACGAGTTCGAGGCGGTGTTCGGGCGCGCGGCGCCGCCGGTGCTGGAGCGCTGGACCGGGACCTATGCCTCCGCTGAGCAGCCGGTGGTGATCGACACCCCGGCGGAGGGCGTGCGTCTGGTGATGGTGACGACTGGCGCGGGGGCGTCCACCGGCTTCGCGCTCGGCGAAGAGGTGGCGGCGGACCTGTTCGGGGGAGCGCATTCATGACGCAGAGGAGTCTCGGCGACTTCGACCTAGTGATCTTCGACTGGGCCGGCACCATGGTCGATTTCGGCTGCCGCGCACCGGCGGCGGCGCTGATCGAGGCGTTCGCCCGCCAGGGCGTCGCGGTCGACGAGCCGACGGTCCGCGCCGACATGGGCAAGGCGAAGGCGGATCATGTGCGGGCGCTGCTGTCGCTGCCTGAGGTGGCTGCGGCCTGGGCCGAGGCGAATGGCGGCGCGCCGGGCGAGGCCGCCGTGGCTGCGCTGATGGACGACCTCGGTCCGCTGATGCGCGACGCCGCCGCCCAGGCGGCCCAGCTGATTCCCGGCGCCGCCGACACAGTCGCCGCGCTGCGGGCGGGCGGCCTCAAGGTCGCCTCGTCCACCGGCTACACTCGCGAGATGATGGCGCCAGTGCTCGTTCGGGCCGCGGAGCAAGGCTACGCGCCTGATCATCTGGTCTGCGCCAACGAAACCCCGGAGGGCCGGCCCTCGCCGCTGATGATCTACAAGGCCTGCGCGGAACTCGGCGTCTGGCCGCTCACGCGGGTGATCAAGGTGGACGACGCCGAGGCCGGGATCGGCGAGGGTCGCGCCGCTGGCTGCTTCACGGTCGGCGTCTCGGCATCCGGCAACGGGCTGGGTCTGTCGCCGGCGGCGCTTGCCGCGCTGGACCCGTCCGACCGCGCCGCGCGCCTGGCGATCGCCACCGCCAGCCTGCGCGCCGCCGGCGCCGACCTGGTGATCGAAACCGTCGCCGATCTGATACCTGCCCTGGGCAAGGCGGAGTTCGCCGTATGAACGCAGAAGCCAGCCTTGCAGCCGATGGCCGCCGCATCCGCGTAACCTGGCCCGACGGCGTGAGCCGCGACATTCCCGGCCGCTGGTTATTCGACCACGCTGACGATGCGCGCGACGCCGTCAGCGGCCAGCGCAGCCACGGCGCGCTCGCGCTGGACGGCGTCCGGGTGGAGGCAGCTGAGGTCGGCGCCCAGCGGCTCGAGGTTCGCTTCTCCACCGGCGAGCGGCGCTTGGTTTCGCTTGGGCGACTTCGGGTCGCGGACTCGACGCAGCGCGAGATCGCCCTATGGCCGACGCCAGATCCGATCGTCGCTGCCGCCTCGGTGGCGTTCGACGATTACCTCGGCGACGACGGCGCGGCGCGGGAGGTGTTGTCGCGCGTGGCCAGGTTCGGCCTGGCCGTCATGGTCGGCGCAGGGCGCGAGCCGGACGTCGTCGAGCGCGCGGTGGCGCGGTTCGGCTTCGTGCGCGAGACCAACTACGGCCGCCTGTTCGACGTGCGCATCGAGCCGCAGCCGGGCAACCTGGCCTACACCGACCAAGCGCTCGACCTGCACGCCGACAATCCCTATCGCGATCCGGTGCCGACGCTGCAGTTGCTGCACGCGATCATCGCCGACGAGGCGGGCGGCGAGACCCTGTTCGTCGACGGCTTCGCCCAAGCCGAGGCCCTCCGCCGCGACGCGCCGGATGCCTTCGAGACTCTCGCCAGGACCCCGGTCCGCTTCACCTTCGCCGCCGACACGGGCGAGCGATGGTCGCACGTGGCGCCGGTGCTGAGCCTCGCCGCCGACGGCGGCGTCGAGACGGTGCGGCTGAACCACCGCTCGTTGGACCTCGCGCCTGGCGAGGCGGGAGCGACCGACGCCTGGTACGACGCCTACCTGGCGTTCTATCGCCGCCTGCATGCCCCGGAGGCGGCCTACGGGCGGAAGTTGGCGCCGGGCGAGGTGGTGATCTTCGACAACCGCCGCCTGCTGCACGGCCGCCGCGCCTTGACCAGCGGCAGCGCGCGGTGGCTGCGCGGCTGCTATGCCGACGTCGATGGCCTGGCCGCCACGCTCGCGCGGTTCGATCGGGCCAGCGCGGCCAGTGAGACGACCAATGCAGCCTAGCTTCATCGCCGAGATCGCCCAGGCCTTCGCCGCGCGCGGCGGCGACGCCTACGGCGAGCGCGTCTCGCAACTCGACCATGCCCTGCAGTGCGCCGAGCTGGCGCAGGCGGAAGGCGCCGGCGAGCACCTCGTCGCAGCCGCCCTGCTGCACGACTACGGTCATTTGTTCGAGGGTCGCGGCGATGCCGCCGAACGCGAGGGCCACGACGCACAGCACGAGCTGCATGGCGCGCGGGCGTTGCGGCGTTGGTTCGGGCCGGAAGTGGTGGGGCCCATCGCCCTGCACGTGCTGGCGAAGCGCTACCTCTGTGCGGCCGAGCCCGGCTACGCCGAGGCGCTCAGCCCGGCTTCGGTGCTGAGCCTCGAGCTCCAGGGAGGACCGCTCACGGTGGAGCAGCGACGCCGCTTCGAGCGCAGCCGCTTTTCGGCCGACGCGATCCGGGTTCGGCGCTGGGACGACACGGCCAAGGCAGTCGGCCATGTCGCGCCGGCGCTCGAGCGGTATTGGCCGATTTTGACCCGGGCCGCGCGGCCCGCGGAACGGCGCGGCTGACATCCGCGTTCGAGGCTTGGCGGGGAAGCAAGCGTGGCGAACACGGCTGCTGGCCGAAGCTGGCAGCCGACGCGGCGTATCGCTTGCCTCGGATCCGGCGCAACATCGCAACCCAGCCGCCGTTCGTTTGTTAGCGGGTGATGACGCCAGCTTCCGGATCGCCGATTGTCCTCGTCGTCGAGGACGACGGCCTGGTGCGCCAGATGAGCGCCGACGAGTTGGCCGAGGCCGGTTATCAGGTGCTGGAAGCGGCCAATTCGCGCGAAGCCATCGCCATCCTTGAGTCCGGCGTGCGCGTCGAGGTGCTGTTCACCGACGTCAACATGCCCGGCGAACTTGACGGCCTCGGTCTCGCGCGCCTGGCGCACGACCGCTGGCCACGCGTGCGTCTGCTCGTCACCTCGGGCGGTGCGCGGGCCGGTCCCGAGGACGTGCCCGACGAGGGCCGCTTCATCTCCAAGCCGTATTCCCTTCGCCGAATGTGCTCGCTGGTGGACGAACTGGTCGGCGCCAGGGCTTGATGCCTTCCGCCGGGGTGAACGGCGTGGACAGGTGGGGCGTGGATAGATCAAGCTGGACGAAGCAGTGCGTCGTCCGGCCCATCCGCGCGTCAGACGAAATCGCCTTGCGCTGATAGAGGTAGCGGCCGCAGCGATGGAGGGAGTTTGGATGGCGACGGTACAGACCCTGAGACAGGAGCTGCACGAGGCGGAAGAACGCCTGCTCAACGAACTGCGCGAGATGCGGCGCGGGCTGCGCAAAGGCGGCAAGGCCGAACGGCCGTCGGACTCGCTGACCATGGGTCAGAAGATCGCCGACCAGGTGGCCGCCACCATGGGTTCGTGGCCCTTCATCATCGTGCAGTCGGCGATCCTGTTCATCTGGATCATCCTCGACGTCACCGCCTTCGTCGAGAAATGGGATCCCTATCCCTTCATCCTGCTGAACCTGGCCCTGTCGTTCCAGGCGGCCTATGCGGCGCCCTTCATCATGATGAGCCAGAACCGCCAGCAGGACATCGACCGCAAGGAGGCTGAGAACGATCACCAGATCAACATCAAGGCCGAGCTTGAGATCGAACTGCTGCACCAGAAGATCGACCAGCTGCGCGAAAAGGAGGTGCTGATGCTGACCCAGGCGGTCACCGACCTGACCGCGCTGCTCACCAAGGACAAGCTGATCGCAGACGGGTCCGCCTCGTAGGCGAACGCCGGCGCGCCCGGCGGCGCCAGCTGATCCTCACCGGCCAGCTTTCCTAAGGGCGGCGGTGGCTCGAGCAACGCTCCGTTGCGTTGCCGACACACGAGCGACGCGTTCGCCACCATCGTGAAATGAACGCTTGCGCTGCGGCGCTGGCGGAAAAAGACTGGCCCGGCGACATGGCAGTCAGCCGGGCCAGCGGGCCGCGGGGAGCGGGGGGATGCGCCCGCGGACCCCAACCGCGAAACGCCGGGGGGAGAGGCGCTCGCAGCGGCACTCATGTGTTAGCTGCGGGCGCCTTATTCAACTCATCCAGGACCGAATTCGCCGGGCCAACCAGCCTGACTTCGTCGGGACGCCCTCGGCGGGGCGACCGCCTAGCCGCCAGCCGCCTCGCTACGCTTCCAGTTCGATGTCCCAGTAGAGGTAGTCGAGCCAGCTCTCGTGGAGGTGGTTGGGGGGGAATTTGCGGCCGTGTTCCTGCAGCTCGTACATGGTCGGGCGACGGGGATGGCGTCGCGGGTGCATGTCGGCTTCGCGCGGCGTGCGCCCGCCCTTGCCCAGATTGCAGCGGGCGCAGGCGGTGACGATGTTCTCCCAGGTCGTGCGTCCGCCGCGCGACCGGGGCGTCACGTGGTCGAAGGTCAGCTCGTCGCTGGAGCTGCAGTACTGGCAGCTGAAGCTGTCGCGCAGGAAGACGTTGAACCGGGTGAACGCGGGCGGCCGGTCCTGCGCCACGTACTGCTTCAGCGAGACCACGCTGGGCAGCGACATCTCGAACGACGGCGAATGGATCTTCTTGTCGTAGGTCGAAACCACGTCGACGCGGCCTAGAAACACCGCCTTGATTGTTTCCTGCCAGGGCCAAAGCGACAGCGGGTAGTAGCTCAACGGGCGGTAGTCGGCGTTGAGCACCAGGGCAGGCCAGCCGGACGGCACGCGGCTAAGCACCTGCATGGCCGGGCTCCCTCGGCGCGTACGGGCCCGATATCGGGTCGAAAGGACGTACAGTGCGACTGAAGACACGCCTCCTTGCGGCCCTCGGCGGTGGAATCACGCCCATGGGCCGCTCCTTATGGGAGATTCCACGACACCACGATGACGGCAAGGGGCCGATTAGGCTGGCCGTAACAGGTTTGCCGATAGGGTTGCGCCGGAGAGACGCGTCCGAGCTGCCGGTTCGGGGCGCTGCTGGAGCCAAGACGTCACATGAACGCCCCCCTTGCCGACCTGGTCGCCGCGCTGAAATCCAAGGGCCATGTCGCCGCCGACGACGTGCTGATGCTGCGCCGGGCCTTTTACACGCCGTCACAGATCGCCACCGAAGATGTTGAAGGCCTGCTCGGTCTCGACCAGGCGGCCGCCGATCGTTGCCCGGAGTGGGGCGACTTCTTCGCCTCCGCCGTGGTCGACTACGTCGTCCACCAGCAGGAGCCGGCAGACTATGTCGACGCCGCCAAGTCCACCTGGGTGATGGGCGTCTTCGCCGGTGGCCTTACCTGCGACGGGGCGTTGGAGGCGCTGATCCGGGTGGTCGAGACGGCGGTCACGGTGCCGGCCGACCTCGCCGCCTTCATCCTCGGCAAGGTCAAGGCCGCGATCGCCGCCCAGGGCCACGTCGACGCCTCCAGCGTCGCGCTGCTGAAGCGTCTGGTCTTCGCCGGCGGCGGACCGGGCAACGTCGGCGTCACACGCGAGGAAGCCGACGCCCTGTTCGATATCAACGACGCCTGCAAGGCCGGTGCGAACGACGAGACCTGGCCGGACTTCTTCGCCAAGGCCGTCGCCGACTCGCTGACCGCCGTCAGCCCGTTCCGAGTCGAGGCGCGCGACGACGCGGCCAAGGACGAGGCCTGGCTGAACGAGCGCGAGAGCACCGGCGGCTTCCTGGCGTCGATGGCTCGCATGCCCGATGTGCGCGGCGCCATGCACGACATCCTGCATCCGTTCGCCGACGAGGCGGACGAGTGGAAGCAGGCCGAGGCTGAGATGGAAACGGCCGAGAGCGAAGCCGCGACGATCACCGAAGAAGAAGCCAAGTGGCTGCTCGGACGGTTCGGCGCGGGCGGGCTCGGCGAGCCTGAGCAGCGCCTGATCGACCTGTTGAAGTCGATCTCGCCGCCGTCGCTGGATCGCCTTTCCGAGGTGATGGGCCGCGCGGCTTAGATCGCGAACGTCAACTGCGCCGGCCGCGCCGACGCGTCGGCCAGCCCCGGTGCGCGGCGGTCGATATCGAACGGGCGGCCGATGCGGTTGCCAGCGATGTCCTCCAGCACCGGATCGGCATGCAGGGCGTAACTTCCGGCGCTCCATGGGCCCTCCGGACTGAAGAGCAGACGCGTCTCCCCTCGCTCTAGCCGCGCGTCGCCCGGAACGTCCACGTCGCCTTTCCGGACCGCCAGCGCGCGCAACGCTAGGGCGGCGTCGAGCGGGCGGGGGAAATCGACCACCAAGGGATCGCTCGGCGAGGCCGGCGGCGTCAGGCGCCACGCGTCAGGTTCCAGCGCCGTCCGTAGGGGCCTTGAGACCACGACCGTCTTCGCCAGCCCTTCGACCAGCCCGCGGCCTTCGGCGTCGCGCCAGGCCGCGTCGATCGCCAGCGTGCAGCGTGACCCCGCTGTCAGCGGTGGGCCCTCGTTGAGATGGTCGATGAGGCCGCGCTTGATCCGCGCCGGGTCGAACAGCACGGTCAGCCGGCGGCCGTCTGGGTCCCAGAGTTCCTGCTCGATCTCGACGAACATGCCGCCCATCGGCGCGCCGTCGCCGTCCAGCATCTGGATGTGACGCCAGGCTTCGCCGATCCGCATCGGCGCGGAGAAGCTGAGGTAGAGCCGCAAGATGTTCTCTGGCCAGGCGTCGGCGCTCGGCGTGACCGAGAGGATGCGCGTGGTCGGCGCCCTTGGCGGGGCCGGCACGCCGCCGAACCAGACCTCGATGGGAACCGCATCGCAGGGCCGGAACACGACCCGCAACCGCATCGAAGGCGGCGGCTCGAAGCGCGGCGTGAAAATCAGCGCTCCCTCTTCGCATCGATAGGCGCCCAGCATCGCCGGCGCGGCCGCGTCTTCGCTGGCGAACACCTCCAGTACCTCGCCCCAGCCGCCGGCCGGCGCGGGTCCCGACCACGGTTCGGCCCGGAACGCCGCGCCGTCGCGGACGATCCGGGGCGGACGCGGCCTCAAGGCAGGGCGATGGTGGTCAGGTTCAGCGCCTCGCCCGTGGCGATCATGGCCAAGGCGCTGTCCTCGCCTAGACGATCCAGCCGCCGCACGCCCTGCAGGCCCTCGATGGTCTCGTAGGGCACGCCGTGGGTGGCGGCGATCTTGTCGGTGATGGCGTGGTATTGCTCGAGGTTGTTGGCGTCGAGCTTCATCACCCCGCGATTGGAGTTGGCCATCAGGATGTGGTCCGACCCGTTCTTGCGATAGGCGATCATGTCCAGCGGCCGGTTCATGTTGCCCAGCTCGGCGATGGTCGTCCCCATCACCTTGGCGCCGGGCTGCAGCTTGGCCACCGCGATCCGCACCAGCGGGGTGCAGGTGTAGGACGCGAGGATTTCCGGCTGGCCGTCGAGCTCGTAGGCGATGAAGGTGCGGATCGGCGCGTTGGTCTCGTACTGCCCGTGGGCGCCGTGCCAGATCTCGATCGCCGCCCCTTTCTCGACGCCTGAGAACGGATAGGGGATGGCGCGCAGCGTGGAGGCGAACTCCTCATTGGAGAGGCCCGCGACGATCACCTTGCCGTCGGCGTAGCCGATATCGGTGATGGTGTCGGTACGCAGGGCGTTGCCGCGGCGGTCGACCTTGTCGGCGTCGGGCTGGTCGGTCAGCGCCACGCGGCTGTGCGGGGTCGTGTCGAGGTCCAGCTCGGTCAGCCGCCCGGCGCTGTCGGCCTTCAGGATCAGGTGATCGGCGTCGGCGCCCGCGCCGCGGGCCACGGCGAGGTAAGCGTTTCCGGAAGCCGGGTTGACCGCGATGTCCGGCACGCGAATCTGGTCGGAGGTGGTTCCAAGCAGGGCGGCGATCTTGCCGGTCAGGTCTTCGATCTGGATAGGGCCCGCGCTGACGCGGCTGATGTCGCCGGTCTCGAACGCGTAGACCGCGGCGCCAAGGCCGTCGCCCACCAGCAGCACCCCATCGGGGGCGAAGGCGAGCGCGCTCGCGGATTTGAGCTGCACCTGCGCCCTTGGCGCACGCTCCAGAACCGTGGCGTCAGCCATGGCGTTCCTCCCTTGGTGATTGCGCCGGGTCGTAGACCTTTTCCGGTGCAACCGCCAGCAGAGGCGGGCCGTTGGGGAAGTTCAATTTGAAGGGAGATCGTGGTCCGCTTTTTGCGGAACAGGGCGGCGAACCGCCGCCGGGCCGGCCGTTCGAGGAGCGCCGCTTCGCTTCAGCGGGCTCCTCGAAACTTTGCGCCGGTCATTCGGCTGTGGCCTTAGGCGCCGACAAACGCGGTGCCGGCGGCGACGGCCATACCGAGGAACATGGTGATCGCGACAGTGGCGCGGTCGAAAAGGGTTGCGAGAGACATGACAAGAGTCCTTAGGCTTCGTTTCTGGTCCCCAGGGGAGTGGGGGTGTCCGATCTGGACGGTGTTTAAATAACACCTATCTGAACGGTGTCAACATGATCTTTACAGCGTTTGGATAAAGTTTTACGGTGGCCTCAATGAGAGAAACTGGAAACGCTCAGGTCCGCCCGTATCACCACGGCGACCTCTCCCGCGCCTTGGTGGACGCCGCCCGGCGCATACTCGAGGCTGAAGGCGCCGCGGCGCTGTCGCTGAGGGCCGTGGCCCGGGAAGCCGGCGTCAGCCCGGCGGCGCCCTACCACCACTTCAAGGACAAGACCGAGCTGCTGGAGGCCGTCGCACACGGCGGCTGGGAGGAAGTTTCGGAGATCATCGCCGAGGCGCGGCGTGTCGTCAGTGATCCCCGCGAAGCGATGACCGAGATCGGCGTCGCCTACGTCAAGTTCGCCCGCGAGAATCCGGCGCTCTACCGGTTGATGTACGACACCACCCGCGACCGCACCTCGATGCCCGAGCACGCCAAGCAGGAAGACAGCGGCTACGGCCAGGTGCAGCTGGCGCTGGTCGCCGCCGGGTGCGATCCGAACGATCTGGGCGAGCTCGAACTGCAGACCATCGCCTGCTGGTGCGCGGTGCACGGTTTGGCCGAGATGGCCAACTTCAAGGACTTCCAGCCGCTGAAGGAAGCGATGGGCGGCGACGAAGCCTTCCTGCGCGCCATCCTGCGCCATTTCGGCACCTTCACGCCGCGCAC
>Ga0070731_10005018_pt1 | contig 11081 bp, 5 predicted proteins | sample Coa_R1_2_FD_66448 | JGI IMG/M metagenome (GOLD analysis project Ga0070731, IMG submission 66448) | Surface soil microbial communities from Centralia Pennsylvania, which are recovering from an underground coalmine fire - Coalmine... | ecosystem: Environmental > Terrestrial > Soil > Unclassified ... | reverse complement strand
ACGATCCAGGTCTGCCAGCGGCCCCACTGCTGCCCGGCCCAGGCCAGCAAGGCGACCGCGCCCAGCAGGAGCGCGCCCCACAAGACCACGGGAACCAGGGCGTTCGGATCGGTGCCGAGCGCCTTCTCGCTGGGCGACAGGTCGGCCGCGGTGACCACCATCGCCGGGGCGGGCACCGGCTTGGAGATCAGGTCGGCGTCCACGTCCAGCACTGCGAACGGCGCCAGCGGGGGGCCGTCGGCGGTGACCAGGGTCAGCCGCCCCTGGCCGGCCGCGGGCGCGGGCGGGAAGGGATCGCCGGCCCGGCGCAGGTCGATAACGCGGTAGCTGGCCACGCCCTGCCCGGTGGTGACGGTAAAGACGTCGCCGACCTTCACCCACGGCAGGCGGCTGAACGGTCCGCCGTACGCGGCGCGGCGGCCGAAAATCACGCTGACGCCGGGCTGGCCGGGCAGTGGCGTGTCGCGCTGGTGTCCGGGGCCGCTCTCGAGCACCCGCCCGCTGGTGCCTTCGAAGATCACGGACGTCAGGCCGATATCCGGGATGTTCAGAACACCCACGGCCGTGCCGGGGACGAGCAGCTTGGTGGGAGCGGTCGGCTGGGTGGGACCGGTAGGCGCGGTGGCCAGGGCCAGCTCGACGCGGAAGTTGGCGTAAGACTCGACCTGGATCCGGTCGTAGTGCAGCCTCGACAGGAAGGCGAACCACAGCACGAAGCCGAGCAGGCACAGGCCCAGGATCCACAGGGCGGACCCGCCCATGTCCCGCCATAGCGACGCCGGGCCGCCCGCCCGGGGACGCTCGCGGCTGTCCCGCCCCGCCACTGGCCTGCCCTCTTCCCAGGTGCTTCCGCCCCCGTTCGGACCCGGGGGCGGGTACACGTTCACGAGGGTCATTCTCGCATCCGGCACCTGTCCGTTAGGCCCGGCGTCCGGCAGATCATCCTCATTCGTGCTGGCTCACGCCGTTCGGGGAATCCGCCTGCGCCGTGGGCGAGGGCCGCGCCGACTTGGCGGCGGGCTCGACGGGCTTGGCGGGTTCGACGGGCTTAGCGGCAGGCGCGGCAGGCCTGGCCGGCCTGGTCGTGGACGCGGGAGGCTGGGCGGTGGACCCCGCGGGCTTGGCCGGCTTGGCGCCGGACGCGCCGGGCTTGGGACCGGACGCGGCTGGCTTGGGACCGGACGCGGCTGGCTTGGCGCCGGACGCGTCAGACTTGGTGGACTCGAAGGCGGACTTGTGGCCCGACTTGCCGTTGCTACCGCCGAGCAGGCGGCGCTCGGTCTCGATGCGGGCCTGCTCCGCGGCCAGGGCTATCTCGGCCTGGTGAGCCCGGCGGCGGCCCCGGGACAGCCGCCGCCAGGCGTAAAAGCCGCCGGCCAGCAGGATGACCAGCACGAGCAGCGCCCAGGGAAACGCGAACGCCGAGCCGGACGCGTCCGCGCTCGCCAGGGTCACGGGTAGGGGGGTGGCATCTTTGGGCCAGGTGGGGGTGACGGCGACCTGCGCGCCGATCGACCCGGCCGGGTACAGGCCGCCGGAGGAAACACTGTACTTGATGGAGTCGCCGGGCAGGATGGTCGGAAGGGCGTGCATCCGGATGGTCGACTTCGCGCCGAACGGCCCGGTGACCGTCACGACCTGGGTGCCGGCCAGCAGGACGTTGCCGGTGTTGGTCACCGAGTAGGTCACGTGGGCCGAACCGCCGCCGAACGGGTTGAACGGGGTGCTGAAGCCGACTGAGACCGACCCGACCGTCAGGGCCGCGACCAGCTTCCCGGTGATCCGGAGCTCGATCGGCACCGCGATCCGCTCGTACACGGTTACCAGCTGCCCATTGGAGGCCCGGTGCGGCACGCCGACCGCGGCGATCATGCCGCCGATGTGATCGCCCGGGGTGGCGCGGCGCGGCACCCTAATCGTGAACGGCAGGATGACGCCCTTGCCGCCCGGGATGATGATCGACAGCTGGCCTCCGTGCCCCGGGAAGGTGGTCCAGGCACCGATGCTGAAGGGCCGCGAGTTGGCCGGGAGCAGCGTCAGCGCGCCGCTGGCGGTAGTGCCGGTAGCGTCGGTGGCGTAAATCGAGAACGCGGCGCCCTGGCTGCCGCGGTTGAACACGGCGACGTGGTCGAAGATGGTGCTGCCCGGCTGGATGTTCGCGTACCTGTAGATGGTCCGGGTGTCCGGCCCCGTGGCGCTGGCGGGTTCCACCGACCAGCTGACCGTCCCTGGGGCCGGCCCGCTGAGCGCGGGGTGTCCCGGGCGCGCCGCCGAGACCGGCGAGGCGTGCGAGGCATGCGACGAGGGGACGGCGCCGGCGGCGGGCGCGGTGGCGACGGCGCCGATCACGGCCAGTAGCAGGCTCCCGGCCAGGACTCGGGAACGGATGGGGCTACGGCGGTAGCGGGCGACGTTCATCTCGCAGGTGGTCCATTCATGACGGGCTCGATGAGCCGGGTCTGGTGGTAACCGATCGTGGAGTGGAGCGGGAGGCAGCAGGGTGCTGCCTCCCGCTCCTGGCCTCCGCTAAGGCAACTGCATTAACAGGCAACTGCATTAGACGAAGGCAGTGATCGCGGTGATGGTCAGCGTTCCGGCGTAGGGACCTGCCGGAGCCGAGGCCGGGATCGCGAGGTTCAGAGCCGCGCCCAGCACGCTGGTGCCGGTGCCGTTAGGCGCATGAGCCTGCGCCAGCACGCCCGCTGTGGTACCCAGGCCTGGGCTGGCCGGGGCGACCGTGGGACCGAGCGTAACGCCGGTGCCGAGAGAGGTGTCGTTAGGCGTCCACCCGAGCTGGTTGCCCGAGATGGTGCCCGCAGCCGCGGTGCCGCTGCCGGTGAAGGTGCCCTCCTGGCCCGTAACCTGCCAGCCCGGGAAGGTGTTCCGGGTGTCAGAAACCGTGACCGGGTTCAGGTTGCCAGCGGCGCTGGTCCCGGCCGCGTTCGGCGTCAGGTTGACCGTGCCGGTCGCCACGGTGAGGGTGAAGCTACCCGTGGAGGGGACGGTCACGGAAATCGGCTCGCTGCCGGAGTTGGGGTTCGTCGCCGTCACCGTCTCGCTGAAGGTGCCGGTCGACCCGCTGTATTTGGTGGTATCGGTCGGGGTGAATATCGCCGACAGCGTCACGGTGCCCGCTGCGCCGGCCGTCGTGGTCGTGGAGGCCACGCCGGTGGAGCTAACGGCCACCGGGGTGCCGATGGCGGTCCCGCCGGACTCGAACTGGATCGAACCAGGCGGGTTGGTGCCGTCCGAGGCCGATTCGGTCGCGGTCAGCGTGATCGTCCCGCCCGTCTGCACCGGGCTGGGCTGGGCGCTCAGATTCGTAGTAGTGGTCGCCGGACCGGACGGCCCGGTGGCACTGGTGGTGTAGTTGGTGCCGGTGACGGTGAGGAACTCGTCCATCTCCGGATCCGCGGTCCCGCCCAGGCTCGCCTGCGAGAAGCAGACTACGACGAGCTCAAAGGTGCCGTCGCCGAGGCCGAAAGCCGCCTGGATCGTTGAGATGTTGGAACTCAGCGTCCCGTTGAATGGCGCGGTCACGGAGTTGGTGGCGCCCGCGATGCTCTGCTCCGCCCCGCTCGGCAGGACGATACGGAAGACGGCCGAGCCCTGGAACCCCGTCGCGCACGCGATGGTGGTCGCGTACGTCGGGGCGGAGCCGGTCGTGGTGCCGCTCGCCGGGCTGATCGAGACAGCGCCGGGGTTCTTACCGACCGCGGCGTGGGCGGCACCGGCGCTGAACACCAGGGCGCCGGCCGTGGCGGTGGCCACGGCCGTCATGAGGGCCGCGCGGGCTAGCCGCCCGACCCTCGGTGTTTTGGGCTTTTTCCCTTCCATCGGTATACCTTTCATGAGGGGTTCATCTCCGCCTTTCCTCAGTGCGGCGGGCTCGCATTGGTGCGCGCCCGATGGCGGGTTTGTCCCGGGGTACGGGACGGTGCGCCCCGGCGTCTGCCCGGACATACCAGGTCCGGGCAGACGCACGGGCACGACTGACTAAGGCGCGGTTAGATCGGGTCACTTGCGTCAAAGACACGCAAGTTGGGGTCGGTGATCGTGCCGCACATGTCGCCGTTGAGGGCCGAGTTCGAGGACGGCAGCTGCGCGAAGCCGTACAGGAACAGCTGGAGCCCGTCCGAGCACAGCGAGGAGCCCGTCCCCACGAGCATGTTGCCGAGGGCCGGGATGAAGGTGCCGGAAGTGCTCGACACCTGGGCGAACTGGGCAATGTTGTAGACAAAGCGGACGAACGGGAAGTTGTTGGCGTTGATGCTGCTCCCGCTCGTCGAGCAGTTGCTAGCGGCGCCGGCCGCTAGGCATGGCGATTCCACCGTGCCCGAGGCGTTGGTGACGTTCTGCAGCTGCGCACCGTACCGGCGGTCGATGTTCGAGTGGTGGTTCTGCGAGAGCCACTGCGCGATCGAGAACGGGAAGTAGCCGTTCGGGTCGACGCCGACGGCCTGTCCGTTGTGCTCCTCGACGATCACGTCGTTGTACGACGTCGTGCCACAGCCTGCCGGAGCACCGGTCGGGCACGAGAAGTTCGACCCGGGGGGCGGTGTCGTGGCCGCGTTAACGATGGTCTGGTGGTCGCAGGGAGGCGGGGAGGTCTTGCTGAAGCCGAGCTGGCCCGCCCAGAAGCTGAGGGTGCCAGACCCGGACTGCGGGATGTACAGGTCAATCTGCACCTGCCCGGCGGGCAGCGTGGTGAGGCCCTGCACGCCGACGTTCGGATTGACTAGGAGCGTGCCGCCGGGCGCGTTGGGGTCGGCGATCGAGACGGCGCCCTCGTTGTTGCTGCTGCTGGGTACCGGGCAGCTGTACAGCGAGGTCAGCTCCGCTACGGTGAGGAAGTTGACGAAGTCGAAGTAGGGAGCGCCCGTACCGGTGAGGAGGGTCGCCGCCACGTTGTTCGCACCGGTTGACCCGTTTACCATCCCGGCGGTGGTCGGGCCGACCGAGCCGGTCACGGCGTCAATGGCGAACGGGATGTAGACCAGTTGGCCGTCGGCTTTCACGTCGGCGCTGTTCGGCCCGCTCGAGGAGCGGGAGAGGTCAATGCAGTTCGCCTGCGGCGGTACCGCGTCCTGCGCTGCGGTCGTGGTCGGGTTGATAGACGCCCGGAACGCGTTCAGGCCCTCGCCCGAGCCGTTCGGCCGGGTGAAATTGCAGCTGACCGCCGGCCCCGTGGCGTTCGGGCCCTTGACGTACGCGACGGATCCGTGGATGGCGCCCGTGACCGGGTCGACCGCGTTGTACGAGCCGAGCAAGTTGCCGGCCACGTCGACCGAGAACTGGTTCATGACGTCCTGGATAGTGTCCGAACCGACCTCGGCGAACTGGACGGTGGGGTCGGCCGCCGCCGGGCCCGCCTGGGCGAGAGCGATGAAACCGGCCGTACCCACGGTGACCGCGCTGACGGCCACCAGGGTCGTCAGCCTGGCCCATGGGTGGGATTTGAGCCTCATTGAGATGCCCCTTCACTTAGATCGGGGGCGTACCCTGTATGGGCGCGCCCAGCGTCTGCCCGCAGCGTCAACTGGTCGGGCTGGGTGGTGCACCTTGGCCGGCATTCCCAGTGCCGGCCAAGCCTGTATCCGCGGCGTGGCGCGGACGTTCTAAGGAGGCCATGTCACGGCAGCCTCCGACGGCGCCAGAGCATCAGCCCTCCGGACCGGAGCACGGTCCCGCCGCCCGCGAAGCCGCCGCCGAGGATCGCGATGGCGATCAGCACCCAGCGGAAGGCGCCCACCGCCTGCTGCGGCGTCGTGCCCGCGGCTACCTGCGCCTGGGGCAGACTGATCACGGGACCTGGCGTGGTCGGGCTGCTCAGGGCGACGGCCCGGTACGAAGAGCTACTGGGCTCGGGAGCCTTGGCCAGCGACGTTGACGCGGCCGGCGCCTGCGCGGGCGTCGTGCCCGGCGCGGGCGCCGGGGTGGTGCCTGCGGCACTCGCCGTCGTGCTAGTGCTGGCCGGCGTGGTGCTCGAGCCGGTCGTGGCCTGCGTGGCCGCCGACGACGAGGTGAACTGCGACGATGACGTCGAGGACGATGACGTCGTCGTAGACGTCGAGGCCGAGGTCGAAGCCGACGGCGAGGGAGAGGGCGACGGGCTCGCCAGGGCCTGCAGTTGCGAGACCACGGACTGCGCCTGGGTCACCAGGCTCGACGGCAGCGGAAGGTAGCCCGGCGGGAGGTCACCCGGCGTGGTACCGGTCGTCTGCCCGGTCCCGATGGCGTAGGAGATCAGGTTGGCGTACTCGCTGAGGGCGGCGGCGCTTTGATTTTTGGCTACCGCGGCGTAGATGATCTGGGTCAGCGGGTACCCGCCGGTCCCGGGATTGGCGGGGTCGACCTCGAGCAGGCCGCTGGTGTCCGGCTTGGCGGCGGCGACCGCGGCGGCGACGCTGGTGGTGCTGGGGCTGACGCACGTCGAGTTGGCGACGGTCGTGCTGCCTTGGGTGCACAGCTGGGCCGGGACCAGGCCGTAGGCGGCCAGGTCGGGGGTATCATCCGCGGCCCACATCCAGATCGCCCCGGGCGGCTCGACCCCTTGCTTATCCCACCACCCGAGCGTGCCGTCCGGCCCTGCGGCCTGGCTGTCCCACGGGCCGTTCTCGGAGGGGTTGTTCGCGGCCAGGACGGCGGCGGCCGCCGAGTCGTAGTTATCCGTGTACGGCAGCAGGTCCAGGTCGCACTTCTGCTCGTCCTTGGGGTGAGCGCCGGGCGATTGGCCCAGGTCCAGGCAGCCCTTGTCCCCCGGGTCGTTGGTGTAGGCGCGCGGGAACGAGTCGAGTTCCGTGTCCGTGCCGACGTTGAGAGTCGAGCTGTCGTAGGACGGGTCGACGACCATGTTGTTGTCGTTCGTGTCCTTCGCGCCGCCCAGCCAGGCGGTGGCCGCGGAGCTGGACTGGACCCAATTCCAGATCTGCTGGTTCAGCGCGGAGTGGTCCTCGGTGAGCAGCGGGGCGAGGGGGACGTTGGAGGTCAAGGGCACCTCCGGGTTAAGGGCTTGGAATGTCTGGTCAGCCGTGATGTTTGCCGGATTGCCCTGGGCCCAGGACGGCCCGGGAAACCTTAGGCCTCCGCTCGGGCCTTCGCCTCCGCCCGGGTAATAGTCAGGCAGGTCAGTGAGGTAGGACTGGGTCAGGGCCTTGGCCGCCAGCAGGGGAGTGAGATTGACCGGGGTCGTCACGCGGCTGGTGCCGATGTCGATGTTGAAACCGAAATCGAGGGCCGCTACCGCAACCGGCGCGTACAGGATCGTCGGCAGGTTGGCCGGCGCGCTGCCGCCGGCTCTGGTGGTCTCGCTGCCGATCGGGATGGTGGTGAACGCCAGCCCGACGTCACCGCCCGCGGTCTCGTTCAGGGTGGCTTGCTGCTCCGTTACGGCGGAGTAGGCGTAGACCGTCTTGCAGTTCCCGGCCTGGTTCAGGGCGAGCTGCCAGGACTGCATCGCGCGCGTGATCACCTGGGTGCCGAAGGTCTGGATCTCCGTGGTGCCGGCCGGGCAGAAGGACCCCACCGGGGCGAAGCCGAGGTGGATCTGGATCCGCTGCGCCCAGTTCGTCGCGCTCAGCGGTGAGCCGACGATGTTGGAGTTGCCGTTCTTGCTGACCGTGTCGTACCCGTTGGGTTCGGACTCACCTCGGGGCACGATGACCAGCCAGCAGCCGCGTGGCGAGCCGTCGGTTTCGGCTTGGCCGCAGCCCAGTCCGGGCGCCTGGATGCCGGTCAGCGTCTCGAACTGCTGCGCGCCGGTGCCGCCCGAGTTGGTGACTGCCTCCTGCACTTCGTTGGTGTTGAACTTGTTGTAGTAGGTGGTGTCGCCGAGGGCGTAGTCCAGCGCGCTTTGGTTGGTATCGGTGACCGGATCGAACGGGATGTCGAAGCCGTCGGGATTGCAGAAGGCGGCCTGAGGTCCCGAGCAGGGCGCCGTATGCGTGGGGTCGCTCGGTTCCGCCGGGTCGCAGCCCGACCGGAAGCCGGTACCGTCCAGGGCGCCCGGCGGGTTGGTCGTGCTGGGAGTGTTACTGCTGCACAGCTCACCGTTGCGCCCGCCGAGGCTCGCGGGGCCTGTGCCGATCAGGCCGCTGGTGCCGTATTGGCACTGCTCCGGGGTCGGCCCGGTGGACGCGTCGCCGTAGCACTCCATCATCTGCAGGAAGTCGGCCTGGGGCTGGCCGCCGGCCTCGATGGTTGGGACCCAGTTCCAGGACACCGAGATGCCCTGATGCCCGATGTTCTGGGTCTGGCTGACCGTGACCGAAAGGCTCTGGAAGTCCTGGTACATGAACCACCATTCGCTGGACTGCTTGGTCCGGTCGGCGTTAGATCCGTCGCCGGTCCCGCCCGTGATGGCGGTGTTGGTGTTATCCAGCAGGCCCTGGGTCCAGTTGACGGTGATGGCGGAGGCGGTCGACCCGACCCCGGTCATCTGGTCGTAGGTGTTGGTGGCGGCCCGGGCGGCGCCGGGCAGGCTGATGGCGGCCAGGGAGGCGACGACGGCGACTACCGCTCCGGTGCATTGCGTCCAGGACCACCGGCGCCTGCGTCCGGTCGCACGGCGAAGGCGCGCGATCATGGGTAATCCCGGCGGTCGAAGTCGGGGGCCGGACCGCGGCGAAACCGGCGGCGCGTGTTGCCGTGCGCGACCAGCGGTGGGACCAGGCCCACGCCCACGAGCAGGGCGGAGGCCAGCGCCATGAGCAGGATCTGGACGCCGTTGCCGAGGCTGGTCGACGCGTTGACGGGCTCGCCGTTAACGATCTGGCTCCCGGTTGATTCGCTGGGGGCTGCTCCGTTGGCGGCGGCGCCGGCGACCGGGTTCCCGCTGCCGGTGCAGATGCCGGTATTTGGGTCACAACTCGACCCGGTGCTGCCGGGACTCGTGCTGCCGGGAACCGTGCCGCCGGTGGTGGCGCTGCTGCCGGTGCCGGTGCCGGCGACGCCCGGGGTCGTGCTAGAGCCTGCGGCCGTGCTGCTGGCGGCACCGGTGGCGGCATGGCTTGAACTAGAACTGCTGGCCGAGGAGCTGCCAGAACTACTGCTGGAGCCGGTCGCGGGGTGGGTGCTGGAACTGGAACTGGGGCTGGAGCTAGAGCTAGAACTCGAGCTTGAGCTGCTGGGACTGCCACTGGCGCTGGAGGTCGAACCGCTCACCGGGTTGCCGGCGCCGGTGGCACCGCCGGTGGCGGTGGTGCACTGCGTCGAGCCCTGCTTATCGCAGGCGGGGGGTTGCGGGTCGTTGTCGGCCAGGGTGTTGGTGCCGTTGGAGTTGAAGGTGGGGTTGTTACAGCTCTGGATAAATGAGGAGGTGGCGCTGGGCACCTGGTTGCCCGGGATCTGCGCCAGCTGTGCGTACCCCGCCTCGACCAGGTTGATCGGCAGCGCCGAGTAGCCCAGCTGGTCGACTTGTTGCTGCCCCTGGCAGAGCAGGTAAGTGCCGAACGCGCCCAGGGTGTAGCCCTTGGCGCTGGTGAGCCCGAAGCTCGAATCGGTCGGCAGGATCATGTACGAGTACGACGACAGCTCGTAGGTCCGCGGGTCAGGGTTGCTGTAGACGCCCGACAGGTTCTCGGTCAGGTAGTCCGCGCTGCCGTCGGGCTTACAGCCGGAGGCTGTACACCCGTTGATCTGCGCGGCGAGCAGCGACACCGCGACGTTCTCCGCCGTGGGCTCGGTGTAGTAGCCGGCCGCGTTGAGCACCAGCGCGACCGGGAAGCCGGTCTCCAGCGCGTAGGAGAACTCGACGTAGCCGATCGCGCCGTTCGCTTGCTGCTGGGACACGTAGCCCGAGACCCCGAGGTCGCCGGACTGGCCGACCATCGCGGTGCCCGGCTGCACCGGGTAGCTCGAGGTCTGGGTACACGGGTTGCGCCCGACCGCCTGGCAGTACGCCTGCCAGGCCGAGGCCTGGGTGGCGAGCATCCATTGGGTGAAATCCGCGGTCGCCCCCGAGCCGTCGGAGCGGACGACCGGGACGATCCTGATCGGCGGCAGGGTCAGGCAGGTACTGGAATTCGAACCCGTGGGACAGGGGTTGTCGGCGACGATCTTCGGGTCGTTCCACATGGTGATCTTGTTGGTGAAGATGCCCGCGATGACCGCGCCGGACAGTCGCAGGTTGACAATCCGCGTGGTGCCGCTCGTCAGGTTGTACATGAACGTAGTGCCGCCGGCGGTGTCCGGCATGTAGGCGTAGCCACGGCTGGGCGGCGGGTCGTAGTTGGTGCCGTCCTGCACTCCGTAGGGGATTTCCGACGCGGCCCAGTCCACCGTGCCCTGCCCGAAGTCCGACCGGCCGGTGGTCGATCCGACGTCGGCGTAGTTGACGGTCATCCCGAACTGGGCGACGTCGGTGATCCATTCGTGGATCGCGTTGTAGGACCAGGTCGAGCCCGCACCGGAGATCGGCACGTAGGAAGCCGCGAGGGCGGGCTGCATCGGCGCGAGGATGCTCGCGCACAGGCCGAGGAGGGCCGCCGCGGCGACCGCCATCAGCCTGGCTCGCATGCCGGGCGCTTTCATCATCTTTCTTCTCCCAGATATCCGGCGCCAGCACGCGCGGACCAGAGCCGCTCGTATCGGGCCAGGTCGCGAACGGAACCCATCGCGCGACGGCGCTGCTGCCGGGACGAGAGCTGCCCGGCACCGCGGCCGCCGATCGTCCGCGCGATGGCGAACAGGATGAGGACGAGGAGGAGGAGGGTGCAGGCGGCCCCGAAGCCCCGGGTGATCTCGGCCTTGAACGGCGACTGCACCGATTGGAAGGCCAGCAGCGGCAGGGACATCATGGGGCCGGACAGCGGGTTGAAGTTCTTGGAATAGGTCGCGCCGGCGGTGAGCAGGACGGGGCTGGTCTCGCCGATGGCCCGCGCGGTGCCGAGGATCACGGCGGTGGCTAGGCCGGACCGGGCCGTCGGCAGCTTCACGTTCCAGACCGTCCGCCACTGCCCGGAGCCGAGGGCGTAGGAGGCCTCGGTCAGACCGCCGGGCACCAGCCGCAGCACCACATCGCCCGCCCGGGCGACGATGGGCAGGGTGGTCACGGCCAGCGCGCACGCCGCCGCGCCCCCGAA
>Ga0070731_10005016_pt1 | contig 11083 bp, 10 predicted proteins | sample Coa_R1_2_FD_66448 | JGI IMG/M metagenome (GOLD analysis project Ga0070731, IMG submission 66448) | Surface soil microbial communities from Centralia Pennsylvania, which are recovering from an underground coalmine fire - Coalmine... | ecosystem: Environmental > Terrestrial > Soil > Unclassified ... | reverse complement strand
TCGCACTCTATGACCGGAGTACAGCAACATATCGTGCTGTTCTTGACCGGACACGGCGTCAGTTCGGGTCGGGCAGCGCTTGCACTGAGCGTCCTTCTGGGGACAAGCACCTTGGGAAGAGTCCTTGGAGGAGCAACGGCGGACAGACTCTCAGCGCGAGTTTCGTTGTTGCTAAGCGTAATTTGCCTGGGAATCGGAATCGTTGGTCTCCTCACCATTTCTCCGAGTTCGTACTTGATTTATTGGATTGCTGGGGTTTTCGGCCTGGGATTTGGGGGGGCTTTCAACTCTCCACCATTGATCGCCTTCGAATACTTCGGCATAGATGAGGTGGGAACGATTTTCGGATGGTTCATGTTGTTTTTTGGTTTAGGAGGATCCAGCGGAGCATTGGTTTCGGGCCTCATTTACGACCACACGGGCTCCTATTCTGCGTCCTTCGGATTCGACCTCGTGGTGGTTGCCGCGGCACTTGTTCCGCTAATAGCCATTGGACGAAATCCTAGAATTCGTGAACCGGCACCGTTGATTGCAGAATGAACTTCATCCAAGTGTAGTCTTGCTGTTTTCCACGAAGAGAAATCGGAACAAGTAATGAGGAATCGAGGTTTTTTCACTATGGATGGGCGGCTCATTTTTGAAGGAAACTGCTGGAAATTTGGGCATAACATTCCTACCGACATGATTACGCCGACGAACCTAGTATTGGGAAGCATGAAAGAGATGGCAAAGCACGTTCTAGAAGCAGCTAATCCCGATTTTCCGAAAAATGTACAGCCAGGCGACATCATTGTGGCAGGAAAGAATTTCGGCTGTTCATCCGGACGAGCGATCGCCCCGAAGGCCCTGAAGGCGACTGGAATCGGTGTGGTCGTGGCGGAATTCTTCTCGCGGACGCTTTACCGAAACGGGCATGAAATCGGCTTGCCTATTCTTGAGGCACCCGGTTTTCACGCCTTAGTCGAGACTGGGGACCGACTGCGCGTGGATGTTGAGGGGGGAATAGCGGAAAACTTGAGAACCGGGAAATTGATTAAAGGTCGCGCGCCTACCGGGTTCCTGCTGGACATGCTGAAGGCCGGCGGATTGATTCCCTTGCTGAAGTCGGGCTCGCACTTTTTCACCTCCGAGCAGGATATTATTCGATGACGTTGCTGTTGACCAATCAGGAGGTAGAAAACGCTCTGACGCCGCGAGACGCTATTACCGCGACGGAAAGTATTTATCGTGAATTGGCTGAGGGAAAGGCCATCAACCGCCCGCGGTCGCAGACCTATCTTCCCGGTGAGTCCAAGCGCCACCCCGGCTTTACTTATCGATTCAAATCGCAAGAGGGCGGAAGTATGGAAAGTGGCGTTTGGGCGTTGCGAATTACGTCCGATATGGCTGGTTTCTCCTATACGGCTGGAATCAAAAGACGACGAATCCTCCCAGTGGCGACAGGAGACCGCTTCTGTGGATTGGTGGTTTTGTTTGATACAGAGAGTATTGAACCAGTCGCAATTATGCCTGACGGCGTCATCCAGAAAATGAGGGTGGCGGCCATGAGCTCCGTCGGAGCGAAATATCTTGCGCCGAAAAAACCAAAAGTCTTAGGACTGTTCGGAACCGGATGGCAAGCGAGCGCCCACATAGAATTTCTCTGCACTTTGTGGGATTTCGATCTCGTGAAAGCCTACAGTCCCAACACGGAACATTGTCGAGAGTTTTGTAAAACGATGAGCGCTCGACTGGGACGGAACGTGAAGGCAGCAACTTCACCGCGAGAAGCAGTGGAGGGTAGCGACATTGTCCAGGCAGCGACAGCCGCCTGGGAGCCTGTGTTCGATGGACATTGGGTGGATAAGGGCATGTACATCTGCTCGATTGGAGGGGCTGATGCCAGCAACAAACGGCGCGAGTTGGATGACGAAGCAATCCGGCGCGCAGATCGGTACGTCGTGCATTCGAAAGAGGTAGCAAGGCTAGATCAATCTCCTGACATTTGGGAACTTGCTCAGAGGGGAATCAAGAAATGGGACGAGATCGCGGAGATTCAGGACCTTATATCCGGGAAAGTATCGGGAAGGATGACTGCTGACGAAATCACAGTCTTCAACAATAACACGGGCGCAGGCTTGCAATTTGCGGGAGTGGGAGCGTCTGTGCTCCGTCGGGCAAGAGAGATGGGATTGGGGCGGGAACTGCCGACGGAGTGGTTTCTAGAATCGGTATCACCCTGAGAGGCGCGATGCTGAACCAGAATCGTCTCGGTCTAATAAGAACGATGCTTGAAGACCACGGCTGGGATGCTCTATTGCTATACGGGCATAGTTGGCGGAAAGAACATTTTCGCAGTTTGGTCAATTTGAATTTTCAAGGCCCTCATGCGGTTGTGAATGTTTCTCGACGGGGAGATATAAACATTCTCGTATCGGATCCGTGGGACCTCGAAGCCGCAAGGACGATCACTGATGCGCGGATTACTCTCGAACCGGAGATTTCCAAGGGATTGACGAAGGACTTTCTGAGCGCGCCAGACGGAGTGTGTGCAGTTGCCGGACTGGAATTGATGGAAGCGCAGTTTGTGCAAGCGATTCGGGATGCTAGCGGTCAGAACCCGATTTCTGCCAGCGGCGAAATGGAGGAATTGCGAAGAGTTAAGTCAGCGGATGAAATTGAACTCTTGAAGAAGGCCGCCACGCTAGCCGACCTTGGCTACGAATGCTTTGCGGAAACGGTAAAGGTCGGGATGAAAGAATTTGAGCTGGTTGCCGAAGTGGAAGCTTTTCTAAAGACGAATGGCGCCGAAGATAACTTCATGTTGATCGCGTCAGGCGGGCGTGAGGTCGTAGGAATGAAACCACCGACGGAGCGTGAGTTTCAACGGGGGGATTCAGTTATTACCGAACTGACGCCGCAAATGAACGGCTACTACGCGCAAATCTGTAGGACCCTAGTTTTAGGCGAGGCCTCGAGTGAGCAAAAGCGCTCATTTTCTATTTTTTGCGAGGCCCAGCTTGCTGCTCAAAATTTGCTTAAGCCCGGAGTGAAAGCGTCGGACCTCGCCAAGGCGCAAAACGATGTATTCAGTAAGCACGGATTTGGAGAATACACGAGTTCGAAATACACCAGGGTGCGCGGACATTGCCTCGGGCTGTATTTAGATGAAGATCCCTATGTTCTTGAAGATGTCCACTATGCCATGAAGAGAGACATGGTGTTGATCGCACATCCGAATACGTACCTTCCACTCGCCGGGTACATGGTCTTCGGTGACACGCTGCTGGTCACCGACAGCGGTTGTATTTCGTTGAACCGAACGGAGAAGAAGCTGTTCGAAAAAGAGGTGTGAGTTGAAGCGAGGCTTGATTACCTGGGATAAGATGGAATTACCTCCGGACGTTTTTCGGACGAGGATCGAGCGCGTCCGCCAGACACTTGGAACGGAGGATCTCGCCGCATTGGTCGTGTACACCGACGTTTGGCGCTCGAACTGGGGTCGGTACCTATCCAATTTCATGCCTTACTGGAACCGGTCACTGCTAATTGTTCCCCGAGAAAAGCCCTTGATTCTGCTTTGCGCACTTTCACCGAGAGTCTATCCCTGGATCCAATCGGTGACGATCTTGGACGACATTCGGCCGTCTCCCAAGCTCTCAGAAAACTTGCTCAAGGTGTGTGCTGACTACTCATGGAAGCGCCTTGGTATCCTAAACCTCTCAAACCTCCCGCAACAGATCTATGACCCCTTGCGCAGTTCGGGACTCTCTCTGGTGAACATATCGGCAGAGCACAGCTTCAAACGGATGTCTGACCCCAAGGAACTTTCAATATGGCGAAAAAGCATCTCGCTTGCACGTCGAATTCTGGAGATGGAATTGTTAGGCGGACCCGCAGAGACGGACCTTAGACTGGCGGGAAGACTCGAGCGTGCCTTTCGCAGAGCCGGCATGGAGGACTTGTTGTTGCTGTTCAGCGACGGGAAGGCGGCTCCAGGACCCGCACGAGGCACTAAGTTGGGAGATATTTTTTCGGTTGTTGTCGCTGCGGAATATCGAGGTTTCTGGGTACGTGTGGCGAGAGCCCAAGCGGGACCCGCCGATGTCAAACGGATACGAGAACGGTTTGAGGGGGTATTAAGAGAATTGGGGCGTGAGAAGCTAGACCCGGCGCAAGTGTGCCTCAGGAACATCTCCGGTTCATATCCTTACGAATACGTCACCGACGCAGCGCTCGCTAAGGGCTTAATCCTCTCTGCTGATGTTGAAGTGTCAATTAATGGTGCCCGCTTGTTTTACGGCGATACATGTCGACTCGGAGAAGATGGGGCAGAACTGTTATGAACATGATTGAGAAAATTCTGGCAAAAGCGAGCGGAAAGAAGGAGGTCGTACCCGGGGATGTCGTCACCGCTAAGGTCGATTTGATGGTGTTGCACGATTTGAGTTCGACCCTAGTGGCTCGGGTTTTCCGTGACGAATTGGGCGGAGGCACAATCGCGGATCCGTCCAAAATCGTATTCGTTTTCGATCATAACATTTCGCCTGCAACCCAAGAGGCAGCTGAAACTCTGGTTGAAGTTCGGCGATTTGCGTCCGAGCATGGGATCCAGAAGGTCTTCGACTGCGGATCTGGCAGCCTGCATCATGTGGTCTTGGAGCGGGGCCTGTGGGCACCTGGGCAAATCATCATTGGTTGTGACTCCCACTCAACCATATACGGCGCATTGGGGCTCTTTTCCACTGGGGTCGGAAACAATTCCATGGTCGGACTCGGATTCGGATACTCTCGAGCTTGGTTTCGTGTTCCGCAAACCATCAAGGTCTTCTTGCGTGGAGTCTTGAGAGAGAGTGTCAGTCCAAGGGATGTCGCACAGCACTTGGTCGGGTTGATGGGCGAGGACGGAGCCGTATATAAGGCGCTGGAGTTCACCGGGCCTTTTGTCGAGGCTCTTTCCATCGAGGATCGAATGCTATTCCCTCTGATGTCGATCGATCTGGGAGCAAAGGCCGGCTTTATAAATCCCGATGAGAAGACGATCGCTTACGCCAAGGCTCACTCTCAATTCAAAAATTTCGATGTGTTTCAAAACGATCCTAACGTCGCTTATGAAAGTGAAGTCGAAATTGACGTGACCAAAATCGGACCCCAGGTTGCGTGTCCTCCGACAATAGGAAATGTGAAGCCGGTGGAGGATGTGGCCGGGATTCCAATCAATATTGCAGAGGTTGGTGGAAGCACAGGCGGGCGCCTAGAAGACATGCGGGTATTGGGGAAATGGCTAAAAGGCCGGAGAGTGCATCAGAACGTTCGGATGCAAGTCGTCCCTGCAACACGTGGCATCTATCTGGAGGCATTACGAGAAGGATTGATTGAGATCTTTATACTTGCGGGGGCGAATGTTTTTCCTCCGGGTGCCGGCTCCAACCAAGCCGTGAACATGGGGGCAATGGGCGAAGGAGAAGCGATGATTTCAACGCAGGCCCGAAACTTCCCCGGCCGCAACGGGCATCCTAAGGCCCGGCTTTATCTCGGGTCCTCGGCGACTGTGGCAGTCTCGGCATTAACAGGTCAAATTACGGATCCGAGAACAGGCGGGCCGGCTACGTGGCACGAGGCCACATCTCAGTTCAAGGCCTAGGCACTCAACTGCGTCTTCAAGTATGCTGCGAGCCCACCCATCTCAAGAATCCCACGGACAGAATCGGGAAGTCTGGGGAAGGAATAATGTTGATCTCTGTGAAAGATTAGTGCCTGGTCTAGATCAATGCGAAGATCGTCACCCTCCTCAACGGCAGTATGTAGGTCCGGGCACTCGATGATAGGAAGGCCATCGTTGATAGCATTGCGATAGAAGGTGCGAGAAAACGAGGTAGCCACGACGGCGTTGATACCGAGCCCTCGAATCGCCGTCGACGCCTGTTCTCGCGCACTCCCGCAACCGAAATTCCTGCCTGCAACGAGAATTTGATAATTGCGTAGTTTGATAGGGAAGTCGTCCCCAAGCACTTCGAAAGCGTGTTGGCTGAGATGCTCCGGATCGATATAAATCAAATACCGACCCGGGATAATGACGTCAGAGTTGATATTGTCTCCGAACTTGAAAACCTTGCCTTGAATAATCGTCTGCATGCCCCGTCTTCCCTTACAGCGCTCAAGAGACCTGAAAGAACTCCCTCGGATCTGAAACGACACCCTGAATGGCTGACGCAGCTAGCGTTGCTGGGCTGCACAAATAGATCTCTGCCTTGCTGCTTCCCATCCGCCCCACGAAATTACGGTTAGCCGTCGACAAGCATACTTCGCCATCGGTGAGCGTGCCTCCATCGCCCGCACATGCTCCGCAACCAGGATTCGTGAAAAGACCACCCGCTTCGAGGAGGGTCTTGAAAACCCCTGAGTCGGCTGCTTCCATCAAAATGTTCTTGGAGCCCGGCGTGATAATGAGGCGTACGCTCGGGTGAATATGGCGGCCCTTGAGGATCTGGGCGGCTATCTGAAGATCTTCGTATTTGGCGTTCGCGCATGAGCCCAAAAACAATTGATCGACTCGTTTTCCGACGATCTGTCCAATTGGCTTCGTGTTCTGAACCTCGTGCGGACAGGCAATCATAGGTTCCAGCCGTGCGAGGTCAACTTCTAGTCTCTTTTCGTATACGGCATCCGTATCAGCGTAGACGGGATGGTAACGACTAGTATCCTCGAGTCGATCCTTCAGATATTCAAGAGTTTTCGCGTCGGGAGGAAAAAAAGCGCATTTCACACCCATTTCCATCGCTAGATTTGTCATCGTCATTCGTTCGGATATGCTTAGCCCGCCAACCGAATTCCCGCAGAATTCAACCGATTTGTAGTTGCATCCATCAGCACCAAGGGTCCCGATGAGGTGAAGCATCAAATCCTTTGAGAAAACACCTGGCTGGAATTCACCACTAAGGACGATCTGAAAAGTTTCGGGAACTTTCATCCAGAGCTTTCCGGTAAGCCAGACTGACGCGACCTCTGTATACCCGATACCAGTACCAAGAGCGCCGAGACTTCCGTAGATTGTGCAATGGGAATCGGTTCCAACGATTAGATTACCTGGGGCAACGTGTCCTGCCTCCATTAGAACTAAATGAGCGATACCGGCATCAATATCAAAGAATTTGCGGATACCGTACTTTCGAGCGAACGCACGGCTAACCTGCTGATCAGCGGCGTTTTTTTCGGATTTTGCAGGGGAGATATGGTCGAGCACAATAGCGAGGCGTTCGGAATCAAAGAGTCTGGTTGCACCAATCTTGTTCATAACACTGACCGATCGCCACGTGGCCGTGTGACTCATGACGAGGTCCGGATACGCCTCAACGATTTCGCCCGCCCCGACAGTAGAGAGTCCGGCCTTCGCAGAAAGGATTTTCTGGGCGATCGTCATGCCCATAAAGGTGTCTCCTCTCGAAAAGTGTATCCTATAGTGTATCCATTGTCAAAGAGGCAGACGATGTTATCGCCCAATTCGCGATAAGAACAGGCGATTATGATCAAACGTAAAGGCTCTCTTCGAACCCTCCTGTCGCCAATGAAAATTAGTGCCGAGGCCGAACCCGGAACAGAATCTGTTGGTACTCCACCATCTGAGCATCCTGCACGCAAATCTCCGCGATGACTCCACTCACGCCTGCCCGGACGGCCTGAAATAGTTTCATCACCTCAATCAGACAGACTGTCGTGTCCTCCTTTACGACGGAGCCTACTTTCACAAACGGAGGTGCCCCAGGTTCGGGTCTCTCGTAAAACCGACCCATGATCGGAGCTGTAATCGTGATCGTTCCGGCACCGGGAGGGCCCTTCTTCGTCCCCCTCACTGGAGGACTGGGAGATGAAGGCGGGGAAGATGTCGGTAAGGACGCTGGCGTTATGACGGGTGTCTGTCCAGTCTGGACGCCGGACGCAGCTGCGACGCCAATTGTTCTGCTTTCCGTGGGCGGAAAATCGCCGGTACCGATGGTCAGCTTCAGATCTCCCACTTGCAACTCCAGGAAATCAAACGCGGACTTCTCAAGGGCCTCGACCAGGAGAGCAATTTTTCGGATGTCGTCATCATTCAACAAACTAAATGGGTTGCTCACTCGAGTTCTCTCCGTTGCGGCTTGACACTTAACAATCCAAGGCGGGTGGCAGGTCGACCTTGGGTATCGATGGCGCACGTTGGTAGGAGCAGATCATCGAGAAGATGGAGATCGGTGTTGAATGACAAGCGAATTGGCACCCTGCTCGATGTGGATATAGCGCACCCTCGCGTGCTTGTTGAGCTCCTGAATTAGTGTCGCCAAAGGTAAAGAGGCGTGAAAGTATTGTCTCGGCGGCCCCATCGCACGCATCGCCTGAATCTCCTTCTCCCCCTTCATGATGAAACGAAGCAAGAGGTCTTCATCTGAGACACCCTTTCCGCCGAGCTTTTCACGGATTTTCTTCAACGGGAGATCCAATCTCGGACGAGTAGTTAGCTCCTTTGCCCTCGGCATCCCAAGCAGCTTATCCCTTAGATTTTCGTCCATCCACGGATAACCAGAATCTTCTCCGTAAACTCCCTGAGCGAATAATATCAATTCGTCGACAACTAGTTTGTACCTCGCTCCAGTTGTAATGTTGATCGCAGCCTGAGTGGCGACGAATTGCGAATGCGGGGTAATCATGATCGGATAGCCAAGATCCTTGCGAACCTGCACGACCTCTTCTAACACTTCGTCTATCCGATGTTGGATGCCCAGTCCGGCTAGTTGATACTTGAGATTCGAGATTACTCCGCCGGGGATCTGATGGATGTATTGTGCATAATCGTACTCCAAGGGGGCACCGACGGGCAGATCCTCTTGTCGCGCAATGGCCATGAGGCGCTCCTCGACGGATCGGAGAGGTTTGTCGTCGATTGTGGGTGAATATCCCAGAAGCCGCGCATTCCTGATCACGCTGAATATTGACGGTTGTCCTGAACCGTTAGCCAGTGGCGGGACGGCCGTGTGGAGAGTCTCGATTCCCAGTTGTAAAGCCTCCAAGTAGACCATTTCGGCTAGCCCGGTTGTGCAGTGTGAATGCAGTTCCACCGGTCGCCCGTTTGCATTCAAGACGATAACCGGAAGCAGGGTCCGCAAGCGATCCACCGTCAGCAGCCCGCCCTGATCTTTGAGATAGATCACGTCCGGCTTGAACGGAAGGATCTCGCGCGTCTTTTTTCCGTAATACTCGTCGGTATGCCGTGGAGAAATGGTGTAGGAGAGGGCGAGAGCGATCTGAAACCCCAATCTCTTAAATAGCGGGATGATCCAAGGAAAGGAGCCCTGAATTTGCCCAAACGTATTACTCGTCAACTGGACGCGGTTGAGGGCTCCGATTTCAGCCAAACGCCCGTAAAAGAGCTCGATGATGGATCGGGGTGGCGGCGCTTCAAATGGTGAAATGATGCCTCCGGCCATGCAGCTTTTAGGCGTGCGAGGCATCTTTCTAGCGACCATCCGAGCCATTTCCCAAGGGTCTTCCTTTAAGTCGCGAACAAATTTCTTAAAATAGATAGCATTGACGGGCACCTCAATCGCATCGAATCCGGCCTGTTCCATGGTCCCCGCAACGGCCTCAATCATCCCGGCCCGCATGCCCGAAGCCCACAGACTCTGGGATCCGTCACGAAAGGTTGTGTCGATAAAACGCACATCCATGGGACGTCACTCCAGCGACGAAACTTGCCGCGCTTTCCTCGCATTCAATTAGGTCAATATCGATTGTATCCACTATTGTATCCGTTTCAAGTTGTAGTTATGTAACCCAGGTTTCGTTTGCCCCGTAACACAGCGCGTCTTTGTCGATAGCGACGGCGGAGGGCTGCGGGATTATCGAGAATGGGAATCGCATTCACTTTCATTGAGCCGAGCAGCATCGCCACCTTGGACGCCTGGTTAACGGGCACATCGTCGCCTAGCTGTCGGGCGGATGCAAAACCGGAGCGCGGATCAGGCTTAGATGATTGTTCGACCGTGCTGTGCTCGGTAATGGAAGCACTGACTGGGGCGGACCACGATAAGCTTCCTAAATCGGCGGCCTTTGCGAGAAAATTTCAAGCCACAGGATTCCATCGACGCCCGACATCTGCCACTTAGTTGCGCAAATTCGCAAAAGAGAATCTGTAGATGCGCTGCTGCCGGTGACCGGGGGGTGCCTATCTCGGTTTCTGCGGCGGGGAGGAACACGATGCCTCGCTGGATTCTCGGCTGTCCGGAGTCCCACGCGGATTTCACCAACAGTGAAATAGCCGCGGTCCAACAAACCTCGTTTCCCGACTTCATCGATTTGCTAAGTCATAAAATACCTGATTGCTTGATCACCGGGCTGAGCCTGGCATGTCCGCATTGCAAAAAAGACCTCGCTTTACAATCGCCGCCAGCTGATCTATCGAACTAGCTAGGCCCGCGATCAAAGCCTTCGCCCCCTCGCTTCCCTTTCAAATTGCGGCGTTCTTCTCGCAGCTCGAAGCCCCGGATACTTTGCGTTCTTAGGCCCATTTCTATGCACCAGCTGCTCGTATTCTCGAACTTCTTTTCCGTGGCTCACGATCAAAGGTTGGGCTGCGTCAACACGGAATTCCAGCCGACGTGCAGCCGCCAAACAATCCAATTCAAATCTGTTCTCGAAAGATCATCGAAAGAAATAGGCTCGCGTGAGCCCCGGAGGGCGGCCGGTCGGTCGCGCAATGTTCACCGCGCTTTCATCCAATTGTCTTTTCGCGTCAGCTAGGCTTCCCCGCGCTTGTTCTCAGAATGAAGTTCCCGGGGGGAAAGATGAAAAGCCTGCGCACGCTGATCTTTTTGCTCGCTGTTCCTATCTTTACCGTCCTTGCGCTGCCTGCGTTTGGACAGGCGCCCCAAGCCATTTCGCCATATCAATTAACGGTTTTTGCGACCGCTCCCGCTGGCCTCAGCGCCCCTGATTCCGTCGTGGTGTTCAATAATCATGTCTTTGTCGGTTATGGCGACGGTCACGCGCCCGACGGCTCAGATGGCCTGAACAGTCAGGTCGTCGAATTCGGAATGGATGGCAGCGTGGTTCATGTTTACACGGTACCTGGACA
>Ga0070731_10005015_pt1 | contig 11085 bp, 14 predicted proteins | sample Coa_R1_2_FD_66448 | JGI IMG/M metagenome (GOLD analysis project Ga0070731, IMG submission 66448) | Surface soil microbial communities from Centralia Pennsylvania, which are recovering from an underground coalmine fire - Coalmine... | ecosystem: Environmental > Terrestrial > Soil > Unclassified ... | reverse complement strand
CGCGTGGTCTCGGCGACATCGGGCGCCATCGCGATCGATATCCCGCCGAGCAGTTGGATGCGTTCGGCAATGACGTCCACGAGTTCGGCCTGTTCGCCGTAGTGCTTATCGAAAAGCAGGTGCAATTGATAGAACGTTGGACCTGCGACCTGCCAATGCGATTTTTTATAGAGGTCACGCAAGGTCATGGTATCGGCGAGCATCAGGTTCAACTGCTCGGTCATTTCCAAGCGGACCGGCTCGTCGAGGGCCAGTGGTAGAGCGTGGGAAACGGTTCCGTAAGCCTGGATCTCCCGCGCGCGCTGATGAATTCGCGGCTGGGCATTGATTGCGGTTTGACGGCTGGCGACATCTTTCTTAGGCATGCACACCTCCTCAGCGTAGAACTAAATTGCCCTTCATTCGAGGGAAGCTTCCGACGGTCGGAGCAACACGTTTTGGATGCCGCATTTTGCTATGAGGTGCCAGGTTTTTCAATTTTGAAAGTTGCGGGCCCAGCGCGAGCAGAGGTTTGACGGCACCTTGCACGGTTGTTATCATCACAGTGCGGGGTGGAGCAGTCTGGTAGCTCGTTGGGCTCATAACCCAAAGGTCGGTGGTTCAAATCCACCCCCCGCAACCAAGGCAATCATAAGGTTACGGGCAATTGGGCACTTGCAGCAACTGTCCAAAACTGTCCAATAAGGGGAACTGCCAACCAGTTCCCCTTATTTATTGAACGGAGAGCTGCTGATTGGCAGACCTTCTCAAGAGGCGTTGCACGATTGGCCGATTGGCCTTGCGCTTGGCCAACGCCGAAGCATTTCCATACTGGTCCATGGTGGTGGAGACGTGCGCGTGTCGCATGAGTTTCTGCTGAACGCCCACGGGTGCTCCGGTATCGTCCAGCCAAGCACGGTAGGTGTGGCGAAACGTGTGAAATCCGATCCTGCCAAGTCCCAATTTCAAACCTGTCGGAACCAGATAATCGGTGCGAATCGAGTCCGCGTGATACGGTCGACCTGTCACTGGACTCGGGAAGAGCCAGTGTCCTTCGGAATCGAGACAGAGCGCTTGCCATTTCCTCAGTTCGAGAATGAAGCCCCGTTCGATTGGAACCTCGTCCTGCGAATACTCCGTCTTCAATTTGTTGAGTCGCTTTCCGACCGCTGATCGTTGAATCAGAACTACTGATCGCTTGAAATCGAAGTCCGTCCACCGCAAGCCCAGGATTTCGCTGATTCGCAAACCAAAGCACAGGCCAATCAGCACGATGGTTCGAAACGGTTGAACCAGCGTGTCGAGTATTTGCCAAGCATCCTTCACCTGAAGGACGCGAGGACGTTTCCTGCGCTTGCTGATGCCCTTCACTTCTACCAAGTCCATGGGATTTCGTTCCACCTTCAGCAATTCCCAAAGCATCGCTTTGTCGAAAAGGCGGTACATCAGGGAGCGAATGTGGCCCTTGTACTTGGGTGAGAAGACGAGCTTGCGAAGCCAGTCCTGTACCAAAGCGGGCCGAACGTCTTCGAGGTAGGCGTCGCCCCACTTCGGTCGAATGTGTTGGCAAATCATGCTTCGGTAAGAGGCTAAAGTATTGTGGGTGATTTGTTCGGCTTCCTGTTCCTGTTTCTGATCGAGAAGAAAACGGTCGAGGAGGCCGCAGAAGAGAACCGGTTCTCGGCGTGCAATACCGTCGTTGATCATCAGCCGCATGCCTTCTGCTGCTTTCAAAGCGTGGGCCTGTGTCTTGTATTGTTCTATCGTCCCGACGGTGAAACCCCTTCGTGTCCTGCGTCCGTCTGAAGTCGCTTCCCACCAGCGATAGAGCCATACGTCCGGTCCTGTTACGCGTTTGTTGATCTCAACACTACCGTACTGATACCGCGTTCGCTTAGCCAATGTAATCTCCTTGGGGTTGGCGACGCGGGTGGCTGCTTGAGATTACCTGACAACGAAGCCAATGGTCTAGCTCCGAAAGATAAAAATGCCAACGCTTTCGATCTCTCCCAATCGGGTGACCTGGAAGCGACCCTTCGCGAGCCTTACGAAGTACGGTCTTAGGGTGCATGTTGAGGAAGCGAGCAGCGTATTGAGAATTGACAGGCGCCTCCGGGGCCGACTGTCGGCGTTCGCGTGGAGTGATCGTACTAGGCTGGGTTGACATAGAGTCCTCGTTAGCGTCCACGCAGTCTCGATACGGGATGACGATCCTAGTTTTGAGATTTTCAAAACTGCATCAAGGTCGTCGTGCAAATCGAGAGTCTTCGCGACACTTCCTGCATTAGCTTTATGGGCACCGCGCCTCCGAGCCGACCACGCTGTAGAACATGTCCACCACTTCGCAGCGAAATAGCGCCTCAGAGCCCTACAGACCTTCGATGCTAAGTAGAACCTTTAGCGCCGGAGGCCCGACCAATGGCCGACCAGAAAAAGGCCATCGATCTACAGCAGTCCAATCCGTGATTTTCTATTTAAGCTGAAAGCGGATATTGGTCAAACGGACGCAGGCTATGTTGTTCACCGGTTGCCAAGGAAATGTGACTCGCGTTGAGTAACTTCTTTCCGAGGCATCCTTTAGCGTTTTCCGTCGACATTCTTCGGGCACCGCGATTGGGTGTTAGACTCCGGATCGACTAACTTGGAATTGATAGGTCGATGCGACGACCTTAGCGCTCCTCGTAACCGACTTGAACCCAACTGCTTAGGGGAAGTGAGCACATCTAGAACTCCAAGACGCTCGGACGAACCTTGGCGCTGGAAGCATCGAGTCACCACCCTTAGCGTTCTCAGTTGAAAAAGCTAGTGGTCTCTCGGACGGAGGTTCCCTACCCGAAACTGAGCATGACAACATCAGCTAGCTTAAGGCAGAATTTCTTTCCGGCGCCTACGACGCAACCCCCAACGCAACCCCCGATTGACGAATTCCGAATGTTAGGGTAAACAGCGGCATGAGGTGCAACGCCAAGTACATCTCGCCCACCGAATGGCACCGTTGACGTCGTCTTCGGCAGCTCTCGGAGTTCGCCAAGACGTTCACCAAGGGCGCGCATATCCAGGTGGAAGGCGAACTGCCTAGCCGGGAATACGACAGCAAGAAGACGGACACGAGGCACCGGGTCTGGGAACTTCGTATCGCTTCGATCCTGAAGCTGGACCGCGCCGAAAAGGCCGCCCCAGAAGATCAAGAGCACGAGGATGCGTCCCAGGAGGAAACGGCCGCATAAACCTCTTTGCTCTTTCACTCTCGGAAGCTCAGCTCGCCGCTGGGCTTCCATCGCTGTGAGGTTCTCGCTATGAGCTTCAAATTGATCCTGCAATTCCTTAAGCCGATTGAACCGCTGTTGCTGGACGTAAGCGGCAGCGACATCATGGGCAATCCGGATGCCTCGTGGTGCTGCAAGCGCGATGGAGGACTGCTCGATGCAGACAACCCGTTGCTGGGGCGCGCATCTCCCCCGGATGGGAGGCGCCTTGCATCGATGATTCCGCCGGTCGTAAGCCCCGCTCCGTCGCTGACGATCAGAAAGTTCAACAGCCGCCAGTACACGGTCGATGACTTTATTGCGCGTGGAACATTAACGCGACCTCTCGCGGATTTCTTAGCTGATTTAATTCGCGGCGGCAAGACGCTGCTCATCAGCGCGGAAGGGCGACCAGAAAGACTACTCTTTGCGGATACCCGCCGTCGGCGAAGTGCTGGCACTTCGCAGATAGGACCGCGACGCGAAGCGCTTGCTGATCGAGCCGGTGTTCGAGGTGCAACATGCAGCTGCTTAGGCCACGGAATGCGACGACCATTGCCGCCGACTTCTTCAAAAGTTGTGGGCAAAGACGTTGCGTGATTTCACTACCTAACAAGGGAGCAACATGCCACTGCTTGAGATCAACCAGATCCGCCACATCTGTGCGTCCGTTCGCCGGGATGAGATCCACGCAATACAGGTCGATGAGTACGCCGCTTTCATTCAGGCATCCTCGGACGATGTTGTGGACAAGGCGCTGAACTATGTCTTCTCGAAAGACCGTGACTTCCAGGACTTTCTGAAGACTCCACAGGCCAAACAAGTTGCTTCTGCTTTGCGTGTACGTAAAGACCCAAGCAATGCTGCGGTGGAGGAGTCTGCAAAAGAGCCGGCAAAGAAGTTTGTAGCCGGGGGGGAGTCCACTGCCTTCTGTGCGTGCAATGAAGGCGTGACCTTACCGTCGACGTCGTGGTGCTGCCAAAACGGTGCTTCGCACCGGAAGAATTTTGACACTCCACCCCTGGGAGGGAACTGTGGGGAAACCCGCGGCTGCTCTGGGGGAACCATCCTGGGTTTCGATAGATAGCGTATTCCGGGGTTCCGTGGGGAAACCCGTCTTTACCTGGGTAAAAACCCAGTTGTCGGGAGGTGGAGCGATGGCGCTGCTCGATGAGAAGCACCTAGCAGTGGAGGCGGCCAAGCGGGCGCGATTCCGACTGCATCACGTGGGGACGAAGCTTAACCAGGCGGAGATGCACGAGCTCGAAGCGCTGGCGGCGAAGCGGAAGCAGACGCAGGCGGAGCTGATCCGCGGGCTGGTATTGCGCGAGATCGAACAGGACAAAAGGGACCTTCGACCCAGTGCCGAGATGGTGGAGATCACGGGGTGCCGCCTGCTGTTGGTCAACCTGCTGGGTCCCATGGCGAAGGGGCAGTCGATAACGCAAGAGGTGTTCGACGGGATCGTGGACGAGGTCAAGAAGCAGAAGGCGCGTGTGGCGCAGGACCGGCTCAAAGACCACGAAGCGTGGCGCTGAACCTCGGTGGCCGAGTTACCCTGCGCTGCGGCACCAGGCGGACAGGAAGAAAGCGCGCGGGAAAAACTCGGCGTCCACGGGAACGGGTGATCTCCCATTTTTCCGCTGGCGAGTGTACTGAGCGCAGGAGGCCAGTCAAGGCTCTGCGCTTCGCTCCGACCGCTATGCGGCGCAAAGAACTCGGCCTTGACTAACCTCCCTCTCCGCTCCTGTGTTGCTTCCAGCTATCGAAAACATGTGAGAAATAAATGGGGGCCGATTTAAGTGATCTGGGGGAAGGCAATACCGAACCAAGACTGCCCGGCACGGAGGAACGCAGCAGAAGCCCACGCAAAGTACTGACAAAATTAACATTCCTCGCTGCCAAGATCATGATCGTGTCAACTGCTCCGCCTCGCACAGCTGTAAACGCTTGGCTGAGAAGTGTGCCACCCAGCAGCTCCGGTCCGAAGCTGTTCCACTCCGGTGCGGTGAAACTTAGCCAGCCGGCAGTCCAGTCATACATAGTACTCGTGCGACGTTTGCTGCAGATCGGCACGATTGCAAGCACACGTTTGCGGCTTTGTTCCCTCCGAAGATCATATACGTTTCGTCTTTTGTTCGTCTATTGACAATGCCGACTCTCGGTCTGGAAGACGCAGATTGTTTTGTTCCTAGTTAGGGCCTTTTGCGAGAACTGGCTGCGCACCCGGAGCCTCGGCGTCAAAGCAGTTTGCCGAGATTACCACGTAGATACTGTGTGCAATTGTGTATGAGCTTTATTGACCATGCACGTCATATTCCCGAGCCATATGATTTATTTTTCTATACGGAGGACGGTACTCCCAATTGAATTGATTGTACCGAGGAGACAGATGGCGATTGAACAAACTCTCGGTTTCAGTCCCACAGTTTTCCGCAAAAAGTTCCGTTCTGCGATGACTGTGCGGAGCTTCCGAGACAACGAGATCATTTTTTCGCAAGGCGACAAAGCCGATGCAGTTTTCTATATCCAGAGCGGTACGGTTAAGCTCACGATGGCCGCTACGCGTCGCAAAAGAGCGATAATCGCCGTCCTGCTGCGGGGTAGTTTTTTTGGCGAAGGTTGTCTGGGCGGACAATCTCTGCGGATGTACACGGCGAGATCAATCGGGCCCTCCAATATCACTCGCTTGCAGAAGGAGAGCACGCTTCGCACGCTCAAGCACGACCCGCAGTTTGCAGCGTTGCTTAATGCATATCTGCTTTCCCGAGTTATTCGAGTCGAGGAAGATCTGGCAGATCAATTCTTCAATTTCAGCGAAAAGCGACTGGCACGGGTTCTGTTGTTGTTTGGGCAAATAACCAAGGAATCAAAGCCAGAGAACCCCCTGAAGGTGAGCCAAGCAACCCTCGCGGAAATGGTTGGTACTACCCGCGCAAGGGTAAGCAAATTTATGAATGCGTTCAAGAAGAAAGGCTTCGTCAGCTACAACGGCGGCTTGCAAATAAATAGCGCACTCATCAGCGCCTTTCTGCAAAATCGGCCGATGTCCGTTGTCAGGAGGGCGTAGACCGTCCAGATGGGCTTCCCGGAACTGGTCTAATTGACGACCCTTTTCTACCAGAGGTTTGTGTGACAAAAGAACTCAGCCCAAAACAGATCCTCGCCGTTCGATGTCCGACCTGTGGGGCTGCTCCGACACAGAAGTGTGAACTCAGCACTGGGCAACCGCGCATGACTCCGCATCTCGACCGCATATGGATCGCGAAGGATCGACCGTAGCACCCCGTAATCCCCAGCGTTCATCCTTTTCAAGCGAGTTTATCCCGCACAGAAATCAATCGGCAAGCATGGCAGAGGGACTGCCTTGTGGGTTCGTGATCCGGTGGATGTAGCACTCTGTGTGTACGGCCTTGCCGTTCTCATCAGCAGAGAGATCGACTTTCAAATCTACTGGCTTGCTGCAAAGTATGCAGGATATTTCTGGGAAAGAGTGACCACCCATGAACGCGTCCTTTGGACAGTCGCAAGTAGACTAGGTCCCAAGGCAGAATCGCGACTGATCAATATTGCTCACGGAGATTTTGCTGCATATAATCCGGCCATGCCGCGCGAGCTTGTGTGGATAGACCAACCGCGAAAGCGCGGTTGGGGCTGTTCCCAATGTGAATGGATCTTCAGCCCTACGGATCCGCCTATCGGCGAGAGTATCGACGCAATGATGCGGAACTTTGAGTCTCAGCGCGAGAAGGAGTTTGCATCGCACGTTTGCTCTAACCACCCGCGCAGGCCAAAGCACACGCCGGACGCAACCTAAAACTCACTGTGCCGAAACGTTGGCGGCACTTCCTTTGTCACTCTCTTGGGACTCTGCCTTGAAGATGATCGTTGGGTTCGCGCTCGTTGAGCATCTTTCGAAATCGGCGGGATCAGGCGCTTGCGCATGCCCAGTTTACCTCTGGTCCTCGGCGCTCGTGCTCGCCGATGACAGCCTCAACGCCCGCCTACCGCACTAGCGCCAGATTTAGGTAAGGAAAGGAGGATAATAGTTGCGTTAAGGAGTTCTGAAATGAGCGCCCAAGCCTTCTGCAATCCCTGAAGGAAAGCATTCTCAGCCAAGCGAGAGTAAAAGCCATCTACGGCGAACCCATCTTGGCCCACGGCAAAACGATCGTACCGGTTGCAAAAATAATGTATGGCTACGGCGCTGGGGCGGGCACGGGTGGTGTGGGCGATACCAGCGCTCGGGGCGAAGGAGGCGGAGGCGGGGGAGGAGTGCGGGCTGTTCCCGTGGGTGTTATAGAGATCAGTAATCAGCAGACTCGTTTCGTTCCGATCACCGACCGCAAGAAGCTGACTGGAGCGGTGCTCGCGGGCATCGGTCTCGGTATGTGGCTCCGTTGGCGCAGACGGCGCTGACGCTGCATGGATACTAGAATCATCTTCCACAGTGCTCATCGAAACGCAGAGTGGATTTGAGCAGACTTCGGAGAAGGCGGTTCAAACGACGCGCCCCATGACTCGAAAGAGTTTTGGGCCGCTATCGTTTCCTTCAGAACGAGATTCTAAGGGACGATGGTCTTACCCTGCTCTGCATTGGTTTCCTTGTGAACTCGTGTGGGAACTCGCACCCCACTTACTCCTGGAGGGCGAAGGTGAACAGTCCCCGATGCACCCGCAAGCCCCCTTTGTAGTGAATGAATCTCCTCTTCCTAAAGCCGTTCATGAAGAAGCTCACTCGCGAGCGCGTCGTACCGACCATCTCCGCGAGAGTCTGCTGAGTCAAGCCGTCGGAAAATCTGAGGCTTCTTTCACTCCGGGGTTGCCGCAAGTGTGCTCCGAACCGTAACCTTCACTTTGGCACCCGGCTTCAAGTGACCATCTTCACCGTTTTCGGTGGTCAGTGTGTTCTCGATACGGATTTGCGGATGATCCGCCCCTTCGACGCCGATCTGTGCTCTCTTAGGTTCGCCGGGAAGACGAGAAATAAAAACCTTTTCGACGATTCCGGGCAGTGTGGCACTCGGGTTCTCACTCAAGGCACCTCCTTTGGAGTCCGCTACGCGCCTACCGATACGCTAGCGATTTGCACATTCGCAGTCTGTACAGGATTGCTCACGATTTCGCTGGGATGGTTTCAGTAATTCCAAGCCAGTCTCCTGGGTCGTCGGACCGAACGAGTATTTTGCTACCAGTGGCGCGGACTGCTCCAGTGGCGATAGTCACCCAAATCTTGGAGTCATTCACGCTGCGGCATTCAGATTGTTGATCTGAGTACGCGTGGGGGTGGACGATTGCGGAGTGCTGTGGCGTTTTAGTTCGCCAAGCAGAAAGTTAATTTCTCCACCGAGCAGAATCGCAAAACCGGAAAGATAAAACCACACATATAGGCCGATCGCGGCTCCTAGCGGTCCATAAGTCCTATTGAGACTCTCAAAGTGTTTGAAGTAAACTCCCAGCAGGAATGACAAACCAATCCACGTCGTGACTGCAACAATCGCTCCGGTCAGACTATCGCGGAAGCTCTGCTTCACATTCGGGCCGAAATGGTAGAGTACCTCTACTGCGAGCACGGCAAAGGCGATGGCTATTCCCCACCGCAGAAAGCGCCAAGCGCCAAGTACGGCCGGATTGAGGGCAAATCTGTTTGTAAACCAGATCCCCAGGTGCGTCCCCTCGACCATCAATCCGACAGCCACGAGTAACAGAGACCCCGCGAGCAACGTCAGTCCCAGCGCAATGGGTCGAGTCTTCCAAACCGGGCGAGTTTCGCGGACTCGATAAACGACATCAAGGCCGTCGATTATCGCGGCAAATCCGCTGGAAACTGTCCAAATCGTGAAGATTAATCCAAGCGTAAGGAAATGCGGGTGTTTGTGATTGACGACATCAGACACGATGTTGCGCACCAAACTCATTCCATCTCCTGGAACGAGCCTCGCCATCAAGTTTAGAAGGCCCTCAAACAATTGAGGGATCGGTACATATCCCAGCAGCGACGCCATCGAAACCAACAGCGGAAATAGTGAGAGCACAAAATAGTACGACAGTCCGGCGGCAAACACGAAGAGATGTTCGTCATACACATCGTTATAGATGGTTATCAGTGACTGTCTAATCGTGGGCCACATTGTTCCACACCTAACCTGAGCACCACCTCACGCTTTGATTCCAACGTGCTTTTGCCAATTTTACCCTTTGGTTAGACTCGTCGGATGTGCAACTCGGGCTCAATCTGTCGTGCCACTAATGGTAACAACCTTGCCCAGGACGGGTTCATCGTCGGCAGCCCATTCATGACGCCCAAAAGCCAGCGCCTTCTGGAGCAAGGCGAACTCGAAGCAGGATGTCTACTTCTCGAAAGTCTTTGCGAGTATTGGGGGACCCCTGCGATGGCGCTTGTCGTCGGGTGCAGAAAAAGGCCGAACCCGTGTGAGTCCGACCTGAAAACGGGCAAGTGTGGGCAGAATAATAACGCGGTCGTGAGGGTCTGAACGGTCGGTGCCTCCGCCGCTAACCCATGACCGCGTGTCGAGCTTCAGACTCAAACACGGTAATCTATTAACGTTTTGAATAACTGTCCAATTTTATACATTTCTGAAAATAAACCTGGGAGACACTGTCACTATTCGTGACGACAAGCGAGCAGGGAGTCTGATCTATAGGAATTGTGCAGCCCTAGAGTGCGAACCCATCAGCCATGGAACACGACCTGGAGAAGTGAACTGTGGACTTCCGTTCCACCGTTGTACTCAATGAAGCCCAACTTTCTAAATCTGTGATCGTCTTTTCGTAAACGAGAATGTATACATTGTCGAGGGTAACTTTCATGCGTTCGGGGTCAGTTACAAAGTAACGTGTGACGTATCCGCAGGCGAACCACAAGGCGCCAACAAGCGGTTCGTCGCAGGCACCACGGAAATGACCTTTCCGGCGCGGACGGCATTAGCTTCTTCGACACCAGCCCAGTTCTCGGGTGGAGCTCGCGAAAAACCTCGCAGTTAATTTCTTCGACTGGCACGAGGTAGCCTCTGTAGTCTATGGCATCGACGTATCCCCAACGATTACGTGCGCATGGCGATCTGTTATCTGTTATCGGATCTAACATCTGGATTACTGTGGCGCCAGCTCCAATAGGCCCGCTGCTGCCGGTTGCTCAACTGAGCGAACCCGCGCTTCTGGTGGTGCTCGGTCTGGTACCGCTGGTACGAGCGGTCTTCATTGCCGTCCCAGGTGTGATAGTCCTTGTGGCCCTTGTCGTAGTAGCGTTTGTTGTTCTCACTGTGCCTGTTTTCTTGGCTCCTGTCGTCTCTGTCTTGCGGGCTGGCAGCGGCCATCATCGCAACAGGTGCAGCAAGGACGGCAGTCAGAAGAAATGAACTCAGATATCGGTATCCACGGTGCACGTCGGTCTCCTTTAGCGCGAGATTCATATACGCAAAATCCCGCTAACATCACTGTCTACTCTTGATGCCTTTAAAGTCTGGTCAATACTGCTCGGTATCCTGAAGAGAATCCCGGCGAATCAAAGAGGCTGCGGGAAAACGAATGCTCGTGGGGTTCATCGACATCCCGATTGCTTTTCCCTACCGCTCGTTGGTGAAATTTTACGGCGAGCCTCTGTATCACCGCGGCTGCCGGCTTGTCTGCGTATTCGAGCGTCCGGCGCGAAACCAGTCTGTAGCTTGCTCCACTGTGATCGGAAATCTCCCCATCTTCGATTCAAAAAACAGGGGTATGGGCTCCAAGATTGCAGCAGCTCTATCGAGACCTTCCGCTTCTTGGCCTTTCACCACCCCTGGGTCAGGCGGGCTGCTTTGGCGGAATACCAATGGGTCGCCAGTTCGGTCGTCGTAAACTT
>Ga0070731_10005014_pt1 | contig 11086 bp, 8 predicted proteins | sample Coa_R1_2_FD_66448 | JGI IMG/M metagenome (GOLD analysis project Ga0070731, IMG submission 66448) | Surface soil microbial communities from Centralia Pennsylvania, which are recovering from an underground coalmine fire - Coalmine... | ecosystem: Environmental > Terrestrial > Soil > Unclassified ... | reverse complement strand
GCGGCGTTCATCGCCTTGCGCGTGGTGACGAAGTCGGCGATCGACTTCTGCACCGCGACGAAGTGCAGGCCGGCAAGGCCACCATCGACGGTGTTGAAGTCGCGACGGATGATCAGCGGCTTGCCGTGCCGTCGTGCGCGGGCCGACGTCTGGGAGTGGCCGACGACGCCGTAGCGACTCGCTGCCTGCGAGTACTTCTGCGGGTCGCTCGGTGCGTCGTCGGTGAAGCGGGCGACGTCGGTCGGAGTGACCTCGGGCGCGTACATGCGCGCGGTGCGTTCCTTCTCGTCCAGTAGGTCGTACCAGCTGTCGAGGCGAAGCCGCATGTAGCTGACGTGCATCGTCGTGCCGCCGGCGAAGGGCCCGTCGGCGATCGTCACGTCGTCCTCGCCCGCCTGGTTCTTCTTGAACCCGGACTTGAAGCCCATGAAGAGCGGCGCGCTCGTCGGGACCGGGTTGCCGCTCGGGATTCCATTCACATGCTGATGAGCCGCCGGCAGTCCGGTGCCGACGAAGCCGGTGCGAGTCTCGCGCCAGCGCAGGATCCCGCTCAGATCGGCTCCGCGGACGCCTGCAAGCGGCCGGCCGTGCACGAGCGCCAGCTCGATATCGGCGAGCCTCTGCCCGTCGTCGCAGGCGAGATGAACACAGAGGTCGTAGTCGTCGAACGTCGGCAGCTCGAAGTCCGACAGCTCGGTCGCATGCGGAATCGGCGAACGAACCCCCAGGACGTGCTCGAAGTAGTGCGGCGACCACCCGACTGTGAACAACAGCCCCTGCGGACCCCATGCGTACGTCCGCTCGAGCGTGCGCAGCGCCGCCTCGAGCAGTCGCACGCTCGTCGCTGTCGGCTTGTCTTGCGCGTCGAAGAAGAGCAGCCGGTCGAAGCGAGGCGCGACCGGGTTGCCATGGCTATCGCGTGCGAGGGTGTCGACCCACGCGTGCTGTCTGGCGGGAAGCCCTGCCGGTTGCCCCCCGAGCGGGGTCAGGCGCTGCTCGGCTTCCGCCAGGCCGGCCCCGACGAGACCGCCGCCGATCAGACCCGCGGCGGCTGCGAGAAAACGGCGACGATTCAGCGTTCTCGTCATGCTCAGGTCTTCGGAACCCAGCGAAACGTCAGGTTCACCCGATGCGGCTTCAGCCAGAGCCCCTTGTACTCGAGGTGGCGGGCCGCGACGGGCGGGCTGACGAGCAGGCTCATGTGGTAGAGACCGGCGGTCGGCAACTCGACGTTGTTGCCGTAGTGCGGCCCCATGTAGCGCGAGATCATCGGCCAGAGCCGCTCGTCGAAGACGATCTTCCCGCCCTTGCGGATCGTCGCCCAGACCGACGAGTACGGGATCGCGTAGTTGGTCTCGGAATCGGCCAGCGTCACCATCAGGTGGAAACTGTCCTTCGGCGTGGGACGCACGAGCTGCTGAGCCGTGCCGTCGAACAGGACGAACGTTGCCGGCGCGGACGTTCGGGCCTCAATCGTCATGCCCTCCCACTTCGCCTGACCGAGCGGAAGCATCGTCATGGCAACCGGCATCGCGGACGAGGTCGGCATCGCCGGCAGGCTGACTCCCCGAACCGTCATCACCTTGCCCGAAGGGCCGGGGGTCGGCAGCGCGCTCGGCGACGACATCGCCATCGACCCCGACGACGACGTCTGCGTCATCGAGTCCGAACTGCTCGCCGAGGCGGCTGCCTTCGGCGTGCCCTTGGCAGCATGGGCCACGAGCACGATCGCAACAATCACGGCGACCATCGCCGCGGCGACGACAGCGGCTCGCCGCGTCGTGCTGCCGGTCGGCCCCGCCGCGGCGGGATCGCCAGGTGCATTGGACATCTGAGTCTCCTTCGTTCGCTGTTGGACTGCCTCAAGCGGCCGGCCACGCGCCACCCTTGGCGGCTCGGAGCCGGGTCCGGGCGACTATGTGGCGTCGCTGGTTGGCGGCGCGCTCACCGCTCCAGCCCGGCGAGAACGCCGAAGCGTCAGCCCGCTACTTGAAGCGAACTAGCCGGAGAGAAGCGGTGCGCGCCACGTCACGGGCGGGCCCCGTCCTGCGTGGCCGGAAGCCAGCGCGGAAGGACGAAGCGAAGCGATCGTCTGCGGCCGCCATCGGCGCGCTTCCCCGAACCCGACGAGCCGCGGGCTCAGACCGCTGAAGAAAGCGCCCACGCGCTCGATGGCGCGGAGGAGGGTGCGCGCGATCACGAACGCGATCAGCCCGAACGGCAGTTGCAGCAGCACGCCGACTCGGAAGGTCGGTTGCTCCACCATCCACCACGGGAAGCCACCAAACGGAATCCAGCGCTCCAGGAACTCCTGCAACGTGAAGCCGAGAATCGGCAACAGCCCGAAGGCCCAGCACGGCACAGGGCGCAGCGGCCGGCGACGCGCGGTGTCGACAACGCCCCGGAGCACACCCGCCAACCCGAGTGCCCCGCCGACACCGAGTACGAGCGGCACCCAGTCCATGTAGCCGTGGCCCGTGGCCGCGAGCACCTGCCAGCGAACGGATGCCTGCGGATACACGAGCCGGTAAGCGAGCGCGTGAGCGAACTCCGTTCCAGCCAGCATCAGCGGAACAACCAGCAGCCAAGCGCTCAGCCGCCTCATGCGCCACATGATGCCCCCGCATGTAGGAGAGCGCAAGGAGGTGCCGGATCGGCCCCCGCCGAGCCCGGCCGGTTCCGAGATACGTTGACAGTCTCGCCACCACACTCGAGCAGCCCCGCGGGCCGACAGTGGCTTGGCCCTTGGGCCGCTCGCCCTCGACAGGACCCAATCTCAACCCCGCAGGTGCTTCGCGCTACCATCGCAGCTGGAGGACAGCGGTTCGAGGCCGCCTGGCTCCAGCCAAGAGGTTCGGGGTCGAGTACGGAGCCGGCGGACGGGCTCCGTGGAGGAGTCGCCGTGACGTTGCAACCTTCCACTCAGCACCGTTCGTACGTAGGCTCCCAAGCCGTGGCGGACGACCCCCTCGGACTCGACCCTGAGACGATGCGCCAGCTCGGCTACCGCACCGTCGACATGCTGATCGAGTGGCTCGAGGCCGAGGTGCCCCCGATCCGCCGGGCGACGCCGGAGGAGATGCGCGCGCGGCTCGCCGGGTCGCCGCCCGACGGGCCGCAGGACTTCGACGAATTGCTCGCGGAGCTGCGGCGCGATGTGCTCCCGTTCGGTAGCCGCGTCCAGCATCCCGCGTTCTTCGCCTTCATCCCCGGTAGCGGCACCTGGCCGGGTGCGCTCGGGGACTTCGTCGCAAGCGCGGCGAACGTCTACGCGGGCTCGTGGATGGAGTCCGCGGGCGTGACGCAGGTCGAGCTCGAGGTGCTCGGCTGGTTCGCGTCATGGCTCGGCTACCCGAAGACGGCGGGCGGCATCCTCGTCACCGGCGGCTCCGCCGCGAACATGACCGCGCTCGTCACTGCGCGCGAGACGCTCGTCGGCTCGATGCACCCCGACGTCGTCCTCTACCTCTCCGACCAGGCGCACTCCTCGCTCGCGCGCGCGGCGCGCACGCTCGGCTTCGGTCCCGGGCAGATGCGGATTCTGCCGGTCGACGGAGAGCACCGGCTCGAGCCCGACACGCTGCGCGAGGCGATGGATGCCGACCTCGCCGCCGGTCTTCGGCCGCTGTTCGTGTCGGCAAGCGGCGGCTCGACCAACACCGGCGTCGTCGACCCGCTGACCGAGCTCGCAGAGGTCGCACAGGAGCGCGGCGCGTGGTTCCACGTCGACGCGGCCTACGGCGGCTTCGCCGTCCTCGCCGAGCGCGGCCGGGCGCAGCTCGCCGGGATCGAGCTCGCGGACTCGATCACGCTCGACCCGCACAAGTGGCTCTACCAGCCGTACGAGTGCGGCTGCCTGCTGCTGCGCGACTCGGAGAAGCTCCGCACCGCCTTCACGATGACGCCCGACTACCTGCGCGACTCGGAGGGCTCCGCGGACGAGGTCAACTTCGCCGACCTGGGTCTGCAGCTCACGCGTACCTCGCGGGCGCTCAAGCTCTGGCTCTCGATCCGCTACTTCGGGCTCGATGCGTTTCGAGCGGCCGTCGAGCGCTCGCTCGACCTGACCGAGCTCGCCGCCCGGCGCATCGAGGAGAGCGAGTCGCTCGAGCTGCTCGTGCCGCCGTCGCTCGGCGTCGTCTGCTTCCGGCGCGTGTTTCCCGACGCGAACGAGCGCGAGCTCGCACGGCTGAACGACGGCCTCGTCGATGCGCTCGAGCGGAGCGGGACCGGGCTCGTCTCCTCGACGCGCCTCGACGGCCGTTACGCGATCCGGCTCTGCCCGCTCAACCACACCTCCACGGAGGAGGACGTCCTGCGGGTGCTCTCCTTCTTCGAGACCGCCGATCCGGAAGCCGGCCGGCCGCGCCCGACCTACGACCGCGACGAGGCCGGCTGGCTGCGCCGCCCGGCGCTCGACCCGGCGCGGCTCGCGACGCTGCCGCTTTTCCGCGGCCTCACGACGCCGGAGCTCGAGCGCGTCGCCGCGCTCGCGCATCTGCGCGACGCGAGCGAGGGCGAGCGGATCGTCGAGCGCTGGGAGCCGACCCGCGACTTCTACGTGCTGCTCGACGGCTCGGTCGACCTGTTCGTGCGCGGTGAGCGAACGCGCGAGCTCCGCGCGGGCGACTTCTTCGGCGACCTCGCGCCGATCGACTCGAACACGCGCGCGGGCTACCTGCGGCTCGCGTCCGTCGTCGCGCGCAGCCCTGTACGGCTGCTCGTCTTTCCCCCCGGCTCGCTGCCGCGGCTCGTGCGCGAGTTCCCGATGCTTGAGGCCGAGATCGCCCGGGCGGCCCAGAGGTCACTCCGCGTCAGTTGAGCGCGTCGCCGCTCTTCACGCTCGCAGTTCCATCGGCGAGCGTCCGGACTGCCGCCGCGATCGTCGGCGCGCCCTTCGATCTCACGGCTTCGTTCCGGCGTGGGTCGCGTGAGGGGCCGAGTGCGATCCGCCGGCTCTCGGAGTCGCTCGAGACGTACAGCCCGGTCCTCGACCGCGACCTCGAGGACCTCGTCCTCGTCGACCTCGGCGACGCCGTCCCTGCAACAGCGCCCGTCGGCGCGGCGCTCGACGCGATCGAGAGCGCGATGGCGAAGGCGCTCTCGCTCGCCCAGGTCGCCGTCCTGCTCGGCGGCGAGCACACCGTCACACTCGCCGGCTACCGCGCCGTGCGCCGCGTCCATCCCGACGCGCTGCTCGTGCAGGTCGACGCGCATGCCGACCTGCGGGTCGAATGGGAAGGTGAGACGATCACGCACGCGAGCTGGGTGCACCAGGCCGGCGTTGAGTTCGGCTTCGAGAACATCTACCAGTTCGGGATCAGGTCGCTCGCGCGCGAGGAGGCGGACGCGCGGCGGCGCGTCGCCTGGCACAGCAGCGAGCTCACGCTGCCGGACGAGATCGCCGAGCGGCTGTGTGGGCAGCCGGTCTACCTGACGATCGACATCGACGTGCTCGACCCGGGCATCGCGCCCGGCACCGGCTCGCCCGAGCCGGGCGGCGCGAGCTTCCGGGAGCTCGCAGAGCTCCTGTACGCGCTCGGGCCGTGCAACGTCGTCGCCTTCGACATCGTCGAGGTGGCACCGAACCTCGACCCGTCCGAGGTGACGGCGGCCGCTGCCGCGAAGCTCGTCCGCGAAGGCGTGCTGCTCTTCGGCAGCGAGGAGCGATCTGCGTGAGAATCGCGCGGTGAGCGAGCGCGACCGTCACCTCTCGCGGCCGGCCGAGTCGATCGACGTCGAGCCGCGGACGATCGCCGGGCTGCTCGAGGCGATGGGCCGCACGGGCTTCCAGGGCCGCTCGCTTGCGACCGCGCTCGACGTGCTTGCGCACATGATCCAGGAGGAGGACAACACGATCTTCCTCGGTTACGCCGGCTCGCTGAGCACCACGGGACAGTCGCGCATCATCCGCTGGCTGATCGAGAACCGGTTTGTCGACGTCCTCGTCGGCACGGGCGCGAACCTGTCCGAGGACGTGTTCGAAGGGCTCGGCTTCCGCTACTACCAGGGCACGCATCTCGCCGACGACGCGGAGCTGTTGAGCCACCAGATCGACCGCTTCTACGACATCTACGCCGACGAGCTCGAGTACCGCCAGCTCGAGGGCTTCATCGGCGAGTTCATCGGCACGCTCGATGCCGGGAGCGTCCACTCTTCCGCCGACTTCCTACGCCGGTTCGGCGAGTACCAGCTCGAGCGCGGCGTCGAGAGCATCACCGCGAGCGCCGCACGCGCCGGTGTGCCCGTCTTCTCCCCCGGGCTCGCCGACAGCGGCTACGGCGTCGCGGCGACGCTCTACGCGCGCGAGCGCGACCACAGTGTCGTCCTCGACCAGTTCGCGGACTTCCGCCAGCTTGCCGAGATCGGCGAGCGCGCCGGCAAGACGTCGGTGATCTACATCGGCGGCGGCGTGCCGAAGGACACGATCCAGCTCGTGACTGTGATGATCGACCTCGTTCGGGGCGGCGACGAGCCGGCACCGCACGCGTACGCCGTGCAGATCACGACCGACTCGCCGCAGTGGGGCGGCCTCTCCGGCTGCACGTTCGAGGAGGCGGTCAGCTGGGGGAAGATCGACGAGAGCGCTGCGCGCGCAGTCTGCTACTGCGACGCCACGATCGCGCTGCCGATCCTCGCCCACGCGCTGCTCGAGCGAGGCGTCGAGCGGGCAGCCGCGCCCGACCTCAGCTGGCTCGCGGTCGGCTAAGGCGCTACGACGCGGAGAACGCGGCCGGCAGCTCGGTCTTCCCGAGCAGACGGAAGACGGCCTGCACGGAGCCGAACCTGATCTCGTCGCCGTCCTGCAGCGGCTCCGGCTCGCCCGGCGGCAGCAGCGAGCCCCCGAGCCGCGTCTTGTTGCTGCTCTGGAGGTCCTCGACCGACGTGGCGCCGTTGTCGATCCGGATCACCGCGTGGCGGCGCGAGACCGACTGCTGCGGGTCGAACGGCGTCAGGTCGATACCCGGCGCGGCGTGCGTGTCGGGATCGACTCGCCCGACGACGATCTCCTCGCCCTCGAGCGGGAGCCGTTCGAGGGAACCGTCGCTCACGATCTCCAGCACGGGGATCGTCTTCGCCGTCGCCTTCTGCACGGAGCCGATCTTCGGCGGCTTCCTCCGCTTGAGCGGGGTGCCGTGCTCGAGCTCCGCGAGCGCCATCTGACGCGTGACGCTACGCGAGGGCAGGACCACGTCGTTCGGCTCGCCCGGCGTCTCGGGCAAAGTCTTCAGCACCGCGAACAGGGTCGCAGCGCGCTCGGGCCGCTCGAGCGGATGCTCCTCGCCGAGCTCAGGCAGCTCCGAGATCACCTTGCCGTTGTGGACGAAGAGGCGGCGCCAGTCGGACGGGTTGAGCGGGATCAGGTCGTGCCGTTGCCGGCGCGCCGCGTCGATCGCCGCCGAGTGCGCGTCTGCCGCGATGCCGCTGTCCTTGCTGAGCTGCTCGATCCGCTCGGCGCCGAAGTTGATCGGGGCCGCCTGGCTGTACTCCTTCGCGCTCACCTCGAGCCATGCGTGCGTGTCCTCGGCGATCGAGTCGGCCAGCGTGCGCGCAGCCTCCGCCGGCGCGACGCCCTCGTCCCGCTGCTCCCAGTAGATGAGCACGCGCTGGCTGTGGCCGATCATCCCCGTCATCGCGCCGCCGCTCGTCAGGAAGTGCCCGTTGCCGAAGGTGTCTCCCCCGACGACGCCGTTCGTCGCCACGAGCGCGTCGTCGCCGACGCGCTCGACCAGGCTGAAGAGCTTCGGGCCGTAGATCATCTGCACCTCGCTCAGCTCCCCGCGCGGAATCTCGAGCACGTCGGCCGCCTGCCGGATGTAGTACTCGTAGAGCATGTGCTGGTACGCGCCGAAGAACTGCGGCGAGTCGGTATCGGTTTCAGGGGGCAGAAGACCCGCTTCGAAGGGGTCGAAGGTCTTGAAGTCCGGCACCTGCACGAGCACCCAGCCGACCTCGGGGTCGTTCTCGTGGCCGACCGCGATCTGCCGCACCCAGTACTCGTTGCCTCTGTCATCGAACTCGGAGGAGATGCGGCGGCGCAGGCGGCCGCCGACGAGCACCTCGACGAGGCCGGCGAGGAAGTCGGCCTGCGCGACGACGTCGCCGCGGCCGTCGCCGTGGTCGACCTTGACGTCGTGCTGCTCGAAGCCGAGGCGCCTCGCGTCGCTCGAGTTCGCGCCTTCGGCGATCATGAAGAGCTCGGGCACGCCGAGGTCGATCACCTCGCTCTTCGGCTCGCGCACACGCACGAACTTGCCCTTGTAGTCGAACTCCTGCAACGACTCGATGCGGATGCGCATCCGGCCGTCAGGCTCCCGCTCGAAGCCGCGGTCCTCATCCGGAGCGACGCGATGGTGCGTGAAGAGCTGCACGCGGCGTTCGCGCCCGGCGGCCGCATCCTCGCGTTCCATTGCCTCGAGGTAGCGGCGCAGCAGCTTCTGGATCGATGCCGCCTCGGACTGGAAGGTCGACGGGCCGTCGAGCACCTCGCGCATCGAGCTGCGGATCTTCGCCGCGTCCGGGCGCGCCGGAGGCGGGATCGGCTCGAGGATCGTGATCACCCGGTTCGGCAGGTTGTCGCGCCAGCGGTCGTCGATGAACTCGACGTCGTTGATCGTCCCGACGATGTGCTGCTCCTCGTCGAACCCGTCGATCACCTCGTCGGCGACGATGTCGCCGCCTTTCGTGTCCGGGGTGTAGAAGCACTCGGCGAGCCGGAAGATCTTCCCGTTTGCCCGGCGCGGAACGCCCTCCTCTCCGTAGCGCTCGAGCATCAGCTGGTCGATGTAGCCGAGCTGGTGGAAGAGGTCTTCGCGGAGGTTCCAGTGCACGCCGAGGAACGGGTCGCCGCGCATCTCGACGCCGACCGCCTTGCGGCCTTTGGCGACCGTCCAGAGCATCGCCAGCATGTTGGTGCCGCCGAGGCCAAGCGCCAGAAAATCGGGCGAGGTCAGTACGTCGTGCTCAGCGTCCATCGGCCCGGCCCTCGTTTCGGTGTCTCGTGTCCCGCTCCGCCGCCATCGAGCGAACCCGCACAGAACTTACCAACGTTGGCAGCGAATCTCAACGGGCGAGGCCCGGGGGCCGGCCGCCGCCGCTGCCAGATCGTCCGCCACGGCCGCGACGGGACGGCACCTGAAGAGGCAGGACTAGCGGAGCGAGGCCAGCGCCTGGCGGAGCGAGCCGCAGAGCGACGTCCGCCCGGCCAGCCTCACCGTGATCTCCGAGTCGGCGTTGGGCGTCCAGTCGGCCTGCATGATCCGGCACTGCTTCGCCAAGCCCGGCTTGAGCGTCGCGTAGGCACACATGTAGTGGCCCGGCGCGGCCTCGACGCAATCGGCGTGGACGACCCGCGTCTCGTCGGCGTGGCTCATCGCGTAGGCGTTGACGACGGCGACGAAGCGGTTCGCGAACTCGATCGCCGACGGCGTTGCCGCCTTTCCGGACGACGCCGACGCCGAGCCGGCCCAGACGATCAGCAGCGCCGCGACAATCGAGAGGGCGCCGAGCAGGCGGTGGGTGACCGGGACGAATCGCATCGTCTCTTGATCCTGAAACGCACATCGGCTGTTTTCGATACGGACCTGAGCCCCGGGGCGGTGGCCAGGCCCGACCCGGGCTAGATGCGGCGCGCGCCGACGAAGTTCGCGACCGCCCAGGGGTCGCTCATGCTGTCGATCCTGACGAACGAGCCGGTCTCGGGCGCGTCGACGTACTGGCCGTTGCCGATGTAGATGCCGACATGGCTGAGGGAGTCGAAGAAGACGAGATCGCCGGGCTGCAGGTCGCCGACCGCGACGGGATCGCCGTAGGTGTACTGAGCGGCGGCGTAGTGCGGCAGGGAGACGCCGAGCTGCGCGAAGACGTAGCTGACGAGGCCCGAGCAGTCGAAGCCGCTCGGGGAGGCGCCGCCCCAGACGTAGGGCACGCCGATGTACTGCAGGGCGATCTCTGCGGCCTGCGGATGGCCGGCCGTCGCCGGCGGCGGAATCACGGCGCTCGCCGGATCGGGTGCGGCCGGCGGCACGACCGCTGCAACCGTCGTCGTCGACGTCGTGGTTGCGGCCTGGGTCGTCGTGCCTGCCGCGGCCTGGGCGCGCTGCGCTGCCGCTGCGGCGGCTGCCGCCGCCTGCGCCTGCGCTGCACGGGCGGCGATCGCCTGAGCGCGGGCGGCAGCCGCGGCCGCAGCCCGCGCGCGCGCCGCGGCCGCTGCAGCGAGCCGGGCGCGCGCCTCGGCCGCGAGCCGCTCCTGTAGCGCCCGCTGCTGCGCTTCGATCCGCGTGATCTCCGTTTGCACCGACGCGAGCAGCGTTCGCCGCTGCGCAAGCCCACGCTCGATCTGCGAGCGTCGCGCAGCTAGCTCGCTCACCGTCGCCTGCGCAGCCTGCCGGTCTGCCTGCACGGCGCGCACCTGCTCCGCGAGCCGCCGCTTCGCCTGGGTCGCCGCGTCGGCCACTGTCGCCACTTCACTGCTGATCGCGTTCTCGGCGTCGGACAACCGCAGCAGGTCGGAGACACTGCTCGCCCCGAGCAACACTTCCAGTGCGGTCGGCCGCCCGGTGACGTAGAGCGAGACGAGCAGCCGCGCCTCGTTGAGCTGCGCCCGTCTGTTCTGCACGCGTGCGCGTGCGAGCGCGGCCTCCGACACGCGAAGCTGCGTGCGCACGGTCTGCAAGTGGACACGCGCGCCGTCGAACTGCTCCGTGACGACGTTCAAGCGCGCGTCGATCGCGTTGATCTGCGCAATCACCTGACGCGCTTGCGCCCGCTTCGCGGTGAGCCGCGGCGGGGTCGCGCCTGCCGCGCCGACCGCGGAGACCGCGACGGCGATCGCGGCAAGCCAGGCGAGTATGGATGCGCGCATTCCCGTCTGAACGGTCCAAGCCGGAGCTTGCCTCCGGCGTCACGACTCTACTGCTCTTCCTACGGGCTTGCGACGCCAACTCCTGCCACTTGAAGATCGTGTGCGAACCGTTCAGACTGGACGGGCCGTCGAGTTCGACCAGAAGCTCGCCCCGAGGAGAGATCGATGCGAACGCTCGTTGCGCTACTGGCGGCATGTGGTCTTGCGCTCGCGCTGCTCGTA
>Ga0070731_10005013_pt1 | contig 11087 bp, 10 predicted proteins | sample Coa_R1_2_FD_66448 | JGI IMG/M metagenome (GOLD analysis project Ga0070731, IMG submission 66448) | Surface soil microbial communities from Centralia Pennsylvania, which are recovering from an underground coalmine fire - Coalmine... | ecosystem: Environmental > Terrestrial > Soil > Unclassified ... | reverse complement strand
GGAATTCGTGACATTTCATTTCCAGTTTATGGTTTGGCCGCGGAACTGGCAATTACGCCGTGCCATTTCCACTGCTTAGGATTGTCCTTCTAGTTATCGAACCGAATCCGCGCGCGCGACTGAAGGGCGCCGGGCTAACCCTATCGATGTATTTGCAGCCTCTCTAAGCTCATGAATCAATGCGGATTTTCAGGGGTACGGCCCCTCCAGGAATGCCAACTTCTGGCTCTCCGGATTGACAATTTTTGTCGTAAAAGCAGGTTAATCCCGGCTGTTTGCTTGGCTGAGTAAGACAAATGTAAGATTTCTGTCAACCCAACTTCTTTATATTCAGTTGATTAGACTAGTTAGCGACTCCTCCCTTTACCTCCGCTTCAATTGGCATGGGGCTTGCACTTAGTAGGGCGATCCCCGGTACGGGATGACATTAAATCTGCACCCAATACGAATTCTCTAAGGAGCAAAAAGAAATGCGGAATAAACAGAAGGGTTTCTCGCTTATCGAATTGCTGATCGTAGTCGCGATCATCTTGATCATCGCTGCGATCGCCATCCCGAACCTGCTGCGTTCAAAGATGGCAGCCAACGAAGCGTCTGCTGTTGGTTCGCTGCGAACCATCAACACCTCTTCGGTGGCATTTTCCACGACGTACGGGAACTTCCCCCATATCCTGGGCGACTTGGGTCCTTCCTCGGCCCCGACTTCGACGGCTGCCGACCTGATTGACTCGGCTCTTGTTACCGGTTCGAAGAGCGGCTATACGTTCTCGTACGGAGCCGCTACCCCGTATCAGCAATACTCTATCCAAGCCTCGCCGATTACTCCGGGAGTGACTGGCCAGCGCTACTTCTTCACCGACCAGTCCGGCGTGATCCGCGTTAACCTGACTGCGCCCGCTGTGGCAGCCGACAACCCGCTCAGCTAAACGGTGCTGAGATTCGGTCTTCTGGGGGAGGAAGCGAAACGATTCCTCCCCCTTTTTTTTACATAAGGCAGTAAGCGGAGAAGTAGGCTGGGACGGGAACAGTTAGTTCGAGAGGCGAGACCATGGAACACAATCCTAAGAACTCGACAAACGGGAGACAAAATTCTTCGACGCAAGGATTCTCGTTGATCGAATTGCTCATCGTGGTTGCCGTCATTTTGGTCATAGCGGCCATCGCCATACCTAATTTCGTGAAATCCAAAATGCGCGCGAATGAAGCGGCTGCGGTCCAGAATCTTCGCAACATCACGACGGCGGACGTAATTTACTCGACGACTTATGCAGTCGGATTTTCGCCTGACCTTCCGAGTCTTAGCGGCAACGGCCCACTTGTGACTCAGACAAATGCGCAATTGATCGACGAAGTGCTGGCGACCGGCAAGAAAAGTGGATATCAATTCACGTATTTGGTCGTGACGACGGACGCACAGGGAAACGCCACCAGTTATTCCGTAAACGCCGATCCCCTCGTCCCGAACTATACTGGCACGCGGCATTTCTACGCGGACCAGACGGCAGTGATTCGGGAAAACGATACCGCACCGGCCGCTGCAACAGACAGTCCGCTCCAGTAGGTTCATGCCAAGTCCCATCGGACCGCTCTGGTAGTTCCCCGAACCGCCAACTGCTACACTCTTAGCGTGATTTCCAGATTCAGATCGCGACTCGCTGCGGCCGTGGTTTTTTGCAGTTGCTTCGGCGTCCTGCGTGGACTTGAGCCCGCCCTCGCGACGGAATCCTCGCCTTCGGCAAAATCTCTGGCGCATCTTCTGGAAGAGCATTACCGGCAGCCGCGCACCCTGCAGGCTGTTTTCCTGGAACGCTACAGCGAAGGGCAAAAACAGTCGCGAGTCGAATCCGGCATGGTGTACTTTCGGCGTCCGGGGCAAATGCGCTGGGAATATGATTCGCCGGAAAAGAAGCTCTTCCTCGTCGATGGCAAGACCACCTGGTTTTACGTTCCCTACGATCACACTGTGACCAAGGCCCCGGTTAAGGAGAGTTCCGACTTGCGCACGCCGCTTGCGCTCCTCACCGGGAAGGCGGATCTTTCGCGCCTCTGCGGCCAGATCGATGTGATCACGCAAAAAGAAATCCCAGCCGGCCACTCCGTCCTTCGCTGCCTCCCAAAGGAAGCAAAGGGCCATTCGGCGGACAGGGATTCCACGGAGGTTCTCCTGGAGATGGATACGGCTTCGGGGGAACTTGCCCGCATCGAGATTCGCCAGCCGGGCGGAATTGAGGTGGAATATCGCTTCGGAAACTGGCAGTTGGATATTCCTTTGGGAGGCGAACTCTTCCGCTTCCAAGTACCCGCTGGGGTAGCCATCGTTGATGGCAGTTCCTTCTCCGAGCCTCCCCTGTAAGCGTTGATTCCCGCGCATTTGTGGTACTAACTGTTTAGCGTTCCCTCACGTGTATTCTGACCCGCCCGTCCGGCCCCAATGCTAGACTTTTTGTAGGAGACGGATGGCGAAAATGGGTATGAATTCAACGCCTGGGACGGATGATTCGCGGTCGCCGGCGCTGCACGAGAAGTATTTTGTCGGGATGATTCTTCTTGTTACGGCTATCACGTACGCGGCCACGATCCGATTTGATTTTGTCTACGACGACTTTCCGCAGATCGTTTACAACCCCTTTCTCAGGGCCTGGCACTACGCGCCGCAGTATTTCGTCAGTTCGGTGTGGAAGCAAATGGCTCCCTTGACGCCGGGAAATTACTATCGTCCGCTCTTCCTTCTTTTGTCGCGTGTAAACTACGCGATTTTCGCGGGCCGCGCGCTCGGCTGGCATCTGGTTGCCGTTCTGATGCATTTGCTGGTCACATGGCTCACTTATCAGCTGGTTAGAAAAATGACCGGGCAATTCACAACGGCTTGGCTGGCGGCGCTGATTTTCGGCGTCCACCCCATCCATCACGAAGTGGTCGCATGGGTCTCCGGCACGACCGAATCGCTTTTTGCAATCCTGTTCCTGCTGGCGTTCCTGGCGTATCTGCAATCCCGGGAAGGGGCAAAGGTTCTATGGCTGACGGTTTCCTGCGCCCTATATGCACTCGCTCTTCTCAGCAAAGAGACGGCAATTATCCTGCCCGTCCTGGTATTCGCGCATGGTTGGATTGAATTCAGCCCCGCGGGAAACGAAGACCGCCCGCGGTATGGCAGCCGTTTCCGGAGCGCATTCGGTCCCGCGGTTTTATTCCTTCCCATCGGACTTTTGTATCTGCTTGTGCGCAACCGGGTGCTGTCCGGCCTCGGCCATTCCTTTAGCCACGTATCTGCCGTATCGTGGCTCTTAACGCTCCCATCGATTCTGCTGTTCTATGTCAGGAACTGGTTTTTTCCCTTCCGTTTTTCCGAATCCTACGACCTGTTCTACCAGTCGCAACCAAACTTTTCACAGGTAATCCTGCCCGCCATGATTCTCCTCGCCTTGGCGGCGGCAATCTGGATGCTGCGAATTCGCTTGGGAGAGAAAACTGTCAGTCTTGCCGTCGCCTGGATTGTTATTACTCTCCTGCCTGCTTTGGATACGTTTGTTTTCAGGCCGGACGAATTGGTTCATGACCGGTATTTCTATGTGCCCAGTATCGGGGCGGCGCTCCTGGTTGCGCTCTTTGTTCAACGCATTGCAAAAACGCGGCTTGGATTATTTGGGCAGCCCTCGCATGTTGTCTTGACCGGCGTCGCCCTCGCCGTCATTCTGGTGTTCTTTGCAGGGCGGGCGGCTAGTTTTTGGAGCGGCGATTACGCATTGTATTCGCGGGCTCACCAAATTGCGCCTTTGAATCGGACAGCTATGAACAACCTGGGCGCGGAATTGATGAGTCGTCAGGAATTGGATGGCGCCGAGAAGCTATTGGAGACCGGATATCAACTTGACCCCTTAGATTCCCGCTTTTCTTACAATCTGGGGCGTTTATATTACCGGAAGGGTGATTTTGAGAAAGCAGAATCGTATGTTCTGCAGGCAGCGCGGCTTGACCCGAGTCTGGCGGATACGTATGTGATTTTGGGGCAGATTCGCCTCAGGCAACACCGTCAGAAGGAAGCGCAAGACAGTCTGCGCCATGCTGTGGATTTGAATCCGTACTCCGCGCCATTCCATACGAGCTACGGCATCGTTTTGGCTCTGAATGGCGACTGCACGGACGCCGATCAACAGTTCGAAGCCGCGCTGGCCCTGAATCCGGGTGACCCGCTCACCACAATCCAAATGTTCCGCTGTCGCGCATCCTTAGCGCCGGCAACGCCTCCCTCGACGAAGCCCGGGCAGCTCTGATTGCGCCGGTGAATTACCGGGGCATTCAGCCCTGTTCGAACTCCCTGGATGGATTGAGAAAATGATGCGGCGTCCCGACCAGCTCACTGGGATGAGAATCAGCCTGGGACGCCGCCTAAGCAAGCCGGAGAGTTTGGTCTCCAGCTCGTGCGTGGGGGACCAATTTCAATCAAGTTCAGACCAGCAAATGTCGCCAGATCGACGAGGTCGGGCCCTTAAGACCTACCTCCAGCCGGGAACGATCGAACAGAACTGCCAATCTCGGTTCGGACCGCCCAGCGCGACGCAGAATTGTTTCAGCCGGTCTGAATACCTGCATGGGGACAGGCCGCTATTCTAGTAAAAGACGCCCATCGAACGCAAGAGTCGTATTCCTTTGACCAGGAATTCACACGGCGCTCATAATCGAGAAATGTGTTTCCCATCGGGGTCCGCTAAGATTCATATTGTGGAAATAAGCGCGTAGTTGTCGCTCAGTGCACGCAGCCCTCGGGCCAGCTTCCTGCATCTATAGGCGTTGAGGTACACTCTCAATCATGGCTGAGTTTCTCTGCAAGGTGGCCGATGGCTCAGGCAAAGTCTTCATGCAAGTGGAGCCTGCGGAGTCCATCACCGAGGCACGTCAAAAGCTCTCCGACCGCGGCCTGTTTGTTTACAATGTGCGGCCGCGCGCCGGATTTTTGGGCGAGGCGTTTGGCCAGCGTCGCCAGAAATCGGTCGATGGCAATGACTTCCTTGTCTTCAACCAGCAACTCAACACGCTGATCAAGGCGGGAATCCCCATCCTAAGGGCTTTGGACCTCTTGTCCGAACGCGCGGCTGCGGAACGGCTTCGCCCTGTTCTCGGTGAAGTTCGCCGCCTGGTTCGCGAGGGCACCCCGCTGTCCGAGGCGCTGGAACAACAGGGCGTGTTTCCAAAGGTTTACACGGTGTCCATTCTGGCCGGAGAAAAGAGCGGCAACCTGTCCGGCGTGCTCGAGTATTACATCACCTACCAGAGGGTCACGACAGGATTTAAGAAAAAGCTGATCTCGACGCTTATCTATCCGATCATTCTGGTGTGCGCCGCGACCTTGATCGTGACCTATCTGGTGAGCTCGGTAATCCCGAAATTCGCGGGGCTGTACACTGACCTGAACATTACTTTGCCAGAAGCCACGCGCATTCTCCTTGCCGTGACAGTGACCTACCGGGCATATCTGCTGGTCACGGTTGCGCTGCTGGTATTCTTTGCTTTCGCGGCGTTCGCGTGGTCCCAAACCGATGCCGGAGGTTTATCCATGGAGCGCATCAGGATGCGCCTTCCGATCATCGGTGAGACGATCACGAAATTTCAGTTTGCGCAATTTTGCCGCACTCTCTCGACGCTGCTCGCCGGGGGCACTCCGCTCGTGCAAGCCATGGAAACCTCCGGCGGAGCGATTCGCAGCCGCCTGGTTTCGGGAGCGATCACTCAAGGGGCGCAACTCGTCAAGGAAGGGCAATCGCTGCACAACAGCCTGAGTTCCACCGGCCTCGTTCCCCCACTGGCCCTGGAAATGATCGAAGTCGGGGAAGCCAGCGGATCGCTTTCGGCCATGCTGGCGAGCGTGGCGGAATTCTATGAAGACGATGTAAACACACATCTGGCCAATCTGGTGGCTCTCATCGAACCAGCCATCCTGATATTTATGGCCATATTGATTGCTTTTATCCTGGTGGCGTTGTACTTGCCGATGTTCTCCTTGTCGGTGGGCGGCCAGGGGTAGGGATAGGTAGCTATGAGCACAACCGATCAAACTTTAACCACATCCTCCGATCCGCAGGGAGAGCGCGAGAAATCTCGCCGCCTGGCGGAGCGGTACCGCTGCGGATTCATCGATTTGTTCGAACAAAGGATCGATCCGGAGCTGTTTCGCAGCATTCCCGCCGAGTTGATGTTCCGGTTCAACTTTGTTCCGATCGAGGCTAAAAACGGCTCCCTGGTGATCGCAGTGGCCGATCCTAGCCAGGTTCTTCTCAGCGACGAGTTGCCTCTCCTCCTTGGAAAGAAACTAACCCTCAAGGTCGCCACGCCTACCCAGATCAGCGACCTGCTGAAGCGCACCGAGCAGTCCCAGCGCGTTCTCGATCAAGCCACCGAGGCCTTCACCCTGACGGTAGTCGAAGAAGATGAAGAAACCGATTCGAACATTTCCGCCGACAGCCTGACGCAACAGGACTCGGCCGTCAGCCCGGTGGTTCGCCTGGTGGACACGGTGATTTTTACGGCGCTCGAGCGGCGCGCCTCGGACATTCATATCGAGGCCCGGGACATCGAGGTCGCGGTCAAGTACCGCATTGACGGTGTGCTGGTCCACGCGATGGCGCCGATTTCGAAGGACTGGCTCTCCACGATCATTTCACGCATCAAGGTCATGAGCGAACTGGACATTGCCGAGCGCCGGGTCCCGCAGGACGGCCGCTTCCGAGTGCGCTACAAGGGCCGCTTCGTTGATTTCCGCGTTTCCATCATGCCGTCGATTCACGGGGAAGACGCGGTGCTCCGCGTTCTCGACAAGGAAACGCTTTCCGAAAAATTTCAAAACCTCAGCCTGGACGTTGTGGGATTTTCCGCGGACGAAATGCGGAAGTTTCGCCGGTACATCCGCGAACCGTACGGCATGGTGCTCGTCACCGGTCCGACCGGGTCGGGGAAAACGACCACACTTTACGCCGCCATCAACGAAATCAAAACCGATGAAGACAAAATCATCACCATTGAAGACCCCGTCGAATACCAAGTCCGTGGAATCACGCAGATTCCCGTCAATGAAAAGAAGGGGCTGACGTTCGCCCGCGGATTGCGCTCAATTTTGCGGCACGACCCGGACAAGATCATGGTCGGAGAAATTCGCGACAACGAAACGGCGCAAATCGCGATCCAGTCGGCGCTCACCGGACACCTCGTTTTCACCACTGTCCACGCGAACAACGTCACGGACGTCATCGGCCGTTTCATCAACATGGGCGTCGAGCCGTACAACTTCGTTTCCGCTTTGAACTGCATTCTGGCCCAGCGTCTGGTGCGCGTCGTTTGCGTGCATTGCAAGAAAGCCGTACGCTATTCCCCGGAAGTGCTGCGCGCTTCCGGCCTGGACCCCGACGAATGGGGTTCGTTGCAATTTGTCGAAGGCGCCGGCTGCCTGGAATGCTCCGGCACGGGATTCCGGGGCCGTAGCGCCATTTCCGAGTTGCTGGACCTGTCCGACCACATTCGCGAAATGATCATCGACCGGCGCCCCACATCGGAGATCAAGCGCGCCGCAGGCGAAGAAGGCATGACGTTCCTGCGGGATTCGGCGCTGGCCAAGGTGCGCGAGGGCGTAACGACGCTCAAGGAAATCAACAAGGTGACCTTCATTGAGTAGTACGGACAGCATCCGGCAGGGAATTTATCAGAATGCATTCGTCCGCCGGTTGGCGCGCTGGCTCGATTCCATTCCCCATCCGCTCATCGCCTGTGAAATCGCCACGGATTACGTGGCCGCGGCGCGATGGACGCGCACCGGAATGGGGCTGGACGGTTTTGCAGTGGAGTCGCTGCCGCCGGGGGCGATTCTCCCCACGGCAGTGGAATCCAATCTGATCGATGCCGCGGAAGTTCGTGGCGCGGTGGGCCGCGTCTTCTCCCGCCTGCGCGCCAAGGATGAAGATGTCGCGTTGCTCCTGCCGGACGCCGTGATTCGCGTCTTCGTTTTGCACTTCGATGTGTTTCCCCGCAAAGCGGAAGAAGCCATTCCGATCCTTCGCTGGCGCCTCAAGAAAAGCGTTCCGTTTGAGGCGGAAGAAACATTGATCTCCTATATGCGCCAGTCTCCGCGCGATGAGGGAGTGGACATTGTCACGGGGCTCGCGCGCCTGCGCATTGTTCGCGAGTATGAAGCGCTGGTGGAGTCGGTGGGCATGTCGCCGGGCGTGGTGATGAGCTCGACGCTCGCGGCCGTGCCTTTGATGCCCGACAGCAAGTCTTCCTTGCTGGCGCGTGTCGCTGGGATGACCCTGACGACCGCAATTGTGCGCGAAGGAATGCTGTGCGGGTACCGCTGCACCACGCTGCCCGTGGACGCGGCGAGTGTGACCCCGCAGGCGCTTCTTGATGAAATTTATCCGCTGGCAGCATATTATCAAGATTCCTGGAGCGAGGGGATTTCGCAAGTTCGCCTTGCGGGGCTGGCCGACCGCACCCCGGATTTTCGCGAGACCTTCGAACGGGAACTGAAATGTCCGGTCGAATCCCTGCTGACCGCGGCCGGCGACGAGGGGCGAATTGGCTCCGATGAACAGCCGCTCGTGGACCGCGGACTCGAAGCATTGATCGGCTGGACGCTGAATCGGGGAGCTTGAGCGTCTTTGTGTAAACTCGAAATTGGAACGCTTTGTAGCGCCCGCTTTTAGGCGGGCATCTGCTTGATTGCAGCGTGCCCGCCTGAAGGCGGGCGCTACAAAAGCCGAACCCGAGTTCTCACAAAGATCGATGAGCCTCCGCAAGAAATGAAAGGCGCGCCCGCAGGAAATGAAGGTTCGTCTAAACCTTTCGACCTCACCGCTGGAGAGCAACCGCAGATTCGCGCTGGGCGCCGGCGTGATCGGGAGCATTGCAATTTTGGCGCTGCTCATCCTCTCCTATCGCACTTATTCGGTCTGGAAAAGCGACAAAGTTCTCCGCGCGCGCCAGGATGCCCTCGAGCTTCAGATCGCGAAGCTCCAGCAGCAGCGCCAGGGGCTTTCCCAGTTCTTTGAAAATTCGGAAACCGTGCAGCGCCGGCAACGCGCTGCTTATTTGAACTCCCTCATCCAGCAGCGGGCGTTTCCCTGGATCAAGATTTTCATGGACCTCGAACGGATTCTTCCCGAGGGCGTGCGCGTGGTCAGCATCGAGCCGAAGCTGCAGGGCGATACCTTGCAGTTGACCTTTCTGGTGGGCGCGATGAGCGACGAGAGTAAATTGAAATTCCTGAAGGCGCTCGAGAAGTCGCCAGAATTTTCGCATATTGAGCTGCTGAGCGAATCGCGTCCGGTTCGGTCGGACCAATCCGATCATGTGATGCTCTCGCTTCAGGCGCAATACTCGGTGATATGAGATGAAAGCGGAAATCCTGCATCGCAACAACGTGATCCGCGGAATTCTGGCGGTGATCCTTCTGGCTGATGCCGTTCTGATCGGCGTCCAGTGGAAACTTAACAGTTCGCCCCACGTTCAGACCACGGACTTGAACCGCCTGAGCATGGTGGAGAAGCAGTATCGCGCGGACGACGCACGCCTGGAACGATTCAAGTCTGAATTGCCAGCCGACGAGAAGCAATGGGATGAATTTTTCACCACCCATTTTCATCCCGCGGGGGCGGCCTATTCCGCCATCAGCGAAGACCTGGGAAATTTGTCGCATTCTGCTGGCCTGGCGTCGGACACGATCTCCTTTCACCAGCACCCGCCGGACGCCCGCGGGCTGATGCAAGTGGATATTTCCACGGCGGTCGAGGGCGATTACGACAGTCTGGTTCAATTTCTGAACAAGCTGGAACATTCCGAAAATTTTTATGTCCTGGACAGCCTGGCTCTTGCTTCCAGCAGCGTCGGAAAACTTCGCCTGAACGTGCAGTTGAGGACCTATTTCCGGACCACATGACATGACCAGCCGGACCCAATATATCGTTCTCGGAGTGCTGCTGGCGGTGCTTGCCCTGACCGGTTTCTATATGTACCGGTCGAATTATTCCTCCGCTTCGGACAGTCCGCCGGCGGCCCTGGACGCGCGATTTACCCCCCTAAACGTGGACAATCCCGCGCTGCGGCTCGATATTATGCAGCGATTTCTGGCTCTTGAATACAAGGGCGTGCACCGCAGCATCTTCAGCATGACGCTGCCTCCGCCTCCTGCGCCTCCGCCCTCCAAGGTGCCAGTCAACGTCGCGCCCGCGCCGCCTCCCGGCCCGCCGCCGCTGACGGTGGAAGCCAAATATTTCGGCTACGTCAGTGACTTTAGCGGGAACCACCGCAGGGCGTTTTTTGCAACATCCAACAATGAGGACGTCATCATTGCGGGCGAAGGCGACACACTTATGGGGCGTTTCCGCGTGGTTCGTCTGACGAATACGACGGCCGATGTGGAAGAAGTCTCGTCGGGCCGCCGGGCGACGCTGACGCTCGAGGAGCCCAGCCCGGCCGGATAAATGCGATGAAGGCAGCCAATCCAACAACACGCCGTCGCAAGCAGGCCGGTTACACCCTGCTCATGGCCGTTTTCATGGTGGCGACCATGATCATTCTGGCCGCCGCCGTCGCTCCCAATCTCCTCACCGAAGGCCGCCGCGAAAAAGAAGAAGAAATGGTGTGGCGCGGGCAGCAGTATGAGCGTGCGGTCGGCCTGTATTACAAGAAATTTGGCAAGTATCCGACCAAGGTCGAGGATCTCACGCGGCAGACTAACGGTGTCCGCTTCCTTCGCCAAGCCTACAAGGATCCGATGAACAAGGACGACGGTTCCTGGCGCTTCATCTACGTGGGCCCGAATGGGCAACTGATTGGCAGCGTTCGCCAGGTCAGTTTGCTGCAGACTACGCTCTCCACGCCGGGCCTCAACGGTCCTTCGGCCTTTGGAGGCGGGTTGCAACCTCTAACGCCGCCGGGCGCTACGACCGCCACGGCCCAGGGCTTGAACCAGGCTCCGGGTGCGGGCCAACCGGGACAGCAGACGAATCCTGCCACAGCCGCGAACCCTCTAGAGTCCCAACCCCAGCCGTTCGAAGGAGCGGTCCTGGGTGGAAATATTATTGGCGTTGGGAGCAAGATCAAGA
>Ga0070731_10005012_pt1 | contig 11088 bp, 7 predicted proteins | sample Coa_R1_2_FD_66448 | JGI IMG/M metagenome (GOLD analysis project Ga0070731, IMG submission 66448) | Surface soil microbial communities from Centralia Pennsylvania, which are recovering from an underground coalmine fire - Coalmine... | ecosystem: Environmental > Terrestrial > Soil > Unclassified ... | reverse complement strand
ATTCGCTTGCTCCGCACCGCGCTCGTCAATCCCCTCGTTATTCTGCTAACCATTCTCGCCGTTATCTCGTATGTCACCGAAGACGTCAGTTCCGCCGTCGTCATCGGAGCCATGGTGGTCCTCGGCATCGTACTCCGGTTCGTGCAGGAGTTCCGCGCCGATACCGCCGCCGCAAAATTGAAAGCAATGATCCGCGTTACCGCGACCGTTGTTCGCGATGGCGCGCCGGTGGAAATACCTCTTTCGCATATTGTCCCGGGCGATATCGTCAAGCTCGCTGCCGGCGATATGATTCCTGCCGATATCCGCCTGCTTGCCTCGAAAGATCTGTTCATTATCCAAAGCAGTCTCACCGGCGAATCGCTGCCGGTCGAGAAATTCGATCTGATCGAAAACGGATCGACCCGCACGCCGCTTGAACTCCGCAACATCTGCTTCCTCGGCACCAGCGTGGAAAGCGGCAGCGCAACTGCCATCGTCGCATCGACCGGCTTCAACACCTATCTCGGACGCATGGCCGGCACCATTACCGAGCAGGCGCCGGAGACAAGTTTCGATAAAGGCATCAAGAGTTTCACCTGGCTCATGCTCCGCTTTATGTTCGCCATGGTTCCGGCGGTCTTCTTTATCAATTGGTTTGCCAAAGGAAGCTGGCACGAGGCGTTCTTCTTCGCGCTCGCCGTGGCCGTGGGCCTTACGCCGGAAATGCTGCCGATGATCGTGACCGTCTGCCTTTCCAAAGGCGCCATCGCGATGTCGAAGAAGAAAGTCATCATCAAGCGGCTGAATTCCATCCAGAATCTCGGCGCAATGAACGTCCTCTGCACCGACAAGACCGGCACGCTTACCATCGACCACGTCTTCCTTGAGCAATATTGCGACGTTGTCCGCAAGAAAGATGACGACGTATTGGCGCTGGCGTTCCTTAACAGCCATTTTCAAACCGGACTCAAGAATATTCTCGATCGGGCTATCCTCTCGCACGAAGAAGTCCAGCGGCAGTTTAAGGTTAATGAGCACGCGAAGCTCGATGAAATTCCGTTTGATTTTATGCGCAAGGTAATGTCGGTCGTCGTCCAAACGCCGGAAGGCAAGCCGCGCATGATTACCAAAGGAGCGCCCGAGGAAATTTTCAAGCGCTGCGTCAGTTTCGAACTCGACGGCGATATTGATCCGATCGATCCGATTCTTATATCCGATTTGCAGGAAGAGTACGAACGCCTTAGCAGCGATGGTTTCCGTGTCCTCGCGCTCGCCTACAAGGATATGGAATCCAAACAGGCGTATACGAAAGAGGACGAATCGGGAATGATCCTCAAAGGATATCTCGCCTTCCTCGATCCGCCTAAAGAAACTGCAGCCCCGGCAATCAAAGCGTTGCAGCGCCACGGGATTGTGGTGAAGGTGCTCACCGGCGATAACGAACTCGTCACGCGGAAGATCTGCGGTGATGTGGGGCTTTCCGTGGAAAACCTCGTCACCGGCAGCCAGGTCGCGCTGATGTCGGATGAGGAACTAGCCGAAAAGGCCGAAACAACTACGGTCTTCGCGCGCCTCTCGCCTCCCGATAAACGCAGGATCGTGTTGGCCCTGCAGAGCAAAGGCCACGTCGTCGGGTTTATGGGCGATGGCATTAACGATGCTCCTGCACTCCGCGCCGCCGATGTGGGCATTTCAGTCGATTCCGCAGTCGATATCGCGAAAGAATCCGCCGATGCTATCTTGTTGGAAAAAAGTTTGATGGTGCTTGAGGAAGGCGTGCTCGAAGGAAGGAAGGTCTTTGCCAATATCCTGAAATATATCCGCATGGGCGCAAGCTCGAACTTCGGAAATATGTTCAGCGTCCTCGGCGCAAGCATCTTTGTTCCTTTTTTCCCGATGATCCCGATTCAGATCCTTGCAAACAATTTATTGTACGATATTTCGCAAACCGCCATCCCTACCGACGAGGTCGATCCGGAACAGATCGAAAAGCCGCGCCCATGGGCGATCAGTTCCATCACCCGCTTCATCGTGTTCATCGGTCCGGTCAGTTCGATCTTCGATTACACGACATTTTTCATGATGCTCTACCTCTTTCACTGCTGGGACCCTTCACGCGCGTCGGTCTTTCAGACCGGCTGGTTCGTCGAATCGCTTCTCACGCAAACGTTGATTATTCACGTCATTCGGACGAATCACATCCCATTCATCCAGAGCCGCGCAAGTCTGCCCCTGATGATTACCTCCGCAATCGTCATGATGATCGGTATCTGGTTGCCATTCTCGCCATTCGCCGCCGCGCTCGGCTTCAGCGCCTTGCCCGCTCTCTACTGGCCGCTCATCGGCTTAACATTGCTTAGCTACATCGTCCTCACGCAGGCAGTGAAAGCGTTCTTGCTCAAAAAACAGTGGATTTGATTCTTGGAAGGGGTCGAGAGAACGAATTGTCTGGGAATCGGCGCGGGCTCTTAATGTGTCATTCCCGCATGCTTCTGGCGGGAATCCAGCGCCTCTAGGGTTTGTTCGTCAAGCAATGCACGTCCGTTGAGAGCCGATGCTTTCCAAAACGTATTTCGTTTACATTCTTGCGAGCGAACGAAACGCGACCTTATACATCGGTGTGACGAACAATCTTACGAAAAGAATTTATGAGCATCGCAATGAACTCCTTTCGGGTTTTACTAAAGACCACAGTATAGCGAAGCTCGTCTAGTATGAAGTCCATCAACAAATCGATTCGGCGATAGTTAGGGAAAAAGCGCTTAAACATTGGAATCGAAAGTGGAAAATTCGCTTGATCGAGAAACACAATCCGTATTGGAATGATTTGTACAATAATGGAGAAATCAATGCGTTGCCAATTCCAGTCGAGTAGTCGATGAGTGTGGACTGCGAAACGCGTGAAAAGGCGCTGGATTCCCGCCAGAAGCATGCGGGAATGACACTATTTTTTTCTTGGAGGGGTTGAACCTGAACGGACATTCCCTTCTTCGCAATCTGCGCCAAACCGATCTCCTCATCATCTGGTTCGTCGCATTCCTCACCTTCATCGACTTGTTTTCCCCCCGGCCGATCTCCGATGCGTGGCAACTAATTTTCCTGAATGTTCTCGGCGGCGCATTGATTGTCGTGCTTGCAAACCTCGCGCCCCGGTCAAACATCTTCCGCATCGCCCACGATTGGTATCCCGCGCCCGTGATCTTCTTGACGTATAAGGAAATCTACGTCATTATGCAATCGTTGCACCTCAAGGATCACGATGCATTCCTCATTAGCGTCGATCGGGCAATCTTCGGCGCCGATCCGACCGCTTTCCTCTCGCACATCGCAACGCCAGTCCTCACCGAGATCCTTCAGATTGCCTACGCGAGCTATTTTATTATCATGATTACAGTCGGCACGGAGCTGTACATTAAGAATCGCCGCGGCGATTTTTCGTTTTATCTCTTCACGATCATGTTTGGATTTTTCCTGTCATACATCGGCTACCTGTTGCTCCCTGCAGTCGGTCCGCGTTTCACGCTCCACAATTTTGCCGATACCAACAAAGAACTCCCCGGCCTCTGGCTCGCCATCCCTATCCGCGATTTTCTTAATGCCGGCGAATCGATTCCCAAGGGCGTTGCCGACGCGGTAAAATACGCCCAGCGCGACGTCTTCCCCAGCGGCCACACCGAAATGACCCTCATCGCGCTCTTCTTCGCAACGAAATTCAAACTCAAATCGCGGCCGTACCTTTACGTCGCCGGTGCATTATTGATTTGCGCGACGGTCTATTTGCGATATCATTACGTTGTGGATCTCTTCGGCGGGGCGCTAACAATGCTCCTTGCCGTCCTCACCGCCCCGTTGATCTATAAGAGATGGGATCTTGCAAAGGTGGATGCGGTGATTCCTGTAGAAACTTTGGAAGGATAAACACTTGTGCGATGCCTTCGGCATCGGTCTTTTGTTTGCTTTGCCTTCCTACAAACGTCTCATCCCTTCGGGATGATTACTGAAAGGATGCCGAAGGCATCCAACATTTATAGAAAAGATAACGAACGACCTCGCGACCCCGTAGGGGTCGTACATTCCCGCTCTTAACTCAACCGATTACGCCGAATGCAAAAATCAAATCGGCAACTTGCCCGACTAGCTGTTAAGGCGGGTCGCCAATCGGAAATTGGCAATATCTTTATTTCGCTCCCATCTTCTTCAACATCTGCACGGCGTTCATGTTTTTCGGATTAAGCTCCAGCGATTTTTTGTAATTCTGAATCGCCAAATCGCGGTTGCCGTTTTTCATATACGCCTCGCCCAACCCGTCATAGACATTCCACGATGCGGGGAAGAGTTTCGCATTTAACTTCAACACGGGAATCGCGTCGGCAACATTCTTCATTCCCATCAGTTCGTATCCTAATTCGTTCAACTCCGATTCTTCCGTATCATATTCCGGATCTGGCTTCAAAACATAGTACGTACTCAGCGCCGAATCGATTCCCGCCTTGCGGAACCGTGCAAACATCGCTTCTGCGATCGATCTCTTCGGCAGTTCGTACGTTTTTCCTTCCAGGATATTCGCAATGGCATTGCCGATGAGACCCATATTCCGGAAACCGTGGTTGGTCAGGAATATCACCGTATTGTGCGATTGCGGATAGCGTTTGATATACGTATTGAACCCGCCGTACCTCCCCGCATGGGAGATCGTGGGCTGACCGTCGTACGTGCCGATTGCCCATCCAAAACCGTACGACGACATCGCACTGTCGTTCAGCGCTGCGCCGGTAAATGCTTCCTGGAGCGTTGCTTTCTTGACTAACGCTTCTCCGTAGAGCGCTTGATCCCACAAGAACATATCTTCGACCGATGAATAAATCCCGCCCTCGCCGTAGGTGAGCAAGTTGTAATCGTCATCGTTCCCGAACCGATCGTACCCCCGCGCGCGATTCGAAATATCCGGCTTCGTTTCGTCGTAAACGATAGTATTTTTCATACCAAGCGGATCGAAGATGTTATCTTTTAGGAATTTCGCGTACGGTTCCTTCGTAACCTTTTCGACAATCGAAGCAAGAAGCACATAGCCCGAATTGCTGTACGAGAATTGCGTCCCCGGCGGAAAATCCAGCGAGTCCCGCAAGGCGAGCTCGAACAACACCTGGGCATTCGTTAATCCCGGGCGCTCAAGCCCCAACCCGACGTAATCGGGAATGCCCGAGGTGTGATTCAGTAATTCGCGGATCGTTACCTTGTTTGCGTACGCAGGAAATCGCGGAAAGTAGCCCGCAATAGGATCGGTGTATTGCAGTTTGGCGCGCTCCTTAAGCATCATGATTGCCATCGCCGTGAACGCTTTCGAGAGCGAGGCAAGATAGCATGGGGTCGAGGGAGTGAAGGTGGTAAGGTTCTCCGCATCCGCAGTCCCGAATGCATTCTTGTAGATGACGCTGCCCTGCTCAGCGACAAGGATGCTTCCGCTGAACTGCCCCCGCCGCGCAAGCTGGTGAATCAGCGTATCGATCTGCACCGCCTTGGATTGTGCATGAGTATTAGCAGCACATAAGCACAATAACAAGACGGAAAATATCGTTATCGTAAACCTTTTGGTCATCGGATCCTTAAGAATAATGCGTAGCAGCGGGATGAAGAAAGGGTTTGCGAACGAATTTGCCTCTACGGCCTAGAGTCCCTACTGCAGAACCCAATCCCTCGCGGCGGATTAATTTCCAAGGTGGCAGAAATCAACAATCGGAAATTGGAAATGCTTTACTTTGTTTCCATCTTCTTCCTCACAAACTTCATAATCTCTTCCGTTTGCGCCGATCCGGTGCGGCGGAGCGTCGAAAGCTCCTCAGTTTTCCATCCGACAAATTCCGCATCCTTGATAGAGCCGAGATTGATTTCGACATTCAGCGCCGCGCTCTCCATCGCCGCATGGAGCATCAACGCGCTCACGCCCGCATCGCTCGCCGAACTTGCATTGCCTTTTTCCGCGACTGTCTTCGCCAAGGCCATTGCATCGATCACATGCTTCATCGTCTCCAGGGGCGCAAGCGTCGCTTGCTTCGTCGATTGCTCGATCGCCATCGACCTGAGCGCCTTTTGCCCGTCGTTGTCCTTCGGCAAACTGTATGCTTCCATTACCTTGTTGAACGCCTCGGTATCGAGATCGATGAGCGCAGTAAATTTTCCGCGCAGCTCTTCCGATTTTTCCAGGATCGATTTCATCTCGCCTTCAACGTCGGCGTATTTCTTCTTGCCGATTGTCAACCGGCACACCATCGAGGTCAGCGCAGAACCGAGCGCGCCTGCAAGCGCCGCCGTGCTGCCCCCTCCCGGCGCCGGCGAATCCGATGCAAGCTCATCCAAGAATTTCGATACCGTTTTTGCTGTTAGCATTCAATAATCCTTTTCTTTTTAAAAACCGTTTGTCATTGCGAGCGGCTTCTCCCCGAACACGGGGACGCGAAGCAATCTCGTTGTCAGTCTGCAATTCTAAATATTACCTCCTGCACCCCGCCCCATGCTTCACAACATAAGTTCAATAATTTTCTTCTCAGGCACAAATTGCTCGAGCTGGCTTAAGCCTAAATGCTCGATAGCCGCCGAAATCAACTCGCGTTCGCCCAAGGCGCTGCCCCCGGCGTAAAACCGTCCCGCTCTCAGCATCGCCTCTTTCGGAATCAGCCCGATGATCTCGCTTCCCGTCGCCCGAACGCCCATTCCCTCGGCAAACTTCTTCACTTCTTCAAAAGCAGTATGCGGCGGTGTAATATCGTAGTTCGTCAGGTTGATCGATACCTGCGCGATATTGTGCCGTTCCAGCAACACACCCATCGCCTTCACCGCTTTGAGCGTTCCCGGTGTTTTCGAGATTACAACCCCCTTATTGTCCTTCACCGTCTTGCCGATCTCCCGGATCTTGAACGCTATCTCTTGCGCGATATTCTTGTCGTTTGTGCTGAGGTTCACGTTGTACGCGATGAGAAATACCCGTGCGCCCGTCACCGTCCCGCCCGATCGTTCGTTGAACGTTGCCGGACCGTAGTCGGGCTTCCATGCCTGATCGGCGAGCTTCGCGCGAAGACCTTCGTACTCGCCTTTGCGGATGTTCGATAAATTCCTCCGTTCCGGCACCCGCGCCGCTTCTTCGTATAGAAAAATCGGAATGCCAAGCTCCTCCCCAACCCGCTTGCCGTACTGATTCGCCAAGGCGACGCATTCTTGCATCGTCGTACCCGCCACGGGAATGAACGGCACCACATCCACCGCCCCCAGCCGCGGATGTTCGCCCTTCTGCAACCGCATATCGATAAGTTCCGCCGCGGTCTTGGTTGCGCGGAACGCCGCCTCAACAACTCCCTCCGGCGATCCGACGAATGTCACCACCGTCCGGTTGTAATCCCGGTCCGGCTCGACGCTTAGGAGCTTCACCCCGCTCACACTCGCAACGCTCTTCGCAATCGCGTCGATCGTCTTCTGGTCGCGCCCCTCGCTGAAATTCGGAACACACTCTATAATCTTTTCTATGGCCGTTTCCTTCTAATTGCTTTTAATCGATTCTAACACCATCTTGCTGCCCTTGCACAATTTCCGATTTTCGATTTCCGATTTTCGAATATGTAAAAAACCGATCTTAAACGCCAATGTTTGTGCTATTAAATTCGAAAATCAAAAATCCAAAGCTTGTCCCCGAATGTTTTTATCGGGGATCGAAAATAGTCTACACTTCCAGCACCACTCCGTCCTTAATCACCTTCTGCACATGGTTCTCGCCGAAGTGATACGCCAGAAACTTGTAGTTCGGGATATTCAAGATTACCAGATCGGCTTTCTTGCCGACTTCGATGCTGCCGAGTTCGTGCGAACGGTCGATTGCCGCAGCCGCGTTCAGCGTTGCCGACGTGATCGCTTCTTCCGGCGTCATCTTCATGTGCGTGCAGGCAATCGTCATCATCAGCGGCATATCGTACGACATGCACGAACCGGGATTAAAATCCGATGCAATTGCCACTGTGGCACCGCCATCGATCAGCGCCCGCGCAGGAGCATACTGCTCGTTCAGGAAAAATGATACCCCCGGCAACACAACAGCTACGGTATCCGAACCCGAAAGCGCTGCAACTCCTGATTCTGTAACGTGTTCGAGATGGTCGGCGGATATCGCGTGCAGTTCCGCCGCAAGCTGCGCGCTGCCCGATGCCGATAGTTGTTCAGCGTGAATTTTCGGTTTCAGGCCTAAGCGTCTGCCCTCCGAAAGAATCCGTTTCGCATCCTCGAGATCGAAATATCCCCGCTCGCAAAATACGTCGCAAAATTCCGCAAGCTTGTGCGATGCGACATACGGCAGCATGTTCATCGCAATCTCATCCACGTACGCGCCCTTGCGCTCCTTGTATTCCGGCGGATAAGCATGCGCCCCCATAAACGTCGATACAATCCCGATCACTTCCTCGTTCTGAAGTTCGGCAATGGCTTCCAGCATCTTGATTTCATCGCGAAAGGTCAATCCGTAGCCGCTCTTAATCTCAACAGTCGTAGTGCCGTGCTTCATCATTGCGAGCAGCGTTTGCCGAGCGTTTTTCTTGATATCCTTCTTCGATGAACTCCGAACCGCACCGACTGTCGATAATATTCCACCGCCCTTGTTGCCAATCTCTTCGTACGTCGCCCCGGCAGAGCGCATCGCGAACTCTCCTTCGCGCGAACCGGCATACACTAAGTGCGTGTGCGCATCCACGAACCCCGGCATCACCACGTTGTGAATGCAATCGATCACCTCGGCTTCTTTCAGGTTCGCCATCGGCAGATCTTCCATCCGGCCCACCCACGTAACGCGGTCGCCTTCGGCAATCACCGCTGCATTTTCAATCACACCGATTTCCCGCATCGCCGCCTTGCGCTTGGCCTTCTCACCCTGAGCGGCAACAGTAACAAGCTGTTTGATATTTATCAGCGCGAGATTCAATCAGGATTATTCAGGGAGAACATTGAAATGATGGATAAAGATAGGGAAAAGAGGAGGGAAATCAAAAACGTGTCAGGGATTTGCACTACGCTGGATGTGTCATTCCCGTCCCAAAGGGATCCCCTAGGGACGTGCTTCTGGCGGGATCCGCCTGTGGCGGACAGCGCCTTTCGTCTTTTCCTCATCCACTCCTCATCGCAAGAAAGAGGACCGGAGGTGAGTTACGTTCATCGAGCATAACGAAAGTAACTCACCCCGTTTCGCCTGCGGCGAAACCTCCCCTCTCTTGCGAAGAGAGGGGAATTCTTACTGCTATCAACTATTGACAATTCACTATTCACTTTCTCTTAAGAATTCTTAAGAACTGTTTCCTCACCAACCTGTACGGCAGCCATCCTTTCAAATGCCGCGCGCCGATTCTTTCGTAAAAATCGATCGCGATCTTGTTCCAATCGAGCACCATCCACTCCATCCTCCCGCACCCTCTCCGTTCCGCTTCGTTCACGCACGCCTTGAACAACGCGATGCCGATCTTGTGCTTGCGGTAGTCAGGCAACACGAATAAATCTTCGAGGTATAGCGTCGGCAGCGCAAGAAACGATGAATACGTCTCGAAAAAAATCGCATACCCCGCCGGCACATTACCCGCGTACACTAGGAACACCTCGATGCGTTTACGCCGGCCAAACGTATCTGTTAATATCCGCTTCTGCGCCCTGCGCGTCGGCCGTTTCAGTTTTTCGTAATCCGCCAGCGCATTCACCAACGAAAGAAGCGCCTTGCCATCGCTCTTCCGCGCTTTCCGCAATGTAATCTTATTCATAGTTTCGTTTTCGATTGTTCCTTTTCCGTAAATGCCTTGCACGATAATACGGGCAAAGGAGGATACTTTGGATACAAAGAGTCGATCTTCGAATACTCGCACATCACAAACGTGCTACCCTTGCCGCTTTCAACGATGCGAGAGTGGATGCACTGATCGCAGAGACCAACTTCTTGCCTAGTCCTCAAGAGAACTCTCCCTAAATCCCTCTCTTAAAAAGAGAGGGACTGATTGGTAACGAGTTATTAATAAATCAGCCCCTCCCTTCGTAAGACGAACGCGAAAGCGTTCTGGGTTGGGGAGAGTTCTGTCATTCCAACCACAATGTAAGTTTCGGCAAATTCGAATCCCTCTCCTGCAGCGATTCATACTTCCGGAAAAAATCCTGCGGGCCTTTCCGTATCGTCTCAATCAGCGCTGCGCGCCCCAAATCCTGATCGATCTCCCGCGCCATGTACATACCCGTCATCGATCCATACGATTCCCAGTAACCGCTCAGGTTGGCGGTGCGGATTAATTCCGAAACGCGCAACTGCGAAGTCCCGTTTGCGGCGAGTTCCGCAGCATTCTTATTGTATGTCTCGAACGCTTGCTGCATCCGCACAATCCAATCGCGTGGCAGCCGGCCTCTTCCTGCTTCATCCAAAGAAAGATAGTACGCTATTCCCTCGTTCTGCGTGATATCCAGCAACTCATCGATCGGCTTATTATGTTTGGCGAGATACATTTTCCATAACGGAGATCCATCCTTGTACACGCCGAAGGCCGCATGGAACACCTCGTGCGCCACCACGCCGAGCAGCGTCACGTACTTTACCGGCATTTCCCCGGGGTATTCCACCGCGTGCGCGAGGTTCACCACGATTGTCAACTCGCCTTGTCCTTCGCCGACGGCATGCGGCTCATCGCCGTTCCACGTCAGCCGTTGAACAAACGCGTCCACCTTATTCGATCCGAACGCCACAAAATAGAGCGGGATACTTGCTGAAATCTTCGCATCTTGCGGAAAAATTTGCTCCACCGTCGCCGATACCCTTCGGCTGAAATTTTCTCTTTTAATTATTTGAAGCAGCGCTTTCATCGCCCCCACTCTAGAACGCGCCTCCTCCAAATGAAAGACGTCGTCTCGAATAATCTCGCGGTTTTTCAGCGAGTCGAGATAGTCTTTTAAAATCTGCGTCGCATTTCCCCGCTGCGCAATATACCCTGCAGTCGATGCTGCGATCCTGCTCCCGCGCAAACTCGAAAGCTCCTCCGTATTCTCGAACCCGTCGCCATAAAACTCAATCGCCTTTTCCGCCGATTCATAATCAATCCGCAACGCAACGTC